>ERZ781273.7-NODE-7-length-311334-cov-5.206317_pt1 | contig 311334 bp, 250 predicted proteins | sample MGYA00375851_ERZ781273 | MGnify/ENA primary metagenome ERZ781273 (study PRJEB29790, sample SAMN03653692) | human gut metagenome | host: Homo sapiens | place: USA: Dallas, Texas | collected 2013-07-09 | study: EMG produced TPA metagenomics assembly of the Gut... | reverse complement strand
CCTGGTCGACTCGTCCATGGGTCATATCCGTGACCTTCCGCAGCCCTCCGAGCTGCCCGCCACCATGAAGAAGGGCCCCTACGGGCGCTTCGCCGTCGACGTCGAGGACGGCTTCACCCCTTATTACGTCGTCAATCCCGACAAGAAGAAAAAGGTCACCGAGCTCAAGAAGCTCCTGAAAGAGTCCGACGAACTCTTCCTGGCAACTGATGAGGACCGCGAAGGTGAGGCTATCGCTTGGCACCTTCTCCAAGTCCTTAAGCCCAAGGTTCCCGTGCGCCGCATGGTCTTCCATGAAATTACGAAGGAAGCGATCCAGCGCGCTCTGGACAATACTCGCGAGCTCGACACCGACCTTGTCGACGCCCAAGAAACTCGTCGAATTCTTGACCGTCTTTACGGCTACGAAGTTTCACCGCTGCTCTGGCGCAAGATTCGACCCTCCCTGTCTGCGGGCCGCGTGCAGTCGGTCGCAACGCGCTTGGTTGTTGATCGCGAGCGCGACCGCATGTCGCATGTGAGTGCGGAGTACTGGTCGATCGATACCCAGTTTGCCGCTTCAGGTCAGTCTTTTGGTGCAAAGGTTTCGCACATCGATGATCATCCCGTCGCAACCGGTTCCGATTTCGACGAAAACGGTCGACTTTCCGCGAAGGCTGTGAAGAACGAGGCCTTCCACCTAGACGCCCATTCTGCGCCGCTCTTCGCCGCAGCACTCGAGGCCTCGCGCGATTCCGCAATCGATTCTGTCCAACAGAAGCCCTACCGTCGCCGCCCCGCAGCGCCCTTTACGACATCGACGCTGCAGCAGGAAGCCTCACGCAAGCTCCACTGGAACGCTTCCTCAACGATGCGCACCGCCCAGTCCCTGTACGAGTCGGGCTTCATCACCTACATGCGTACCGACTCTACGGCTCTGTCCTCGCAGGCCATTAAGGCTGCCCGTCAGCAGGCTAAGGAACTTTATGGGGCCGAGGCCGTGGCTGAGAAGCCGCGCATCTACGGCACCACCTCTAAGGGCGCGCAAGAAGCTCACGAGGCCATTCGCCCCGCCGGGGATCACTTCCGCACCCCCGCGCAAGTTGCCTCGGTTTTGAATCGCCAGCAGCTTGCACTGTATGACTTGATTTGGAAGCGAACCGTCGCTTCACAGATGGCCGATGCCCTTGGCTTTACCGCAACCATCCGCGTACGGACCGATGTCGAGGTCGAAGGTCAGCCTCACGCGGTGCTCTCCAGCGCCTCGGGAACGGTCATTACTTCCCCCGGCTTCAGGTTGGCCTACCAGGAAGGTCAGGACAAGGGACGCTACGACGCGGAAACGACCGATGCTGAGAAGACCCTCCCTCAGGTGAGCGAAGGGGAACTTGCGCTGCTTGAAGAGGCGCAGGCGCAGGGACACCAGACTCAGCCCCCGGGACGCTACACCGAAGCGACCTTGGTGAAGACCATGGAAGAGCTTGGAATCGGTCGCCCCTCGACCTATGCGGCAACGATTCAAACCATCGGTGATCGCGGCTACGTCACCCACCGAGGCCAGTACTTGGTTCCGACGTGGCTGGCCTTCTCGGTCACGCGACTGATGGAAGAAAACCTGTCGAACCTGGTTGACTACGACTTCACGGCATCGATGGAAAACGATCTGGACCAGATCGCTGCGGGAAGCGAAGATCGCCACGAGTTCTTGAGCACCTTCTATTTTGGTGCAGACGGTAAGGGCGACGCTGACGGCCTGAAGTTCCAGGTTGAATCCCTGGGAGACGATATTGATGCCCGTGCGGTGAACTCCATTGATATGGGAAATGGCGTCACCTTGCGAGTGGGTCGCTACGGACCCTACATGGAGAAGGCCGATGGGACGCGCGCAAATGTGCCGCCCGAGGTCGCTCCCGACGAGTTGACCGAAGAGAAGATCACGGAACTCTTCGCGCTTGCTGCAGATGATGGACGCGAGCTGGGAATCGATCCCGCAAGCGGACATATGCTGGTTGCAAAGAACGGCCGCTACGGTCCCTACGTGACGGAGATTCTGCCCGAAGAAACTGAAGAAGCAGAAGCTTCTGAAGACGGGAAGCCTGCGAAGAAGACGCGAAAGAAGGCTGCGGCCAAACCGCGCACGGCCTCCTTGTTCAAGTCGATGGATCTAGCGACCATCACCCTGGAAGACGCGCTTGCGCTGCTCTCGCTTCCGCGTGAAGTTGGCGTCGATCCCTCCGATGGCGAGGTCATTACCGCGCAAAACGGTCGCTACGGCCCGTACCTGAAGAAGGGAAGCGATTCGCGCACCCTTCCCAGTGAGGATCAGCTTCTGACGATCACCTTGGACGAGGCGCTGGAGATCTACTCTCAGCCCAAGCAACGAGGCCGCGGGGCAGCAAAGCCCCCGCTGCGTGAGTTTGGCGAGGATCCGGTGTCGGGTAAGAAGGTCACCGTCAAGGACGGTCGTTTCGGTCCTTACATCACGGATGGTGAAACCAATGTGACCGTTCCTCGCGCTGAAACCGTCGAGGATCTGACCGCTGAACGCGCGTATGAGCTGCTTGCAGATAAGCGCGCGAAGGGCCCGGCTCCCAAGCGCACCCGCAAGACGACTGCGAAGAAGACAACAACTCGACGCACAACGAAGAAGACTTCGGCTAAGAAGTAACGAGAAGGAATTTTCTTTCGCCCACCCGCTGCCAAAATGGACGCAAATGCGGGTGGGCACTGTCAAGATAGAGACATGAGATCAATGGGTAGTGGTGCACAGGCGGGGCGCGGGCTCTTCATCACCTTTGAAGGTGGTGATGGGACCGGTAAAAGTACCCAAATTCAGCGGGTTCGCCAGTGGTTCGAAGAACGCGGACAACAGGTGGTTGTCACGCGAGAACCCGGTGGAACAGAGCTTGGGACGACTCTGCGTCAATTGGTTCAGAACGGGCCGGAAGATGTTGATCCCCGCACTGAAGCACTGCTGTATGCCGCTGATCGTGCCTACCATGTCGCGACCCTGATCAGGCCGGCCCTTGAACGCGGGGAAATTGTTCTGGTCGATCGTTACATTGACTCGTCTTTGGCCTATCAGGGAGCTGCGCGCAGCTTGGGTGTGGATGAAATCCGCAGCCTGTCCATGTGGGCAACGGGAAGTTTGCTCCCCGATCTCACTTTGCTGATTGACGTTCCACCGGAAGTTGCCGCCAGGCGTCGCGGTGGTGAACCGGATCGAATGGAACGCGAATCTATGGAGTTCCACGAGCGCGTTCGTCACCAGTACTTGGCGCTTGCGGATTCTGAAGCAGATCGCATTGTCGTCATTGATGGCGTAGGTACCGAAGATCAGGTCTTCAGTGAAATTCGCGGAGTTCTGGAAGAACGTGTTGATGCGGCATTCCAGGGATTGCCCGAAGAAGCTGCAGAAGATACCAAGCCCGTTGAATCTCAGGCAACGCTCTGGGCTCTTCTGGAAGAGGATGGCATTCTTCTGTGAGCGTTTGGGATGAATTGGTCGGCCAGGATCATGCCCTGGCGGTATTGCAACAGGCGGCTCAAGGCGCCCGAGCAATCGTTGACCATGCCCAAGAGGCACATCTAGGTGCGGACACTTCCGGCTCCGTTCGCGCAGATGCCTCGTCGCTCACTCAGCCCACTGACGACCCATCTCGCTCGATGACCCATGCTTGGCTCATCACCGGGCCTCCCGGTTCGGGGCGTTCGGTTGCGGCAATTGCTTTTGCAGCGGCCCTTCAGTGTACCGGGGAGATCCCCGGATGTGGGCAGTGTCCAGGATGCCGCACTACAATGGCTCGGACGAATGGCGATGTTTCGATCCTCACCACGGAATCCACGCAAATTCGTATCGATGAGGTTCGCCAGATCGTCTTGCGTGCACAGACCGCACCCTCGCAGGGACGTTGGCGGGTCATCGTCATCGAAGATGCTGACCGCATGATGGAACGCACGGCGAATGTTCTTCTCAAGGCAATTGAAGAACCGCCAGAGCGCACAGTATGGCTGCTCTGTGCGCCCAGTGCAGAAGACATGATCACCACCATCCGTTCGCGATGCCGGCATCTGGGACTGCGAATTCCAGATCCGCACGCCGTCGCAGACCTTCTCGTCCGTCGTGACGGTGTTGATCCTGCGGATGCACTATCTGCAGCCCGCGCAGCCCAATCGCATATCGGCTTGGCTCGAGCCCTCGCCAAAGACCCCAAGATGCGTCAGCGTCGCCGGCAGATCATCACTGCCCCGGCACAGGTGCGTTCTGTTGGTGAAGCGGTCTTTGCCGCAGAGGACCTCCTCTCCATTGCGAAAACTCAAGCAGAGTCCCAATCTGAAGAACGCAATGCCCGCGAAAAGGCCGAACTCATGCGCCAATTGGGAATGGAAGAAGGGCAGAGCCCGGCCTCGCATCAGCGTGCGCGTATCCGTGAACTTGAAGAAGACCAGAAGCGGCGCTCAAAGCGAGCCATTCAAGATTCCCTTGATCGAGCCCTCGTCGACCTCTTGGGAATCTATAGGGACGTTCTTCTGCGTCAATTGGGAACGGATCAAGAGCCAATCAATGATGACTGCCTAGATCTCATCGACCAGCTCTGCGCTCAATCCACCCCTCAGCAGACCATGAAGCGAGTCCAAGCGATTGAGGAAGCTCGAAAGCGGCTGACAACAAACATGTCAGTCCCTCTGATTTTGGAATCGATGGCACTCTCACTTCGACCGCAGGTCTAGACATCGAATAGGGTAGAGGCATGAATTCACGCTCCCGCCTGATCGTCTCCGTGTTGATCGTCCTTGCGCTTGCCACAAACTTTGGCATCGCATACTACGCGAAGAATGCCATCGATCAGGCTGCCACCAGTGCCGCCGCAGGTAGCTCGAACAGCCAAAACAAGGTGACGGTCGCGCATGCGGCAGACCCGCTTCCCGGCAAGCCCACGAAAGAGCAGTTCTACTCTCAGCCGCTCAATTGGCGACAGTGTGAGGCCTCGGAAATCACAAGCACCGGGGTATCTGCACCGCGCGATATCGACAAGTACCAGTGTGCGTCGCTGACCGCACCGCTGGACTGGGAGAACCTCGACGGGAACCAAATCACCCTTGCCTTGGCGGTCCACCGCGGGGATCAGAGTGAAGGCAAGGCTCTGTTCTACAACCTTGGTGGTCCCGGTGGAGCATCGGTGTCCTCGATTACCTCGCAGGTCACCACCTCTTTGGGTACGGGGCTTGTCTCGGATTTTGACATCGTTGCTCTGGATCCGCGAGGCGTCGGAGCATCAACCCCTGTCCGTTGCCGAACTGATGAAGAGCGTGACGGCGACGCAGCTGGAATGCGAAACCCGATCGATCCGAATGCAAGTCCCGCAGAAATGATCAAGCTCGCAGAGGATACTTCTCGAGATCTCGCCAAGGGCTGCCAAGACCTCAGCGGTGACATCTTCAAGCACATCGACACCGTGAATGCGTCGAAGGATTTCGATATGGTTCGCGCGCTGCTTGGCCAAGAGAAGTTCAACTACCTGGGCTACTCCTACGGAACTTTCCTGGGCGCCACCTACGCCGAGCAATTCCCCGGAAAAGTCGGCCACATGGTCCTCGATGGTGCACTTGACCCCTCGGTCAGTGGCGATGAGCTCTCCGCCATGCAGATGCGAGGCTTCGAGGCCTCCCTGCGTCACTGGGTGGAAGATTGCCAAGCAGCACGTAACTGCCCGCTCAAGGGTGATGCAGATGCCGGCATGAAGCAGATGAAGAACTTCTTCGATCGCCTGTACAACACCCCGCTTCAAACCTCAGATCCGAACCGTCCGCTTACCCACGACCTTGCAATGAGCGCTGTCGTTGGGCTGCTGTACTCGACGCAGACGTATTCAATCCTCACGCAGGGAATGCAACAAGCGCTGAACTCAGAGGACGGCTCGACGCTGCTCTACGTTGCAGACTTGCTGAGCGAACGCAACAAGGACGGAAGCTACTCATCGAATTCGATGGATGCGATCGTTGCTATCAACTCCTTGGACTACGAGCCTGTTGGTGACGCAGCTCAGTGGGAGAAGGATGCGACAGCACTTAAGCAAGAGCTGATGATCTTTGGCGATCTTGCCGGCTACACCTCCGCCGGACTTGAAGGCTGGCCGACCAAGCACGCGAAGCGCCACGCAATCAAGGCTGAGGGTGCAGCCCCCATCATGGTCGTTGGAACGACTCATGATCCTGCAACCCCCTACGTGATGTCCCAGAATCTGGCGAAACAGCTGTCGTCGGGCGTGTTGGTGACTTGGGATGGTTGGAACCACACCGCGTACTCGAAGAACGGAAGCAAGTGTGTGGCGACAGCTGTCGAGGGTTACTTCCTGCGTAACGTCGTTCCCAGTGCCGATCTTCAGTGTGGGGCTGATTCCTAGAATCGCTGGTTCTTCAAAGACCGCGTCGAAATGACTGGGACCGACTAGGTCCGTAGAGGCATGCTCTGTCGCCAATTTCCCCACTGGCCTTGGCAGCTGGGCCTTGGCTCGCTAACGTTGAGCTATGGACTTCTTCGGTGATGACGAAACAGAAACCCCCGGTCAGAACACGGATAGTGTTGAAGCCGACGTGCTCATTGACACCACCATCGAGAATGCCTGGGCCTTGGTCTCTGAGCCCGGCTGGTGGATCAATGATGGACCGCTGGGCGACCATGATGTTGAGCATGGCGATGACGGGCTCTACCACGTTACCGACCCGGAAGCGGGAACATGGCTTGTCGAGAAACTCGACGAAGATCCCATGGATGTTGTGCGATTCCGCTGGTACCCCGTGGCAAGTGATGAATTCCCCGAAGAAACACTGACGACTATCGAGGTCTCACTCTCAGAAGAAAAAGGCAAGGTCGCACTTCACGTTGAGGAATCGGGAATTGCCGCCCTCAGTGATGATGAGGACGAGGCCTACCAGCTTTGGGAAGACGAAGCTGGCTTGTGGGACCAGGCCGTTGACAGTGCGAAGGATTACTTAGAGCGTCGGTGACGCTCGATATCCTCTGCTGTTAAGGGGCCCTGCGTGGTTCCGGGAGTTTCCTCACCATCGATCGGATTCTTCCTCATCCACGCAACCTCAAGCCCGTCGCGATACCCAAAGCGAGCCAGGTGAATCCCGACGACAAACTCAAGGTGCTCCACGGCCTCGGGAGAAGTCTTCAGCTCAAGACGCAAGTGCTGGTCTGTACACGAGATTGCGCACTCGCCGCCGGGCATTCCCTCACGAGTGAAGATCAGCATTCCGCGCGCTGAATCCTCATCCCACTGTGCGTCGATTTTTCGCCCCATGTGAGAGGCAAGCTGATGCCCATATCGACGTGCACGCTCGGTGGGAATATTGGCGACGGAAATCATCACTTCACTCATACAAACCATTTTCTCCCATCTATCCGGGTGGGGCATGCTAGCGTGGAAAGCTCAACTGAGAGAACGGATCACAATGAGCACCAGCGAACACGATGAGCAGAGCTTCGGCGATGCCTCGGGCCGCGAGCTTCAGCGCAATCTAACGAACCGCCATATCCAGCTCATCGCTATTGGCGGCGCAATCGGTACCGGCCTCTTCATGGGTTCCGGAAAGACCATTGCAACGGCTGGTCCCTCGATCCTTCTGGTCTATCTGATCATTGGCAGTGCGCTCTTCCTGTTCATGCGTGCGATGGGCGAGATCCTTCTTTCGGACAAGAGATACGGCACTTTCGCCGATATCATTCGACACTTCCTTGGCCCAACTATGGGGTTCGTCATGGGATGGACCTACTGGCTGTGCTGGGTGGTCACAGGTATTGCTGACGTCGTTGCCATCACCGGTTACGTGCGCTTTTGGTTCCCGAACCTCCCCGCGTGGATTCCCGTTCTTGCTACGGCGATCCTTCTCTTTACTCTCAATGCGATGACCGTCAAGGCTTTCGGAGAGACCGAATTCTGGTTTGCGATGATTAAGATCGTTGCAATCATTGCTCTGATTGTTGTCGGCGTCGTTATGATCGCCATTGGCATGCACGACAGCAACGGCACGACCGCGGCGGTTTCAAACCTGTGGAGTCACGGAGGCCTATTCCCCACGGGATTGAGCGGATTCCTGGGTGGCTTCCAGATCGCAGTTTTTGCTTTCGTCGGTATCGAGCTTGTTGGAACGACCGTTGCCGAGACCTCGAACCCCACGCAAACTCTTCCCAAGGCAATCAACTCGATTCCCGTTCGCGTTGTTCTGTTCTACATCTGCTCTCTTGCGGTCATCATGATGGTGACGCCCTGGGATCAGATTGATAAGGCCCAGTCGCCTTTCGTCACGATGTTCTCGATGACGGGGCTGGGTGCGGCGGCTTCACTGGTGAACTTGGTCGTGCTCACTTCTGCGGCCTCGTCGGCCAACTCGGGGATCTACTCCACCTCGAGGATGCTCTTCTCCCTCTCACTTCAGGGTGATGCGGCCCCCTTCTTTGGTCGTCTGTCAAAGCGTCACGTCCCCCAGAACGCCCTCTTCCTTTCGTGTGTGTTCTTGCTTTCGGCCGCTGTTCTTCTGGCTTTTGGCGATTCAATCCTGAGCGTTTTCACCGTGGTGACCTCAATGTCGGCCACACTCTTCATGGTCGTGTGGGTTTTGATTGTTATTGCCTACCTGTTCTACGTGCGGAAGTATCCAAACAAGCATCGCAGCTCGACCTTCCCGCTTCCTGGCGGTGTCTTCTCCGCGTGGCTCTTCATTGCCTTCATTGCTGCAATGGTTGTCGTCCTTTCCCTGGAAACCGAGAGTCTGCAGGGACTGCTGATGTCGGCTGCGTGGATGCTTGGCATCACCGTGGTTGGTGTGATCCGCCGCCACCGTTCTCTGGGGCGCCGAGGCCGTACATCCCTCTCAGCCTGATGCGCTATGCTTGCTGGGTAAGACAGGGGAGCCCACCGTGGGCTGAGAGTGCGAATGCAGACCCTTACACCTGATCCGGATTATGCCGGCGTAGGAAGTCGCAATCTCCAGACTGCCTCCCCCGAGGCGGCCTAGCCCTCCACCATTAGCGGAGGATGAAAATGTCTACTTTTTCGACGCATCGTCGCGTCCGTTTGATCGCATCAACTGCGACATTTTTGGTTGCGGCAAGCTCTCTTGCAGCTTGCGCGGGAAACACTAAAGATGCTGCCGCAACGCAGGCTGGCACGGCCTCGGCACAGGGTGAACAAAGCGTCACTATTCTTGCCTACGATTCATTCGACTTCCCCCAGGACCTTCTAGATAAGTTCCATGAGAAGACCGGAATCACTGCGAAAATCCAGGCGATTGGTAACGGCGGCGAGCTGGCCAATCAGCTGGTTCTTACCAAAGATGCGCCCCTGGGAGACGCAGTTTTCGGCCTAGATAATACGGTTTCAACCCGTATTGGCGGTCAGGGAATCATCGAGGATGCACACATCACCTCGCCCAATCCAGATGATAATTTCCAGGGCGAACCCGGCCTGGTTCCCATCGATCGTGGCGATGTCTGCGTGAATTACGACAAGAAGTGGTTCGCCGACCACCAGCTTGCTGTGCCGACGAGCTTCGAAGACCTGACGAAGCCCCAGTACAAGGACATGCTTGTTGCCATGAACCCGGCTTCTTCCACTCCCGGAATGGCCTTCATGCTGGCAACGATTGCAAAGTTTGGTCCCGATGGCTATGCGAACTACTGGAAGTCGCTCAAGGACAACGGCGTGAAGATCACCGAGGGCTGGTCGCAGGCATTCAACGTTGACTACAGCGCCGGTGAAGGCAAGGGCAGCTACCCCATGATGGTGTCCTACGGTTCTTCTCCCGCCTATGCGGTCAATGATGCAGGAACCGAAAGCTCGACCGGTGTCATCGCCGATACCTGCTTCCGCCAGGTTGAATATGCCGGTGTCCTCAAGGGTGCGAAGAACCCCGAAGGAGCAAAGAAGTTCATCGAATTCCTGCTCTCTGACGAAGTCCAGAGCGCAATTTCGAAGGCAACCTACATGCACCCCTACAAGGGTCAGGCACCCGAGGCACTGCAAAAGTTTGGCCCGCTGGCCGATAAGCCCCTGCGTGTTGATCCTCAGGAAATTGAGAAGAACTCGACTGCTTGGCTCAAGATTTGGCAAGAAACGGTTCTTGGGTGACAAATTTTCGGCAGCGTGCGCTTAGGGTGGGCGCCGGGGCAGTGGCCCTCGGCGTCCCCCTGGCGTTTCTTACGCTGTTTTTTGCGTGGCCAGCGGCCACTCTCATCGCTAAGGGATTTAGCGCTGAGGGTGGGGGGATTGACCTTTCCGGTTTAGGTGAGCTTCTGGGGGCTTCTCGAACCTGGAAAGTCATTGGCCGCACCCTGTGGATGGCTCTTCTGGGTACGACTTTTTCGTTGATTCTGGGGATTCCGGGCGCCTACGCCCTGTATTGCTGTCGTTTCCCTGGACGTCGATTCCTTCGCGCAGTCATTTCAGTGCCCTTTGTTCTGCCCACGGTCGTTGTGGGTGTTGCTTTTCGCTCTCTTCTTGCTCCTCAGGGATGGCTCGGTTTCTTGGGGCTCGATGGCACGATGACCGCGGTCGTCGCAGCAATGGTGTTTTTCAATTACTCACTGGTCGTGCGCAATGTTGGCAGTTTTTGGTCCCAATTAGATGAGCGTCCCGCTCAGGTTGCCTCATGCCTGGGGGCTCCTCCACGCCGAGTTTTCCTGAGCGTCACCCTTCCGGCGTTCCTTCCCGCGATCGCCTCTGCGGCCTCGCTGGTCTTCTTGTACTGCGCGACTTCCTTCGGGATCGTGCTGATTTTGGGTGGTTCCAAACTGACAACCGTCGAGTCCGAGATCTACATGCTCACCACGCAGTTCTTGGATCTTCGCAGCGCCTCGGTGCTATCCATTGTTCAGTTAGTCGTCATCGCGCTTTCCTTGATCATTGCCGAGGCCGCGCGCAGGCGTGGGAAGAATGCGGCAACCTTGGGTGCGCCTCGGGCAGAGAAGTCCGTGAGCGCGGGAGATCTGTGGGCGCTAATCTTCAGCGGTTTTGTTATCTGCGTGCTCGTCCTTCTGCCTTTGGCCGCACTGGTGTGGCGTTCCCTTCATCGACGAGGCCGTTTAACCTTTGAGCACTACGCGATGTTGGCCGACTCTTCCTTCACCCCAGCTCTTCGTGTCTCACCCCTGCAGGCTTTGGGACATTCGCTTCTTGTCGCCCTAGTCGCAATGGCTATCGCTTTGAGCGTGGGCGTTTGCGTGGTTCTTCTTGTCACGCGTCATCCCCGTTCGCGAGTGGGACGAAGCGCGTTAGCTGTGGTGGAAAGCGTCTTCATGCTTCCTTTGGGCGTATCCGCCGTGACGGTTGGTTTTGGATTCCTCATCACCATGAATCGCCCGCCTCTGGATCTGCGCAGTTCCTGGATCCTGGTGCCCTGCGCACAGGCCGTCGTTGCACTTCCTCTGGTTGTCCGCCTGATCGCGCCCTCTTTGCGAGCAATTAACCCCCGACTCCGCGAAGCCGCGGCAAGTTTGGGCGCCAGCGATTCTCGAGTTTTGGCAACAATTGATGGTCCGGTCTTGGTGCGCTCCGTGGGTATCGCTGCGGGTTTTGCGATTGCGACGTCATTGGGTGAATTTGGCGCGACCTCTTTCCTTGCTAAGGGGGATGCAGTCACGCTTCCCGTGGTCATCTACCGTTTGATTTCGCGCCCTGATGCCCTCGATCAGGGCGTGGCGATGGCTTCTTGTGTTCTTCTTGCCGCAGTGTGTGCACTGCTGATTACCTGTATGGAATGGCTGCGTCCTGCAGAGATTGGAGACAGGCTATGACCGATTCGACGGCTTTAGAGTGCATCGATGTGAGCGTTGATTACGGTTCTTTCCGCGCGGTCGATGGTGTCTCTTTTTCTCTTAAGTCCGGCCAGATCACCGCGCTTCTAGGCCCAAGTGGATGCGGGAAGTCGACCCTGTTACGCGCAATCGCGGGCCTCGAACGCCCTCAGCAAGGCGATATCCAATGGGCTGGACTCTCAATTCTTCGCACTCCTACGTATCGGCGCGGTTTTGGCTTGATGTTCCAAGACGGACAGCTCTTCCCTCATCGCAGTGTCGAAGGAAATGTCGCCTACGGCCTGCGCGGTCTTCCTGCAGCCGAGCGCTCTGCGCGTGTCGCAGAGGTTTTAGAGATTGTCGGTTTGGAAGGTTTTGGCCCGCGGAGTATCGATTCCCTTTCGGGAGGGCAGGCGCAGCGAGTGGCGCTGGCTCGCGCCTTGGCCCCGAGGCCTCGTCTCCTTCTCTTGGATGAACCGCTTTCGGCGCTGGATCGTTCCATGCGTGAAAGTTTGTCGATCGAATTGCGTGAAATCATCACGGGCGAAGGGATCACGAGCATCTACGTCACTCACGACCAGGATGAGGCTTTTACCGTTGCCGATCAGATTGGCGTGATGATCGCCGGGCACCTTCGTCGCCTTGATAGTCCCGAGGCCGTGTGGGAGGACCCGGGAGACATGGAAGTTGCGCGTTTTTTGGGAGTCGAGAAGGAAGAACTGGAGCTTGCCGGCGAAGAGGGCGAGCTCTGGGCGGTTGTGTGCGGCACTGTGCAGAGCCGCGGACGAGGATTCTCTGTGCTTCCCGTTCAGCTGGAATCCTCTTCGAGTGCCGAGCCAGAGTTGATGCGGGTTCCCTTCGGCCATCCAATCCCTTCTCTGGGGCAGCGGGTTCAGGTCCGGGCATCTCGGGGGACAATCCACTAGGCTTCACTCGTGACCAATCCCTTTCAACACGCGACAGATTCCTATGGTGCTGTTCGCCCAAGCTACCCGCGCGAGGCGATCGATACGATTCTTGCGGGGGAGAAGGCCTCAGAAATCACCATCGCGGATGTCGGTGCGGGAACGGGAAAACTGACCGCGGAGCTTCTTCGGCGCGGGGCGAAGGTGATCGCAGTTGAGCCAGCTCAGGCAATGCGCGAACAACTGGTGGAGCTCCTGGGACACGATCAGAACCTGCAGGTCGTTGATGCCTGCGCTGAAGTAACCGGGCTGAAGGATGCGAGTGTTGACCGCGCCGTGTTCGCACAATCGTGGCATTGGGTGGATCCGCAGGCGGCGGGGCAAGAAATGCATCGAATTGTGTGTCCCGGTGGGCAGCTGATGATTGTGTGGAATCAACTGGATGTGACAATTCCATGGGTCCACAGGCTCACGAGGATTATGCGTTCGGGTGATGTTCACCGTCCCGACCGTCCTCCGACCGTGGGAGAGCACTGGTCCCAACCGGTATTGAATCGTTTCGATTGGAATGATTCCATGACCCCCGAAGCCATTATGGAGCTGGGGACAACGCGCTCGTCCTACTTGCGCTCCAGCGCTGAGGGGCGCGAAAAAATGCAAGAGAATCTGCGCTGGTACCTCTATGAACACCTGGGCTTTGAGCCTCACTCCACTGTGAAACTGCCCTATTTCACGCTCGTCTGGGTTGCAGATCGGGCAGAATAAGACATATTCAGAGGAGGTGTTATGGATATTTCACTAATCGGCGTCGTCGGCGCGCTGGTGATGTACGGAGTATCCGTTTCGCCTTCTCTTCTTGCCCGTTCGTGGCAGTGGCACGCGGTCGCCTCGGGCGTTCTCTCGGCTGTTGGTTACATCGTTGGACTGACGATCCAGCGCTTCTATGCCTTGGTTGTGCCAAGGCTTGGTGTTGAGATTACCGCTCCGCAATCGGTATCGATTGCTTTCAGGGCTGTACTACTGCTGGGGTTCTTCTTGTGGTTCCTGCGCTGGTTGCTCCAGTCCTATCGCGAGCGCAAGCGTGCCAATCATCTGGTCGGAATGCGCGGTGAGACCTTGGGGGAATACCTGCTGGGGACTTTCTGCGCCTTCCTCTTGATGCTGGCTTTGCTCGGGGTTGCCTGGGGACTTCAGTGGATTGGCCGGGCGATTGTGATTGTTCTGAGCCAATGGATGCATATGGTCTTCGCGCTGGCTCTTTCCCTGCTCATTCTTGTTGTCATTGTGTACGCCTTGACCTCGCAGGTCCTGCTGAAGCTGGGTATTAACTTCTTCACCCGTCATGCGCGAAAGATGAATAACCGCACGGCGAAGGGGATTGTCCAGCCCCAGGTGCCTGAGCGTTCGGGTTCGCCGCAGTCGCACTCCTCCTGGCGTGCCGTGGGCGGACAGGGTCGCGTTTTTCTTGGTCGAGGCCCTAGCCGCGCCGATATCGAGGCCGTCACGGGTTGCTCGGCTATGGAGCCCATTCGCGTGTATGCGGGGATGCCAGAAGAAGGGCAGAGCCTGCAAAGTGCCGCTGACCTTGTTGTCGAAGAATTGCATCGGACGGGTGCTTTTGATCGCGCTGTCATCTTGATTGCTACTTCGACGGGATCTGGATGGGTTGATGAATGGCAGGTTCAACCCCTGGAGTACTTGACTCGTGGGAATTGTGCGACGGCTTCGATGCAGTATTCCTTCGTTCCCTCCTCGATTAACTTCCTGACGGATCTGGATGTTTCTGAAGAAGCAGCGGTCATTCTCTTTGAAACGATTCGTCGTGCGGTCGATGAGATTCCGGAAGACCGTAGGCCAGCACTTTTCGCCTGTGGAGAATCTTTAGGCGCTTACGCCTCGCAACATGTCTTCTCGGGAATTGTCGATGTTTTAAGTCGGACCGACGGTGCGCTCTGGGTGGGAACTCCTGCATTTACGCCGATGCACGCTGAACTGACTGCCATCCGTCACCGAGGCAGTCCCGAGGTTGCGCCCGTCGTTGCAAATGGCCGCCACGTACGTTTCGTGAATGTTCCAGAGAATCTATGGGCAGATGTTTACGGTCGCGAACTCGGCGATTGGAACTATCCCAGGGTTGTCTATGCTCAGCATCCTTCTGATCCAGTCGTTTGGTGGAATTCGGAGTTAGTGTGGCATAAGCCCGACTGGATTTCAGAAAAGGTTGATGGGGATGTCAGTCCCCATATGCAATACACGCGAGGTGCGACCTACATTCAGGTCCTCGTCGATATGCCGGTTGCGGGTACAGCTCCGGGTGGTCATGGACATACCTATCACGAAGAACTCATTCCGCTGTGGGAAGCGATTTTAGGGCTTCGCGAGGATGAGAAAAACGCGGGATCGCACTTTGGCTTGGATTCACGGTGGATTCAGGATGATACCCACGAAAAGATCGGCCAAGCAATCCGCGACAATCTCTCACGTTCGGAACGTCAGTAGAAAAACTTAAGCTTTCCGACCGTTACTGGCTGCCGCATGTCACTGTAGATATGCGGCAAAGTCTGCAGGGATCAGATCAGGTTTCGCTTCTGCATGATCTTCAGGGCCACCCAACCGAAGGGAGCGCGGCCGTAGAAGGTCACCAGACGGTAGATGATCGCGGTCGGAAGAGCCATGGACACGGCGATTCCGGCAACTTGAAGACCACCGGTGAGTGCGGCCTCGACCGGGCCGATGCCGCCGGGGGAGGGAACGACAGAACCCAGCGAGTTCGAGGCCAAGTAGGTGATGGAGAGCGTCACCAAGTTCAGCGACCCGCCCATTGCGGTCAAGGAAGCCCAGAATGCTCCAACGAAACCGATGTTCATGAGCAAGTTGCCACCGAGCACTGCGAGAAGGCGCTGAGGCTGACCGGCAACCCACAGAAGACGCGGATACACCTGCTTCCATGTCGGCTCAATCTTCGACCAGATGAACTTTCGGATCTTCGGAATCGAAATGCACACGATGACAATCACGGCCACGACTGCAGTTCCGGCAATAATCGCGCCGTAGGGGAGCGAAACCGAAAGCGACGAACCCGAGAAGAACAGCACGATGACCAACAATGAAACGGTCACTAGGAACTGGGAAATCTGTTGCAGAGTAACGGTAGTGACGGCAGCTGCCGTCGACATCTTCTGCTTTGTCAGGAAACGCAGGTTGAGCGCCGCCGGACCGATTCCAGCGGGAGCGACCAGGGTGATAATCGAGGCTGCGATCTGAGCCAAGATGGCGTCGCCAAATTTGACCTTCTCTTGGCTGAAAGCGACCAAGGGGACGGCTCCTCCAACCCAGGTTGTTGCGGCGAAGGCGAAAGCGACAGCGATCCAAATGGGGCTTGCCTGCTTCACTGCAGCGACGATATCGGAGAAGTTGAGCGAACCCATCAACACGACAACCGCAACTGCCAGAACGCCGAAGGTAATCATTGTCCTGGGTGCGAAGCGCTGAAGGTTTGCGGGCTGAACGGATTCTTGCGGGGTGTCGGCGACGATCGCCTCGCGAAGGCGATCCAGAAGATCGCTGCGTCGAAGAGTGGAGGAAACCTCGGAAGGAAGGACCGGCTTTTGAAGGACCGGCGCGCAGGCGACCAATTCCGCCTCGCTGAGGTTTCGCCGTGCCGAGGCCAGAGCTCGTTCGGGCCCAGCATAGATGGCAAGCAGGGTGAGGAGCTGAGCGATATCGATGCGTTGGTTGAGCTCAGTAGTTGCAACCTCGCCTTCATCCCAGTGGATCAGCCAGACCTGTGAGGACTGGTCGAGCACGACAGAGGAAGGGGCGATGTGGCGATGGCTGATTGCGTGAGAGTGCGCCAAAAGGAGTTGCTTCCACGCCTGATCAAGAATGTCATCGCTCAGTGCGTCGGTGTCGGCCAGATCTTTGAGGGAGGCTGTCGGGGGAAGGGCTCGCATCGCTGTCATGATCGAGTCGCCGGCTTGAGCGATACCCATGGGTTCAGGCAAGTGAACACCGGAACGTTTAGCTGAAATAGCGGTCAGCATGGAACGCTCTGCAGCTGCTTTCACCGAGGGGGAAACCCAGCGAGAAATCCCGCGCAGGCGAACGTTGTTCCATACTTCTAAGAGTGTGCCGGCCATACCGCGGCCCGGATCCAAAATGGTGATTTCGTAGGGAACGCCGTAGGTATCCCAGACCTGGTAGTGGCGGTTTCCGTCGACCGGTGGGCGGCGGGCAATCGTGTATTCCGCTGAATCAGCTTCAGTGGTCTCCATGCGGAAGTGACCGTGTGGTGTTTCCGAAACAGTCCATGTATCCAGCGTGACTCCGGCGGGAAGAAGGTCTGTGCGGATGACGCGTGAGGGAATAATCCGGATCGAGAGCAGCGCCTTCACAATCTGGCCGCCCGAGGCGCTGCGGTCTTGGAAGCCCAAGAAGAAACGCGATGAGACGCCAAAAGTGCGACCAAGAAGAACGGAAATTAACGCGGATGGAAGAGTGAGCTGCCCGCGAAGTACCCAGATGACGATGATGATGCCCAGAGCCCAGTAGGACCAGCGGACTGAACGAAGTGCTTCGGATTCACCCGCGGCTGTGAAGAGGGCAATGAGAGCGATTGCGACCAGGTTGATCGCGATGTGCGAGGCCGTCTGTCCGTTTTCCACGTTTGTGACCCTGAGTGGGCCGGTGATGGTTTCAGGAAGTTGGCGAAGTCCCAGCAAGATCACATACGAGGCCACGCCAGCGATCATGGAGGTGGCGAGAGCTTCGATGGCGGTGGAGACCTGTCGGCGGAAAAGCAGCATCCCGATGACGGCGATGGGGGTGACCAAGATGGTCAGGCCCTCCAAGAGCGATAGGGGCATCAGGAGGAGATCGCGGATCACCGTGACACGTAGAACGTCTTGCGCGACGCCTTCTGTGGTTGAAGAGGCGACGAATCCCAGGCCCCACACAAGGACAATTCCCACAAGGCACATGATGGCCTCGTAGAGATCGGCCCGGCGCCGACGACGGGAAAGTAGACGATCGGCGAAGAAAACGGGTTCGGGAAGCCGAGAGCGCGAGGAAGTGGGTGCAGTCGATTCAGGTGCATCCTCAAACTCGGATTCAGCGGGATCCACCGGTGGTTCCACAGAGGTCGTGGGGACCTCGGGTGTGCCAGACGTGACCAGTTCCTCGGAATTCTCCATGGATGACATCCTATCTGTTGTGTAAAGACCGGTAGGGTTGACTTAAGTAACATGCCGTGCACTTTGTCATTCGTTGTACCCAATTGAAGGAATTCTGCATGCTGAACGCCATCTTGGTGAACGCCTCAGGGCTTGACACCTTCATTAACTGGTTTAAAGACCCCGAAAGCCTGCTGGTCGCAATGGGACCGTGGGTTCTGTGGGGGACGATGCTCATCGTCCTCATTGAGTCGGGTGTCCTTTTCCCGGTTCTTCCCGGAGAATCTCTGCTCTTCACGGCAGGTTTGCTGCACGATCGACTGGGCCTGCACCTGCCAACCCTGATCATCATGGTTGTTGTTGCAGCCTTTATTGGCGCGCAAATTGGTTACTTCCTAGGTGCGAAGTGGGGGCGCAAGCTCTTCAAGCCGGATGCGCGAGTACTGAAGACCGAGCACTTGGAGAAGGCCGAGCACTACTTCCGTGATTACGGCGGTCGTTCGCTGGTGATTGGTCGTTTCATTCCCTTCGTGCGAACCTTCATTCCGCTGGCCGCAGGAATCGCGCGTTACCCCTACAGCAAATTCTTGCTGTTTAATACCCTGGGTGCACTGCTGTGGGGCGCCGGCTTCATTATTGTCGGTTCGCTGCTGGGCAATGTCCCCTTCGTTCACGACAACCTCACGCTGATCTTGGGCGTCATTATTCTGGTTTCGGTTTTGCCCGTGATCCTGGAAATCATTGGGCAGAAGCGTAATGGCGGTGCCCAAGCCAAGGACGCGACCGAGAATCTCGCATCCGCGCAGGAGGATCGTTCCGAGTGAGCACCTTGCGAATCGCATTTCTTGGCCCATTTGGAACCTTCACTGAGCAGGCCCTACGCCAAGTTGCTCCCGAAGAGGCAGAACTCATCCCGCTAACCTCTCCGCCTTTGGCGATGAAGGCCGTGCGCGAGGGGAGGGCAGACTGGGCAGTCGTACCCATTGAGAACTCCATCGAAGGTGGCGTTAATGCAACGCTCGATGCGCTGGCGGACTACCCTCAGCTGGTGATCCGTGCGGAAATGCTGGTGCCGATTACCTTCCACCTGGCTGTTCGGTCGGGAACCCAGGTATCGGATATTCGCAAGATTGGAACCCACCCGCACGCGTGGGCACAGTGTCGAAACTGGGCTGAGGAAACCTTCCCCGGCGTTGTTCACGTCCCCACGACCTCGACTGCTGCCGCGGCTGAGACCTTGGGTGCGGGAGAAGGCGCCTTTGACGCGGTTCTGTGCAATGCGACTTCGGTGGACCGTTACGGTTTGGAATCGCTGTTCACGGATGTTGCGGATAACCCGGGTGCGATCACGCGTTTTGTCTGCGTGAGAAGGCCGATTGAAGGGGCCCTGACAGCCCCGACCGGACATGACAAGACGACGATTCAAGTTGCGCTGCCTGTGAACCAAGCGGGATCACTGATGCGTTTGCTTGAGCAGTTCTCGGTGCACGACGTCGACCTGTCGCGAATCGAATCGCGTCCCAGTGGTGATGGTTTGGGTGCCTATACCTTCTCGATCGACATGGTTGGACACATCGCTCAGGAACATATTCAGGCGGCACTGCGCGGGCTGTATCGAGTGTCTCCGGATGTGCGATTCATGGGTTCGTACCCCAGCTCGACTGTCAATAGCGCGGATGTCCCCCAAGATGACGAGGATTACCGTCGCGCGCGAACTTGGGTGCGCGAGCTCCTTGCGGGTGTCGAGCAGGACTGAACTGCTGATTTTACGAGGCTGGTTGGCGCTTGAGGGCGTCAGCCGGCCTCACAGTTTGGTTAAGTAAGGTGCCGCCTTAGTTAAGCAAAGTGCGCAATACCCCTGCTTTGCGCATCAGGGGGCTAGGCCTCGGCAGGTAAAACAAAAGGACCCAGCTTTCGCTGGGTCCTTACTACGTGCGCGAGGGGGGAGTTGAACCCCCACCCTATCACTAGGACACGGACCTGAACCGTGCGCGTCTGCCTATTCCGCCACTCGCGCGTACGTGGAAACTTTAGGGAATGAGGACGCAGAAGTCAAACCGAAGTATGAAAGGCGGCGCGCATCACTTCGAGACATGTGGAGATGCGCCTGCCATGCTGCGCGCCGTCTGTGTGTGGCTTACTTCCGTTCGTCTTTTACTTCGCGAGGAAACGCTGGACGAAACTTTCGGGTACATACAGGTACTTTTCTACAAGTCCCATAAAGGTCTCAAAGTCGATCTTTGGATTGCTGAAAAGCTCGTGAAGTTCGGGATTGTCACCCTGGGTAATCGGGCCGAATTCTCCGGTGGGTAGGCAGTAGAAGATATCGCGACTGATCGCGAAACCGTTGTTATTGCCGAATTCTTCCATGACCGCGAAGCGCATGTAGTCGGCCATCTGGAGTATCTGTCGTGAGATGTCTTCCGGATCGATGGGCGCATAGAGCAGGACGGATCGTTGCGGAATAGCGAAGAACAAACCGTGGGGAGCGTCAATTTGGAGATTGCTTACCAAGGCACCGATGTTTGCCGCCTTGCCGGCAATGAATGGTGATTCTCCCAGAAGTTCGGTGAACGGACCCACTTGTTGCTTGGTGTCGATTGGCTCATTATCGGTGTTGATCTGGCCGTAGTAGAAGAGTTCGTCGACCGAAAGCGGGTAGCGAGCAAGACTTTGATCCGTCACCAATGACACGCTGTTTGGGAAATCCAGATAGAGCGCTTTGGCTAATCCGGCAGTGAATGGGCGAATGTAGGTGATGGGCAGATCTGAGCTCTGTCCGCCCCGGATGATGCGGGTGCGAATTCGTCGGCGAAGCTCGTCGGGATCATTAAGCGAGTACTCGGGCATCCGCAGAGTTTCGATCATGAAGGCAACCCAGCGTTCGATTCGTTCCTGGTGCTGGGCTGGGTCGCAGCGCGATAGATCTGACAGAAGGTTTTCAACGTTGAAGCGCATGGTGTCGACGGTCAGAATGTAGCCGTTTGTTTGGGGGTCGACTTCGGGAGTCGCATTGATGCCAGCGTCTTCCAGGCGCTTCAAAAGATAGGGGAATGTGCGTTGAATCAGTTCATCGCGGTCCATGGACTGAGTCTATCGTTTTTCATATTTGAAAGAGCTGGATCGAGGCTGGATGAGGAGTTTGATGCAGGTCTTTTCTGAGGGTAGATTTGTCTGATGAATATGCTGCGTTTTGCAGCTCGACCTGTCAGACTTATCAGTGCGTGTCCCCACGACGGCGACATCACCACAGAAGGATGATCACAATGACAATCCCATTCATTATCGGAGCCTATGCCTCGCATCCAGCGTTGGAGCTGCAAGAGGACTACTACAAACTTCTCGCTCAGCAGCCGTGGATCAACGGTCTCGAAATGCCATATCCCGGACAGATTGCCACCGACAATGAACTTCTCGCCGGCTTGCTCGCCGCGAACTGGGATTTCAATACCGTCACCGCCATCCCCGGCACCATGCAAAACGTCGGGAAGGACGCGAACTTCGGCTTGGCCTCGCCAGATCGGGAGGGTCGCGAGGCCGCGCTGGCTTTCACCCGCCAGCTGCGCGAGGACCTGGGCAAGCTGTGCGAGCATGCCGACCGCAATGTGGTGACGCGCATCGAGGTGCACTCGGCTCCCACGCGAACCGCAGACGGGGATGCATTCCGACGTTCGTTGGAAGTTCTGCGCGAATGGGACTGGTACGGAGCTCGGCTGGTCATTGAGCACTGTGATCGCTTCATTCCAGAGCAAAAGCCAGAAAAAGGATTCCTCTCGATCGAAGAAGAAATTCAGATTGCTGCGGAATTCGAGGTCGGTGTCCTGATTAACTGGGGACGCTCCGTTCTAGAAGAACGCAGTGCCGATGCTGCCTACGATCACATCGTTGCAGCCGGAAAACGCGGGGTGCTGGATGGTGTTGTCTTCTCTGGCGCAGGTCCCGAGGAAACTCAGTACGGCTATTCGTGGGTTGATGGGCACCTGCCCGGCCAGAGCGATGAACCAGCATCGCTCATGAGCGACGCAGAAATTAAGCGCTGCGCACAGGCCGCGATCGAAGGTGGATGCAACTATCTGGGCGCGAAGATGTGCGTGCCCAAGGACGCAAGCTTGGAAGAACGCCTTGCGATGCTGACCCACGTCTACAAGGCATGTGATCTTCAGTAAGTGCGTGCGTTGCGGCACAGGTGAAATCTCGCGAAGGCTAAGAGCGGGCACTCCCTAAGATGGGGCACTCACCAAATCGTGAGTGCCCCCAAAATCGTGAGTGCCCCCGGGTTCTGCCAACCTCCGTCTCGTCTATCTGAGCATCGACGGAACGATAGTCTTCGACCTACTCCACGGTGACGGACTTGGCCAGGTTTCGCGGCTGATCAACATCCAGCCCCTTCGCCGCAGCAAGCTCACACGCAAAAATCTGCAGCGGAACAATTGTCAGCAGTGGCGCATACAGCGTTGGAACCGGGGGAACGCGGAAGACAACTTCTGCGAACTCATCAACCGATGCGTCGCCTTCCTCTGCAATGACAATGGTTCGGGCTCCGCGCGCACGGACCTCTTGGATGTTCGCCAAGACCTTCGCGTGCAGTTCGGGGCGGCGCGGAGTTGGCACAATGACCACAACCGGCTGGCCTTCATCCACCAGAGCGATCGGCCCGTGCTTGAGCTCGCCGGCCGCGAAACCCTCTGCGTGGATGTAGCAGATTTCCTTGAGCTTGAGCGCACCCTCAAGTGCGACGGGGTAACCCACGTGACGACCCAAGTAGATCACCGAGGTCGCATCCTTCATCGTGCGGGCGAACTGGCGAATACTCTCCCCACTATCCAAAACCTTCTGAATCGCCTCGGGCACGCGGGCGAGCTTCTCCATGTAGTCGGCGATTTCGTCGGCGTACTTGTTTCCGCGAACCTGCGCCAAATACAGACCGAGGATGAAGCAGGCAGTGACCTGCGATGTGAAGGCCTTTGTTGAGGCAACTGCGATTTCAGGTCCCGCATGGGTCAAAATCACGGCATCCGATTCGCGCGAGATGGTCGAGCCAGGAGTATTGACAATCGCGACGACCTTCGCGCCCTGTTCGCGCGCGTGGCGAATCGCTTGGATGGTATCCATCGTTTCGCCAGACTGAGAGATTGCAACAACTAAGGTCTTCTCGCCAACGACCGGATCGCGGTAGCGGAATTCGCTGGAGAGCTCGACTTCGACGGGAATTCGGCACCAGTGTTCGATCGCGTAACGGGCGACCTGTCCCGCATAAGAAGCTGTCCCGCAACCAATCATGATGATCTTGTCGATTCCGCGAAGCACGTGTTCTGGGATTCGAACTTCATCCAATGCCAGGTGCTCGTGGGAATCCAGACGATCAGCCAAAGTATCCGCAACTCCTCGAGGTTGCTCGTGGATTTCCTTCTCCATGAAGGTTGGCCATCCGCCCTTGGTTGCACGATCCGCCGAAAAATCGACTTCATATTCCTTGAGGGGAAGCGGGTGTCCATCTGCACCGATGACCGTTACAGCGGAAGCGCTCACGACAACCAGCTGGTCTTGCCCGATTTCTACCGCGCGATTTGTGTGCTCGATAAATGCCAGCACATCCGAGCCGAGGAAGTTCTCTCCCTCGCCCAAGCCAATAACCAGTGGCGATGATCTACGCGCGGCAACGATGACATTGGGAGATTCGGTGGACAGTGCGAGCAGAGTGAAAGTTCCCTCAAGCTTCGCGGTCACTTCACGCATGGCGACGACCAGTCGGCGCGCGACGGCCTCGTCAGTGCCGCTGAGCTGCGCGACTTCACCCGTGTACGAGGCCGGATCCGCCTGGTCGTAGGCGTGTGCAAGCAGGTGCACGACCACTTCCGTATCGGTTTCCGAGGCGAAAACCGCGCCTTGCGCGCGCAACTGGGCGCGCAGGTTATCGGCATTTTCGATAATCCCGTTGTGGACCAATGCAAAACGTCCATCGGGACTGATATGTGGGTGTGCATTCGCAACGGTTGGGCGACCGTGGGTTGCCCATCGTGTGTGTCCGATCCCAGCGAAAGCATCAGCGGGCGCATCCTGATCAACGGCCTCGCGCAGGTTAACCAGCTTTCCGACGGCCTTGATGACATTCAGCTTCCCCGGGCTTGCCAAGGCAATTCCCGCGGAGTCGTAACCGCGGTATTCCAGGCGTGAAAGCCCATCAAGAACGACCTGACGGCTCCTCTGAGAGGCCTGGCATGCAACGTGTCCAACAATTCCGCACATGTTTTCATTGCAACACAGCAGCCTTGCTATCGCTTGCCGGATAGCTATGTGGGGCCTGTGAAAATTGCTTAGGGAAGGGTGATCGCTTGATCCTTCCAGTGAATTGGATCGTCCGCAATCAGGTCAAGGACTCGATGCGCGCCACCTCGCAGTGACAGATCTTCCGAGTGGGGGAGGATATCGATCTGCGGTGTATGCCAGGGTGCTTGAAGGACGCGCGTTGCAAGTTCTTCGCGAAGACTGGGCAGCAGGTAGGGTGCAATCTCGGCAACTAGGCCGCCCAAGTAGACCTGAGAGATATCAACAGTATTGACGACTGCGGAGAGTGCTTGCCCCAATGCGTGGCCGGCATGGGTCATGGCCTCTTGAGCGCGTGAGCTGTGGCCCGCGTGCTGCAGAATCTCGCGTGTGCTTGCATTGTCGCCCAGCCCAGCCGCGTGGCCAAGAGCTTTCAATCCCGCGACAGTTTCCAAGCAGCCGCGCGCGCCACACGAACAGATATCGCCTTCGGGTTCCACACAAATATGCCCGATTTCGCCCGACCATCCGTGTGCACCGCTCAGTGGTTGGTGGTTGATGATCAACCCGCCGCCGATGCCGACTTCTCCCGAGACGTAGATAAAAGAATCCGGCCCTTCGGGGACCCCGGGGCGAGGATAGGCGACAGCGTAGGCTGCCAAGTCGGCCTCGTTCGCAACGAGGGTGACGTCAAGGTCGTGAAGAGGGTGAAGGAGTTCCTCGCGGGGGATATTTCGCCAGCCAAGGTTGGGGGCGATGGTCAGGGTGTCAGCGGAGAAGAGGCCGGGGAGGGCAAGTGAACTTCCCAGGAAAAGTGCACCTGAACTGCTTCCTTCACGCAGGACACGTCTGGCGATTCGTGCGAGTTTACGCAGGGTTGAGGTGGGGTCTGCTCCTGAGAAATCGCCGCTTACACATTCGTGGGCTAAGACTGTCCCGCTCAGGTCAACAAGGTAGGCGCCGAGCGCCGAGACGTTGACCTGTAAACCCAGCGCAATAACCTTTCCCGAGGTCGGAGAAAGCACGCTGGTGGGGCGTCCCCTTTGCCCGGTTGAGAGTTTGTCCTCGCTTTCTTCGACGAGGCCGGAGTCAATGAGTTCGTCGACAAGCCGCGACATCGTTGCGCGTGAAATTCCGGTTTGGGCAGCGATGCCCGCACGGTTAATTGCGCCTGGGCTGGCCAGGATGTGGCGCAATGCCAAAGAAAGGTTGTGGGCACGCAGGGATTGATTGGTTGCTCCGGAATTGGGGTCCGATGTGCGTGCGGTGTTGGACATACCTTGACTCTATCGCAATTCAGGGATTATGTTATGAGACATAACAAAACGTGACGCAGTAGTCATTTAATCTATGGAAGGCCATGCTATGGCGTATGTACCTCGACCCGAAGATCGCTTCTCTTTCGGCCTGTGGACCGTGGGATGGAATGCAGTTGACCCCTTTGGAACTGGAACTCGTCCGGTGCTTGACCCGTGGGAATACGCTGCGAAGCTCGCAGAACTAGGCGCATGGGGAATTACCTTCCATGACAATGACGTCTTCGATTTTGGTGCCTCAGACTCGGAGCGTCATCAGCGGGTCATGCAGCTGAAAGAAGCTGTTGAAGCCTCCGGCCTTGTCATTGAGATGGTCACGACGAACACCTTCACGCACCCGGTCTTCAAAGATGGTGGCCTGACCAATAATGACCGCGAAATCCGCCGCTTTGGCCTGCGAAAGATCTTGCGCAATGTCGACCTAGCCGCAGAACTTGGTGCAACAACTTTCGTCATGTGGGGTGGGCGTGAAGGCGCCGAATACGACTCCTCCAAGGACCTAAACGCCGCCTTTAATCGCTACCGAGAAGGCCTCGATACCGTTGCGGGATACATCAAGTCCCGCGGATACAACCTCCGCATCGGTCTGGAACCCAAGCCCAACGAACCTCGCGGTGATATCTTCCTGCCGACCGTCGGTCATGCGCTGGCGCTCATTACGCAGCTCGATAATGGCGACGTCGTGGGCCTCAATCCTGAAACCGGACACGAGCAAATGGCCGGTCTGAACTACACGCACGCCTTGGCGCAGGCGTTGAACGCCGGCAAGCTCTTCCACATTGACCTCAACGGACAGTCGGGAATCAAGTACGACCAAGACAAGGCTTTCGGACACGGCGACCTGGCCAGCGCCTTCTTTACAGTCGACCTCCTTGAGAATGGCTTCCCCGGGGGCGGGCCTCGCTACGAAGGGCCTCGCCACTTTGACTACAAGCCCAGCCGAACCGAGGGCATGGAAGGCGTGTGGGAGTCAGCTCGAGCCAATATGGACATGTACCTGCGTTTGGCTGAGAAGGCGCGCGAATTCCGCGCTGATCCCATCACTCAGGAACTCATGGAAGAGGCCTCTGTTTACGAACTTGCCCAGCCCACCTTGGATCCGGGCGAGACGATCGATGACTTCCTTGCTGACCGCAGTGCCTACGAGGATTTCGACGCTGATGCGAAGGGAGCTCGTGAGTACCACTACGTCGAGCTCTACCATCACGCAATGCGACACTTGATTGGCTAAGACCGTGAGCGATAGCAGGCCTTTTGTTGCGGGAGTAGATTCCTCAACCCAATCATGCAAGATCGTTATCTGCGACCCCGCTAGCGGAAAGATCATTCGAGAGGGTCGTGCATCGCACCCCGATGGAAGTGAAGTCGACCCTCAGGCATGGTGGGAAGCCTTCCTCGAGGCCGTTCGCGCGGCTGGCGGATTGGATGACGTGCGAGCGCTCAGCGTGGGCGGGCAACAGCACGGAATGGTCTGCTTGGACGAGCGAGGTGAGGTCATCCGCCCGGCGCTTTTGTGGAACGATACCCGAAGCGCCGGTGCGGCCGAGGAACTCACTCGTGAACGAGGCGATGGAGATAGCGAAGCTGGGGCTCGTTGGTGGGTACAGGCCACTGGCCTTGTTCCGGTCGCCTCGTTTACGGTCACGAAACTGCGCTGGCTTGCAGACAATGAACCGGAAAATGCCCGAAAGATTGCGGCAATCTGCCTGCCTCACGACTGGCTGAGTTGGAAAATCCGCGGTGGCTTTGAGGCTGTCGGACTGGAAGGACTGTGCACCGACCGTTCCGATGCCTCGGGAACCGGATACATGGACCGGGCTGACGCAGTCTACAGGCGCGAAATCTTGGCTCAGGCGCTACGAATCTCGGTGGAAGAGGCCGAAGCAATCATTCTGCCGAAGATCTGCGAGCCCATGGAGGCCATGGGATTTGGGGATCCAAGGCATGGATGGGGAGAAATCGCCATCGGCCCAGGATGTGGAGACAACGCCGGTGCGGCTCTGGGCGTGGGCCTCGGTGTCGGCCAGGCTCTTCTCTCGCTGGGAACTTCTGGCGTTGTTGCAGTTGTTAGCGAAACTCCCGTCGAAGACCCCAGCGGTCAAATCGCGGGCTTTGCTGACGCAAGCGGGCACTGGCTTCCCCTCGCGTGCACACTTAACGCCTCGCGAATCCTCGACGCGGTCGGGGCGATGAGTGGCCTCGACTATGAGGAACTGGACGAGGCGGCGCTATCGGTTCCTGACGCGGGAGGGCTACGCCTCATTCCCTATTTTGAGGGTGAACGCACGCCGAACCTGCCTGATGCCACCGCCCGATTGGAGGGAATGACGCTCAAGAACTCGACGCGCGCACACCTTGCCCGCGCGGGTGTCGAGGGCCTGCTTACTCACATGCGTTTCGCGCTCGAATGTGTGCGTGAGCTGGGCGTTCCGATTGAGAAAGTGCTCGTTGTCGGTGGGGGAGCGCGCTCGCGGGCAGTGCAGACCTTGGCGCCCGAGTTCTTAGGGGTGCCCGTTGAATTTCCCGAGGCGGCGGAGTACGTCGCCCTGGGAGCCGCAAGGCAGGCTGGGATGTTACATTCGCCCACGATGTGAACAAGTCGCGCGTGACCCGCGCCTGGGCCATAGCATGAGGCTATGTTCCAGCGAATGCGTAGCTGACCTTCGCGTCAGCTTTTGACCAGACCTACTGATGGCTAGAGATTACTCGCCCGGGTCGTACGTCTTTGCGTTGGAAACTGCCGCAATCGCCAAATCGTGAGCGTAGCGGCTCGACCCCTCAGCCATCGCCTCTCCTCACGTCACAAGAATCAAAACGTGAACACAAGGAGAAATAACAATGGGCGCAATTGAGGCAACGGACACCGACTACCAGAACTCTTGGGCATTTGAGACCAAGCAAATCCACGCGGGCTGGGACCGCGATCCCCAGACCGGTGCAACTTCCATCCCGATTCTTCAAACCACTTCCTTTGCCTTTGACTCTGCGGAACGCGCTGCAGCTCGCTTCGCACTTCAAGAACTTGGCCCCATCTACACTCGCTTGGGCAACCCGACAAATGACTACGTCGAGGCCCGAATCGCTGCCCTCGAAGGTGGTGTCGGTGCGCTTCTGACTTCCTCTGGCCAATCTGCAATTACTCTTGCAATCCTGAACCTGGCATCTGCGGGGAACAACATTGTTGCTTCGCCTTCGCTTTACGGCGGTTCAACTTCGCTGCTCAACAACACCCTGCGTCGCCTCGGAATCGATACCCGCTTTGTTCACGATCCCTACGATGTGGACGAATGGCTGTCTCTTGCCGACGAGAACACCGTTGCCTTCTACGGTGAAACCATCCCCAACCCCAAGGGCGACATCTTTGACATTGAGAAGATCGCGCAGGCCGCACACTCTGTTGGCGTTCCGCTGATCGTCGACAACACTGTCGCCACCCCCTACCTGACCAGGCCAATCGAATGGGGCGCCGACATTGTCGTTCACTCGGCCACGAAGTACCTGGGCGGACACGGAACCGCAATTTCGGGTGCAATTGTCGATGCCGGTAACTTCGACTACACGAAGGACCCCAAGCGTTTCCCCGGTTTCAATGAACCCGAATCTTCCTACGCGGGTCTTGTTTTTGGACATGACCTGAGCGCCGAGAAGCTCGGAGCAAACCTCTCCTACATCATTCGCGCACGTGCAATTGGCCTGCGAGATGTCGGGTGTGCTCCCTCGCCCTTCAACTCCTTCCTCATCGAGCAGGGCATCCAGACCCTGTCGCTGCGTGTTGAGCGCCACGTTGACAATGCGCTGAAAGTCGCGAAGTTCCTCGAGGCCCACCCGCAGGTCGAGTCCGTCAACTACGCGGGCCTCGAGTCCTCGCCCTACTACGAGCTCCACCAGAAGTACAACCCTCGCGGTGCCGGTGGCCTTCTCTCCTTCGTCATCAAGGGTGGCCTCGAAGCCGGAACCTCATTTGCGACCTCGCTCAAGCTTCTCCCGACGGTTGCAAATATCGGAGATGCGAAGTCCCTGGTTATTCACCCCGCATCGACCACTCACTCTCAGCTCAATGAGGAACAGCTGCGCGCTGCGGGAATTGAACCCGGAACCGTTCGCCTGTCTATTGGTATTGAGAACGTCAACGACATCATTGCCGATTTGACGCAGGGCTTCGAGGCCGTGGCACACTTGGCATAAGGCTGCTCGCGCAACGGTCGCTCGGACAGTAAGGAGATCACCATGAATCGACGCACACTGGGACCCATCCCCGTTAGCGGCGCATGGACGCCCCAAGACCCCATCGCATTCCGTAAGTTTGCGCAGTTGGGGCCGCTACGCCTCGAAAATGGCTCCTTCCTGCCCGAAGTGACCCTTGCGTATGAAACCCTCGGGACTCTGAACGAGGATCGTTCCAATGCAATCCTCGTTTTGCACGCGCTGACTGGAGATGCGCATATTTCCGGTCCCGCAGCTCCCGGCCAGTCAACCGCCGGTTGGTGGGAAGAGGCCGTTGGTCCGGGTAAGCCATTGGATCCCGAGCGCTATTTCATTGTCGTCCCCAACGTCCTTGGTGGCTGCCAGGGGAGTACCGGCCCGTCCTCGGCCGCGCCTGACGGTCAGCCGTGGGGATCGCGATTCCCCATTATTTCCACCCGGGATCAGGTTCTTGCCGAGGCCAGACTGGCCGATTACCTCGGCATTCCGACGTGGAATGCAGTCATAGGTGCTTCCCTGGGAGGGCACCGCGCCCTCGAGTGGGCCGTCACTTACCCGCTGCGCTGCGAGCGATTGATCGTTGTCGCCTCGGGAGCATGCACGAATGCCGAGCGGGCTGCGTGGGCGCACACGCAGATTCGTGCAGTTGAATTGGATCCGAACTGGAATGGCGGCGACTACTACGACCAAGAGGAAGGACCTCACGCTGGTCTTTCTCTTGCCCGTCAGATCGCACACACGACGTATCGCTGTCCTCACGAGTTGGATGCACGTTTTGGTCGCGCACCTCAAGATGATGAAGATGTTCTGAGCGGTGGGCGTCTTGCCGTCGAGTCCTACTTGGACTACCACGGTGCGAAGCTTGTTCGTCGATTTGATGCAGGGTCCTATGTATCCATGTGTCGCACCATGCTCAGCTACGACATCGGTCGCGATCGTGGGGGAATTGCCGAGGCCCTGCGGCAAATTACCGCGCAGAGCCTGATTGTTTCAGTGGATTCGGATCGTTTGTTCTTTGCAAAAGAGGGATATGCGATCGCTGAAGGAATCACAGGCGCAAAGTTTGAATGTATTTCCTCTCCTCATGGGCACGATGGCTTCCTGATCGAATACGAACAGCTCAACCGGATGCTCTCAGAATTCCTGGAAAATCAGTCATCTTTCGTTGATTCGGCAGCGCTGTAAGGGTATTGAAGGACGTAAATTTCTTTCTTATGTGAGGCCTGAGCCAGGCACAGCTCATTCATAGAGTTGGCTGGCTCAATTGGATCATCACGATCCACGAAAGGACCTCACATGAAAACGCCAGCATCGACTCTTGTACGGTTATCAGCCGTAGCCGCGGTCGGCGCGCTCGCGCTGAGCGCCTGCTCCTCGACTTCCGGCACCGCTTCCTCGGCCTCGTCGGCCGTCAGCGCGAAGGCCGCCTCAAGTTCTTCGGTATCCGCCGAGGCCGGGACTGTCATTGCTCCCCCGAGTGCTGCCGAGGCCTTGGCTGCGAACGCGAAAGCCTCCTACGTTGAGGACAGCGCGTGGGATGCTTCTTCGGCTCAGACCATTACTTTGAATGGGAGTAGCGCGAGTACCTCAGCATCTGGAGTGAAGGTCGATGGCTCCACGGTGACGATCACCGAGGCTGGCGTCTACAAGCTCTCGGGCACCTTGAATGGACAGGTCAAGGTCGAAGCAGCGAAAGATGCTCGCGTTGTGTTGATCCTTGATGGAGCGACCATCACGAACTCTTCGGGTAGCGCCATCAATGTGGTCTCCGCTGACGATGTTGTGCTGTCTTTGAATGGTTCAAACACCGTCACTGACGGCACTCCCTCGGATACGAATGCTGAGGACAACGCGGCGATCTATTCCGATGCCGACCTCACTATTACGGGTAGCGGTTCGCTGACGGTCAATGCCAACTACAACGACGGTATTACCAGCAAGGACGACCTCTACATTCTGTCGGGTAACATCACGGTCACGTCGAAGGACGATGCGCTACGTGGCAAGGACTCACTGACCGTTGCCGGCGGAACTATCAAGGTCACTTCAGGAGGGGACGGCCTGAAGTCAGACCAAGATAGCGACACCACTAAGGGCTACGTCAATATCATCGGTGGCACCATCGAAATCACCTCGACGGGTGACGGTATCCAGGGTGAGACTGACGTCATCATCACCGGCGGCGATACGACGATCATTGCCGGTGGAGGCGCTTCATCTGGGAAGGACTCCAACAATTCCACTAAGGGAATTAAGGCCGGTGTCTTCCTGATTGAAGACGGTGGCGAGGTCACGATTGACTCCGGTGACGATGGTTTGCACTCCGATGGTGCAATCCGACTCACTTCGGGAACGATCGTTGCATCAACCGCTGACGATGGTATCCATGCTGAAGGCGCGGCTGTTCTTGACGGCGCGAAGGTTACGGTTGAACAGTCCAATGAAGCCCTTGAAGGCGGCTTGATCACCATCTCCAATGGCGAGGTTAATCTGACCTCCAGTGACGACGGTATCAACGGCTCTGGTTCGACCACCGTTGCGGCAGTTGAAGCGGCGAAGACCGCGACCAACAACGGACCCGGTGGCGGTGGCTCCATGCAGGACACCGGTGAGAAGATCCTGATCTCGGGCGGCACAATTACGGTGAACGCCGGCGGTGACGGCATTGACTCCAATGGTTCGGTGGAGATCTCTGGCGGTAACACGATCGTCTACGGTCCGACGGATGGTGGGAACGGCGCACTGGATTCGAACGGTGAATTCTTGGTCAGTGGCGGAACGCTTCTTGCCATTGGTTCTTCCGGAATGGCTGAATCGCCTTCGACGAACTCTTCACAGGGATGGCTGCAGGCTTCGGCTTCCGGTAACGCGAACTCGACCGTGACCATTAAGGATTCCAGTGGAAAGGTTTTGGCCAATGTTAAGGCCGCGAAGACCTTCCAGAATGTGGTCTTCTCTTCCGGGGATGTGTCGAATGGCCAGAGCTACACGGTGAGTGTGGATTCGAATTCAACCTCTGTCACTGCCGGTCAGGCGACCGGCAGCCAGGGTGGTCCCGGTGGGGGAGCACCCGGCGGTCAGGGGGGCGCTCCTAGCGGAAACCGCCAGGGCGGCCGCTGAGTGAAGTAGTGGGGGGATGCAACTTTGCTTGCATCCCCCCACTTATTTGTCTTGCTCGTTTGATCTACTGATCAGCTTGATCTAATGCCGACTTGGCATTCGGACCTTCCGCTATGCAGCTTTGACGATGACTAAAATGCAGGCGCTCAATGACAACCATGACCCATGTCGAGAACAGCACCGGCTGCAAAATCAGATTGATATTGTCCGGAGAGAGCAAGATCGTGAACATATAACTCGCGTTCGCATTACCGGACTCGGATGCAATGAAATCACTCAGGCCGTTAAAGAAGAATTGATAAATCGCCAGAAACAGTGTCATCCATTGGATGACGTACTCGGCGACTTGGAAGGTTTCTTCACTCACTTCAAGGCGTGGGAAACGCCTAATCGTTGCGCGGTGAATGTACGACTGAATGAGGGCGGCAGCCAAGATGAAAGTCAGGGTCATGAGAAGGAAAGTTCCTCCGCGGAACTTACCTCCGGCAGTAGAAATTGTTCCCTCTGCAGCGGCGGAAAGAGCAGGTTGTCCTTCCGCGAAACGTGAAACGACGACGAAGCCCGTGACGAATATTGAAAGGAGCGCGGCAATCAACACCATGTTGATCAGAGCGCTCAACGCAAGGTAGCCAACTGCACGTGCGAAGACCAGCCCGCGACGGTTACGACCGTAGACAGCAAAGCCGCAGGCGATAACAAGAGAAATAGTCGTCACCGTATAGAACGCCGTGAGCATGACACCTCCAAACAATGCATGGCTGGGTCAAGTTTCGCACATAGCTCACTCATAGACTCCACTGGCTCAATAGTTACGTCACGCACGAAACAACCTTGAGGAGCATCAAATGACTGCACTCACCACAGCGATGGTTCTGCCGATCATCATTGACCTCTTCGCAATGTTGATCCTGGTTGGAGCCCTCTACTACCCCCGCCACCGACGCGCCGATCTTGTTGTCGCATTCTTTGTTGTGAACATCGGCGTCCTCGCAGTTGCAAGCGTCATGGCAAACTCGACAATCTCCGCAGGCCTAGGACTTGGCCTCTTCGGTGTCTTGTCGATCATCCGACTTCGTTCCGACGAAATCAGTCAGCGCGAAATCGCCTACTACTTTGCTTCCCTTGCCATTGGCCTGCTTCTTGGCATGAGCACAGCGATCTATTCCTACGCAATGGTCGCCTTGGTGCTTGCAACTTTAGCCGTTGGTGATTCAACTCTGATCCTTGGACGCTCCGGCTCGCAGCAAGTCCAATTCGACCGCGCAATTGCAGACGAGAAGGAACTTCGCCAGGCACTTGAAGCCCGCATGGGTGTCAAGGTGACCGGAGTCAAGGTCATCAAACTCGACATGGTCAACGATCTCACCTTGGTTGATGTTCGCTACCGGGTCCCGGCCAGGCGCTGAGCCCACGCAAACGACCACCCCAGCCTCGGCCTCGTGAAAGAACTGGAGGACACCATGACGCACGAACTACACAATCTGACGAATCTGGAACGAATCAGCCTCGATGACATGAACGCGCGCGCCGCGATGCTCACGCGAGTCGACCGCAAGTACGTTGTGCCCACGGATTGCTTGGATGAGTTGCTCGCGCTCATGAACCCCGCAACACAGATCCTTGAAATCGGGGGGAAGATTGAGCAGCGATATGCCTCGTGCTACTTCGATACTCCCGAGTTGCACTCCTTCATGGACACCGCGCACAAGCGCCGCCGCCGCTACAAGGTTCGTACGCGCTCTTACCTTGATTCGGAGCTGGCCTTCCTTGAAGTTAAGACCCGAGGCCCGCGCGGACACACCGTCAAGAAGCGCTTGGCCTACGACTTCGCTCAGGCAGCGCGGATGGAACTGAGTCGCGAGGGCAGGTTTTGGGTGGCCGAAAGGCTCGAGGCCGCTCAGTGCTTTGACGGCGTTGTTCGAGTTGATTCCCTGGTCCCCGTACTCTCTGGAACCTACACGCGTTCGACGCTTCTGATGGCCGACGGCCAGGGGCGAGCGACGATTGACACCGATCTGAACTGGGACTCGTGGGGACATGAGCTTCAGGCTCCCCACATTGCGATTATTGAGACCAAGTCTGGCGCGGCTCCGTCTGAGCTGGACCGGTTGCTGTGGGCGAATAGGATCCGGCCGTCGCGTATCTCGAAGTACGCGACTGCGATGGCCTTGTTGACGCCGGACTTGCAGACTAACCGATGGACTCGGGTGATTGACCGTTTCTTCACGATGAGGCCGACGGTTCAGCAGGCGCTTGCCGCATGAGCAGACCGCGGGGTTGATCCCGTACACAAGCTGTCCCGCGAAGTGTGCGTGATGACCCAGAGGTGCTGCGCGGGACTAGGCTGGGGGGTGTGGAGATTCCACGCCCCCCAGTTCTGATGAGATCGTGAGGAAAAAATGACACTGCCTTCGGAGAAACTTGCTGAGCTCGGCCTTGAACTGCCAGAGGTTGCCAAGCCTGTTGCCGCCTATGTCCCCGCCATTGAGGATCGCGGTGTTGTGCGCACCTCCGGCCAGCTTCCCCTGGAAAACGGCGAGCTAGCCTGCATTGGTGCGGTTGGTGAAGATGGTGCGGATCCTGAAGATGCCTACGAGGCCGCGCGGATTTGCGCGTTGAACGCGATGGCGGCTGCGGCTGCAGTTGCGGGCGGTGTGGATCGTCTGGCTTCGGTAGTTAAGGTGACTGCCTTTGTTGCTTCCTTGCCGAATTTCTATGGGCAGGCTGCTGTGGTTAATGGGGCGTCTGAACTGCTGGGTGAGGTTTTCGGCTCGCAGCACGCGCGTTCGGCTGTGGGTGTTGCGGCATTGCCGCTGAATGCCTCGGTCGAGGTTGAGGTGGAGTTTGCACTCCGTTCCGAGTGAACGGGATCGCTCAGCGCTCTATTTAGCAAGGATTTAAACTGAAATAAAGGTCTGTTTGCGGGCGTTCCTGTGAGTACCCGCTGGTTAACAGCTTTATTCCAAGGAAGAGGACAAAATGGCAGAGACTTTGCCCGAGGCAGCAGCGCCGGGAACTGGACAGCAATTCAAGCTGGTTGACGTATCGACCACCCCCTCTGAGGGCGGCTGCGGTTGCGGTTGTGGCGGCCATGGAAAGAAGGAACAGGCTGCTCCTGCAGCACACGCACCCGAGTCGCACGGAGGCTGCGGCTGCGGTGGGCATGGGCATAAGGCTGAGGCCGCGCCCGCACCCGAGTCACACGGTGGTTGTGGCTGTGGTGGCCACGGACACGCTGCCCAGGAAGCTCCGAAGACTGAGGCATCTGCTCACGGTGGTTGCGGCTGCGGTGATCACGGTCAGGGAACCGCGCACGTCGTTTCGCAAGATCCCGCCGTTCGTGAGGATGAGCTTGTTATTCACTCCCTGCCTAAGGTTGTTCGCCACGCACTGCTATTTGCTGCGATGGACAACCTGCCGCTTGGGGCATCGCTGATTGTTGTTGCTCCGCATCAGCCTGTCCCGCTGTTCAATTACCTGCAGGAAAGCGAGTCGCATTACCGCGTCGAGACAATCGAGACCGGTCCGGTCGACTGGCGCTACCGCGTGACGCGTCTGTCCTGATCTTTGGACGCTCAATGCCCGCGAGCTCTGCGCTCGCGGGCATTTCTGTGTCTGATGTCCCCGACTTTTATATCGCCACTTCAATTCCGTTTTGCCTCCGCGGACAAAGTGCGTCTGAATGGAAGTGGATTTGGTGATGTTGCCCGATAGTCCGAAAGCAATGACGCACTTTGTCCGATGCGACAGGAGAACGGAGAACTTGCGGGGAAGTTGAGCACCAGCAGTTGATTCTCGGGGCCTCTCAGAAGAGAGCTCGTCTGCCGGGGCCACGACGCCCTCGCTCAAGTGCCTCGCTCGGTTCGCCGTCAGCGGCCGGGCAAGTCCTGTCGCTGGCCGAGCCGCCCCGCTGCGTGGCTAAGCCGCGCAGCCGACTGACTAAGCGATGCCCCGTCAGGGTGACCGCGTGTCCAGTTTCAAAAGGAGGGGGCCGCCCTTTTCAATTCCTTGCGTGTTAAATATCCAATACCTCGTAGGGTTTTGCTGAAAGCGCGGATTTACATTGCTCAGCCAAGTACGCATCCGCCAACTCCAGCTGTGCAATATCTGGATATACCTCTAGCGTTTTGTCACCTATTAACCAGAACTCTCGCGACCAGGTCTCAGGATGATCCCAGATTCGGTAGCTCCCTTTAACCTCATCAGGTAAAAGCCTGCGGGTTTTTGTTGCAACAGCGAGCTGTCCTTTTGCTGTTTCGTAAATTGTATTAATTTGGACACCGCCATCCACCGGGCGTTCAACACGGACTATCTCTCGGCCGTAAAACATCACCTTCCTCCGCGAGCCGTTTTCGTAGAGCGTTAGTTCTATTCTTCCGTAACCTTTTTCAGTGTTATGTCGGTTGGTCAAATAGTCCTGAAGCGCTTGGACGACAGCCGCTGAAACACTTTCCGCATGCTGCGCAGCTCGTTCAAATAGTTCCATATCCGCTTCTGAGACGTAAATATTCTTTGTAGGCATGTTTATAAACATACTCATACTTTCTCCGTTTGCCAACCCTGCAGAAATGTCACTGGTTCCAATTGTGAGGAGAGTATCGACGGTAGACCTGGATGGCATACATGATGATGGGCGTTGAGGCAGATTGACTGTGAAGATAGAGAAGCCCGAGGTCATATGCACCTGGGGCCTAGGGGTGCAGCCGAACTACAGACTCATCCGTCGTTGAATGCGATAGCGATTGTTCCGTCGGGGTGGATGGTGGCATGGTCAACGAGGGCTCGCCAGGCTTCGGGCGTGTAGCTGATTGCAGGGTTCTCACTGCGGTATTGGTGGAACGCGGTGATGGACGCACGCTTGGCTTCGAGTTCGTGTAGTTGTTTTTCGAGGGACTCGACTGCGCTGAGGTGGTACTGGTAGTCGGCTTCGAGCCGTGCATGGTCAGCCTCGAAGGCGTCAGGGTCGAAGTCAGTCTTGGCTGCAGAGTGGATGAGGGCGTTGATCTCGTCCACCACTGCCTCGCGTGCGGTAATCGCCTGCGCGAGCTTGGCCTCGAGTGCGTGAAGGTCGCCGAGCTGATCGAGAGCAGCTTCGAGTACCTCGGGGCTGGGTGGTGGTGCGAGCTGGCGGGTGGCCTGCTCGAACGCGGCGATCAGCTCGTCTTCGGTTACGTGCTTGGTTGCGCATGGCTGGTCGCCGGCGGGATCGTATTTGCGGTTGCACCGCCAGATGCGTCGCTCGTAGCGGCTGCCAGACGTGAAGCGCCATAGCAGTTTGCCTTCGAGCGCACTCAAAGGTTTAGTGTAATTGACATGTTGGAAGAACGGATAGAGCAAGCCCTTAGGCTCGCGATCGATCCACCCGGAGGGCTAAATACTGCGGCGTTGCGCGACCTGATCAGAGATGACGAGAACACTCAGTGGGATATCGCTACCACTGCCGAGTATTTGGGAATCAGCGCACATACGCTGCGCTATTACGAACGCGCAGGGCTGGTGAAAGTAGGACGCGACGCATCCGGCTATCGGCTTTACGATGCTGCGGCTGTACGGCGTTTGGTTTTTATTACCCGAATGCGGGTCTCTGGAATGTCGATTGCCCAACTTCAGCATTACATCTCCTTGGTTGAACAAGGTGCAGAAACAGTACAGGAGCGTCTTGATTTGATGCTGGAGCATCGCGATATCCTTCGGCAACGAATAGAGGATCTTCAGTTATCGCTGGCAGCTACCGAATTCAAGATAGCAATGTATCAGAAAGGTTCCCGTCCATAATGAGTGATCAGTACGATATTGATTCCGTCGATAACCAGCGACGTCGTGATCTTGGATTGCAGGTTCTCTCCCGTATCGACGGAGACGCTGGTCAGAGTGTTATCGAATCACTTTCCACGTCAAACCCTGCTTTAGGACACCACATCGCCGCATTTGCTTTCGGGGATATTTACGATAGGCCCGGTCTGGATGCACGCAGTCGCCAGCTAGTAACCATTGGCGTATTGACTGCATTAGGCGGATGCGAACCTCAACTTAAAGTTCATGTTGGAGCGGCACTCAATGTCGGGATTTCCGAAGAGGAAATTCAGGAAGCTATCCTGCACGCCTCAGTGTACTGCGGCTTTCCACGAGCACTGAACGCTACTTTCGCAGCACAGGAAGCAATAGACTCACGGCGGAACTACGACAGGTAAGTTGATGCGGCGGTGCTGTATGCATCAATTTCCGTTTCGGTCTAGTTAGCCATCAGCTTGAAAAAGAATTCTGGGTTTCCTGTTGAGTAGTACTGGTACCAGGTGTTGATTGTCTCTGCCGGGTAGACGTCAAGGTATTCCAGTATGGCTTTCGCCCATTCCAGCCCGGCGGCAGAGTTGGCGGTGATGAGGTTCTTGTCCACCCAGACGTTTTCCCCGTGGTACAGCGCCTGACCTGAATAATTGGTGGCGAACATGCTCAAGTATACGGGCGAGTTGCTTGTGTGCTCGAAGCGGTTCAGCACGCCTCGGTTCGCCAGTGCAAGCGTTGCTCCGCAGATTGCCGCAACAAGGACACCCTGCCCCAGATACGCCTCTGCTAGATCCAGGATTGGCTGGTGCGATTCATGCTCCCAGGAATCTGCTCCAGGCAACAGCAGAGCAACTGGACGATCGTCCGGGAGCATCTCGAACGATCCGTCCGGTGTAATGGTGAGGTCGCCGAGGGTCTTTACCGGCTTACCATCATGGCTAATGGTGTGGATGCGGTAGTCCTGGCGGCCTTGTTTGAGTTGAGGCTCCATGCTGAGGGCTTGGAGGATGTTGCCAATTTCCCACTCGGCCATACCATCGAGTACGTAGAGGTAGATTTTCTTCATTTTATTTCCAATCGCCTGCTTGAGCCGGACTTGTAGTTTCCCCCTCACCGAGACTACTCCGGTAGAAGGCTGTGCTTTCGGACGAGCAGGTGTATGTTGGCTGGTATACCATTCGACGCTTGCTCGATACTTTTTGACGCTTCCTGCCTCAACCGGTCAAGTCACTTATTGAGAGGAGGCTCCGAATCCCGATCCGCCTCGGCTGGGAGCCGCTCCGCAGCACCACACGCCCGACTCCAACACCCCGAAAACCGCCCAGAACAGCGAAAACGCCACTCCGGACACTTCCCGGCAGGGCCGGAAACCTTTGTATCCAGAGTGACGTTCTATTGGAGCCGCCTGTGGGAATCGAACCCACGACCTATTCATTACGAGTGAATCGCTCTGCCGACTGAGCTAAGGCGGCCGGGCCATTCCTCACTCCCAAACAGAAGTGGAGAAAAGCTACCGGAAGTACTTTAGCGGTATACGCTTCGGAGAAGCAAACGTTGTGCTTGCGCGACGGTGTGTGATTGCCCGCACGCACTCTTGCTCACGCCTGCCACTACCTGCGCGTTCCTCGGGTGTTACCCTAAATTGTGTTGACAGAAGATGACGAAAAGTCAGAAAACCCGGCGGAGACTCCCGTCGTCGTCCTTGTGAATCTAGGGACGCCCGACTCGCCTCATCCGCGTGACATCCGCCGTTTTCTCCGCGAGTTCCTGAGCGATCGCCGAGTGATCGAGATGCATCCCCTCATGTGGAAGCCGATCCTCGAATGCATGATCCTTCCCCTTCGTCCGCATCGCATTGCCGCCAATTACCGCTCGATTTGGACCCCCGAGGGTTCCCCCCTCATGGCGCAATCCATCGCGCAGACCAAGGCTCTGACAACTTCGCTCTCATCTAAGGCTCGCGTTGCGCTCGCAATGCGTTACGGTCAGCCCTCGCTCGAATCCGTCCTCGACGAGCTCTACTCGCAGGGGCACCGCCGCGTGCTCCTCATTCCGACCTATCCCCAGTATGCGGCCTCGACAACGGCGACTGTTACCGACGCTCTTTCTCACTATCTGCTGAGCCGTCGCGACCAGCTTGAAGTGCGGACCATTCGTTCGTTCCCAACCGAACCCGCCTATATCGAGGCCCTCGCTCGCTCCATTGAAGACACCTGGGCCGAGCGTGGGCGTCCGAACTTCGCCGCGGGCGACAAACTCATTGCATCCTTCCATTCGATCCCTCAGAAGATGCATGACCAGGGCGACCCCTACCGCAGCGAATGCGTGGCAACCGTGGAGGCGTTGCGGGCCCGCCTCAATCTGTCCAATGATGAACTCCTTGTGACTTTCCAATCCGTCTTTGGCCATGCCGAGTGGCTTGGCCCGGCAACGATCGACACGGTCGAGAATTTGGCGCGCCAGGGGAGTGGCCGCCTCGACGTCATTTGTCCCGGTTTTATGGCGGACTGCCTCGAGACTGTTGACGAAATTGCCCAACTCAACCGGGAAACTTTCCTGGAGGCGGGCGGCTCAGAGTTCAACTACATCCCGTGGGGAAATGCCTCTCGTGGTGCCATCGAAACTTTGGAGGCCCTCGCTCGGCGCGGGCTCGCGGGTTGGGTTGATTGACGAGGCCGTGGGGGAGTTAGGTAACGCCCCACGCCTTGGTGCTCACCGACGAGGCGGCGCCAAGAAATCCCCTAGGCTTCGGCTCGGCGCGTGCGAAGTTGCGTCCAGAGGCGCGAGGCGCCGACACCCAGTCCGAGCGCGATCGTGGTTGGAACCAAGAGTGTCGCGCCTCGGTGTGTAAATTCAACGACCAAACACAGCGCGGTTAGAGGGGCACTCATTGATGTGCCGAGGAAAACTACTGCACCGATGAATGCGAAACAAACAATGGCTGTCGTGTCGCCGGGGTAGATGTGTGACCAGATGACACCGAAGACTGCCCCGCAGGAGCCGCCAAGCGCAAGCCCTGGCGTTAGTGTGCCACCCCATGCTCCAGAGCGAATCGTGGCGAGCGTTCCGACGAGCTTCGTCACCCCATCGATAAACAAAGAAACGAGAAGCGTCAGGCCGATTCCAGATGCCGCGCGTGCTCCTTCGCCCAGAATCGCGCCGTCAAAAGCTAACTGCGCGGTGGACTGGCCATTCCCGGCAATCGATGGGACCCAGATGGTAATGACCCCGATCAGTGTGAAGGTGGGGATCATCCATGCGAGCAATTTCCACCCGGTAGGTCGCGCGGCAGAACAGGACTTCACCGCGCCCTTGAAAAGGGTGCCAAGAACGCCAAGAAGGGGACCGACGATAATGGCCCACAGGGTGAGGGAAGCGGTTGGGACAATCTGTGCGGCCTCGGGAAGAGAATAGAAAGGATCGGTGCGCACCCAGCCGTGTGCGACCAAAACCGCGCCGCCGCTAATGACTAAGGCAGGCCAGACGGTGCTTGCGCTGACTTCGAGAAGAAGAATCTCGAGCGCAAACACGGCACCAGAAAGCGGGAGCGAATAGACAGCGGCGAGGCCTGCGCCGGCTGCGCAGCCGACAATGATCCGGCGTTGTGGGGGAGTTAGTCCGAGGAAGTCTGAAATCTTCCCTCCAAGGGAGGCGCTAATCTCGCGGGGAGCGACTTCTCGTCCAATGGAGGCCCCCATTCCCACAATGAGGATCTGATTAAGCGAATGCCAGAGCGTGAACCAAAAAGGCATCTTTTGGCCATCGACTGCTTGTGGAAGCGAGACTGGCTTCCCGCCCATGCGGGCGTAGAGGTACCAGAACAATGCGCCGAGGATGCCCGCTCCGCTTAAAGCGAGGACGCGGTGCCACCAGGGAACTGAAGAGATCGCCTGAAGAAGCGTGCCATCAAAGTGACCGAAAACAAGGTGCTCGATGATGTGGAGAAGATGCGAACACCCGGCGCCCACAAGACCTGCAGCAATTGCGGTAATCAAAACCGCGAGCCCCATTCGAAGGCGGGGAGATTGTGCAGGGATTGGGAAACCGGGTGTACTCACATTTCTTGAGACTAGTGACGTTTCTCTACTTCGTCCAAACGTGTATTCACATCTGAGCCCACGCGAATGATCACGCTGAGGTCTTCGTCGGAAATGTCATCGCTGATGATGTCGCGAAGAAGAGCTCGTTCAACGCGCTGCGCCTTGGCGATGAGTTCCTTGCCTGCATCCGTGATTGTGATTGTGCCGCCACGGCGGTCGAACTCGTAGGGCGTGCGCACAACGAGGTTGCGGCTGGCAAGGCGACGATAGGTGTGGGTCAATCGCGAGGGACTAAAAATGACCGATTGGGCAAGTTCTCCCATCCGGATTCCGATTTCACCGGTTGATGCGACCTCGTCAAGGACGCGGTACTCGCCGAGCGACAGTCCGAAATCGCGCTTGAGTGCAACCTCAAGAGCCGCGGAAGCCCTAGTAATAGTAATGAAAAACTGTTCGATCTCGCGAGCACGCTTTTCTTGGTTCATGTCCCTTCTCCGTTTTGCGTTCAGCACCGAGGATTCTCTAACAAAAGGACAGTTTATAGACTTTGGTCAGGCCGTTCAACGCTCAAAAGCGAAATTGAGACGGCAAAATTGAGCCCCTCAGCGGATTATTAGTCCCTACATAGAATGTGATAACTTTTGATTAAATGTGCATTGCTTGATTGAAGAGGGGCTATTTCTCTCCCAAGCGAATGAGTTTTCGAAAGGTGAAAACTGTGCAGAAAAAAGTTGTTGTATTAGTCGACGACCGTGATGGGTCAGTTGCCGAACAAACCATTTCTTTTGCCTTCAAAGGTGTATCGTACGAGATCGATCTTTCGAAGGAGAATGCCGAAGAGTTTGAGCGAGTGATCTCCCCTTGGATCTCAGCAGCGCGTAGGGTTGGTGGGCGATTGAATAGTCGCCGAGCGGGTCAGTCTGCCGCCCCTGAATCAAAGAGTTCACAGGTGCGGCGCTGGGCTCGTGAAAAAGGTATTTCTTTGAGTGAACGCGGGCGTATTCCGACGGCAATTATTGAGCAATTCGAAAAAGAGACTCGCTGAGTATTCCTGAGGAAAATTGCTCTTTATGCGGGGTGTTTTAAAACAAAACACCCCGCATTTATTTGTGTATCCAATACGTTTTGTATTGAGTGGTCAGTTTTTGAAGCTGCTCACGGAGCGTCTATCGATTGCGCAAATGTGCAGGTCAGTTAGGCAATAGTTGGGAGATTGACCTCTCCGGCAATAGACCGGTTCATCCACTGCGCGAACTGATCGCCACGAATTTCCTGCGAAAGCAAGAAGATTGTCTTCGAGTACAGAGCTTCCAAGGTCATGTCATGAGCGCTGATGGCCCCTAAACGCGCTAAGGCACTACCAGCCTCGTAATGACCCAGAACCACTTCGGATTGATAACACTGGGAAGCCACGATCAGCGGAACATCCTGCGCGCGAAGCCCTGCAAGAACATCGACAATTCCCGGGTCAGAGGCCGGGATATTGCCGACTCCATACGCGCGAATAATGACGGCCTCGGGTGCGGGAGTCAGCATTGCGCGCAGACGCTCGGCAGACAGTCCGGGAACAATATCGATGACCGCGACGTCGTGACGGGTATAGGGAGCGGGCTTCGCCCAGCCCTCACCCGCCTCGATGCCGTGGTACCACTGCCACGGGGCGCCGGTTCGCGCTACCGGCAAAGTCGAAGGGGAATCAAAGCCGGCAAAAGCCCATGACGAAGTTTTTGTCGCGCGATTACCTGCTAAAAGCGTGTGGCCAAAGAACAGGGTGACACCTCGAACCTGCGGGCTTCCCGCAGCGCGCAAAGCACCGGTGACATTCGCCGATGCGTCTGTACCGACTACCCCCAGTGGATACTGCGAGCCCGTGAAAACGATCGGCTTCTCAAAATCGGCCAGAGCATAGGACAGCGCAGCTGAGGAATAAGCCATCGTGTCTGTGCCATGTAAAACGATAAAAGCATCTGCGCTGTCGGCGTGAGAACGAACGTCGTCGATGATGATCTGCCAATGGATAGGCGTCGTCTCAGAAGAATCAACCAAAGGGGAGAGCTGAGAAAGAGAAACCTGTCCAGAGAGCTCAATACCGTCCAATTGCGCATCGAGCCACGAGGCCAAGTCCGCGCCCGGACGCAAGCCGTCGGGAGAATCAACCATCCCGATGGTGCCTCCGGCGTAGGTTACGTGGATCCTCATGATGGTCCTCTTCTGTCACGCGGACGATTGGTAGCGAAGCGAGATTCTGGGCGCAAGCGGATTGCTGGCGTGGCCTCGTCAATCGAAGAAAATCTATCGCGAATGGACAGCTGCATGCACGCCATCACCCCGGGGATTTTCTTCAAGACGCCGACTCCGGCGCAAACGGAGAGGGGCCAGGACGCTAGACGCATCCCAGCCCCTCTGCGAGCGAAAGAAACTCAGCCCTTGGAGACCGAGTTGTCGGCACCCGTATCGGCAACATTCGGGTTGCCCGAGGAGTAGGTGACCGTGTTGCTCGAGCCGCTGATGCTCACGCGGTTCACGGAAGCGAGGGTGACAGTGTTGTCGCTGCCGCCGATCGTGATGGACTCGATTGCGTGGGTCGAGGTCAGCTTGACGTCCGAACCGAAGATCACCACGTGGGCAACGCCCTCGGGAACGGTGACAACAACGTCAGAATCTACGATAGTCTGAGTGCTTCCGGTGACGCCCTGTGCCGTTTCCTTTGCGTTGTTAGCGGCAGAAGAGGCGGTTGCCTGCGCTGCGGAGACGGTCGCAGACGCGCTGGCCAGGCCGGCCGATGCTGCGGTCGAGGCCTCGGCAGCGGCGCTCTGGAGGGTTGCCTTCGCGGAGGCCAGCTGCTCGGAAGCGCCCTGATTGTTGGTCTGGCTGCAAGCGCTGATTCCCATAGCGAGGGCAACGGTCGTGGTGACCGCGAAAGCGGCCAGAGAACGAGGTGAACGAATAGTCATCGTGAATCCTTGAAAATGATCAGAAAGCGGGAATGAAGATTTCAACTCGGCGGTTTGCCTGGCGGCCTGCCGGGTTGTCGGAGCCATCAGCGTTCGTGTTCGGAGCAACGGGCTTGCTCTCGCCGAAGCCCTGAGAATCCAGTGTTGCCGTGACGCCATCCTTCTTCAGCTCGCTCACGACAGCGGCTGCGCGCTCCTCGGAGAGCGTCTGGTTCGATGCGTCATCACCGATTGAATCGGTGTGGCCATAGATGTGTGCAAGCGGGACCTTCGCATTGGTCAGAACCTCAGCGAGATTCTTCAGGGTTGCCGCTGCCTCGGGGCGAATATCGGACTTGCCGAAATCGAAGAGGACACCGTCCTCAAGGGTGATGGTGGTACCGCAGCTCTCGACGGGCTTGAGGCTGTCAACCTTCGGGAACTTGCCGACCTTGCCGGCAGTCGGGGCCTTGTCGGCCTTGACTTGCTGTCCGTTGACCTGCGCGGTGCCATCGCCATTGTTGATGATGTTGAGGTTCGGGTCGGTGTAGACGCCGGCACCCTTGCCATCAAGGTTGTAGTTCACGGAGGTCTTGGTGTTGCTGTAGGTGCCCGAGCCGTCGGCGCTGATGACGATGCTTTCGCCCGTCTCGGAGTTGTTGTAGGTGCCAGAGCCATCGGGGCTGATGACAATGTTCAGGGTGTTGGAGTTGTAGGTGCCCGAGCCGTCGGCGCTGATGACGATGTTCAGACCGGTGGATGAATCGTTGTAGACACCGCCGCCTGTACCGTCGACAACGATGCTCACGGGGCCCTCGTTGATGACGCCGGAGCCGTCACCATTGTTCACAACCTGCTTGTCGCCGTTGTTCGAGACGCCGGAGCCGTCACCGCCAAGGACGGTGTTTCCACCGTTGGTAACGAGACCGGAACCGTCACACACGGCGGGAGCAACTGTCACGCCGGGAACGGAGGAAATCTTTGAAGTCGCGTCGATAACAGCCTTGTCCGCGTTGGAAGCGAAGACACCGATCGGGGGAACCTTGAAGAGAGGAATCGGCGGAATCTCGCCGGGCTTGTAACCTGCGACAGCCGGTACTGCAGCGGCCGTCGTGGCGGAGGCCTCGGGAGCCTGCGTCGCCTCGGTCGTCGTTGAAGTGGAAGGCGTGCTCTGGGAGCATGCACTCAGAGAAAAGAGTGCGGCCATTGCGGTCAATGCGGTCGCCGTATGGAAAAAGTGGCGCTTTGAAGTTGTGTCACTCATGCGGAAAGTTTAAAGGAATGTCGCTGGGTGCTTGCTGGGCGGGTACTCGATATGGACTGACCGTAGTTGATTTGGTTGCGAGTGCATGTGAAATAGATGATGCATGACACACGTCCTGACACATATGGAAAAAGGGTGAAAGAATAGGAGCATGACCTACAAACTGGTGCTGCTCCGCCACGGCGAGAGCGAATGGAATGCAAAGAACCTCTTCACCGGTTGGGTGGATGTTCCGCTGTCGGACAAGGGCCGCGCGGAAGCAACCCACGGTGGTGAGCTCCTTAAGGAATCCGGTGTTCTGCCGGATCTCCTGTTCACGTCGATGCTGCGTCGCGCGATCATGACCGCGAACCTGGCACTTGACGCTGCTGATCGTCACTGGATCCCCGTTGAGCGCAACTGGCGCCTCAACGAGCGTCACTACGGTGCGCTCCAGGGTAAGAATAAGAAGGAAATCCGCGACGAATACGGCGAAGAGCAGTTCATGCTGTGGCGCCGTTCCTTCGATGTGGCTCCGCCCGCAATCGAAGCAGGTTCCGAGTTCTCGCAGGATCAGGATCCCCGCTATGCCGGTGAGCCCGTTCCCATGAGCGAGTGCCTCAAGGACGTCATCGCACGTCTGCTCCCTTACTGGGATGAGACCATCGTTCCCGCGATCAAGACCGGCAAGACCGTTATGATCGCCGCGCACGGCAACTCGCTGCGTGCGATCGTCAAGCACCTGGATGAGATCTCCGACGAGGACATCGCCGGCGTCAACATCCCCACCGGCATTCCGCTGGTGTACGAGCTTGACGAGGAAACCCTCAAGCCCGTCAAGAAGGGCGGCACCTACCTGGATCCCGAGGCCGAGGCGAAGATCGCTGCGGTCGCCAACCAAGGTAAGTAATTTCTGCAATAGACGCGGCGGTTCCGAATTCCGGGACCGCCGCGTTTGTGTTACGCGCGGCCTTGCACAGCTGTTCACCATTCAAAGGCGCAGAAAGTACGTGAACTGATAGAATATAGACCGCAGTTCAGCTGAAGCGCAGGAGTTTCTTCTATGTCATTTGAGATCGGTCAGACCGTTGTTTATCCTCATCACGGCGCCGCGAAGATTGAGGAAATTTCCACCCGCGTTATTCGCGGCGAAGAGAAGACGTACTTGACTCTGCGCGTCAGCCAGGGTGACCTCACCATTCAGGTACCCGCCGAAAACGTTGATCTTGTCGGTGTTCGCGACGTTGTTGACGAGGATGGCTTGGAGACGGTGCTCTCGGTTCTGCGAGCCCCCTACATTGAAGAGCCCACGAACTGGTCACGTCGTTTCAAAGCCAACCAAGAGAAGATTGCCACTGGCGATATCGTCAAGGTTGCTGAGGTTGTTCGAGATCTTACCCGCCGTGATGATCAGAAGAAGCTCTCCACCGGAGAGAAGCGCATGCTGACGAAGGCGCGCCAGATCCTCAGCTCTGAACTTGCACTTGCACGCGATATCGATAAGACCGCTGCGGCTGCGCGCCTCGACGAGGTCTTGGCTGAGGGCTACGATGAGTCCCTCGCAATCGCAGATGACCTCCCGGAAGAAGACGCGGAACAAGAGTGACCTCAACATCCCCGGCTCAGGTTTTCGCGGTTATTACTGCGGCCGGATCGGGTACGCGCTTGGGCTCAGATCGCCCGAAAGCTTTGGTTGACCTCGATGGAATGCCTTTAGTGGAGCATGCGCTCAGGAACCTCCATTCCGGAGGCGTTGATTGTGCTGTTGTGACAGCCCCTCCAGATCGTTTTGATGAGTTCCAGGCACTTCTTGATACTGCTGAATTTCGCGATATTGTGCGAGTTGTTCCTGGTTCCCCCCTGTCCAGGCAGGCTTCCGTCGCGGCCGGACTCGAGGCGCTCGCTCAGACAGCGGACACTTTGAGTGATGACAGTCCTGTTTTGATTCATGACGCAGCCCGTCCTTTGGTTTCCCCTCAGCTGGTTTCTCGCGTGATTGATGCTGTTCGCGCGGGTGAGCAGGCGGTGATCCCAGGCCTTGCGGTGGCGGATACGCTGAAGAGCTTCCGTGAACTTCCCGAGGCCTCGGCAGGGCAAACGCAGGGCGCGCGCTATGTTGAGGCGACGGTTGACCGCGCCGGTTTGGTTGCCGTTCAGACCCCGCAGGGTTTCCCATGGAAAGTAATCCGCGAGCTGCATCGGCGTTCAGCGGCCTCGGCGAATAGCGAAGCCACAGCGCTTACTGATGATGCCGGGCTTGCTCAGCAGGCGGGGATTCCCGTTCGCATTGTTGCCGGCGAAGGTCGCGCATTGAAGATTACGACGCCAATTGATCTGGTTTTTGCGCGCGCAATCCTTGCGCAAGACGCTCGGGCGTGACGACCCTTACTTGTATTTTTTCTTTTTCGTTGCTTCTCCGTGATAGTTTCACTGGTAGGCCTACGGTGGTAGGCATATAAGGAGTGAACATGAGTGAATCGACGACCCCCCAATCGATGGCACCTTCGGAGAAGAAGAAAACATCGATTCTGACGAAGCCGGTCATTGAATGGGCTTTGTGGGACTGGGGTTCGGCAGCATTTAATGCTGTTGCAACGACTTTCGTCTTCTCGGTCTACCTGACCAGCGATGGGACATTCACCGATAAGGGAACCGCTAGTGATTACCTCTCGTGGGGTCTTTTTGCTGCAGGCATCATCATTGCGCTTCTCGCACCCATTACCGGTCAACGCGCAGATCGCCGTGGAAAAGGCGGTCTTGCCCTGACGGTGTTCACGATCTTGGTCGTTATCTGTCTGGCACTGATGTTCTTTGTCGCTCCGGCAGGACCTTTGGGCCCGCGCGGAGGCCTCTTCCTTGGCATTGCGCTTTTGGGCATCGGCAATATTTTCTTCGAATTCGCGTCGGTCAATTACAACGCGATGCTCAACCACCTCTCGACCAAAGAAAACATGGGCCGTATTTCCGGCCTGGGATGGGGATCGGGTTACGTCGGCGGCATTGTTTTGCTGCTGATTCTGTACGTTGGACTGATCAGCCCCGAGGTCGGATGGTTTGGTATTACCCACGCGAATGGATTGCATATTCGCGTCTCGATGGTGATTGCTGCAGCGTGGATGCTGCTGTCTGCGCTGCCTTTGATGCTTCACCCCGTCAAGCCTCGGCATATTGACGAGCACCACGGTGAACACGAAACTCTGTGGGATTCTTACCGAAAGCTCTGGAGCACAGTGAAGTCCCTGGCGAAGGAATCGCCGCACACGCTGTTCTTCCTTGCTGCCTCTGCAGTGTTTAGGGATGGTCTTGCGGGTGTGTTCACTTTTGGTGCGATTCTTGCGGGAACCGCTTTTGGCTTCTCCTCGGGCGAAGTGATTATCTTCGCGATTGCGGCAAATGTTGTCGCAGGAATTGCAACGATCGCCATGGGTGCCTTGGATGACATCATCGGACCGAAGCGCCTTATTGTGATCTCGCTGAGCTGCATGGTGATTGCAGGCATGAGCGTCTTCTTCTTGCACAATGGCGGAAAGATTATCTTCTGGACTTTCGGTCTGGCCCTCTGCGTTTTCGTCGGCCCGACCCAGTCTGCATCGCGATCTTTCCTTGGACGCATGATCCCCGAGGGGCGTGAAGGTGAGGTCTTCGGGCTGTACGCTACCACCGGTCGTGCGGTGTCCTTCCTTGCGCCAGCGATGTACGGCATCTTCTTGGCGTTTGGTCGCAATTGGACACCTGCTGGTGCGGACTACACCTACTGGGGAATCCTTGGCATCATCTTGATCCTTGCCTTGGGATTGGTGATGACACTCTTCGTTCACCCGGCAAAGGCAAAGCTGGATTCCCTGAAGTAGGTCGAGGAAGTAGGGCTAGAGCACGCACGAGGAGAGCTCAGACTCCGCCTTGTTTTCTGCGCGTGAAACTTACGTAAGTGCGCTGTTACTCCGTGAAGTGCTCTGTTACTTGCGATAGATCAGAGCCGTAGCACTTGCAGCGATACCTTCGCCCCTGCCCGTGAAGCCGAGGCCGTCAGTTGTTGTTGCTGAAACAGAGACGGGGGCCCCAAGAATCTGGCTCATCGCCTGCGAGGCTTCTTCGAGGCGTTTCATCATGCGCGGACGCTTTGCAATGACTTGAACGGTGACGTTCCCAATGGACCAGCCGGCATCTGCCAGCATTCGGCGGACTTCTTCAAGAAATGCTTTTCCTGACGCGCCTGCCCATTCAGGGCGATCTGTTCCAAAGTTTGTTCCCAGATCTCCCAGTCCCGCGGCGGCCAAGAGCGCGTCGCAGGTGGCATGCGCGGCAGCGTCGCCATCCGAATGCCCTTCAAGAGGGATTTCTCCCGGCCATTCAAGGCATGCAAGCCACAGCGTTTTCTCTCCGTAGTCTGACTGCGGATCTGCAAATGCATGGACATCAATTGCTTGCCCAACCCGGTAGGGGAAAGGAAGCGAAGACATTTCACTCATGCCAGTAGCCTAAATCGCACGGCGGGCATTTGCGTCCACTTTCTGGCTCCCGCCTCAAAGCGTCTCAGATGAAACGATTCATCCTTCTCTAGTCATCTGCTCACGGTAGGGTGAGATCGTGCGTTACATTTCGACCAGAGATCCTCAGGCCGCTTCCGCCTCCTTCTGCGATATTTTGCTCGCAGGTCTTGCGCCGGACGGCGGGCTCTACCTGCCCGAAACATACCCTCAACTCAGCGCTGAGCAGCTGAATCGTTGGCAGGATGTGCTTACTCAGCACGGCTACGCCGCTCTTGCTGCTGAGGTACTGTCGCTCTTCATCGATGACATTCCGCGCGAGGATCTCGATGGAATCTGCGCTCGTGCCTATCGCACCCCCGTATTTTCGGACCCCGAAATCGTCCCGGTTACGTGTGTCAGCGCAGAAGAAAACCTCTGGCTTGCCCACCTGTCTAATGGCCCTACGGCTGCGTTTAAAGACATGGCAATGCAGCTTCTTGGGGAGCTATTCGAATACGAGTTGGGACGACGCGGTGATTGGTTGACCATCGTTGGCGCAACCTCGGGTGATACCGGAAGCGCCGCAGAATACGCGCTCCGAGGCCGCTTGGGCCTCAGCGTCGTCATGCTCACCCCGGCCGGACGCATGACTCCTTTCCAGCGCGCGCAGATGTTCTCCCTCCTTGACGACAACATCGTCAATGTCGCAGTCGACGGCGTTTTTGATGACTGTCAAGATCTTGTTAAAGCCGTCAACATCGATGCCGACTTCAAACAGCAGTGGCATATCGGTGCGGTTAACTCCATTAACTGGGCCCGTTTGCTGGCACAGGTTGTGTATTACATTGCGTCCTGGCTGCGCATTCGCCTTCAGACAGGCAAGGCTGACCTGCGCCTCAATGTCGTCGTCCCCAGTGGTAATTTCGGCAATATCTGCGCCGCGCATATTGCCCGCCAGATGGGGCTTCCGCTTGAGTCTCTGGTTGTTGCGACAAACGAAAATAACGTTCTTGAGGAGTTCTTCCGAACGGGCGTATACCGGGTTCGAAGCAGTGAAGATACTCTTGCGACTTCCTCGCCTTCGATGGATATTTCGAAGGCCTCGAATTTCGAACGTTTTATTTTTGATCTCCTTGGACGGGACGCGGTCCGCACGCGCGATCTTTTCAACCAGGTTGCCACTCAGGGTTATTTCGACCTTTCTCAAACCGAAGAATTCGCAAAACTTCAGCAGAACTTCGGCTTCTGCGCGGCCTCGTCAACTCACGCAGATCGGCTGGCCCAAATTCGGCGCACCTGGGAGGAGTCGCACTACCTCTTGGATCCGCACACTGCCGATGGGGTGCAGGTTGCTCGCCAATTGCGCGGCAAACTTGGTGGTCCTGTCGCGGTGATGGAGACTGCGCTTCCCGTGAAGTTCGAAGAAACCATTGTCGAGGCCGTTGGTTTCGTCCCACCGGTACCGCCCCGTTTTGCAGATATTGAAGGGCACGAGCAGAGGGTTGTTGAGTTGCCTCGCGACGTTGATGCCTTGAAAGAGCTTATTCGGAGCAAGGTCAAGCCTGAGCGCTAATTTCTTTGTTACACGGTCCCGGAGGTCGAACCGGTCTCCAAATGAAGGTGGCACCCTTTACCATGAAGGTATGAGCCTTCACCTGTACGATTCGAAAACCGCACGCTTGCAGCCACTGAATCCAGTGGTGCCCGGACATGTGGGAATTTACCTGTGTGGTGCAACCGTTCAGGGTTCTCCGCACGTTGGACATTTGCGTTCTGCGGTTGCTTTCGATTCCTTGATTCGTTGGCTTAAGCGCAGCAGTCTTGAGGTGACCTACATCCGTAATGTCACGGATATTGATGACAAGATCCTTCGGAAGTCTGCAGAAGCCGGCGTTCCCTGGTGGGCATGGGCTCAGCGCTATGAGCGTGAATTTACTGAGGCCTATCACAAGCTCGGCGTGCTTGACCCGACCTATGAACCGCGTGCGACCGGGCATATCCCAGAGCAGATTGCTCTGATCCAGTGTTTGGTGGATCGTGGCCACGCATACAGCGACGGCGCAGGAAACGTCTACTTCTCGGTGGCCTCGCAAAAGGACTATGGCTCGCTGACTCACCAGCGCCTTGAAGACATGCGCACAACCGAAGACGAATCGCAGATTGATTCCGCGACCGAGGCAGGGAAGAAGGATCCGCGTGACTTTGCCTTGTGGAAAGCCGCAAAACCAGAGGAACCCGTAACCGCTTCGTGGGATTCGCCCTGGGGAAGGGGACGTCCAGGTTGGCACCTCGAATGCTCCGCGATGTCCTACCGTTACTTGGGTGAAACCTTCGATATTCACGGTGGTGGCATCGATTTGCGCTTCCCTCACCACGAAAATGAACAGGCGCAATCGCACGCTGCGGGATGGGATTTTGCGCAGTTGTGGGTCCATAACGCCTGGGTGACCACCAAGGGCGAAAAGATGTCGAAGTCTTTGGGAAATGTCCTTTCAATTGAGACTCTGACACAGGATTTCCCCGCGGCCGCAGTGCGTTGGGCGCTTTCAACCGTTCACTACCGCAGTGCCATCGAGTGGGGGCCCGACACTCTCCCGGATGCAAACGCTGCTTGGGAGAAGTTCTCAGCTTTCGTTACCCGATCAATCGAGGCCGTTGGTGCAGCAAGCCCGGAAGAACTTGAGCTGACTCCGGCTGAGCTCCCCGAAGCCTTCACCAATGCCATGGACGATGATCTCAATGTTGCCGGTGCATTGGCGGCGGTTCATGAGCAGCTCAAACTGGGCAATATTGCCTTGGCTGAAGGAGATACTCAAGCGATTAAGCGCCAGCAGATCCTGGTCCGCTCCATGCTTGATGTTCTCGGCCTGGATCCGGCATCACCCCAGTGGGCAAATGCTGGGGCGGGGGTATCGGCCTCGGGAGAAGCGGCTGAGGACCCGCAAAAGCATGCGCTTGACGTGCTTGTTGGGGCATTGCTTGAGCAGCGTGCTCAGGCGCGTGCTGACAAGGATTGGGCTACTGCCGATCAAATCCGTGATCGACTGGCCGAAGCCGGTGTTCAGGTTGCCGATGGAAAAGACGGAGCAAGCTGGAGCCTTGGATAATTCGGCCGGTTCGCGGAGGCGACTAGCATGCGGGTGCGAAACCGGTTAGCGCGCGCCCTAGCCGCCCCGATGCGTACCTGACACCGTATGCTTGTGTCAGTTCACGAAGAAACAAGGAGACACGATGGCTGGAAATGATGGACGTCGCGGCGCCGTAAGGAAGCCTGGCTCGAAGAAGGGCCCGAAGGTCGGCACCGGCGGTCACTCGCGTCGTCGCCTCGAAGGTAAGGGGCCAACCCCCAAGGCCGAAGACCGCACCTACCATCCCGCGTTCAAGCGTAAGAAAGCGCGTGAAGCTCGCGAGGCCCAGGAAGCAGCAATCGCACGCGCTCGCGCGAAATCCTCCATCAAGATCGCCGAGGGGCATGAACTCATCGCCGGTCGCAATCCCGTTGCCGAAGCCGCGCGTGCGGGAGTACCCATCGAACGTGTCTTCGTCCTCGATAACGTTAAAGACGATCGCGTTGAGGAAGTTGTCCGCCTGGCCTCGGGACTGGGCGCACCGGTCTACGAAGTGACGCGCCGCGACCTCGATGTTGCCACCGATGGCGCAGTGCACCAGGGCGTTGCCATCGAAGTGCGCGGTTACGAATACCGCGATGTTGAGGACCTCATTGCGGACTCTTTGCAGCAGCTGGGTATCCCACTTTTGGTAGCACTGGATCAGGTCACCGACCCGCATAACTTGGGTGCTGTCTTGCGTAGTTCCGGTGCATTTGGCGCTGATGGTGTGATCATCCCAGAGCGTCGCAGTGCGGGTGTGAATACCACTGCGTGGAAGGTCTCGGCCGGTGCCGCAGCTCGCGTGCCCGTCGCGCGCGCTACAAACCTTGTTCGTGCACTCGAGGACTGCAAGAAGGCCGGGTTCTTCGTCGTTGGCCTCGATGGTGGTGGCGACACTGAACTGCGCGACCTGAAGCTGGCGGATGGACCGCTGGTCGTCGTCACGGGTGCTGAAGGCAATGGTCTTTCTCGCCTCGTTCGCCAGACCTGCGATCAAATCGTTTCAATTCCGATTGCTTCCTCGGTTGAGTCGCTGAACGCAGCAGTTGCAACGGGAATTGCCCTTTACGAGGTCGATTCACTGCGTCGCGCGCGCGCAGAAAAGTAGTAAAAGTAGCGCTCATTACGAATAATGCCCCCTGCCTGTGCAGGGGGCGTTTCCTTAAATCTTGCCTTTGCGTCGGCGCTTGACATCCCTGTGGATGCAGTAGATGTTTTGCGTCTCTAAGAAATGGTCTTTCGGCAGGTCGTCGGCGTAGAAATACGTTGCACCCCCGCGCAAGAGACCAGTGCTTTGGTATTCCTCTTCAAACTGGTGCAGTGTCACGTATAAGACATCGTTCAGAATCGAGTCATTATTCGCGATGATGTCGCTTGGGGTGCAGTAAAGCTCTGTAAAGAACTCGCCCTCTGCGGATGCGCGGCGCGCGGCAACCAGAATCCGGTTCCTCCCGATCATCGAACGCTTGAGTTTTTGCGGGAATAAACGCGGCGCGATGTTCACCCAATCATCAGAAATTCCCGACCATAGCAACTCTTTGAGGTCCGAGCCGATAATGATCTCGGTGCCCGTCCACCCGTGAAGGGCAAGCTCCTCCCTGTATCCGGGAGTCTCGCCGCGTGCGCCGAAACGATTCCAAAAATCAAGGCAGCGTCCCACAGCGTGCTCGGGTGATTCATTGACCGGGTACATCGCTGAATAGCGAGCGACCGAGGTTGTGAGAAAACCGGGATGCTTATTGGGATCTCGGCGTTTAATGAAACCCATCCTTCACTCCTTCGCTGGGGGTACTGGCTCAATCATGCCGTGAAAGATTCTCAATTCAAAAACGCTATGATCCATTCATGAGTCTTACAGCAGTCTTGATCATCGCAGCCGTCATTCTCTTCGGTGTGATCGGTGCCGTTGTCCAAGTTTGGCCCTCTTCACCCTTCGTTGGCGGCGCGATTTTGGTGTGGGCATGGATGACTGGGACGCGCAGCGCGTGGATCATTTTTGCTATTTCCGCTGCCATCTTGATTCTGGGAACAATCCTGAAATACATCATCCCCGCCAGAGGAATGACTAAGGCAGGAATTCCCCAATCAACCTTGGTGTGGGGAGGTATCGGCGGTTTCGTCGGTTGGTTCATTGGTCTGCCTCTGGGGCTGATTTTGGGCATGATTGCTGCCATTTTCATTGTGGAATATCTGCGTAACCAGGACACCCAGAAGGCCTGGAAGGCCACGGTTGTTGCACTCAAGGCTTTTGGTTGGACTATTGCGATTGAATTGATTGCTGCTTTGAGCGCCGCGACATTGTGGGTTGTCGGCCTGCTACTCCAGAGCCCAGCTGCGGCCTAAGCGACGACTGAGAAAACTGCGTATGTCCCGAGGTCGCTTCTCAGTGGCCTCGCCCGGAAGGTCCCTCTCGCCTCGGGCGATCCTCGGCTAAACTTGAATCCGTTGCGCCCTGCGCACGCAACAACTTCATACCCGCAATGCATTGAAAAACGGAGAAAACATGCCCGCCGTCATCGTTCTCGGCGCCCAATGGGGCGACGAAGGCAAGGGAAAAGCTACCGACCAGCTGGGACAACACACCGATTACGTCGTTAAGTTCAACGGCGGTAACAATGCAGGTCACACAGTTGTTATTGACGGTGAAAAGTACGCGCTTCACCTACTTCCCGCGGGAATTCTCTCCGAGGGCGTCACCCCGATCATTGGCAATGGCGTCGTCGTCGACCTCGATGTTCTTTTCGAGGAACTTGCCGAGATCTCAGGCCGCGGCGTGGACTGCTCACGACTGCTCATTTCAGCGAATGCACACATCATTCCCGCGTATAACCGCCTGATGGATCAGGCGAACGAACGCGCTCGCGGCAACAACCAGATCGGCACGACAGGTCGCGGTATTGGCCCGACCTATGCCGATAAGATGAACCGCATTGGCATCCGCATTCAGGATCTTTTCCACCCCGAGGCCCTTCGCGCCAAGGTTGAAGCCGCTCTGGCTCCCAAGAACACGATTTTCGAGGCCGTGGGCCTGCCCACCCTGGACCCCGCCGAAGTGAGCGATCACCTTCTGTCTTTCGCAGAGCGCATCGAACCGATGATGTGCGATGTGTCCTTGGTCGTGAATGACGCTCTCGACCGCGGCGAAACCGTTCTTTTCGAGGGTGGTCAGGCAACCATGCTCGATATCGACCATGGAACCTACCCCTTCGTCACTTCCTCCAACCCGACTGCCGGTGGGGCGCTCGCGGGTGCAGGTGTCGGGCCGACTCGCATCAATTGCGTTGTCGGCGTAGCGAAGGCCTACACGACTCGCGTGGGCGAGGGGCCCTTCCCGACCGAGCTTGATGATGAAGTCGGCGAGGATTTGCGTACGCGCGGTGGTGAGTTTGGCGTCACAACCGGCCGTCCGCGCCGCACCGGTTGGTTCGATGCCGTTGTCGTGCGCTATGCGGCACGCGTGAATGGTTTGACCGACCTGTGCCTGACCAAGCTGGATGTCCTTACTGGTTACAAGGAAATTCCCGTGTGTGTGGGATATGAACTTGACGGCATTGTCGTCGATGAAATGCCACCGGACCAGGTTGATTTCGCTCGCGCAGTCCCCGTTTATGAAATGGTTCCCGGCTGGAGCGAAGACATCACCGGATGCCGGAGTTTCGATGAGCTTCCCGAGGCCGCGCAGGCCTACATCCTGCGTCTTGAGGAGCTGGTGGGCTGCCGAATTTCCTCGATTGGGGTTGGCCCTGGCCGCGAGGCGACCATTATCCGTTTCCCGCTGCTGGGGGAGTAACCCTCTGCACAGCGATTGATTTTTCGAGGCCGACGTCGCGTTCCCGTAGTGTGGGGCGCGGCGTTGGTGCATTTTGCGCATAAAAAAGCGCGCACCGAGCCGAAAGCGCCTGTCGGCGCGAAGGCCGCTCGTAGCGGCAGAGGTTGGAGCCCGGGGCTTAACAACTCGGTACGCACCACCGAGCATAGAACACAGCACTGGTCGACGCATTCCGTGCCGCTGAGGCCTCAATAGCAGCCATGTGGGACTATAGATGAATGGAGCATCTTGAGCCTTCCCCTGCGAAACTGCCCTCGCGCCGCGAGCGCCAACGGCAACGCGCCGCAGCACAAGCGCAGGAAAGCGCTCAAAGTACAGGTGAAAAGCCGCTATCTTCAGGTCGCCACTCGCATGAGCAAGATGCGTCTCATCGAACTGCGGCGCATGAAGCCAAGGAATATGACCCCACGCGTGAGCATCTGAGCACTCACACGGGGATTATTCGCATCCGACATGGAGTTCGACACGCTCCGGACACCACGCGCGTGCCCTATGCGATGAGTGAGAGCGAATCAATTAACCCCGCTCTACGTCGAGGGCTTCATACCTCCGCGCTTACCGTTGCAGCACTTTCACTGGCGACTTTCATCCTCTGGTTCACTCCGTGGGAATCATGGGCCTGCTCATTAGTCGTCGCACTGGCCTCGTGCCTGCTTGCCGCGGGCTGGCCATCTCTCACGAATACGAAGGTCACGGTTCCGGCCCAAGTGACCGTCGGCCTCGCCGGCTGCATCGCAGCTTTGGTTGTGACGATCAGCGCCGACTTGATGGCGGCCAGTGCGGTCATGGGCTTGGGAACGGTTGCGGTTGTCGCGGTGGAAGTCTTCACCGCCTCAACACCTCGCGATTACTCTTCCAGCGGCCACGGTTCCTGGGCGACGCGCTCAACGACGGCCTCGTTAATGAGTTCGCTCACTGCGCTGCTCGTTGTGGTTTCGGGATCCTCGTGGGTGACGCTTGCATCTTCGCAGGGCTGGAGGATTGCGGTTCCCATCGCCTGTGTGATTGTTTCGTGTACCGTGTGGGGCGACCAGATTGGAGCGGGTTTCCGTTCGCAATCCCTGGGCGCTCTGGGGGCGGCGCTGCTTTCTGGAGTGATCGCCTCGGTAGCGGTGTGGAAACTGGGTCAAAGCGCAGATCTCAGTCCGATCGTTTTGCCCGGGCTTGCGGCCTATTCGGGACTGACAACCGCTGTTGCAATTCTAGGTATTTTTACGGGAATTGCTGTTGCTTTGGTTGTGATTGTTCTGGATGGTTTGATGGGCGATACCGAATGGGCGCGGCCGACGATTGGTGCGATTGCGCGGGGAAGTGCGAAGTTCCTCATGGCCTCGCTACCGGTGTACATCATGTTCCGAATCGGTGGAATTTAATCCAAATTCAGTTCGCAGATGAGGGTGTGGCCGCTTAGGCTGGAGTCATGTTCTCCATTCCAGAAAACCTGCCCCTAGAAATCGCTCCTTTGGCTTGGATGCTTGGCCCGTGGAAGGGCTGGGGAATGCTCAGCATCGACGAAGGTGATTACCAGCCGATTTATGAAGAGGCAGAAGGGGCGATCTGCGGAAAGCAGATGAAGCTTGTCACGCGAATCTATTCTGCAACTGCCCGTGAAAGTATCGATCCGATTTGGGATGCGGCTCGCGGTATTGCGGCACTGGAAGTCGGAGAAGTGATGCGTGAAGAAACCTTGTACGTCTCATTGCTTCCCGGTTCCGGCGTGCTGCCAGAACCCGGCCAGTATGAAACCCGTGAAATGGTCGCGCAGGGTGCCCAAAGTGATGGTTACAGCGCTCGCTGGGTTGGTCGTTCAATGGGACCGCGGATTCAGATGGAGACTGATCTGCTGATTCGTAACCCAGAAGCCGCAGAGTTCGAGCGTTTTTCGCGCATGTATGGCCTGGTTGCGGGCGAAATGCTTTGGGCTAATGAACGCCAGGGAAATGACCATGAAAGTCATGTTGAGCTTTCTGGGAGGCTCATGCGCGTTGATGAGCTTGAGGAAACTGAGCAGAAGGATGACGAGTAAGTGACGCAGAGCGAAACGCAGTGGAAGTCTCCTCTGGCGACGCTTCCAGGCGCGGTCGCCCTCGAAGACGTTGAAGGTGACGTCGCTTTTGATGTGACTGCTCACTACGGCGATCCCTCTGGGGAACAGTGGGCCCTAGAGGCAGGTCGAGCGATTACCGACCGTCCTGACCTTGCGGTTGTCGAAGTGTCTGGTCCTGATCGACTGACTTGGCTGACCTCAATTTCAAGCCAAGTATTAACGGGAATCGCTCCCGGAGAATCACGCGAACTGCTGATCATGAACCCACAGGGGCATATCGAGCACGCATGCGGAGCCATCGATGATGGGCAGACTCTCTACCTCATCACCGAGGCCTCTGACGCCCAAGCACTGGCCGATTGGCTCAACTCCATGCGTTTTGCGCTTCGTGTTGAAATTACGATTTCGCAGCGCTGGTGGTTGCTTGGAAGCATCGGGGAGAGTGGAGTTTCCCAGTGCGATCAGGTTGCGCTGACATGGAACGATCCTTGGCCGGGAATCGTCGATGGGGGAGCGGCGTATTATCAGGGGAAGCACCCAGGCGAATCGCTTGCCTTCCACATCCACCTTGTCCCAAGGGAGCAAGCCCGCGAATTCTGGCGCGAGTGGAGTGAAGGTGCGCCGAAGCGTCGGGCAGCGGGAATTGCAGCATGGGAAGCAACGCGGATTGCTGCGTGGCGCCCACGTCTGGGACATGAGACGGACGCGCGATCGATGCCGGCTGAACTGGACTGGCTGCGTACTGCGGTTCACACGAATAAGGGGTGCTACCGAGGGCAAGAAGCTGTTGCGCGAATCTTGAACTTGGGGCGTCCTGCAAGGCGCTTGGTCTTCCTGCAATTGGATGGTTCCAGGGGAGATCTCCCAAATCCGGGGCAATTCATCGAAGTAGGTGGACGCCGCGTGGGTGTGGTGACATCGGTTGCTCGCCATGCCGATATGGGGCCGATTGCTCTTGCTGTGGTTTCACGTGCGCTCTCACCTGATGTCGTTCTGGACTTGGATGGGGTTGCAGCAGCGCAAGAACTTATTGTCCCGATCGATGGGAAGTCCTCGGTGTCCCCGAAGGAACGTCCGGGGGCAGAACTGCACAATCCAGATCTGCGCAGGCCCGATGTTCCCGCACTTGGCGGAAAATCAATCGGCGGACGGTAACGAACTTATCACTTACTTATCACTTATCCGCGGAATAATCTGCGGACGAACTGGCGGACGGGCCAGCGGAAACAACATCTAAGAGCCAAGGAGCACGCTCATGCGTGGAATTTTGCAGCGCGTCACTCGCGCCTCGGTATCGGTTGATGGTGAGGTAATTGGCGAATGCCCGGGACCGGGAGCTCTTGTCCTTGTCGGTGTCACTCACGAGGACACCCTCGAGCAGGCAAAAACTCTTGCACGAAAGATTGCAGAATTGCGGATCTTTGAGGACGAGACGTCTATTCAGGATCGCGCAGAGGAAGTCAGTGTTCTGGTGGTCTCGCAATTCACGCTCTACGGAGATGTGCGTAAAGGTCGGCGTCCCTCGTGGTCGAAGGCAGCACCGGGACCCGTCGCCGAGCCTTTGGTCGATGCTGTTGTTGAGGAACTGCGCAACCGCGGAATCCACGTCGAGACTGGACGTTTCGGCGCAATGATGTCCGTGGAACTAGTGAATGACGGCCCCTACACCCTGGTTATTGAGGTTTAGAGAATAGGTCAGATGCATATCTGGGAAGACGCGCTGTTTCATCAAGGCGCGCTCGCGGAACTCGCGTCAACCGATCGCATCTGCCCTTGGTGAACAAACGCGCGCACGGCCTCGCTACCCCGTAGTGTGGGACTCAGTGAAAAGCAGGTCGCGTGCTTGAGACCGCGATCTGAACAGAGGGAGAAACGATGTTTGAACGCTTTACGGACCGAGCCCGACGGGTCGTCGTCCTCGCGCAAGATGAAGCGCGCAGCCTCAATCACAACTACATCGGTACCGAGCACCTCCTGCTCGGCCTGATTACCGAGGGCGAAGGTGTGGCCGCGAAGGCCTTGGAAAGTCTTGACATCAATAAAGACGCGGTTCGCGCAGCAGTCATCGACATTATCGGTGAAGGCGAGAAGCCGGTCGAAGGACACATTCCCTTCACCCCTCGCGCCAAGCGCGTTTTTGAGCTGAGCCTGCGTGAGGCACTGCAGCTCGGCCACAACTACATCGGCACCGAGCATCTTCTCCTTGGTCTGCTCAAGGAAGGCGAAGGCGTGGCCTCGCAGGTTCTCATCAAGCTCGGCGCAGACCTCGGTAAGGTTCGCCAGACCGTCATCGAGCTTCTCTCCGGCTACCAGCGCAATAGCGATGATGGCCGCGAAAGCGTTGGTGTTGGCGCTTCCTCTACTGGTTCAGGTCAGACAAACTCGGCAATTCTCGAACAGTTTGGTCGCAACCTCACCCAGGCTGCCCGCGAAAACAAGCTCGATCCGGTGATTGGCCGCCGTACTGAAATGCAGCGCGTCATGCAGATCCTCTCTCGCCGTACAAAGAACAACCCTGTTCTAGTTGGTGAGCCAGGCGTCGGTAAGACTGCCGTTGTCGAAGGCCTCGCCCAAGCAATCGTTGCCGGCGATGTGCCCGAAACCATTAAGGACAAGCAGATCTACAGCCTCGATATGGGTGCGCTGGTCGCTGGCTCGCGCTACCGCGGTGACTTCGAAGAGCGCCTCAAGAAGATCCTTAAGGAAATTCGTACTCGCGGCGACATCATCCTCTTCATCGACGAGATCCACACCCTGGTCGGTGCGGGTGCCGCCGAAGGCTCTATCGACGCCTCGCAAATGCTCAAGCCCATGCTTGCGCGCGGCGAGCTGCAGACCATCGGCGCAACCACCAGCGACGAGTACCGCAAGTACATCGAAAAGGATGCGGCTCTTGAACGTCGTTTCCAGCCGGTGAAGGTTGACGAGCCCAGCGTCGAAGAGACCGTGGGCATCCTCAAGGGTCTGCGCGATCGCTACGAGGCCCACCACCGCGTCATCATTACCGACGCTGCGATCCAGGCCGCCGCCGAGCTGGCCGACCGCTATGTCTCTGACCGTTTCCTTCCGGATAAGGCTATTGACCTGATGGACGAGGCCGGCGCTCGCCTGCGTATTTCCCGCATGACCGCGCCGCCGGAGTTGCGCGAGCTGGATGAGAAGATTGCCGAAGTGAAGCGCAATAAGGAGTCTGCGATCGATGATCAGGACTTCGAGAAGGCCGCTGCTCTTCGCGATGAGGAGCAGAAGCTGACCGAAGAGCGCAAGCAGAAGGAATCCAGCTGGCGTGATGGCTCGCGCGAGGCGATTGCTGAGGTCGGCGAGGATGATATCGCCGAGGTTTTGGCGATGTCGACGGGTATTCCGGTCTTCAAGCTGACTCAGACCGAGTCTGCGAAGCTACTCAAGATGGAAGACGAGCTGCACAAGCGCGTCATCGGTCAAGATGCCGCGGTCAAGGCTCTGGCTCAGTCGATCCGTCGTACTCGAAGCGGCCTGAAGGACCCGAAGCGTCCCGGTGGTTCCTTCATCTTCGCCGGCCCGACCGGTGTCGGTAAGACGGAGCTCGCGAAGGCTCTGGCCGAATTCCTCTTCGGTGATGAGGATGCGCTGATCCAGCTTGATATGTCCGAGTTCTCTGAGAAGCACACCTCCTCGCGTCTCTTCGGTGCTCCTCCCGGCTACGTCGGTTACGACGAAGGTGGCGAGCTCACCGAAAAGGTCCGTCGTCGTCCCTTCTCTGTCGTCCTCTTCGATGAGGTCGAGAAGGCTCACCCGGATATCTTCAACTCCCTGCTGCAGATTCTGGAAGAAGGCCGCCTGACCGATTCGCAGGGCCGCAAGGTTGACTTCAAGAACACGGTCATCATCATGACCACCAACCTGGGTACGCGCGATATCAATAAGGGCGTGCTCACGGGCTTCCAGTCCAGCGAGAACATCACTCACGATTACTCGCGCATGAAGGCCAAGGTGAACGAAGAGCTCAAGCAGCACTTCCGCCCCGAGTTCCTCAACCGTGTGGACGAGGTCGTTGTCTTCCCGCCGCTCGACAAGGAGCAGATCAAGCAGATCGTGGATCTGATGATCGCCAACCTTGCCAAGCGCATGGAGGCTCAGGATATGAAGCTTCAGATCACCGACGAGGCGCGCGAGCTGCTTGCAGATCGCGGTTTCGATCCGGTTCTGGGTGCTCGTCCGCTGCGTCGCGCGATTCAGCGCGATATCGAAGATGCGCTTTCCGAGCGTATTCTCTTCGGCGATATCCTTCCGGGACAGGTTGTCACTGTTGGCGTGAAGGGAGAAGGGGCAGAACGCGAGTTCACCTTCAACGGTCAGTAAGACCGATAGCGGTGGGGCTCCCTGGGTGATCCCCTTGAGTTCGCCGTGACTTGTTGTACGAGGCCGGGCGGGGGTCTGCGAGAATTGTTGCGCAGACCCCCGCCCGGTTTGTGTTCGATTCAAACTGAGGCACTCAGTACATACATGAATGTAATTTGTAAGAGTTTTTCCGCGAAATATTGCGGAAGAATTAAAAACAGTCAATGTGATGTTTGACTTTAGTTCTTCAAATGAGGGTGCCTCGTGGGACACTAAAAGAGGTCAAATAGAAGAATAACTTCCCCTACCCATCAGCAAGAGTGGTGAAAAATATATGAAGCAGCAGCATGGTGCATCCGCATCGCGCGTTAATCGACGCCGTCTTCCGGCTGCGTTGGTTGCTGCTTTTACTGTTACCGTCTCGACTCTTGCCATCCTTCACCAGGGCGTAACGACCGCTGAAGTCGATGTCGATGATGGCGGCATTTGGGTGACAAACTCTTCGAAACGACTTGTTGGTCACCTGAACTATGATTCTCGGATTCTTGACGGTGCCCTGCGCACAAAAACAACCGAATTCGATATCGGTCAATCGGGCAATGACGTCAGCTTCACGGATAAAACAAGCCACTCCGTTGCCCCCATTGACGTTGCTCAAGTTTCGGTAGGAGCTGCGACCTCGCTTCCTGAAAATACGAAGGTAGTCCAAGGTGGATCACGACTTGCGGTTATGGATCCTTCCCAAGGTCAGGTCTGGCTCGCTCAAGTGTCCAGTCCTTCCGGTACTGCCTATACAGATGAGGGCGCGCTGGCAAGCGATATGGAGCAGGGCGCTGTTGCTGTTTCGCAGAAGGGCACTCTTTTTGCGATTTCAGCCCAAGCCGGCCGCCGCATTACCGTCACCCGCGAAGGCCAATTGGACCGCCTGAAATCGCAGGACGTTGAGGGGCTTTCAGGCAACGCTGAACTGGTCATGACTGCAGTGGGAGAACAGTCCGTTGCTTTAGATAAGCGAAATCGTGTTCTGGTTCTTCCCGATGGAAAGCTTCGCAACCTTGCCGATGATGGCATCAGCGGAAACATCGCTCTGCAAGAATCTGGTCCGGAATCGTCGTCTGTGCTTCTTGCAACCGACCGTGAATTGATCTCCATACCTCTTAAGGGCGGAGCCGCCACGAAGATTCCGGCGTCGAATGATGGTGCATCGGGTACGCCTTCGCGTCCTGTCTTCCATAAGGGTTGTGGCTACGCCGCATGGTCAAAGTCCGGTGCATACCTGCGAAACTGCACCGATCCCAGCCTCAATAAACAGATGACAGTTGACTCACTGAAGTCAGCTCAATCAATTGTTTTTAGAACAAACCGCACGCGCATTGTTCTCAATGACACCACATCGGGATCGGTGTGGATGCCCGAACACGACATGGTCTTGATGAACGATTGGGACCAGATCGAATCCCAACTTGAAAAGAAGGAAAAGCAAGAGGACTCTCCTCAGGTCACGGATCAGATCGCAGACCCAGAGCGAAAAGAGCAGAACACTCCTCCCGATGCGGTTAATGATGACTTTGGTATTCGGCCCGGTCGAACTACTACGCTTCCCGTCCTGAACAATGACTCTGATGCGGACGGCGACGTCCTGACCGCTCGTCCAGTCACCGACCCGCAGTTTGGGAAGGTCACGCGTACCCGCGGCGGGCGAGCTCTTCAAATTACGGATGTTCCCGATAATCAGACCGGCAGCACGTCCTTTACTTATGAGGCATCCGACGGTAAAGCGGTTGCCACCGCTCGCGTGAATGTGACCGTGCACCCGTGGGAGATGAATTCGGGGCCAAAGCAGCTTCGCGATCCCGGTGTCACCCTGGGCAATCGTGCCCAAATCGAGTACAACGTGTTGAATGACTGGCAAGACCCAGATGGTGACCCCATCTTCTTGGCGAATGCTCATGCGCCAGAAGGTATTGAACTTCAATTCCGCGAGGAAGGAACCCTTCAAATCCGAGATCTCGGTGCGAGCGTGGGTGCGCACACGATCACCCTTGAGGTCTCAGACGGCCGTCAGAGTACCACTGGCACCCTCACTGTTAATGTTCAGAACCCCGGAAACTTGCCTCCCGTAGCGAACGCAGACTTCTACGTCGCGCGTGCTGGTGAAGTAGCGACAATTTCCCCGCTAGCAAATGACACTGACCCCAACGGAGACAACCTGTCCCTGGTTGCTCTTTCAGTTGCGCCCGCGGGAAGCCAAATTACACCCGATCTTGAACTGGGAACGGTAAATTTCGTTGCCCAAGCTCCGGGTTCCTACCAATTCACCTATACCGTTTCCGACGGTCCTTCGACCGCTCTGGGTGTTATTCGCGTTGACGTTGTCGAGGCCGATCAGCAGGCAGTTCCCGTCGCTGAGGATGACCTCGCCGTCCTGCCCGCAGGCGGCTCTGCACTGGTTGCGCCCCTGAATAACGACTCAGATCCCGCTGGTGGCGTGCTGGTCGTCCAAAGAGTTGAAGTTCCTGCAAATCTCGGCTTGGAAGTGACTCTGGTCGACCGCCATCTGTTGCGCATTACTGCCCCCGGCGGCCTGGAGAGCTCGGTCTCCTTCGACTACGTCGTCTCCAATGGTACGAATACCGCTAAGGCACGAATAACCGTCGTTCCAACCAGCGCACAGGACACGAAGCAACCTCCCGAGTTGCAGCCAGACCGCACGCGCGTACGCGTTGGCGATATCGCCTCGGTTCCAGTGCTTGCCAACGATCGTTCTCCTTCAGGCTTGACCCTGAAGGTTGACCCGAACCTCCAATTCACCCCGAATGAGGCCGTGGGCACCCCCTTCGTGACGGGCAACTTGGTCCGCCTTGAAGCGGGGAACACCCCGGGCGTTATGCACGTTGCCTACACGGTGCGCGACAGCGCTGGAAACATGGCGACCTCGACCGTGACCTTTGAGGTTCTTCCCAAGAGCGGAACCAATGCACAGCCGCAGCCGAAGGCACTGACTGCTTGGGCTGTCAGCGGTGAAGCGACCCGTATTCCGGTGCCTTTGAATGGCATTGATCCCGACGGTGACTCAGTCACGCTGGTTGGTATCGAACAATCCCCGACCAAGGGTACTGTCGAGCTCGGCGTGGACTGGCTGGAATACACACCGGCGCCCAATACGACGGGTACCGATGTCTTTACCTACATCGTTGAGGATCGTCAGGGGAAGCAAGCTTCTGCACGTGTACGCGTGGGCATTGCCCAGCCTGCAATAGTCAATCAGCCTCCGACGGCGGTCCCAGATACCGTCCTGACCCGTCCGAACAGGCAATTGGGCGTCGCGGTGCTCCAAAACGATATTGATCCTGACGGTGATCCAATCTCGATCGTCCCCGGTTCTCTTCAGACTGCGACCGCAGAGCTAAAGCCTGAAATTCACGGAAATTCCATTGTTTTGACGACCCCTGCGCAGGATGGTTCCTACCTGGTGTCCTATGAAGTCACGGATAACCGCGGTGGTATTTCACGTGGAACATTGACAATCAACGTTGCGAATGACGCGCTGCTCCAAGCTCCTATCGCGCGCGATGACGTTGTTGCGGCCTCGCAGCTGCCGGAAAAGGGCGGCACCGTGAAGGTCCCGGTCTTGGCAAACGATGAAGACCCGGATGGTGATGTCAACAATCTGCGTGTGTCTACGAAGGCCGCAGGCGTCGAAGTGAGCGGTTCCGACCTGATCATCACTCCACAAGAAGAGCGCATGATGATCGTCTACACGGTTACTGACGCCGACGGTTTGAGCTCTTCGGCAGTTGTTTCCGTGCCTGGACTTAAGCACAACCAGCCGACCATCGACACCACGAAGGTTCCCGTTAAGGTGCGCGCCGGTGAAGACGTCACCCTCGATATTTCCGACTACGTCATCGTTCGTGAAGGACGCAGTCCGCGTATCACCAATGCCGCAACACTTCGTCCTTCTGCCGGTATTGATCAGGGAATGACCTTGAGCGATGAACGGCACGTGAGTTTCCACGTGAATTCGGAGTGGTCAGGGAAGTCATCCTTCTCCTTCGAAGTCTCTGACGGAGCTGCGGGCGATGACTCGGCCCTAACTGCGACCTTGACTCTGCCCCTGAAGGTAGAAGCCACGCAAAATCAGCCGGTTTCCTTCATTCCTACTGCCATTAGGGTTGCTGCCGGAGAGGAAGCAACTGCCGTGGACCTCGCGCAGATGGTGCGAGATCCAGAAGGTGCAGACCCAGCGGGCTTTAAGTACGACATTTCGAACCTTCCCGAGGGCGTTGCAATCAGCCTCGACGGGCATATCCTGCGCGTCCGAGCTGATGTTGACCGACCAAAGGGTTCCGTCGGTTCGGTAACCGTCAGCGTTGATGACGGTGCGGGTGCAGTAAGCGCCCAGATTCCGATCACTGTTGTCGCATCGACCCGACCGCTGATTCAGGTCTCGGATGCGCTTTTGGAAGCGGCACGTTCGGGAGGCCTTGAGGCCGTTGACCTGACGCGCTACACGATCAATCCCTTCCCTGAGACGCCAATCCGCATTGTCGGCGCTTCAATTCAGATCGGTGAAGGAACCGTTGACCCCCAGGGAACGAACCTTAATATCACTCCTGCGGTTGGCTTCCGCGGACAGATGACCGTCCGTTATCGCCTGATGGATGCAACGGGAGATCCTGACCGTATCGTTGAAGGCAAGGTGCGTTTGGTGGTCCGTGACCGTCCTGACGCTCCGACGAATGTCTCACTGACTGCGACCGGCCCGGGCAGCGCGCTGGTGACCTTCCAAGCGGGTGCCGATAACGGTGCGACCATTACCGGTTTCACTGCGACGGACCGCGCAACGGGTCGTAGCTACCCCTGCGAGTCCGGCTCATGTGAACTCAGGGGTCTTGAGAACGGTCTGCGTCACTCCTTCACCGTTGTTGCGCATAACGCGGTCGGTGCTTCAGATCCTTCCGCAGCCTCTCCCGAGGTCCTCATCGATATGCGTCCCGAAGCGCCCCTGGCGCCTAGAGTTGAGCCCGAAAACGGTGCAATTGTCGTGAAATGGACACCACCGACCAACCAGGGTTCCGCTATCAGGAACTACACGCTTTACGTGTACGAGAACGGCGGTGCACGCCAGATTGAGGTCCCAGGCGACGTTACCGAATGGCGCGTCGATGGATTGCGTAATGGCCAGACCTACTCTGTCGCAATCTCCGCAAAGAACGGTGCAGAAGAACCTTCACCGACCTCGCAGAACTCCGCGAAGGTGACACCCTTCGGTCCTCCGGATCGCACCGATGGAGTCCGCGTCGAAAACATCGGTGGACAGGGCAATACCGGACGCGTCCGTTTCACGTGGACAACACCGCGCACAAATGGCGCAGAAATTACTCGCTACACCATCGATGTCAACGGTCGAACCGTTGGTGAAGCTGGTGGGGATCGCAATGACTACGCTACCGATCTGCCCGTGGGTGAGAACTATCGGGTGAAGATTCGCGCGTACAACTGGAAGAACGACAGTTCAGAATCCGACGAAGTCGCCTTCCAGGTCTTCACCTCGCCTCTCAACCCGAATGTTGGCTCCTTCTCCTCGACGCCGACCGGTGACCATGGAATGACGAAGGTCAGTGGCCTCTCTGTTAATCCTGGACAGGGCTTCAATAGCCGTAATCTTCACCTCGAGTGGTCGCACAGCGCTGGAGGCCCATGGAACTCCGTGACCAGTGGTGAAATCATCAATATTGGTTCCGATGGAGATGTCCAGATCTTCATTCGCCAAGTTGGCAACGTCAATGGTCAAGAGGTTGCTGGTGGAGCGGTTCCTGTGACTGCGAAGGCGCTTTCTGCCCCCACGAAGCCGACCTACACGGTTGCGGTTCACGAAGGAAGCGTGACAGTGAGCTGGAATGCGAACCCGCCTGCCGGATATCTTGCACCCGATCAAGTTCTTGTCTGGCAACGGGTTGGTGGCGTTGAGACAGAAGTTCCTCAGGGAGCAGTTCTCAATGGCAGCGCGACAATTACCGCAACTGCAGGTTCGGCAATTGAGGTCGGTGTGGGCGCACGTAACTCGCTTGGAACGACGTGGGGTAGCTTGGCCGGAACCGGAACCGACACCGCAAAGATTAACGTTCCCGGTACATTCAGCGGTTCAACATCTCAATGCACTGCCGCGAATGCTCGTGGGGCAGAGCTAGCGGAATGCCAGATGGTCAGCATTACATTGCCCTCGACATGGGCAAGCGATGCAGTGCCACTGCGATGCTCGATGTGGGATGACTTCTCGCAGAGCTACGCGACCTTCACTCCTCGAGGAGGACCAAATTCCACCTTCGAAACGGGCGTTCGACTCAGTAAGGCAAATTCGGGTAATCTTCCGATTCTGCTCGGCCGAGTCACCTGCTCAGTTGCGAGGTAGCCGTGCCGCTTTTCGTTTCCAACTCATACGGGGGACTAACCCCCACCCCTCAACAAGCCAATCACTCGACACTGAAAGATGAATGGAGTCCCTCCCATGGCGCTTAGCTCGCAAGATGCCCAGCGTTTCGCCGAAACCTTCGCCGGTTTGGTCGGCGGTATCTCCCAGGCACTGCTGGACAAAGAACCGGTTATTCGCCTGGCTCTGACGACTATGTTCGCCGGGGGACACCTTCTTCTTGAAGATGCTCCCGGTACGGGAAAGACCGCTCTTGCTCGCGCCATCGCAGCAACAATTGCGGGCACGCACTCGCGTATTCAGTTCACCCCCGATATGCTCCCCGCGGATATTACGGGCGTGAATGTCTACGACCAGAAGAACAACGAGTGGCATTTCCGTTCCGGTCCGATCTTCGCCTCTATCGTCCTTGCCGATGAGATCAACCGTGCCTCGCCGAAGACTCAGTCTGCTCTCCTTGAGGTCATGGAAGAAGCGCAGGTGACGGTTGATGGCGTCACCCACGCCGCGCCTCGTCCCTTCATGGTTATTGCAACGCAGAACCCGGTGGAACAAGCTGGAACCTACCCGCTGCCCGAAGCGCAGCTCGACCGCTTCTTGATGAAGGCCTCGGTCGGCTACCCCTCGCGCGCGGCGATGGCTGAAATTCTTGACGGTTCTGCGGCCCCCGACCGTTCTAAGCGCCTCAAGCCGCTTCTTGAGAGCGGACAGGTGGTTCGCCTTTCCGAACTCGCCGCGCAGACGCACACCGAGCGCGCAGTGTTGGATTACGTTGCCGCCCTTGCCGAGGCCACGCGCGACGATGATTCCGCTACCTTGGGTGTGTCGACCCGTGGTGCTATCGGTATGGTTCGCTGTGCACGAGTATGGGCCGCAGCTCAGGGCCGTCACTTCGTGCTTCCCGATGACATCAAGGCCTTGGCAGCTCCCGTGTGGGCACACCGAATTGTTGTCGATCCCGACGCGGCCTTCTCCGGTGCAACCGCTCAAGGCGTTATCGCGCGTGCTCTTTCCTCCGTCCCTGCCCCGGCGGTGAGCGCCTGAACATGCGCATCAAGGAAGTCCAAGGCGTGAAGGTGGGTGATCGTGGCTAAGCACTCGGCTCCGAAAGCTCCTGCCGCACCGCGCACCTCCGGTTCGCGCCGCGGTGCAAAACACCCCGGAGGAGAGCACCTCGACAGCGGAAAACGTCGTCGAGGAAAACGCTCTTCCGCCAAACGAGGCGCAGGTTCAAAGGACGCAAGCGCACGCTCGTCAAAGAGCTCAGTCTTCGCCTCGGCGCGCGCGAATGTGAAGACAAGCTTGGGCGGGCTTCGCCAGGGTATGTCGCGTTTCGCGCAATCTCTGGGGACTGTTCCGGGTGTGAAGTACCTGCGTCATGCAGCTCGTTCGGTGACCTCGGTTGGCTGGGTTGTGCTTTTCTCGGCCCTCATTGCAGCCATTGTGTCTCGTGCTTTTGGTTGGGTCGAAGCCTTCTTCGTCGCCTGCGCATGCCTTCTTGCCTTCCTCATCGCCGTTGTGTGGGTGATTGTTCCTTCCCCTCACAAGGTTTCAGTGCGACTTCCGCGTCAGCGTATTGTTGCTGGTCAAACCGCCGTTGGTGAAATCACCACTGAAAATATGTCGGATCGTCGCGCGCGCTCAGGTCTTATCGAACTTCCAATTGCCTCATCTGCACTTCAGTTCCTGGTTCCTCCTCTTCCCGGAAAGGGAGTCTGGAGTGAAGTGTTCTCTGTCGTTACCCATCGCCGAGGCCTGGTGACCGTTGGCCCCGCGCGCGCACTTCGCGCTGACCCGCTGGGTCTGATTCGTCGAATTGGCACGTGGTCGGAGCCGGTGACCCTGTACGTCCACCCGAAGACCATTCGCGTTCCTTTTGATGCGACGGGTATCCACGCCGATGTTGAGGGTGTCACGACGGCGAAATTGTCATCCTCTGATGTTTCATTCCACGCGCTTCGTGACTATGTTCCCGGTGATGATCGCCGAAATGTCCACTGGCCAATGACCGCTCATATCGGGCGCCTTGTTGTTCGTCAGTTTGAAGAAACGCGTCGTTCGCACCATTTGGTTGTTTTGGATACGCGACTGGGACAGTGGAATGACCGCGATTCTTTCGAAAATGCTGTTTCGATTGCGGCTTCTTTGGTCGTTGCTGATATGGCTGCTTCTCGAACCGTGTCTTTGACGACCGCCACCGATTGGGTGACGACCAGCGCTGCAACGCGCATGCTCGATGCGATGTGCAAGATTCAAGACTCGGGTGAAGCCGATCTGATGGCACGCTTGCGTGAGGCAATCGCAAAGCGTCCCGGCCTTTCGGTTGTCACGATCATTGCTGCGCCAACGGTTGATGATGATCAAGCTTCACACCTGTTGAACGCCATTCCGGTCGATGTGCGCAGTGCGGTGGTTCGAGTTCGCCCCGGCCATCCGAAGCTGCGTCGCTTGAGCCACGGAACTTTGGCAGACTGCCCGACTCTTGAGGATCTTCCTCGCTTGGTTGCTGCGGGAGGTCTGGCCTGATGTCTCAAACAACCACCGGTTTTCATCTTGGCGCTCGCGCCGGCTTCCAGGTCTCTCGCCGAGGCCTACCTTCCTGGTTCCTCATTGGTTTAGTTCTGCTTTTCCTTCCCACCATTTGGGTTCACGAGGCCGTTTTTGGGTCGTGGGTCGGCTTGCGTGCCGCTGCGGCTGGCGTCGCTGCGGGTCTTTTCGTCGCCTGGGCCTCGAGCTTCTGGCGCTGGGATTGGCTATCAACTATTGCCGGGCTGATCGCTGCTCACTTCCTTATTGGCGGTGTTGCGGCGTACCCCTCGACGACTTTCTACGGGCTTCCTACCCCACGTACCCTGCAACTCTTGGTTTTGCAGGTGGTCTATGCGTGGAAGGATCTGCTGACAATCACCCCGCCGGCCTCGGCCTACGTCGGTCCATCAATGGTCCCGTGGCTAAGCGCTCTGCTGTGCTCCTTCATCTCGGCGCTATTGGTCCTTCGCGCTGGGCGTGCAATTGCTGCGGTTATTCCCGTGGCCGTTATGGGAGTTATCGGCATTGCTTGGGGTAAGGGCGGTACTTTCCCGAATATTTGGCTGATCGCCGCATGGTGGGCACTTGCCTTGGGTTGGTGTGCATGGGCAGATCAGTACCGTCGACTCGAGGCCGGCTTGGATGTTCGTGTCGGTGGGGCAGCCGCATCGGATACCTCCGCGACGCTGGGGGAGACCACTCAGGGCGGCTCTCAGGGCAGTATCCATCTGGGCCGCCAAATCGCAGGTGGCGCACTGGTCATTGCAGTTGTTGCAGCTGCCGCTATTCCGCTAACTAATGCCTATGGCCCGTGGTACACCCGCGTTGTGCTTCGCGATGTTGTCCAACCTCCGCTGGATGCGCGTCAGTATCCCTCTCCGCTGTCTGCTTTCCGTCACTACAACGTTGACTTGCAAGAGCAGAATTTGATCCACGTGGATGGTCTTCCAGAAGGCGCGCGCGTGCGTATCGGTGTCATGGATAGTTACGACGGAACGACCATGACAATGAGTGCTCCGGGAACTGGTCCCTCCAATGGCTTTATTCACGTGGGATCGACCTTGCCGCAGCAGCAGGCTCCCGAAGGTAGCTCGTCAGCCCATATGACCTTCACGACCTCGCAGCTCCTTGGCCCGTGGGTTCCAATCGTCGGTACGCCTTCGACCATGAATTTTGATCAATCTGCATCAGCTTCTGGTACCCAGGCGAACCAGCAAGAGGGTAATCCGAATGCCGCTGTGGTGAGCACCCTCTCTGATGGTCTCTACTACGACATGTGGGCGAACGCTGCACTTGCGACATCGAAGAACGTTCAGGGCGGAACCATGGTGTATTCCATGGATTCAACGGTTGTTCCGATCTGGTCGGATGGCCAGCTCTCAGGAACCCGTGCTGTTCCCTATCGCGGTGGAGATAAGGGCGTTCCCGATTCGGTTCGTGATCTGGCAACTCAGACCTCAGCAGCCGAGCAGGGTGATCTTGCAAAGGCCCGCGCGATCGAGCGCTACCTGAAAGAAAAAGGCTTCTACTCGAATGAAGACAACGCTCAGTCGCGCCCGGGTAACCGAGCAGACCGACTGAGTCGCATGCTTGAAAGCGAGCAGATGATCGGTGACGATGAGCAGTACTCCGTACTCATGGCGCTGATGCTGCACAACCTCGGCATGAACGCCAGGGTCGTCATGGGCGCGTATCCGAATGAATCGAAGGGTGGCGATGTCGATCTTCGCGGTTCGGATGTTCACGCGTGGGTTGAGGTCGAGTTCCAAGGAGTTGGTTGGGCGGTTTTCGACCCGACCCCGCCGCGTGACCAAGTGCCTCAAACCGATGTCCCGAAGCCGCGTTCTGTGCCGCGTCCTCAGGTTCTTCAACCGCCAGAGCCGCCTGAACAGCCCGCAGAACTTCCGCCGACAACTACCGATCGCGGTTCAGATTCGAATGATGACTCGCGTCTGAAGATTCCGTGGCGAATCATTGCAACCGGTAGCGGAATTCTTGCGATCATCGCAATCCCGCTTCTGGCTATTCTTCTGGCGAAGAGTCGCCGTACCAAGAAACGTCGTTGGTCCGCGCCCCCGCAGGCGCTCACCGGTTCGTGGGACGAGGTCGTCGATCTGGCGCGCGATGCCGGCGTTGTCGTGCCGACCGACCTTACTCGTCAAGAGGCCGCGTGGATGCTGACGACATCACCTCTGTGGCCAGCAAGTGCTGCCAAGAGCAGTGCCTCAACCCCTCAGTGGTATGAATTTGGCGAGGAGCTGCCCAGGCCTGTTCGGGTTGCCCGTTGGGCAGATACGGCGGATTTCTCCGGTGATGAGGTCCAGCCCGAACAAGCGACTGATTCCTGGCAGATTGTTGATGAGCTGACTCAGGAGCTGCGCGAAAATGCAACTCGCTGGACCCGGATTCGCCGTGCGCTTTCCTTGTCCTCACTGAGCGCACGCTACCGCCAAAAGCACGGTGCTTCACCGATGGGCGTACTTCGTCGCCGTCTTCGCCACCCCTTCAGAGGTAAGCAATCATGACCCCTTCGGTTCCCTCTAGGCGTCTTCCTCCTCCCGAGCTTCCCGGTCACACCTGGCTGCGAGCCCTGGGTTCTGGAGGTTTCGCTGACGTTCACCTCTACCGCCAAGAGCTTCCTGCGCGTGAAGTTGCGGTGAAGGTCGCACGCTCGGTGGGCGACCAGGTTGAATACGCGCAAATCCGTCACGAGGCCGACGTCATGACCTCCATTGCCGGCCACCCCGCCGTGGTGGAGTTGTATTCGATTGGGACTTCACCCGATGGCCGTCCCTATTTGGAAATGGAGTTCTGTCCGGTCGCAAACGTTGCCGAGCAGGTACGCCGAATGCCGATGGCGGTCGATCGAGCACTTGATGTCGTGATTCGCCTGTGTGGAGGCGTTGAGATGCTCCACCGAAATGGCTATGTCCATCGTGATATCAAGCCAGCGAACGTCATGTTCGACTCCTACAACTACCCGGTTTTGGGAGACTTCGGCGTTGCCTCGCGCATTGGGGCTTTGGAAAAAGGAAGCCTGGATGGCTTCTCAGTGCTCTGGGCTCCGCCTGAACAACACAATCGCTCCACCCACGCACATCCAACTCAGGATGTGTGGGCGCTGGCAACAACCTTGTGGACATTCCTCAGTGGGCGTAGCCCATTCGAGGATCCGGTTGGTGACAATAGTGCTGCCTCGGTGGCTGCTCGAGTCTATGAGGGGCGCATTCGTGGGCTTTCTCGCCCGGATGCCCCGAAGGAACTTGAGCGCGTTTTGCGCCACGCGATGCAGCTGGATCCCCGGAAGAGGACCGCGTCAGCGGCTGAACTAGGCCGTCAGCTTCAAGACATTCAGACCCTCATGGGGCGCCCGGTCACCAAGATGGAGTTGCGTGACGGTAATACCGTGGGCAGTTTCGGGGCTCACGGCTCTTCGGTTGGCGCCGCTGATGATGGAACGGCTGCGTGGGGTGCTGTCCAGGGCGAAAATTCCCCGAATGCAGCTCAAGATGAGGCAACCCGCCTGCGTGCGATGCCTTCGATCGATGCCGAGCGAACGCGTTTGCGTGCGCCTTCCCTTGACCTGGGTCAGGCTGCCTCTTCTTCCGCTGCCGAGGCCGCAGCCCCTTCGCCTGCTTCCGTAACTAATCCGGTCGGTGGGAATGCCGCGGCAGGGAGCGCGACCAGCGGGATGCAGTCGCAGCCCACCGATGCCTCGCTTTCGGGTATGCAAGGCCCGGGTATGCAAGCTTCGACACCAACCTCGGAAAACCAGCAGGATTTCGCTGGTCTCCACCAGCAGGATGCCTCAGCGGTTGACGCATCCAGTGAGCAATTTGGTGTCGGATATGCACCTGCCCCAGACTCGTGGCATGCCCCGGGGCATACCACTCAAAACACCTTCGATACCGGTCATCCCTTGGGTTACCTCCCAGATGGTCGACGTTCAGGTCCGAAGAGGACCATCGCGATCATCGCGCTTGTCGTGATGGCGATGGTGGTTTTGGGTGCCGTCATTGTTGCAATGCTGACGGGCGGAGGCAGCATCATCGGGGTGGGCAATCAGACTGCTTCCCCTACGGCCTCGGCAAGTAGCTCTTCCACCCAGGGATCGCAGGGTGAAGACCCGATTGCAGTTCCTCCGCCTGCGGTTGACCAACTGGTTGCACGCGTGAATGGCGAGGATATCCAGTGGAGTTGGACTGATCCCGCGGTCGGGACGACGTCGGCCGGACATCGGCGTTATGTCTATACCGTTTCAAAGCCGGGGGTGGATGATGCGGTTGCTGAGACGCGCCAGAATGCGGTGTCGGTAAAGGCTGTTCCCGGTGAAGTGTGTATCGAGGTCGTGTCAGTGGCTGAAAATGGGCGCGCCTCGCAGCCCACTAAGAACTGCGTGAGCATCCCCGAAAATGGGAACACTCAGAACCAAGAGGGCGATAAGAACCAGCAGGGTAATGGCCAGCAAGGTAATGGGCAGAACCCACAGGGCGACGCAAATACGAATAAAGAGCAGCACTAACTACTCTGAAATTCGGCATACGCCACTTCACGCCTCTTTACTGCGCAACCTGCGAATCAAGAGCACTGCGACAACAATCGTGAGGCCCGCGCCAGAGATTCCCAATGCCCACATTCGACGCGGAGTCGTCGTATCAACCGGAAGATCAGGTTTCACCATAACCGGATCTGCGGTCTTTTGAATCGGCGGATACAAGGGGTTTGTGGGTCCTGGCATCTTCCCGTCGTTGACGAAATTCAATGCATTAAAGGGCGCAACGATTCCCCAGCCCTCTTCGGCAGTGCGCTGTGAAGGGGTTGGGCGAAGTGCAGTTGCCAGAAGGCGATACTTCCACTGATCGGGGGTCTCGTTCGGATACCTTGCAGCAATCAACGCAACAATTGCGCCCACGTATCCCGTCGCATAAGAGGTAGAGGCTCCCTGCGTTGCGAACATGCAGTCACCGTTTGCAAAGAAGGTCGACGCAATTTGCGAACCGGGTGCAGCGATTTCTACGTGGGTTCCATGGACGACGGACTGGCTGGGGTTACCTTGCGCGTCGACCGCGGTGACGGCCAAGGCCTCGGGATATCCCGCGGGGAAGCGCACCGCAGTGTCTTGCGATCCCGACTGGGTTTGTTCGACGTTTCCAGCCGAAGCGACAACCAGCGCACCCTTTGAGTGCGCGTACTGGGTGGCTGTGCGCAGGGCAACATCGTCAGAGGTCAAGGATTGCGGAACAACGATCACGCGAATTCCTTGATCCGCAGCCCAACGAATACCATCGGCTGTGCGCGCAACTGTCGGCCCCTTGCCCGCGCGCTTGGCGTCGTCACTGGAGTCAACGTAGACGCGCACGGGAACAATGGTTGCTCGCGGTGCGAAGCCGACAACGCCGGAACCTGAGACCTCGCGCGCGGCGATCTGCCCCGCGATTGCGGTGCCATGTCCAAAAACGTCTTTTCGTCCGTCACCAGACTCAACCAGGTCGGTACCCGGCTCAACTGCGTCCTTGAAATGGGCATTTCCAGCGGCAACACCCGAATCGACGATCGCAACGCGCACTTGGCCCTGAGAGAGTTTCAGGGCTTCTTTCATTCCGAGGAACGAGTAGGCCGAAGGTGGCTGAGTGATCCACTTATCGATACCGATTTGGCAGCCCTCTTCGGGCTGCTTTGTGGCGGATCCACGCTTTTGCTGCGAGTTGGTCTGGTCGTTTCCTTGAGTCTCACCCGGTGTGGGCGTATCCGCGTATGCGGAAGGAAGTGCAACTGCGCCACACAGTGCCAGTGCGGCAAGAGCGCTCAGCGTGCAATTTGTCAGTCGATTCACTGAGCACCAACCGTTTCCCAAGCAGCAGCGGAAGTGAGTTCTTGCCCCTCAGGAACGAGTGCAAGCCATGCTGCCGGAATGGGAGAGACCGCAGTTTCGGGCAGCCCCAAGCGTTGCAGTGAATCGCTGGGGTTATTCCCCAAACCGTGGACCTTCCCGATGTCAGAGACAAACACGATAGGACCGCTTGAACCGCCGGAGGAGGAACGGACCAGTGCACCTGAACCGCCTCGAACATTGACCTCGCGCGGGTGAAGCTGAGCGAGCTCGGAGGTGGGAATGGACTTAAGAACGGTCTCTGCCTTGGAGTGGTTCACAACGAGCTGAGCGCATGGCGCCGCATCGGCCCCCAGAACTTCACCGACCTGGCTGGGCCAATCCGAAGGGATAACGCCCTGGTTATTCACCGTCAGTGATGCCAGTTCTGAGAGGTCAATTATGAGGTTTTGCGGACTTCCGCGGTCTGCCCACGAGGCCTGGTAGAGCTTGTAGGAGAAATCCGTTAGCGGAGTAATGGTTCCGTCGTCAGTGATGACGTAGCGACGCGGTGTTCCGGATTCGTCGACTTCGATGACGGTTCCGATCTGTGCTGCGGTGATTCGCGGCGACATGCCTGAAACCGGGCGACCTAGGTTCGGGATATCGACGGGTGCCAAAGTTGACCCTTCGGTGAACAAGTTCAGCCAAGCTGCACTCACCGGGGTGATGGTGCGACCGGACAGGTCGAGTACGTTAACAATGGCTTGTGCGTGCGCGATTTCGATGGGGTAGCGGACCCCGCCTGTGACCAGGTAGAGCCTTCCTTCGTTGGAAACAAGGGCGCTGGTTGCGTTGCTGAGGCCCTCGGGGTTACCAGCGACCCAAGTTTTGATTCCTGACGAGGCCGCGCACGAGGTCCAGTCGTAGGAGTGCAGTTGGTCTGCAGTTGGGATGTCGTCGGGCACATCGCTCAGACCGATCGCGCTTCCGCGGGGAATTCCCTCCAGTGAGGAGGTCGACACCGAGGAGGTCACAAGTTTTCCGCTTTCGCTGAGAAGCTTGGCGGAGGTGACGTTAGAAACGGGGCGAAGCGTTCCTTCGATCGAGTAGTAGCGTGCACCTTCACCCTTCGTGATGATGAGGTGCGAATCTTGCCAACCGCTGGGAAGGGTCGGCAAGAACCTGCCGACAGCAACTGCAATAAGGACTGCAAGTGCGGCAAGCGAGGCCCCAACGATTAGAGGGCGAGTGGTTGATTTTGATTCGAGTTCTTTTCCTCCGGGAGTACCAGAGGTGAAGGCTGTGACCAGGCGGCGACGATTGAAGCGCTGTGCTTCAAGGATGTCCTTATTTGATGGCATTACAGGATCCCCCATACAAGAGTCGTGATGGGCACCAGTGCCAGCAAGCTGATAAGCGAGAGAGTGTCAGCGATTCGAGTGACCCATGGGCGCATCTTCGGATCAATAACGGTCAGTGCCAGGACAAGGCCGGTTGCAATGAAGAGCAATAGGACAATCGGAATAAGTGCCTGGGGCATGAGGATTGCACTACCGATCGCGCTCACAAGGATCAGGATGATGCCCAGAATTGCGCCGATCAGGACCTCGACCCGTGAACGCAAGGACCGCGTTGAAAGCAGAAGAGCAACGCCTCCGCAGATGAGAAGGAGTAGTGAATAGCGGGTATCAAGAAGGAGCGGGACACAGATCAAGATTCCCAGCGAAGCGCCAGTTTTAAGGGAGATGGTCAGGATATGACCGTCGTTTACCTTGCGAACAACCTGGTAGGCATCGATAGTTTCGGGGTTTCCTGTCACGCGAATAGGAATTCGAGCCATCGCAAACCAGGGGGCGATCAAAATAAGCACTATTAATAAGGTATAGATTGCACTTGCTGAGCGCTGGGTTGAAAGGTGCCCAAATCCCGTAAGCAAGCCAATTGTTGCGGCTGAAAAGCCATAGGTGAGGGGCGCAACAATGGAGCCGTGCAAGGTTTTGGGAAGAATGATCAGCAGAATTGCTGCGCTGACGATCGCTGCAATTCCAAAGCCAGCCAGCGGAAGGGCTGACCAAGAGCCAGGGATTGCGCTCATGACTGCGCTACCGGCAAGGATCGGAATTGAGTGCGCAAGAGAGAGGGGAGCAAGGCGCTGGGTTGAGCGTGAAATCAGCGCGCAGGCTAGAGAAGCCAGTAAAGTTCCGGCCAATCCGGTAATTAAACCAAGGTAGTTTCCTCGACCTCCGGTGAAGATCAGAACGGCTGCGGTGAGGACTAACAGCGCTGAAGCATGTGTGCTAAGATCTACCGAATTGTCAGAATTCCATGGAGCCTGATCGTTTTCGACCGCGGTTCCCACGGCCTCGACCAAGTCGTCATAGCGCAAATCCTGTGTACTGTCGCCGATTTTCGACAGAATCAGAACGGATCCGGCTTGGATTCCCTGGTTGATCAGGGTCTGGCTTTGATCAAGAACTCGGCCCTGAGAATTCGTAATTCGGTATCCCTGAGAGGCAGAACTGGCCGATAATTGTGTGATTTGTGACACAATATTTGGGGCAAATTCGGCCAGTGCAACGTTCGTTGGGACCGACATGTCGACGGTGCTCTCACCCATGCGAATGCTAACGGGCATAAGGGCTGGAGGCCTGGATGCGGTAGTGCTTGCCATGAGGTTCCTTTGCTCAATAGTGCTGCCTTAAGCCTAGCTGGTTTCATGAAACCTGTATTTGCATTCCCAGATCCCTTCGATAATGTAATACCCGACATCGCGATTGTGCCCTCCGTTACAGAGGGTCGATCAATGCAAGACTTCGGGGGGACCCGAACGAAAAACTAGGAGGGTGGACCATGAGCGGTGCAAATATTTCTGCGGAACAAGCCAGCTATGATGCCATTCGCACAGCTGTCACTAACCTGCAGGCCTACCTGCAGGGCCTGAACGCAAAGGTTAAGGGTGAGGTCGCTACCGCTATCGGTGGTTGGCAGGGTGGCGCCTCGCAGGCGTTCAACTCCGTCATGGAGCAGTGGGATGCTGGCTCGACCAAGACCACTCAGGCGCTGACCGATTTCGATAGCGCACTTGCCTCGGTCGGCGCTCAGACAATTCAGAACGAACAAGATGCCCAGCAGTCTGTCGCCAAGACCGGCGCTGCAATGCTGAACATCTGAGCAGATTGGAGTAGGAAATGAACGGTGGAGATTTTCGCGTAAGCCCGGAGCTGCTCCAGCAGGTCTCGGCTGATCTGCGCACGCAGGCAACCGATCTGCTCAGCCAGCTTGATCAGTTCAATAAGGACGTTGAAGCACGTAGCGCCACATGGGAAGGTGCTGCGAAGGAATCCTACACCCAGAAGCATGGTGAGTGGACCGCTGGTATGCACCAGATGCAGCAGGCTCTTGATGCCTTCGCAGGTCTGGTTGATCAGCTTGCTGGCAACTACGTCGTGACCGATAACACGGGTGCGCGTACCTTCAATGGCCTGGCTACTGGCCGCTGATACAACTCATGCGTAGCGCTCGTGAGTGTTGCGCGTAAACGGCGTGTGGGTGAGTAGAGAAATCTGCTCACCCACTGTCGTACTTACAACAACTTGATCGGCCAATGTGGGCAGATCGTTGAATTGGGCTTCCTTAGAGGGGAAATCAGCCGTGGTAATGATCGAGTTTGCTGGCGGAGAGTACAACGCAACCGCAAATACCTTGCAACAGGTTTCCGGTGAATTGCAAGGCGCAAAAATTGATGACTTGTCCGAGGCAGTAGAGTCTTCAATGAAAGGTGCCGATTCGATCGCGAAGGCAACCGAGGTAGAGGGCCGCTATACATCCCTTCTTGTCACACATTCGACGGCTCTCGAGGAGCTCGCTCGAGCTGCACATGCAGCCGGTGTCAACCTTGCTCAGACCGAAGCTAACAATACTCAACAAGCCAATGCTCAGGGCCAAGCCGCTCTTGCAGGGACAGCGGGAGCGACCCCAAGTCTGGCGATATATGCTGAACAAGCATCGGCGCTCAATGGTTCTTCCAGAGGTCCGCTGCGTGGTGGGTATCCAGGGCCAACCTTGCCGACAACCGCGGGTGGCGCTCAACCTGAAATGCCCGTATACAGGCCCGGTCAGGGAATGCCGCCTTATGCGCCAACTCCTGCTGTGCAAGGTCCTGTTCCTCACCCATCGCCCGCTCCAGCTCCTGTGGCGCAGTGAAGCTAGAGGACTGAGGGCAGAACAATGTCGTTAACATGGGGCCAGATTCAGACATGGAGTTCAACCGGTTTGTCCACCTATGCGGGGACGGTTGGCGCAAGGCGAGATACTGTCGTTAAGCAGGCTGATGCTCTTCAGGCGCGCATGAGTTCCTTCAAGGGCGAGGGGGCGACCGCGGATGCGCTGCGTCAAAAGATGGGCGTTGCGCACAAGGAATTGACGACGCTCGCCGATGACCTTCTAGAAATCCAAGAAGCCGTCAAAGTTGCATCGGGCGACGTTTCCCAGGTTGAAAGTGCAGTCAAGCTGGCGCTTCAACAAGCGTCCTCGACGCACTGCACCATTTCCGCAGCGGGAATAGCGACATGCAGTTCGGCTGGGAACTCGATGAGTGAATACACTCGGCAAAGCATTGAATTTTCGGTTAATCGATTGGTGGGGCAGGCAGTCGACTTGGCCAATACTGCCGACACGACGTTGAATGCTCGCTTAAAAACCGTCGGGACGCCGGGGAGTACCGCGAAATCGACCTCGACGCAAACTCATGATCTTTCGGACGCAGAACAGAAGAAGTTCAAAAAGATGACGCCGGAGGAGCGCGCGAGGTATTGGTCGCAGCAATCTGAGGCGCAGAAACAGCATCTGTGCGATACGTACCCGGATCTGATCGGTAACGCTGATGGCGTTGAGGGCTGGGCAAGGGATCGCGCAAACAGAAATCGTCTCCCGAAACTGAAGCAGGAAGCAGAGGAGAATGTCTCCACGTACACGGAGCTCCTGAAGATCCCGTGGATTGATGACAATACTCGTGCGCTCTATCTGAGTGAGTTGGATAAGGCAGAGAAGGCAGTAAAAGCCTATGATATTGTGCAAGAACAGCTCGACAAAGGCATAAGCCTTGAAGACTACCAGCATGGGAAGGAGGGGGATCCCGTGTCGCTCCTGACTCTTCAAAACGACGGTGGGCGAGTCAAAGCTGCGATGGGTCAAGGCGACGTTGATCACGCGAAGAACGTGGCAACTTTTGTTCCCGGTATTGGCACGACAGTCGAAGGCAGCACGGTTGAGTACATGCGACAAACCCAAAACCTGCGTAGTGCTGCGATGGCTCAGGGGAGCCTGGCTTTAAGCGATGTGGCGACTGTTGCCTGGCTGGGCTATGACGCCCCGGGTGAGTTTGATTGGAAGAAGCACCCTGAGGATGTTCCGGGGATTATTTCCCCCTTCCTCGCTCAAGCAGGTTCAGACCGTTTGGTTGGTTTCATGAACGGTATGCAGGCCTCGCGTGACTACGGCGCGGGTGATGCGCATATGACCCTCGTCGGGCATTCCTATGGTTCGAGTACCTCAGGCATGGCGGCAACAAAGGTCAAGTATGGCGTCATCGATGACCTAGTGTTGTTTGGTTCTCCTGGTATGGGGACTTACGATGCGAAAAACTACCACGTTGATCAAAATCATCTGTGGGTCTCGGGGGTCCCGAAGGGTGATAGTGTCCAAGGTGCGGGGGCATTCAGAGGTGGAATCGTCGGTAGCTTGGGTAAGAACCCCATGGACTCTGATTCAGGGTTTAGTCACCTCTCGGACGATGCGACAGGCTCGCCGAAATACAATAAGGATGCCCCCGAAAGTAAGCTGTCTAATTTCAACTTTGATAACCACAGTATCTATTTGGAAGACGGCACCGAAACGCTTCAGGATATCGGTCGTGTTGTTGCGGGGGTGAAGCGCTGATGCGCGCCGTGTGGCGGTCTGTGTTGGGGGCGGCTTGTGTGCTGGCCCTGGCCGCTTGCTCGCCCGTCCTGAGGGATCCCCAGAGTGCGGCTACACAATCGGCATCACCATCTAAGAGCGGAAAGGCAACAAGCATGGTCTATTGGGATGGAAGCCTCCCCCTGGAGCAGCGTCAGTCCATTCAGGCATTTCAGCGTGATGAGGAGCCGAAGATTCTTGAGTTCCGTCGTCGCCTTGCAGAGGCCGGTGGTGGAGGCGCGTGGGAAGCGCGCGCCTTTGGGTCCAAGATCAATAAAGAGACTGACCAATCCTCAGGCGATGATCAGCCGTCGTGGGAGCTTGTTGGGCAAGATGTTGCTGGTCCTTATGTTCCCGTTCCTGAGGTCGAAAAGATCGGCCGTGAACTCTTGTCAGAGACGTATCCCGAGTATCAATTGGGGTCAGACAAGGGCGGGGTGCGCCAGCTGTCGTGGAGTGATCCGGTTAATGGTGGTTTCCTCTATGTGACTGTTCACGAGGGCAAAGTCACCTTGATGCGCTACCAGACGGGCTTGCGTCCATCGGATGGGACGACTGCTAACCCTCGAGATTTCATTCCTGGGCGCGTCGATATCGATATCCCAGAGAAGTAGATTTACCGACTAACCGACAACTTCCGCTCGCCCAGCAGAAGCACCGTACCCAGCGATACCTTGACACGCTCACCGCGGGGGAGTGGCTGCGTGGTGCCATCGGGCGCCTGTAGCCGCGTGCCATTCGCCGAGAAGGTGTCCTCGACCCACATCGCATCGCCATCAGCCGGTGCGACACGCAAGTGTGTACGCGACAGGGAACGCGTGGAATCCGCAATTGCCACTGCCCGCGCATCAGAAGGCGTCTGCTCGGGAGCACGTCCCAACACGATAGGAGCATTGACCTCGATTCGCTGCCCATCGTCAACAATGATTGCCAGAGGTGCCGCCTGCGCGAATGCGGGGACAGAGGCCGGTGCGCTCGTTGCGGGAGAGGCCTGAGGGGCCACTGGCTGTGTATGAGTCTGCTGACCAGCGTTCTGCGCGCTGCCGACCTGCTGAGGTGCACCAGCCTGGGGCATTGGCACCTGCGGAACTCGTGGCATTGCCGAGGCTGAGCTGTGGCGCGGGGGAGTGGGAACCTTGGGGGCGGCCGGAGTCTGTGCAACTTGCTGCGTAGGCATGGGCGCGGGCATCTCGCTGAGTACCTGGCTGGGTGCCTCGGGCATCGGTGAAGGTGCTGGTAGGTCAGCTGCGGGAACTCCCGCTGGCGGAACACTCAAAGCAGCAGGCTCGGAAGCAGGAACTTCGGGGGACGTAACGCGCGGCCCTGCCCACTGATGTGCCGGGGCAAGTGCGGCCGGATCCATCCCCTGAAGCTGCGCAGGTGCGACCCCAACCCCAGCCGAGGCCTCGGCAATCGAAGGGGAAAGCTGCTGGGAATAGGCGGGAGCTCCAGCGTCTGTGCGGCCAGCGCGGACGTCAAGGTTCCCCATGCCGCAGACGCGGTCAACCCAGGTTTGGCCATCTCGAGCAATAACCCAAGTGACGGCGGGGCCAATGACGCTTAGGTGAAGAAGAAGCATGATCAGGCTGTGCGCGCTCTGGCGAGCCAAGCCGGGAGCGTGACCTGCCTCGAGACCCGCATCAGTGGCAACGGGAGCCATCGAAATTGCGGCTACTTGCATGGCGAAAGCACCGGGAGTCCGTCCCGAATGCGCGCGAATCAGAGTGCCAACGATCCATGTCTCAAGCGCAACGATCACTGCAATGGCGATCGAGGGATAGAACCACCATGAAAGCGCGGTAATTGCGACAAGGCATGCAAGGTCAATAAGGTAGGCCGTAACCAGAGCGCCACCGGTTGCGGGAGCTGAATATGCCGCAGTGGGCTGAGGGAGACCTCGCTGGACACTACCCTGCTGAGCGGCGGCCAGAAAAGCCGGGTCCACACCTTTAGCCTGAGAAACGGGGACCTGGACTGGGGTAATGCGAAGCTCACTCATGATGCCACCTGTCGAACGAGTTCAAAAAGATCCGCAGCGAAGAACGCGGCAGGGAAAACAACAGTCAATGACAGCGCTTGGAAAATATCGGTAAAGCGCCCAATAAGTGCGGACTGTTCTTTGCCTGAACGCAGGCGAGTCCACAGAAGAGAAACACAACCGATGAAGATAAGAACAGCTGCCGCAATGGGAGTGCCAAGAAGGGCTCGGGAGGCGGGGGAAATGAGCAGTGTTGCAAGCAAAATGACCGCTCCCACGCGGGGAACAACTCGCGAGGAAGCCCAGCGGCGCTCGCGGGGAACAACGACCAGCGCAATGACTGATGCGCATACCAGCACCAGCGAGGCGATCTGCTGCCACGAATGAATCCCGATCATTGAGTAGATCACGGGAACCGCAACAATGATCAGGCCCAGACCAAGGTATTGGACCAGTCGAGTACGTGAGGTTGCATCAGTGACGGTGCGGTTGACGCGGCGGCCGGTAATGCGTGAAGGAGAGGGAACCTCGGGTGCGCGGACAGTGGGCGCGGAGGTCGTCACGAGGGGCATATCGAGCAGCTGGGTCGCGGGGATGCGTACTGACAAGCTGGGCGAGGCGGTGATTGCGCATACCGCGCAAGCGATTGCGAAGGGCGCAACTCTGGTCAGAGAAGCGTTGAGATAGGTCAAGACAGTTGCGCTTGCCGTGAGAACGCCCCAACTAAGCGCGTGTGCGCTTGTGAGGGGAGTGGGACGCCAGAGCCAGAGCCCAAGTGCAACGCCGGTTGCTCCCCACAGGGGGAAGAGAAGTGCGGCGACCTGTGACATCGTGGAGATTTGCGAGGCCTCGAGATAGATTCCTGCGCTTCCCAGAGCGGGAAGGACGCCAAGGAAAGAAAGTCCCGCAGCGAGAGTCCAGCCGGACAACAAGCCGGCGTTGGAGTGGACGCGTTTTTGGTAGAGGACAACCAGACAGAGGGCAAGCGAGAGGATACCGATTGTCAAAGGTGCCCACCACGGCACGCCCGCAATGATGGTCAATAGCTGGGCGAAAAGAGTGCAGAAGATCAGAACCGCGTCCATCGCAAATGCCAGCAGGGCGCAGATGCTCAGAGCAAGAGAGGGACGGAACCACGGGTCGGAGGCTCGCTCAATTGCGCGTTGTTCTTGACGCTGGCGCTCGCGGCCAGAGGTAATGGAGATGAGAACTCCCTGGGGTAGGTCAGTTCCCAAGACTGCGCCAAGATTAAGCGGACGACCATCGGCGCCGGTGATTTGCAGGCTTGGATCGCTTGAATCGATATCAAGCATGGAGAGTAGGCCAGTGACCGTTGTTCCCAGCGGAACAACCAAATCTTTGACGCCGGAAGCGTCGGTGACGGTTACCGCTGCCTGTTTCTGGGTCACGCCTCCTCCTTCATGCGGTTGTGCCGGGAATTGTCCTCGGCGCCGATCCGGCTATTGATCCGCTGAGGTTCTTTCACCGATTCTGTTCAAAAGTCAGCATTCAGACTACCTGACCAGATCAGTGCCATGCCACGACTGCTCGTGCTACAAGCTAGGATACATACAGAAATGAAGGAAAACGGGAGATTGCACTCCAGGAGACTGTATGGCCGTCAATGAAATGGAAGCCCCCGAGCTCCCCAGCGGTGAAATCGCTGTAGAAAAGCCACCCAGCCAGGTTGAAGCCGGCGGTATGGGTTCGATCCTTGCTACCGCGATCCCCATGATGGGCTCAATGGGTGTCATGGTCATCATGGCGCTGACTCAGGGGCAGAACACGCGAATGCTGCTGATGGCGGGCGGCATGGTCTTCATGATGCTCTCCATGGTTGGTTTCAATATCTACCGCCAGGTTTCGCAGTACCGTAATAAGGTCAACTCCCAGCGTCGCGAATACCTCTCCTATCTGTCAGAAACCCGCACCAGCGTGCGTAATATTGCCGCGAAGCAGCGAATCTTCATGCAGTGGTACCTGCCTGAGCCGGACTCGCTGGTGCTTTTAGCCGAAGAAGGCTCGCGCCTGTGGGAACGCGAAGTGGGCGACGATACTTCTGTCTCCACTCGAATCGGAACATCTGACCAGGAACTGGCCATGCGCTTGGTCGAACCCGACATTCCCCAGATGGCGAACCCCGATGTCGTCTGCCATTCGGCGATGCGCCGTTTCTTAGATGTCCATAAGACCGTTGAAGACCTTCCTTTCAGCCTGGACTTGGGTCAGTTCTCTCACGTCGAGGTCGCCGGTGATGGCGAGCGCGCTCGCGGAGAAGTCCGCTCGATGATCTGCCACCTTGCGGTTATGACGCCAGATTCGGCCCTGAAGATCGCGGTATTGACGACTCCCGAAAACCTCCCGAACTGGGAGTGGATGAAGTGGCTGCCTCATATCCGTTCCGCTGAGGTCACTGACGCTCTGGGTGGTGCGCGTATGGTGTGCACCAGCTACGCCGAGCTCGAGGATCTCTTGGGTGAGGAAATGACGACCCGAGGCCACTTCCAGCCTCGAAATGACGCAAGCCCCTGGCCGCATTTGATCGTGATTACCGACGGTGCCGAGCTTCCTCCCGATTCGCACCTGGGCTCTATCGAGGGCTGCGCAGGCGTGACGATCATGAAGGTCTTGACCTCGTGGGGTATGTTCATGAACCCCACCGGTGTTCGTCTGCTTTTGCATCCCGCAAACGATGAGCACACTCCCATGGAAGTTCTGCTTCTTGAGGCAAAGCCAGTGCTCGCCAACGCCGACTACATGGGAATTCCTCAGGCCGAGGCCGTGGCCCGTCGCCTGACCCGCTTCCTGACTGCCGGTGGTAGGGATGCGGCAACCCCCGTTGGTAAGCCCGACCCCAAGCGTTCTCAAGACCTCATGGAATTGCTCAATATCGGCGATATTCGTGACTTCGATGCGGAACGGCAGTGGAAGCGCCGCAATGGACGCGATCGTCTGCGCGTTCCCTTCGCTGTCACCCCCGAGGGTATTCCGGTTGTCTTGGACATTAAGGAAGCCGCCCAGCAGGGCATGGGCCCGCACGGCCTGTTGATCGGTGCGACCGGTTCCGGTAAGTCCGAGGTGCTGCGTACCTTGGTGCTTGCACTTGCGCTCACGCACTCTCCCGAGCAGCTGAACTTCGTTCTTGTTGACTTCAAGGGTGGTGCGACCTTCGCGGGTATGTCAGACCTGCCTCACGTCTCTGCGATGATTTCGAACCTGGAGTCGGAACTGTCTCTGGTCGACCGTATGGAAGATGCTCTCCACGGTGAAATGGTTCGTCGCCAAGAGATCCTGCGTGATGCCGGTAACTATGCAAATGTCACGGATTATGAAGCGGATCGTATAGCTGGAAAGCATGACTTCCCAGTCCTTCCGGCGCTCTTCATCATCCTTGACGAGTTCTCCGAACTTCTGACCGCCAAGCCCGACTTTGGCGAGCTCTTCGTGGCAATTGGACGTCTGGGCCGTTCGCTGTCGATCCACATTCTGCTGTCTTCACAGCGATTGGAGTCCGGAAAGCTCAAGGGCTTGGATTCGCACCTGTCATACCGCATTGGTTTGAAGACCTTCTCGGCTTCGGAATCGCGCGAGGTTCTGGGTGTGAATGATGCCTACGATCTTCCGCCCTACCCGGGTTCTGGTTTCCTCCAGCCGGGTACGGATCAGTTGATCCGCTTCCGCGCGTCCTACGTTGCCGCGCCACCGCCGCCTCGTAGTGTGCTTCCCAGTTCGGGGTCCGAGGCCTCGCAGATCCGACTGCTTCCCTTCTCTTTGGGGGAGGTTCTGGACAACACTCCCGAGGAAGAGGCAATTCCCGAGGGCGGCCTGGTTGCGCCCGGTGATGAGCGCTGGGAGGGCATGACCGAGATTGATATTGCGGTCGCGCGCATGAAGGGCAAGGGTATGCCCGCCCACCAGGTGTGGCTGCCTCCTTTGGATGTTCCCGACACCATGGATTCACTCATGCCCGACTTGGCTGTGGATCCCGAGCTTGGCTTCATCTCGCACGAATGGCGTGCGAAGGGACCGCTGCACATCCCCATGGGTATCGTCGACCTTCCGCACGAACAGCGGCGCGAGGTTTTGGAATACGACTTTGCCGGTGCCGGCGGTCACATGTCGATCTTGGGCGGTCCGCTCTCCGGTAAGTCCACGGCATTGCGCTCGATTGTCATGGCTCTGTCGCTGACCCATACTCCGAAGGAAGTTCAGTTCTTCGTTATCGATTTCTCGGGTACTTTTGCCGCTTTCGAGGGTGCCGCTCACGTTGCAGGTGTTGCCTCTCGAGAGGACGAGGACATCTTGAACCGCATGGTGTCCGAAATTGAAGGCATCATTGAGGACCGAGCTGCTTACTTCCGTGCGAACCGTATCGACTCCATGGCGACCTATCGCCGAGGCCGCGCTCAGGGACGCTTTGACGATGGCTATGGCGATATCTTCCTTGTTGTCGATGGCTGGGGAACGCTGCGTAGTGATTTCGCGGATGCAGAAGACCGTATCCGTCTGATGGCCGAACGCGCGCTGTCTTTCGGTGTCCACTTCATTGCCACTGCACTGCGCAAGATGGACTTCCGTATCCAGATGCAGGACATCTTCGGCTCCCGCATGGAGCTACGTATGGGTGATCCTTCGGATTCTGAGTTCCGTCGCGAGATCGGTAGCAAGGTCCCCGAGGGACGTCCGGGACGTGGTTTGTCTATGACCGGTCACCAGATGCTGGTTGCCCTCCCGCGTGCTGATGGCGATCATGATCCGGCGACGATCGGTGAGGGCGTCGAAAAGACGCTTGCGCGCATTGCTTCTGCGACCGAACCTGGCCCGCGTCTGCGTTTGCTCCCCGAAAAGATCACCGTTTCCCAGATCGAGGCAACTCATGGCAAACAGCAGAAGATTGTTCTTGGTTTGGAAGAACGCCGCTTGAGCCCGTGGACTTTCGATCCGGAAAACGAATCGCACATGTATGTCTACGGTGACGCGAAGTGTGGAAAGACCGCGTTCTTGCGCAACTTGGGCAACCAGGTGCTGGCAAAGCCAGGTTCGCGACGTGCCATGCTGGTTGTCGTTGACGTGCGACGCTCCCTGCTGGGCGAGTGGGATGAATCGGATATGCCGATGTACATCACCAACCGTGATGAAATCCAGGGAAGCATGGAGGCAGTTGCCGAACAGCTGCGTATGCGCCTTCCGGGACCGGACGTGACCCCTGAACAGTTGCGTAAGCGCAATTGGTGGAAGGGCGCCGAGGCCTGGGTGCTGGTTGATGACTACGACCTGATTTCCACCGGTGGTTTGAGTGGTTCACCTTTGGCTCCGCTTCAGCCTCTGTTGTCGCAGGCTCAAGATATTGGTTTCCACTTGGTGATTACTCGCCGTATGGGTGGTGCCTCGCGTGCGTCCTACGAGCAGATTTTGCAGTCCCTGTCCGAGTTGTCGGCAACCGGCATCATGATGTCGGGTAATCCTTCCGAGGGCATGGTCATTGGCCGCGAGCGTCCGCGTATTCTTCCCAAGGGTCGAGGCCTGGTTGTCTCACGCGATCAAGGAACCTTCTTGGCGCAGATGGCTTGGTCCGAGTCGCGGGTTAAGTAGAAACGGATGCGTTCATTCGAACTGCATTGAGTCTTGAAGCGTGAAACTCTCAGGGAGTTCGATGTTTGAGATGGTAACTTGTCGACTGGTAAGTTCCCTGACCAGGCTAGGTTCGCGCGTGTGGCGTACAGGTGTGGCCGGTCATAACGGAAAGAATTGAACTGTGGCAGATAAGATCACTTTCGATCGCAACGCGATGGGGATCCTCGAGAAAAAACAGTGGCAGGACGCTGAGTCTCTTGGGCGAATTGGGGCGTCGACCAAACGCATCTCAGCCGACCAAGTTGCAAAGCCTCTTCCCGGGCCAGGAGGTCCTGGTCCGCAGGCGCTGATTTCTGCGGTGAAGGCCTTCAATGAGGCAATGTCCATGGTCATCTATGAGTATTCAGATGCTGCATCGAACTTAGGATCGGCGACAGCTAGTGCGTCGGCGAACTTTGATGACACTGAAAGTTACAACCGTGAACGTGCAGCTCAGCTGGGAGTGGAGTGGAATAAATGAGTGCTGATCTTCGACCTGGTGCGGACGCCCTTAAGTCGCCCGAGTCTGTTGCTGGCGCATCCGAAGTTGCTTCGCATTGGAAAGCTATTGGTTCGGCGATTGGCCAGACCCAGGCCGCTCAGAATTCCTCGGTTCCTGCTGAATCGTGGACGGGAGTAGCCGCGGATGCGGCATCGTCTGAAATTCAGGCATTGGGTGGGAAGCTTTCGGATCTTTCTGGCAAATTTGCTGCTCCTGCAAGTGCGCTCACCACTTGGGAAGAACGTAATAGCCAGGGGATTAAAACCGTCGAGGGTCTTCAAACTCAGTGGGATGAAGCGATTGCTGCCTACAAGAAGACAATGGCCGACATCGATGCCCGTGTTGAAACGGATAAGAAATATAATCCGGATTCGGATCGCCAAGCTGCCGAGAGCACCTTGGCCTCTGCTCAGGAACCCCTGAAGAAGTCTTATAACGACGAGATTAACCAGCTGAGTGAAGCTGCGAACACTGCTGCAAAGCAGATACAAGAGACTGCAGATGGCACGATTTCGCCGGAGGCTGTAAAGGGCGGTCGTACCGCAGTCGGAGTTGAACTTTTCGGTTCGGATATGCCCATTTCTGATGGCGCTGCTGAGTGGGACTATGCCCGAGATGTTGCTCCTGAAATGCTGAAGGATATTGAGAAAGCGGCAAACTCAAAAGAGTATCTGACTGAAGAGCAAGTAAAGGAACTTCAGAAAAAATGGGGTAAGGATCTTCAAAACCCATTCTGTGTTCAGGCGATGTCAGACGCATATCGTGAAAAGCACGGTGGTAAGGGTGAGTTCTCTGAGGTGCTTAATAAGCTTGTCATTAATACTTCGGGTGATCCTTACTGCCCGGATGAATCTGAGCGTGCGACGCGAAATTCGCTGGTGAAAGATATCGGAACCGCAATGGTTCTTTCGACTGGCGGCGTGAACGCTTCTGACTCTGAGAGCATTGGACGTAGCGAGACCTATGCTCAGATGAGAGACCATCTGTATGGACAAGATGGTAAAACAACAATCTCCACGATGGAGAAGGCAAACATCAAGAGCTTCGAAGCGACGGCTAAGGATGAATTTCCTCGAAGCCCAAGCGGTGGTTCTACGATGCAGGGTTACCAAATTTTTACTCGGGCAACGGCTTACGCTGGTGTAAAGAATCCTGATCTGGCATTCGGGCAAGCGATCTATGAAGGCGGAGACAAATCCTTTGCTTCGAAGCTTGTGCAATATGATCACGATTATGAAGCAGGGGTTAGGCAGGGTAGGAATTCCCTGGGGTTCATGAATTTAGTTCACTACACGCCTGCTGATGAAGCTGCGTTTGAACAATGTAATGATCCGCTTCAATCATTGTATGTGTTGTCGGATACTCCAGATAGCTTGCAGTATTCGAATTTCGCTTCGGAGCATCGTGCGCTCGCGCAAGCTGAGCAGGGGCGTTTAAGCGCATTACGTGGTTTCTTAACTCAAGATACGCCGTTCGAGTTGGATGGTGACTGGGACCATGATGGCAAGGACAAGTCAGAGAAAATTCCTATGGTCCGCTATCTGACAGGAAGCCGCAATTATGGCGAAAGCGAGTATGAGGGCTTCATTGATCATGGCGATGCATTTGGCACGATGATCGAAGACGCTACCCACCCATTGAGCGATGCTGAGAAGGGGCTTCTGGGTGACGACTGGAAGAAAGCGTCGAATCAACAGGCGAGTGTTGTCGGCAACTTTACTGCGGGATATCAAGATGGTCTTGATGGTGACGAGGGTAAGAAAGATGGAGCCCAGAGTCACTTTGGTTCAGCAAATTCGATGCTTCGTTCACACGCCGGCATGATCCTTGGAAACTGGGCAGAGAGCTTGGCCGCGATGGACGGTGATGACGCTGGAGCTGTCGGAGGAAATGCACATGATTCCGTCGGTGAAGCTCGCATGAGTTCAGGGGCCACTCAGGCGCGTTTTACCCTCTCGCCGAAGCTGCGTGATGCGCTTTATGGCAAGGATGGGCTGTTTGAGGATCTTGCTTTTGATAATCCGAAACAATTGGGGGGAAAGGATACCCCTGATAACCCGTTTGACGATACTTTTGAAGGTGGGCGTCCCCCTGCGCTGAGTGCTATTGAAGCTGGCGCATATGCGGGTTATAAGCATGATCTCGGCCAAGCCATGGCTTCTGATTATCACGTTAACCCCAACGATACGACGCCAGGCCCATCTTGGAGTGACGGTGTTAGTGGCCAAGTGAAGAAGTGGGGTGGGCTCTTCCAGCATATTGAGTCTGCGATTTCGGATCAGTCGGTTGCTGAGCACAAGGCTATTGCCGACAGAAATAATCTGATTCGTCAAGGGATTGATGCCGTCGCTTCCACGGTCTCTTTTGATGGGCTTCCAGGCGGTAAGATTGTGGATTCCTTAGCCTCCTCCGCGTTTGAAGAGGGGAAGAATAAGGTGCTTGACTCTATCCTGCCCACTGATTTTTCTGACGAAGACTTTTCAAACAGGATTAATCACAAGTACGCTGCGACCCAGAAGGTCTCAGATACGCTGGTCACTACCTTCACAGACCGTGATGAGTGGCCAAATTCGGATGATAAGTCGAAGAAGGAACTGGTCGCTGAATTCTTGAAGGAAGAGGCATCGCACTCAGATCCCGTTAAAGCAGACAAAGATGGTGACCTTCCCTCGTACAATACGATGGATGATGCCCAACGAGGCCGTTTGAGGGAGTTCTTGAAGGAGCGCACCTACTTGAAGGATTCGCTTGATGAGGCTGGCAGTTCGACATGGTCTTCCTTTACAAAGCAAGAGCAGGGTCGGCAAGAGCACCAGTAGGCCTAGTACTTTCCTTATTTGATCAGGGGGGTGTTGGATGCGAAAGTTTTCGCATCCAACACCCGTTTAGTATCTAGTAAGGTTGAAATGTTATTCTTTAACGGTAACGTACGACCGATGGTGATCCGCGCTTCGCGTGTTCGAGCATTGAGAGGTTCAAATGACGAATATTAGCTTCGACCGCGAGGCTCTTGGGATTGTTGAGAAAGCGCAGTGGACTGACGCGGAAGATCTTGGCCAGGTTGGCGCTGCTTTGAACAAATTAGAGACTAATGGAGCTGCATTACCTCTTCCAGACAGGACAGATGCAGGAATTACTGCTTTGAGGGATGCTTTGGTGAATTATCGACTTTTCATGAGCTTAGCAATTTACGAGTTTCAGGATGCTTGCGCCGAACTGGGGTCGGGAGTTGCTGACTTTTCGAAGAACCAAGATAGTACCGAAACTTATAACGAGAGTAGAGCGCGTCAGGCGGCGGCACGCCTTGGCCTAGAAGGGGGACTCTAATCATGGTAGATAGGACAGCGGGTAGGGTTGCTCTTAGGCAGGTTCCAGACATTGCAGCAGAGGCTGAGAAGTGCGCTTCGGAGTTTCGGAAAACGGGAACTGCCGTTGGTAACACTCAGGTTGCAAAGAATAAAGACTCTGTCCCAGAAGAATGGACAGGTGCGGCTGCAGATGCAGCCTCTGATGAGATTATGAAATTGGGTGGTAAAACCAAGACTCTATCAGAGGCATTCCCTCCTGCAGCGGATGCGGTGGACACGTGGATTTCAGAGGTCGACACTACGCGCACTACTGTCACTTCTCTTCAGGAACAATGGGACGAGGCCATTGCAACATATGACCGCGCTATTTCAGATGCAAAGGAGCATTACACCGCTGGAGATCCTTCCCGAAAGATTCAGTTTGATATTGCAGCGCAAACTGCTGTGGATACACAAAATAATCTGAAAAAACAGTATGACGAACAACTTGACACACTAGCAGCTGCTGCTCAAACCGCCGCTAATTCAATCAATGCGGCACGCCAAACAATTGTTTCCGATGAGGCAATGCAGCGGGGGCGTGATGGGATCGGCGCAGCGATCTTCCCTCCGGATGAGATGCCAACTGTCAACGGGGCTGCTCGGTGGGCAGAGGCTCAAGCTGAGGCGGGGCTCCTCGCGTATGATCTTGAAAAGGCAGCAAATTCTGATAAGCCCTTGACGGAAGAAGAAGTGCAGGCACTTCAAGATAAATGGGGAGATAAACTTAAGGATCCATTCTATGTCCAAGCTATGATGGATCACTATCGTTCGACTCATCCTGGTCAGGAAAACGCAACAGCGGAGATGCTGTACAAAGTTGCTTTGAATGCTGCCGGCTCTGATTTGGATCATGGGCCGGCTCGTAACCCGTTCATCGAGTCACTTGGCACAGCTATGGTCCTTTCAACGGGCGGATATGATGCCCAAGCTGACCATCAGGAAAGAAACAATTCTTTCGCACAAGTGAAGCGAGCACTTATCGGGAAAGACGGTGAGACAACTCTTAGTCAGATTGAGGAAGCGAATATTGCAGAGTACAGGGAGACTCTGTGGAATCCTTATAAACGGTTTGCGGATCAGGACGCATATAGTAGTCCTGAAATTCGCGGTGCTGAGATATTCACTCAAGCTGCGGGTCTAGCTGCCGCAAAAAATCCCAGTCTCACTCTTGGTGCAAAATTCTATCAGCCGATGGGGGACGAACCTTCGCTTGCGTCCGAAATTATGCGCTACGACCATCAGTATGAGTGTGGTAAGAACTTGTTAGGCGGTCCGGGTAGCGATGCAATTCGGTATTCACTGGTGGCATTCGATGAAAACGATCGGAGCGCGGATGCGCTTGCGAAGGATCCGATGCAGACGCTCTACATGCTGTCGGATACCCCTGACGAGCTAAAGGGATCTAATGCTCCGGCTGCTTTGCAGACCCTTGAAGGGAACAGGCTGATGCATCTCCGTAATTTCTTAAACGGGGATACTCCATTTGACGTCGACCTGCCGGATCGCAAAGACGCAGACGGAAAGATAATTAAAGCCACAGACGGAAAGATAAATGTCGCTCGCTATCTGACGGGAAACAGAATACAAGGCGGTCCTGGGGCATTCCTTGGCACGATAGATCAAGGGGAGGCGCTTGGAGATATGCTGGCAGATGCCTCATCTCCGGAGAGTTTACCTGCGCCAGAACCGCAGCGCAGTGATTTCGTAGGAGAAAATGCTCAACAACGTTATGAAGATGCGCTAGCGATATGGAACGATGACTCTCTGCATCGCGCATCGACGGCTGCGAATGTAATGGCTGGTTATCAAGACGGATTGGATCGTGATAATTCAGTATCTATGGGCACTCAGGATAAGCTTAACGGCGAAGACGTTTTCGGTCGTTATAACCCGAAGCTGCGTTCGTGGATGGGGGAGATTATTAAACCCTACGTTTTCGACTTGGCATCCGAAATGCATAACACCACCGGTACAGGATTGGGTGCTGGCGCGACTTTGGGTGAATATAAAATAGCTCATATGCAGTTCGGTGGTGATCTGATTAACCGATTCAAAGCCCCCGGCGGACTTCTACAAGATTTAGCGTTTGATCAACCTAAGCGTATCGACGATCGCGGAACGCCAGATGACCTCACGGACGATATCTACGAGGGTGGGAGAAAACCGGCTCTTCAGGTTGTACAGACTGAAGCGTTTAAGGGTTATATGACTGACGTGGCCGTAGCTCTCAAGGATCCGTATTATGATGCACGCTTGAGTGGTGTCCAAGGCGCAACAAATCGCTGGACCGAGTTGATCCAAGAAACGTTTGATGCCAACCCTGACAAAGATTCTGCTATCGGTAAGGCTCTCGACGAATCACACAAGAATGCGCGCAAGATCGCTGATTTTATTGTTGACCAAACTGCGGGGCTTGTGTCTAAAAAGGTTCCTGTCGCAGCTCCTCTAATAAAGGTTGGATTTAAGGAAGGCTCCCGTGAAATATTCGACTGGAAGCTTTCAACCGATAATGAAATGAAGGCATGGAGGTCTCATTCCGAGGCGGATCGATCTTCTCACGATCTTATGCAAGACGGTCTGATTCGTGCGATGTACGATTCTGATCAATGGACCGAGCGTGCCGGTATGGAAGATGTTACTCCCGGAACTGAGAAATTTGCAGAAAAGGCACTTCCTGGTTTGGATCCCGACGGAACACGAAGGAAATACGACTCCTTAACTAAAGACGAGAGGGACTCTATTCGAAATTACTTTAGAGGGGAGAATAGTGATTTCCGTAAGATCTTAGATGATCAGTTCTCGGCCCAGCAGGACGCCAATGCAAATGGTGCCACTCCAGCACCTACTAGTGGTGCCACTTCCAGCACCTCCTAAAGGGGTAAAATAGACGGTAAATTTCCAGATTGGTTGGTAATTCCTACTAGTTGGGGTGTTCTTTGAGAATTGAGTCTTCAGAGAGCACCCCAACTTTTCTTAATCTTCTAACGTTGTAGTGTGTGCCGGACATCAGGTCAAAGTGTTCCTGTGTTTGAATGGCGTGAGAGAGAAGCAGGATCTCTGAAAAGCTGATTTAAAAGGTTCGGTAAGCGACAAAGTCTTTCGGTAAGTTTCTTCACAAGTGTTATGCGGGTTTTCAAAACCACAAACGAAAGCGTCGACAAAAACGACAACAGTTTTTTCCTTTTAGGATCTCCATGAGTTGGGCTGGTTTAAAAAATTCGCATACCTGCGCTGCACTTGAGTCGAAGGTATATCTCTAGTAGTCGTATTTACGACTAAGCATATTGATGTTGCAGACAACGGCGTGCTTGCAAATGTGATTGCAGCGATTAAGACTTTAACTAATGAAATGACTGCTAGCCATACTAACTTCGAAGAAGCAATCCAGATTTATATTACCGCTTCAAATTATTTTGACTTGGGGTCGAAATGTCTCCAATCACGGGGTTCCACTCGCGGGGGATGCGCTCGGCAATGAAACCGGCCTGATTAAACGGGTCGGCTTCCAGTAGTTCCAAAGCTCCCGCGGTATCTTCAGCTCGCACAATAATCAACGCATCATGCGTGCCCGTGTAGGGTCCCGCGGCAATCAGACGGCCCTGAGCGGCAAGCTCACTGTTAAACGCGCGGTGCGTGGGGCGGACCTCTGCCATTTCCTCATCACGGTCAGTGACGTAGTGGTACTCGACGGTGAAAACCTTCATTTTTCCTCCTTGAATAGGACAACATCTTCACGATATACCGGCGGCCCATCCTCTGGCACATCCGAAGGGGAGTAGAAGAGAAGGCGAACAGAAAATAAAAAGAGGCGCGGAGCTGGGCTCCGCGCCTCTTCACGCTTTCAAAAGCTCACCAGCGATCATCCTGATCAGCAGCGGCAACAGGCTTCAAGGACTCTGCGTTACCAGCGGAAAGACCCGCGGCAGCCGGAGCCTTCTCCTCAACGCCCTCAACGCGAACAGCCTTAAGGCCGCTCAGCGCGCGACGCTTCGCCTTGTCCTTTTCTTCCTTTGATGCTGCACCAGCAACCGCTCCCGCACCGATGGGACCGCGGGCGGCCGCAGCCGAAGCGCCACGAGCTGCTGCGGAAGAAGAGCCTCCTGACACGTTGCCATTCGAGGAAGCGCTACGGGCCGCCCCAGTTCCTGCTGAAGAAGTCTTGGCAGACGACGCAGCCTTAGCTGGAGCTCCCTTGGTAGCACTGCCCTTAGCAGTCGAGGCCGAACCGGATGCTGCGCCAGCAGTTGTTCCCATAACGCCAGGTCGTGCGCCCACACCCGCACGAGCGGCAGAAGCTGAAGCCGAACGAGCCGAAGTGGCAGCGGACTGCGAGCTTGTTCCTGCCTTAACAGAAGCCGAGCCCTTTGTAGCGCTCGAAGCGGTGCCGCGTGCCCCGGCGGCTGCGCCGTTCGCAGGTGCTCCGGTGGCCGTAGTGCCACTAACTCCTGCCGGACGGATGCTAGCAGCCGCACGTGCACGTGCCGACATCGTCGACGCATTACTTGCTGTCGATGAAGCGCCTGCGCCAGTTCCGGCGGTAGCACCGCTGCCGTAAGCTCCGGGGGCTCCCATACCGCGCGGGAATCCACCTGCGCGAGCAGCTGTCGAGGCAGGGGTGCCCGGGTTTGCCATGCGAGCCGCATTGCCCCAGTTACCAGCTTGTGCCGTTCCACGAGGAGTCAAAGCACCACGCTCAAGATCGTTCATCGCGCTAGAAATTGCGTTCGAGGACGACAAACGCGCGCTGGTCGAAGGTGCGAGTGCGCCACCGGCCGGCACAGTTCCAAATTGAGAAGTAGCAGCACGTGATGCGAAGCCACCCATCGAACTTGCGATAGAGGTCGCGGAAGTTGCCATGCGGCCAAGACCAGCCAAAGTGCCACCGGTCGTTAGTGCACCACCGGCAATGGCCAAATCCTTAGAGTGCGATGATGTCGAGAAGGGGTTGTAATCAGGCTTCCAACGAGGATCATCCGCATCGGTAACAGGTGCGGGAATATGCCCGCCAGCGGGACCATCAGGGGTCATGTAGCCACCAACTGGCATAGTCGTGACATCAACACCAGCGAGAACGGAAGATGAAGGAGAAACAGAAGGAAGGACCTCAAGCCCGGCAATTGGACCTCCCGAACCCGCAGAGCCGACACCAGCGCTACCGCCGGCGGCATATTGAGTGCCACCACGACTGCCGGCACCGGCAACTCCGGTATCTCTCGAAGAGGAGCCTCCACCACCGTTCGAATCGCCATCCCCATTGCTAGAGTCCCCGGAGAATCCAGCAGCAGCACTGGTCACTTGGCCATTCATGGCGTCAAGGGCTGCTTTTGCCTTAGCTTCCCTTTGGGCATTGCGCTGAGCCATCATATTCTGGATGTACTCATTTTGAATCGCAGCTTCATTTGGCTCCCCTTGGGCTATCACTTGCGCAGCAGCCTGGTCTGAGGGATGCAGAAGTTGTGTGCTGAGAGTCCCTTGAACAGACTTAGCTTCTTGCATAGCTTGACGAGCCTGAGTATGGGCGGTTTCCATGGTCTCGACTCGACCCTCTAAGTTAGCGATCGACGCCTCGAAATCGCTGACTTTTGATGTCATTGCCGCATGTGTTGCACCTTCAACGCCGGTGTTTCCAGAGAAGCTCGCGCATGCGGTCTTTAGAGAAGCCAGCTGAGCTTTCAGGTCATTCAGAAGCGATGCATCTTCGTCTGAATAGTCAAGGCGAGCAACTTTGGTGAGTCGATCATAGTTCTCTGTGGAGAGTGAGGCTGCCATAAGAGGTCTTTCTTCAATCCGAGGTATTACTGAGAAGCGGCTCGATATTCGATATCGCTATCAGCTTCGTCCAAAGTCGAAAGGGGAGTTCCAGTTGGGAAGTCCCGAAGTGGGTTTGCATGGTGCTAGTGTGGCCGAACCGAGGAGGTCCTCCAACGTCTCAGAACCCTGCCCAGTGCCACCCAAGAATGTTGGCGGAAGTTGAAGTTGTGGAGTTGAGGAGGAAGCGTTGTTAGCAGCAACTGGGCCAGGCTGTTGGGCACCTCCTTCTGTCGAAGTTCGAGCAACCCAACCCGGTAGGGGTGCGCCCCCAGCAATATCAGCCGCCTGAGTTAGTGCTGCTTCCCTTGCGGCGTCGAGCGCCGTCTCAGAGATAGTTTTAGTTCTCGCTCTATTCTCTTCCTTCGCGGCCTGGGCTTCGGCCTGCTCGCGCGCATCGAGCTCCTGCTCCATCAAGATTTGAATCGCATCGGTACCGTTTTGCTCATTTTCGCCCATCAGCGCTTGGATCTTATCGGCAGCGCTCAAGAAAGCAATGACCTCTGCATTTAGAGAGGTAATTGCGTCCTGGATTTCTTTAAGGGCAGTCGTATATTGCTGTCGAGCTGCGACGGGGCCCGACTCTACGCCCCACTTGCCTGCTGTTTGGGCTGCTGTCAGCGATGCGACCTTAGAGGTCGCCTCTCCCGCGAATTCGTCACGCGAGCTGTCTAGAGCTGATCGTGCGGCAGTAAATTCGTCGTTATTAACGCCAATTTCTCCGCTCATGCCGTCTCTCTTTCCGCCTCTTGCCCGTCAAAAAACAGACAAAAACTACCTGCTCGTACATATTGAAAATACAAGATCGTTTTCAAAGGTGCACGAGCCCTTCAATATATGGGATTATTTTCGCGTAAAAGAGAACGTACGTCAAAGGTGGTTGAGCTGTGGATCTTCCTCTGTGTGGGACTGTGATCCGCACCCAGTGGGGTGCGACCAGTGACATCGGTCCTGTTCGCTCATCAAACCAAGACTCCTGGCTTGCCCAAGACCCCCTCTTTGCAGTTGCCGACGGGATGGGTGGGAACGCAGAAGGGGAACTGGCCTCGACAACCGCTCTTGAAGTGCTCTCTAACGCCCTCAGCCCCGAGGCCTTGGACGCGATTGACCCGAACCCGGCCGAGCTGGTCGGTGCGATCCGCGCGGCCGCAGAGGCAGTGGCCTCGTTAGGGGAGAAGGAGGACCCGGCTGCCCCGGGAACGACGCTCTGCGGAACCCTGACCATTGACCAAGATGGTCCGCAGTGGCTGACTTTTAATATTGGTGATTCCCGTGCCTATCTCATTGCCGATGGCAGCATCCTTCAGCTGACGACCGACCATTCAGCAGTCCAAGAAGCCAAAGAATTCGCCAAGCGGACCGGTGCAGAACTGGTTCTTCCGCCCTCGAATGTCATCACTCGCGCGCTCGGCGCAGCAATGCCGGAACTTCCTCAGGCCGACTACGTCCTGACCCCAATGTGTGAAGGTGATGTTGTCGTCCTGTGCTCGGATGGCGTTCACGGAGTGCTTTCAGATCAAGACCTCATCGATATCGCCAGCCAGGATTCATCTGCGCAAGAAATTGCCAATACTCTGGTTGACCGAGCGATTGAGGGCGGTACACGTGATAACGCAACTGCCCTTGTAATCCGTGCACAATCGGTTGTGGGAAGCCGCTACGATGGGGACATACGCGCGAGCGTGCGTCCACGTATCCCAGTGCGACCCCTTCCGGTCACAACGGCGCGCCGCGCCCGATAGAGAAAAGAGTTTTCGAATGCTGCAATTGGGCCGCCATGCAGTTCGCGGTAACGGTGGGTTCATCGTCGCCGGCCCCCTGGGCTTTGCCCTGGTCCCCGCTGACCTCGCTGACTCCGCACAGCGCGTTGTCACCGATGCCAATGAAGATCTGACAACCTGGGTGAATTCCGCTACAGCCAGCGGTTTATCTTTCGCGCATATGGACCTGCGCGGCCCCGTTCCACTTCTATCCTTGGGCGGCAGTGCGAATGTTCGCGCCATTGCCCCCGGCTATGACACCCCCTTCACCTGGGGCGGCCCGCTGTCGATGTGGGAATTTGTGCCGGGCGAGTGGACGCTCATGGATATCGCATTGAGCGAGTTCGACGATGCCCAGCCGTGGGCACACTTCGCGACCTCTGAGGCCGAGGCCTCCCAGGTCCGCATCGGCTACCCCGTAGAGCCCGAACTTCCCTCGGCCCCCGCGCTGGTGGAAGAAGAGAAGCCCGCTCAGGTCCAGGAAGAGCACGTTGAGGATGCCCCCTCCGCTGAAGAGTCCGCACCTGAGCCCGAGGCCTCGCACACTGTGTGGGGAGCGCTTGAGGAAGAACCCCAGCCCCAGGAGGAAGCCGCAGAGCCTCAGGCCGCTGAAGAGCCCGCGCCGAAGTATCTGTGGGCACCCGAGCCAGAGGCGGAAGCAAGCGCCGCCGAAGAAACTCCCGATATTTATGCTGCAGGTGCACAAGTTGCCGCGGCTCAGGCAGCAGTGACGCCGACCGCCGCTCCCGTTTACACCAGCCCTGAGGCCTTGGAAGAAACCATCACCTCTGAGGCCTTCGCGGCAATGCAGCAGGCAGCTTCGCAAGATGCACCGCAGGATAGCGTTGAGCCGCAGGCCAGCGTTGAATTGGATGCTCCCTCAGACGAGCAGAACTTTGAGCCCAGTGCTTTCGTCGAAGAAGAAGCTTCCATTGAAGTTCCCGCTGACGAACCCGCAGAGGTAGAGGCGCAGGCCTCGCAAGAGCCGGTCGAGCAGGAAAGCCAGCCCGAAGCTGAAGAGGTCGCCACGGCCTCGGAAATCGAAGAAACTCCAGCGTATGGGGAAACCTCGGCCGCGGAAACTCCGGCAGCAGGCGTGGCCCCCGCTTTCGAAGTGGATAATTCCGATAGTGGCGCAACGGTGCTGCGACGCGTGACCGATGACTCGCAGCACGCGCAGGCCGGCTACCTGGTCTACGCGGGCGCTGCTCCCGTTGAACTCACTCACGACGTGATCTTGGGACGCGATCCCGATGCTCGCGTTCTGACGGGACGTCCCTCGGCAACCGTCATGCGTGTGCCCAGCCCGGCAAACGAGATCTCGCGTTCGCACGCGGCCGTCATTCCCAGCGGTTTTGGTTCTTGGATGCTCATGGATCTGGGAAGTGCGAATGGAACCCTGCTGCGCAGCTCGAATGGCAACGTTCAGGAAGTTCCTCCGCGCGTTACCGTGCCGCTGAGCGACGGCGACGTTATTGATCTGGGAGAAAACGTCCTGGTCGAATTCATTGTTCGATAAAACAGTGACCATATGGTGAACGGGCCACCCGCGTAATTTCGCGGCGTGGCCCGCATCATTTGGCCGGTACTTTTTCCATTGGTTAGTATGTCAATACACAGGGTCCCGATGACGGGTACCCCCCGAAACAACGGAAGTTGAGGGACCAGATGGTCAAGTATGTATACGACTTCTCCGAGGGCGACAAGTCAATGAAAGACTTGCTCGGAGGTAAGGGTGCGAACCTGGCAGAGATGACGAAGCTCGGCCTGCCTGTTCCTCCCGGATTCACAATTACCACCGAAGCGTGCCGCGTCTACCTGCACGACGGCAAGGCCCCCGAAAGTCTCGATACTGAAGTGACCGTCGCACTTCGCAAGGTCGAAGAAGAAATGGGTCGCAAGCTGGGCGATCCCAAGGATCCGCTGCTTGTCTCGGTCCGCTCGGGCGCAAAGTTCTCCATGCCCGGCATGATGGAAACCGTCCTCAACATCGGTCTGAACGACGAATCCGTCCACGGTCTTGCTGCTGTCAGTGGCAACGAGCGTTTCGCATGGGACTCCTACCGTCGACTGGTCCAGATGTTCGGCAAGACCGTTCTGGATATCGAAGGCGATCTCTTCTCCGACGCTCTGGACAACATGAAGAAGGAACGCGGCGTTAAGGGCGATACTGAGCTCACCGCCGAAGACCTCAAGAGCCTGGTCGATATCTTCAAGACCATCGTCTACGAGCAGACCGGTGAAGAATTCCCGCAGGATCCTCGCACCCAGATGGACATGGCCATCGAGGCCGTCTTCCGTTCCTGGAACACCGAACGTGCCCGCATCTACCGTCGCCGTGAGCGCATCCCCCACGACCTGGGCACCGCAGTCAACATCTGCACCATGGTCTTTGGCAACATGGGCGAAAACTCCGGCACCGGCGTGTGCTTCACCCGCGACCCCTCCACCGGTCACTCCGGTGTGTACGGCGACTACCTCGAGAACGCACAGGGCGAAGACGTCGTTGCAGGTATCCGCAACACCCTGTCCCTGGCCGACCTTGAGAACATCAATAAGCCGGTCTACGACGAGCTGCGCGGAATCATGCACAAGCTCGAAACCCACTACCGCGACCTGTGCGACATCGAATTCACCATCGAGCGCGGCAAGCTGTGGATGCTCCAGACCCGCGTCGGCAAGCGTACCGCTGCCGCCGCCTTCCGCGTCGCCGTCCAGCTGGTCGACGAAAAGCTCATCACCCGCGACGAGGCCCTGGGCCGCGTGACCGGTGACCAGCTCACCCAGCTGATGTTCCCGCAGTTCGATGCATCTGCATCCAAGGAACTCATCGCTCGCGGAATGGCCGCCTCCCCGGGTGCAGCCGTTGGCCGCATCGTCTTCAACAACGCTCAGGCCGAGGCCTCGGCAGCAGCAGGCGTGAAGTGCGTGCTGGTCCGCCGCGAAACCAACCCCGACGACCTGCCCGGCATGGTCGCAGCCGAGGGCGTTCTGACCGCTCGAGGTGGCAAGACCTCGCACGCCGCAGTGGTTGCACGTGGCATGGGCAAGACCTGTGTCTGCGGTGCTGAAGCGCTCGAGATCGACGCCGAGGCCGGAACCGTCACCGTCGCAGGCCGCGTCCTGACCGGCGAAGACACCATCGCAATCGACGGCCAGACCGGTGAGATCTTCCTGGGTGAGGTCCCCGTGACCGACTCCCCGGTGACCACCTACCTGAGCCACGGCCTCGAAGCTGGCCTGGCTGCAGCAGCTGGCGATCCCGGTACCTCCGAACTGATCGAAGCCGTCCACCGCATCCTCACCCACGCCGACGAGGTGCGTCGCCTGCAGGTGCGCGCCAACGCCGACACCCCCGAGGACTCGCAGCGCGCACTGGAGTTTGGTGCACAGGGCATCGGCCTGTGCCGTACCGAGCACATGTTCCTGGGCTCGCGTCGTCCGCTGGTCGAGCGCGTCATCCTGTCCGAGGAAGGCTCCGCTGAGCGTCAGGAAGCATTCGATGCCCTGGAGAAGCTGCAGAAGGAAGACTTCCTGGCAATGCTCGAGGTCATGGACGGCAAGTCGATGACCGTGCGTTTGATCGACCCGCCGCTGCACGAGTTCCTGCCCCAGCTCACCGAGCTCGAGGTCAAGGTTGCACTCGCCAAGGCCGCTGGCACCGTTGATCCCGCAGATGAGGAAATGCTGGTCACCGTGCGTCGCTTCCACGAGCAGAACCCCATGCTGGGCCTGCGTGGCGTGCGTCTGGGCATCTACCTGCCCGGCCTCTTCGCCCTGCAGATGCGCGCACTGTGCGAGGCTGCTGCTGAGCTGGTTGCCCGTGGTAAGGATCCGCGCCCCGAAATCATGGTTCCGCTGGTTGGTTCCGTGCGTGAGCTGCAGCTGATCCGCGAGGAAGGCGAAGGCATTATCGCTGCGGTTGCCGCTGACAAGGGCGTTGACCTGTCCGGCGTCACCATCGGCGCAATGATCGAGCTGCCGCGTGCGGCTATGACCGCCGAGGACCTGGCTGAGGAAGCCGACTTCTTCAGCTTCGGTACGAACGACCTGACCCAGACCGTGTGGGGCTTCTCGCGCGACGACGTCGAAGGTGTGTTCTTCCCGCAGTACATCGAGGGTGGCATCTTTGGTGTATCGCCCTTCGAGTCAATCGATGTTCACGGCGTCGGCACGGTTGTGGCCGAGGGCGTGCGTCGCGCACGTTCTACCAAGCCGAACATCAAGCTCGGCGTTTGTGGTGAGCACGGTGGCGATCCCGCATCGATCCACTTCTTCCACAAGGTCGGACTCAACTACGTGTCCTGCTCGCCCTTCCGTGTGCCCGTCGCACGCCTCGAGGCCGGACGTGCAGCTGTTGAGGATCACGCGGATATGACTGCGTGAGCGTCTGTAAGGACCGTCTAGCGCTGATATAGCGCGGTGCCCCGCCAGCTTTGGCTGGCGGGGCACCTGCGTTTTTCGGAGTACTTGTGTTTCCGGGGTACTTGTGGCGAGTTCTTATGACACCCTATGGAGCCAAGAGATCACCCGAGCGTCAGTAATTCTTGAATCCGCCCTTACCGGGTGGCGGTGGAAAAGCACCGGGGGCCGACGTAGGCGGAGTTGCTGGTGGCGAATAGGGTGACACGGGCGGTGTATACGATGCCGCTGACGGTGTATACGGTGACATGGGCGTACTGCTGCTGCTCTCCACCACCATCACATTGCCGTTGGTTAGAACGATATTGGCAGGGGAGTGCAGCCGAGCCATAGTTGTTTGCCGTTTACGCCATGCAAAAACGGCAATGATCAGGGCAAGCACAATATAAATAGCGTGTTTGATGGTTGGATCATCTGCAAGGTTGGGTGCGAATTCTTCCAAGAACATCAGAACAACAGTCAGCATGAGGATCATGCTGGATACAACCACGATCGGGAAACTGACAATCGCATAGATGCGTCGAGAGGCCGCGTACAGCAGGTTATTGAGCTTGTGATAGGCGAATCCGACAATAACCATCGCAACAACAGCCCAAATGAAGTGGGCCGTTTCTGAGGATGTCAGCCATGCCATATGGTCCATCGTGAAAATGCCGGCAAACCCTATGGCAAGTACGTAGTCGGGAGAGAAGAGCATCCACAGCAGTAATCGCATGTAGAAAAAGAGGAAGGCGATGATGATCGCGAAAATTAGCAGTACGAACAGGAAGGCCATGCCTTCATCCTAACAATGTGAAATTTGTGCTAGCTGATACCTTGATGAGCGCGGAAATTGGTGCTTGAACAGTATTTGTTCTGCTGGATTTAGGGTGCTATCACGGCACCTGTACCAAACTTTTAATTGAAAAATAGGACCTGACGAGTTGTCTGCTTCTCTATAGTGGGCGAATACTACAACTATGCATCCGCACATAGGTGCATACGCCACTGCACATAAGTGCACAAAGCTGGATAGATGCTGCGCAATTTCTATACAATACCTTCTGACCTGCTTAAACATCGTTTAGTTATTGATGTTCGCGTTTAGCAAATATGCAAATCTGTGAGTGGGAACACATTTATAAGCATGAAACTCGAACACACCAGTCACATAATTAACAGCGGAGATCGGAGACTATTAGTCCCTGATCTTTAGGTTTTGTCCATCCTCGACAAGGAAGTCAGTGAACTTCTATGGAACGTCGCATTTTTGCACACCGCGGTTTGAACCGTGTCGCACCCGAGAACAGCCTTGCAGCTTTTGAAAAGACTGCAGATGCTGGTCTCACCTGGATTGAGACTGACGTCGACATCCTTGGTGACGGTACGCCAATCGTCATCCACGACACGTCGCTTGATCGTACGACCAATCGCAGCGGGTCGTACTACGGCCTCGAGAAGGCAGATCTGGCATCGATCGATGCCGGTTCGTGGTTCTCTCCGGAATTCGCCGGACAGCCCCTGCCCACCCTTGAGCAGCTGATCGAGCTCCTCAACCGCCGTGGACTGAATGCCAACATCGAGATCAAGTCGAATGAGGCCGGTGGCGCTATGTCCATGCGCCTCATTGATTCGATTCTTGATGCGCTGACTGGACTTGACCCCGAACGAGAGGTTTTCTTCTCCTCCTTTAATCACGTGTTGCTGGCGAAGATTAAGGAACGCGCACCTCAGTACGAAGTGGGCTGCCTGTACGAGACTTGTGCTCTCTACGATGACTGGAAGTCCATGCTCGAGCTGGTTGGCGCGTCATACATTCACCCCGAGGACCGCGGTCTAACCAAGTCCAAGGTTGAAGCCTTCCGTGAGGCAGGCTTCGGTGTCAATGTGTGGACCGTGAACTCGATTGACCGAGCACATGAGCTCTTCAATTGGGGCGCAACCGGTGTCTTCACCGATGTTGCGGACTCTTTTGCCCATCTTCAGTGAGTGAATCTCGAAAGGTAAATTCAACAACATGTCTGAAACCTCAGTAGGCACAAAGTCGCGCCTCCCTAAGTTCATGCAGAAGGGACGCCTGGGCGGCTTCCTCACTGTCGTGTTGACCGGCCAGCTGGTCTACGTCTCCTTCGAGGCGTTCAAGGGATCCCTGCTGATCCCCGTGACCAATGCTCTTGGCATCACGGTCGCTGACTTCGGTACCATCATGGGCTGGCTCGGCATCGCCATGTTCATGTACGTGCCCGCCGGCTGGGTGAACAACCGTTTCCCCATCCGTAACATTCTGATCGCCTTCGCCTCTTGGCGACTGCTGACCTTCCTGTTCCTGTGGCTCTCCCCAGTCTTGGGCTACCACCTGAACATCAAGATGCTTGTTGGCATTGCAATTACGTGGGCAGTTTGGGACGCCATCGGTTGGCCCGCCGTCGTCAACGGCGTTGCCTTCATGGCATCCGACTCTGACTCCAAGGGCCGTGGCCTTGCAATGGGCCTCCTCGAGTCCATCCGTCGTGGCGTTGAGTTCTGCATGAACCTCATCATCATCGGCTGCATGGCCATCTTCCCGACCCACGCAAACGGCATCATGATCGGCTTCGGTCTTGCATACTCGCTGCTGCTGATCCCGAACATCATCGCTATCCTGCGCTTCGTTCCCGCCAACGCTGTTGCCGAGTCCGAAGGCCACTCCAAGAACACCGCAGCTCTCATGGGTCTGATCAAGGTTCTGGCACAGCCCGGTGTCTGGTTCGCAGGTATCGCCGGCATGTGTGTTTACTGGTGCTACGTCAACCTGATCTACTCCTCGGCTCCTTACCTGAAGCTGGTCTTCCACGCATCTGACGCTGCCTCCGGTGCATTCGGTATCTTCTCGACCGGTTTCGTTGGCATCATCGCCGGCCTCGTTGCAGGTATGCTCGCTGACTACGTCTTCAAGTCCTCGACCACCATGGTTGCAGTCGCTCTGACCGTTATCGCCATCGGCGTTGGCCTGGTCTACCTGCTGCCCCCATCCGACTCGATGATGTGGCCTGCAATGATCCTGCTGGTTGTCATGGCATTCGGTGTCTTCCTTGGTAAGTCCGTGCTGCTTGCTCCTATCGCCGAGCTGCACCTGCCCGAGGAAATCAACGGCTCCGCAATGTCGGTCGGTTCCTTCCTGGTCTACGCTTCCATCCTTTGGGGCAACCCGACCACCGCTGGAATCATCACCGCTCACGAGGCCAACCCCTACGATGGCTACCGCATCATCTTCCTGATCACGCTCTGCGTGGCAGTTGTTGGTGCTGCTTGCGCCTACGCACTGGTGTTCTCGAACCGTCGCAAGAAGGCTCTGAGCGCCGAGGCTGAGTGATCCTTTCACGGATACTCTCCACTGAATCCAATTCAGTCGGCCTCTCGAGGCTGAACTGACTGAGGCGGGTCCTCATCGTCCCAGGTACTTCGGTACCGGACTGAGACGATGAGGACCCGCCTTTTACATGTCCTCAAGCCCCTGCTTCCCCGTCATCACTCTCAACTTTTCCGGCCCGTCTTCGTCCACGCCTCGGTGTGATTGTGGAACAATAAGACCAGATCGCATCTACCATTCATCAACACATCTAGCATCAGCGCGAGGGGTTGGAAGCTTCATGGCTCTCTTTGAATTCGACGAGGGGCGTTTGATCCCTGCCCAATTCGGCCGCTCAGTATCCGACGGTTTGACTCCCGAAATCGTTGATGCCGTGTGTAATCAGGTGCTCGAGATCGTTTCGCGCCCACTTTTCCCCATCACGTGGCGAGATATTTCCCCCTTTGAAGGTTCGGCCTTTGTTGACTGCTCCGCAGACGATGAGGCTCCTCGCTTGACCGCCCTTGATCCTTCTGGCCAAGTTGTTTCGGTTGAGATTCTTGATTTCCTTGACTCAGATACACTGATTCAGTCCCTTTCGCGACTTGCTGGAACCGCCGCACTGTCGTGGTCGGATCTGGCCCGTGAATATCCCGGAGGCGTCGCGGCTTTCAAATCCGGCTGGATTCAGTTCCGCGATTCAATGCCGCCCTCGCCCGGTGCAGGTCCGCGTCTGGTCATGGTGGTTGGCCGCATTGATCCCGCAGTTCGTCCGGCGCTTGAAGTCCTGGCTGCCTCCGGTGTCGAGGTTCATGAAATGAGCCTGCGCGAGATGAGCAATGGGCGTTCTTTCCTTGAAGTTCACGCTGTTGGTCCGCGTACCTACGCGCACGCCCCCCACCTGCTTGCTGGGCGCTCCGACGACGTCCCCGCGATCGCCTCGTCAATTCGCGAGGTGGCCGCTCCCGTGACCATTGAGCCCTCCGCGCGCGTTGACTTTGTTTCCCCCGAACCGGCTACCGAGGCCGAGGCCTTGGTTCCCGAAGAGGGCGACTATCTTCCCGACGATGAAGAGTTCGTTCAACAGGCCGCCCACGCTGAAGCCGTAGAGCCGGAAGTTCCTGAAACGGAAACTGAACACGCCTTCGACGGAAACGATGCGCATCATCATGCCGCTCCAGTCGAGATGGAAGACGGCGACGGCGAATTAGAAGAAGAGGAAAGCGAAGAGGTCCGCGCTGCCCGTGAGGCGGGGATCCCCGTCCTCTCGCGTGATGCGGCTGCCCTTCGTGTTCTTGGGCAGATTATTGCCGAGGACGTTCCCGCAATTATCGTTGACGTGCCTGAGGCAGAGTGTGAGTTCACGGCCGATGGCCTGTTCCGCTCGGGCGAGGAGAGCTGGGATAATCCGCAGGATGCGCTTTCCTACTTTGGTGTTTCCGGTAACGGCTGGACGCTGTGGCACCTGGGTGGGGAAGAAGGCCCGACCTTGGGTGAATCCCTGGCAGAGGTCAACCGCGAAATCATTCGCGAGTACTCACGCGATTAGATAAACGCCTTAATCCAGCGATTCATTGTTTCGTAGACCCGCGCGCGCACCTGAGGGTCAGAGAGCAGCAGGTCGTGCTTGCCCGGGAAACTGGCGATGGTGACCAGCGGCCCTAAGCGGGATGAACGCTCCAAGATGACCTCGCGATCTAAGACAACGTCACTTGAAAAAGTTTGTGGCGTGAATTCTTCGCTAAAGAAGCTAGACGTCGACATCATCGAAAGCACGGGAATATCCAACTTCACCGAAGTTGCAACGGCGTCGTGGCCTTCAAGGATCGCCTCGAGCCAGGCCGCGTAAACGGGGTAGGAGCCGGGCCGCTTCCACTCCAGCGCGTAATCCCATCCCTGAACAGCAGGGTCGTCGGCGTAGGCCTCGAGAGATTCCGGTAGGGGAGCCTCCAGTGAATTCCATCCCTCGTGAAGCGAACGCGCGTAGTTATCTGGACCGCCGCCGCCTCCTGGAACTGCCCACATCGGATTTCGAGAGGCGATGCGTTCAAGAATCGGAGCCATGGTCGAACGCATGGAAGCCATCGTCTGCATTTCAAGCCATGCAGAATTCAAAATCAGGCCGTCGATTGCACCGGGATGGCGGTTCGCCCACAGTGTTGCAAGCAGCCCGCCCGTTGAGTGACCCATCAGAACAAGTGGAAGATCGGGATAATCATCGCGGATCAGATCCAGAGCTTCTCCGAGTTCCTCATCGTACAAGCTGAGGTTCGAAATGAATCCCATGCGCTGGCCGGGGCGTAGCGAACGACCATACCTGCGTAGATCGATCGCGTAGAAGGCCCCTGCGCAATCCGCGATATTTTGGGCCAGTTCGCGCTGGAAGAAATAGTCGTTACGGCCGTGAATGTACAGGGTAATAAAACGAGGGGATGAGGAAGAGGCTGCATGACCTTGGTAGCGAACCAAGGTTGCAACAACAGGCCCTGCGTCATCATCCATGAGGGGGATGGTGCGCGATTCGTAACCTTCACCCAGGACGTCGCGCCGCCACTGGCCAACGGGGGCTGGGCCTTCTTCTCCCCAGGGGGCCAGCACGGCCTCGTCGACGAGGCCATTGAAGCCATCGGCACTGCTGGGGGACTCGGGGAGCTCGGTTTCGTCCACTGTACTCACTCCTGTGTTTGGGATCTGCATTGATTTTATGTGGATTTTCGCGTGAAAGACATCGTTATTTGGGGCAAATGTTACAAATGTTGCGATCGTGATTTATGTGGCTTCGGTTAAACGTTGTTGCGAATGTTGCCTAAGTGAACTACTCTCGAATGCTGTATATGACGACGCACGCCCTTATCCCGGCGTACAACGACAGGTGGACCAGTGAGACGTGAGACAAAGCGCCGCGGTATTCGCGCAATCAGCGTGACCGCGCTATTTGCATCACTCGCTGCAGCAACTCCCGGTATCGCTCTTGCAGCTCCCAGTGACGAAGAGATCGCACGAGCCCGCGAAGCCGAAAATGCGGCAAAGATGTCGGTCGCTCAGATCGAAGTAGAACTTGCAAGCGTGAAGAGCGAAGCTGAAGTCGCACTTCAGAAGGCCATGAGTGCTGCGGAAGAACTGAACGGTGCCCGCTATTCGCTTGAACAGGCGACCCAGACCGCGCGTCAAGCGCAGGCGGATGCTGATAAAGCGAAGGCTGATTACGAGGCTGGCAAGCGAGAGATTGCCTCGATCGCACAGACGGCGTACCGCGATGGTGGTTCATCCCTCGACTCCATCGCCCCCTACCTTTCCGCCGACGGACTGCGCACGGTTGAAACCAAGCAGGCTACCCTTAACTCCTTCTCGGCCTCGGCAAACGTCAAAATGCAAAAGGTTGCCGCGCTTGAGCAGGTCGCAAACGTCATGAACGACGCTGCGATCCAGGCACAGGCCAAGCAGGCAGAGGCAACCGCACAGGTTGAAACTCGTTCCGCTGCGGCTCAGAGCGCTGCGAACAACGCACGTAACGCGCAGGCCATGACTGCTGCTCGCCGTGATGCTCTGGTTGCGGAGCTTGCGCGTAAGCAGAACACAACCGTTGAGCTGATTAATCAGCGCGAGGCCGAGCTTGAGGCGCAGCGTCAGGCGGCAGCCGCCGAAGCTGCACGCCAGGCTGCCGCAGCAGAAGCTGCACGTCAGCAGGCAGCTGCCGAAGCCGCGCGTCGCGCACGTGAACAGCAGAACTCGTACACGCCAACTCCTGCCCCCGCAGCCAGCTATGACGACGACGATGACACTCCGTCGTGGGGCGGCGGTGGCGGCGGTAATTCCGATGCCGCTGCAGGTGCCATCGCTTGGGCGAAGAGCAAGCTCGGTGCGCAATATGTCTGGGCGGGCGAAGGTCCCGGTTACGACTGCTCCGGTTTGGTCACCATGGCCTACCGTTCGCAGGGTATCTATCTGACCCACTGGTCGCAGGCACAGTACTCGGAAGGCACTCGCGTGCCGGTGAGCCAAGCTCAACCAGGCGATCTGATTTTCTGGAACTGGGACGGTGGCAACATCGACCACGTTGCGATCTACTTGGGCAACAACCAGATCATCGAGGCACCGACCTTTGGTGTTCCGGTTCGAATCACCTCGATCTACGGATGGAGCGCGGTTCTGCCCTACGCAGTGCGCGTGGTGTGACGGCGTGAGTCGCGGGGGCGGGCTTCGGCTCTGCTCTCCGGTCCTCTGATTTGTCACACGAAGTCGGTGAATGTCATGCGTTATAGCCTGTGACATTTGGCGACAACGTGTGGAGGTGGCTGTGCAACAGGCCCGGGCGTTTGGGGAAGACGCCCGGGCCTCGTTATATCTGCCTTTGCTGAGTTGTTCTAAGCCGAAGAGCTGAGATGTTTATGTTGAAGGCGACATATACGTTTGTGAGTTGGCTCAACTTAGGGCAAAAAAGAAATAAGTTCCCGTGAATGGTCGTTTTCTCTGGTGACGCCACAAATTGGCAACGACGCACCAGAGCCGCGTCATCGCGAAGAGGAATATCATGATCACCTTCAACCACGTGTCAAAAATATATCCACCCGATACGAAAGCGGTTGAAGATTTCTCTTTAACGATTGCCCCGCACACAACAACAGTGTTCCTAGGGACTTCAGGATGCGGCAAGACCACGCTCATGCGGATGGTGAACCGCATGGTCACTCCCACCTCCGGAACTGTTACAGTCCGTGGCCGCGATGTCGCCCAAGAAGATCCTGTCGCCCTTCGCCGCTCTATCGGCTACGTCCTTCAAGACGGGGGCCTCTTCCCACATCGAACAATCGTTGACAACATTGCGACCGTTCCAGTTCTCGAAGGCGCCTCAAAGGCAAGCGCGCGAGCAGATGCGCTCAAACTCATGGAACTCGTCGGCCTCGACCCTTCAATGGCAAAGCGCTATCCCGCGCAGCTTTCTGGCGGTCAGCGTCAACGCGTTGGCGTTGCGCGAGCCTTGGCAAACCGTGCTGACATCCTCTTGATGGATGAACCCTTCGGAGCCCTGGACCCTCTGGTCCGCGCTGACCTCCAGCGCCAACTCCGTCGCATTCAGAAGTCCTTAGGCACCACGATCCTTTTCGTCACCCACGACATTGACGAGGCCATTGTGCTGGGTGATCGCATTGTCCTCCTTCGCGAGGGGGCTCAGATTGCCCAAGAAGGTACTCCGCGCGATCTTCTCCTGAACCCGGCCAATGACTTTGTTCGCGAGTTCCTTGGAACCTCCGCAATCAGCGAGCGTGAACGAATTTTGGAGGGCGCACCCGGTGGATCTCAAGCGGGTAAACCCGGCACGGCCTCGGCAAATGACGCGCAGGGGGAGCGGGCGTGAATTGGCTCTCCGGTTCCTGGGCGCTCATCGGTGAGCTCACCCTCACCCATCTCACCATCGCGGTGCCCGCGATTATTGCTTCGGTGCTGATTGCAGTTCCCATAGGGGCATGGGCGCAGCGTTCAAAAGGCGTCGGGGGCGTAGTTCTCTCTTTCCTGACGGTTCTCTACGCGGTGCCTTCGTTGCCACTCCTGATTGTTATTCCGGTTCTGTCAGGGATCGCTCTTCGCTCCCGGGTCAACATGGTTGTTGTGCTAACGATTTACGGAATCGCCGTGCTGATCCGTCAATGCGCCGAGGCTTTCGCCGCTGTTCCTGCCGACGTCCTCGAGTCCGCCGATGCGCTGGGAATGTCGCGTTTCCGCCGATTCTGCACGGTTGAGCTTCCTTTGGCTGTTCCCGTGATCGTTTCTGGGACACGAGTGGTCATTACCTCGACGGTTGCTCTGGTAACGATTGGTGCGTTCATTGGCGTGCGTTCGCTGGGAACTTTGTTTACCGATGGCTTCCAGCGCGGATTGACCGTTGAAGTCTTGGCCGGGCTGGTGATGACGATTGCCTTGGCTCTGCTTTTGGACGCGCTTGCAGTGGGCGTAGGTGCGCTAATGACACCGTGGAGGCGAAAGTAATGAACCTCCTATTTGAAGCCTTTCAATGGTTGGCGGATGGACACAATTGGCTAGGACCGTCCGGGATCCTTGAACGAGTGGGGCAGCACATCGTCTTCGTTGCAGCTGTTGTTTCTGTTTCGACACTCATCGCATTGCCAATCGGACTGTATATCGGGCACACCGGACGTTGGAAGAACCTCGTCATGATCGGGACCGGTGCCGCGCGAGCAGTTCCCACTCTTGGCCTCCTCACCCTGGTTGGCTTGTGGCTTGGAATCGGCTGGCAAGCTCCCTTGATTGCTTTGGTTGCACTTGCAGTCCCGCCGATTATCGCAGGTGCCTATTCCGGTGTGATCTCTTCTCAAGGATCATCCGATGCGGCGCGAGCGATCGGTCTGACTGAAGGTCAGATCCTCACACAGCTTGAGATTCCAGCGGGCGCACCACTGATTCTTGCGGGTGTGCGCTCAGCGGTACTCCAGGTGATCGCGACGGCCACACTGGCTGCATACACAGCGAACCTTGGATTGGGACGTTTTCTCTACACGGGGCTGAAGACGCGTGATTATGGGCAGATGATCGGAGGCGCAATCGTTGTCGTTGCGCTGGCACTCGTCACCGACGCCATACTTGCAGGGCTCATACGTCTCCTGCGCTCCAGAACCCATTCGGATTCACAAGCTTTATAACTTCATCACATTCGCTTACAGACTTTTCTGCACTCAGAAGACAAAACCAAAGGAGAGATAATGAAACGCTCTGCTCTCGCCGCCGTTGTAGCGGCATTTACTGCCGTTGTGCTCACCGCATGCAGCACAGGGAAGTCCCTAGAAGGTGGTGAAAAAGCAGAGGAAGGTGCGGCCTCGTCAAAGATCGTGGTTGGCTCCCAAGACTACTACTCGAATGAAATCCTGGCCGAGGTCTATGCCCAGGCGCTCGAAGGATCAGGTTTCACGGTCGAGCGTCAGCTGCGCATTGGTCAGCGCGAGGTCTACATGCCCGAGCTGGAATCCGGTTCGATCGATGTTTTCCCCGAGTACACGGGCAACTTGCTCCAGTATTTCGATAAAGATGCGAGTGCTCGTACGGATGCTGAGGTTTACCAAGCACTGGGCGCAGCCCTGCCCAAGGGGTTGCGCGTATTGGACGAAGCCCCCGCAACCGACCAAGACTCCTATGTTGTCACCACTTCTTTCGCTTCCGAGCACTCTCTAAGCTCAATTGGTGACCTGGCGAACGCTGGACAGATCACTCTTGGCGGCAACTCTGAGCTTGCCACGCGTCCGTATGGGCCGAAGGGACTGGAATCGGAATACGGTGTGAAGGTTGGTTTCACGCCGATTGAAGACTCGGGCGGGCCGCTGACGGTAAAGGCGCTGAATGATGGTTCGATTCAGCTGGCGAACATCTACTCTTCGGACCCCGCTCTTGCAGACGGAAGTCTGACGGTCCTCAAAGATCCGAAGGGCCTCTTCTTGGCATCGCACGTGGTGCCAGTTGTTTCCACGAAGATCAACCAGGATGCAGCCGCTGTTATCAACAAGGTCAGTGGGGCTATGGATGCCAAGGACTTGATTGAGATGAACCGCCAGTCGACTGTTGAGGCACAGTCTGCGTCCGCGATCGCGTCGAAGTGGCTTGAATCGAAGGGCTTGCCGCACAAGTAGACGTGGGGGCGCTTGTGTGGTGTCAGGTGCCGCCAGCTCATCCCTGAATGCCACACGAAGTTGGCAAGCCTCTCATCTAATTGCACATGAAGTTGGTGAATGTCGCAGGAAATGACCTGTGGCATTCCCCAACAACGTGTGTAGGTTGGGTGAGCGGTAGGCCTCGTGTGGAGGTTGGGTGAACGCAGAGCTTTCGTGTGTCGGTAGCAGGGGTGCTGCTCGTGATGCTCTAGTCGCTTTCGCAACAGGGCGTTCGTTCTCCGCTGCCACACGAAGTTGGTGAAAGACGCTGGATACTTAATCGATATACCCCTTGTTCCACAGCTGGCTAGAAGTCGTTGGTATGGCCTCGAGCAAGTCGAGCCGTTGGGCAAGATCGATCTGAAGACGAGGCAGGTTCTTTAGCTGCTCCCACGAGTATCGAATGACATTCCATCCGCAGTCGCGCAGGTCCTGTTCTCGACGAATCCACCGTTGTTTTGCACGGTAGAGGTCTTCATTCGTACTTCCCAGTTTGCTCATCCCATCGAATTCGATCGCAACGTCTTTCTCTGGAAGAGTGAAATCAATGAAGTGCCTCCCCGTACTGCCATTAATTTCGAACTGAGTCAGTACAGGACCGCTATAGATGCTTCGAATCGCGTAGAGCATTGCTGCTTCGGCGGGGTTATCGCATCCTGCATCTGCCTTCTCCACAATGAGCTTCGCGGTAGAAATTCCATATTTCCAGCCGTTTTCCTGAGCAATAGACAATCGTTGAGTTAGTTCCTCGCGTAGGTTGTTTTCACGCTTCCTTGAGTCCCCGATGCGCTGTAGTGAGAAATTAGATTCGGTGTGCAGTGTCATGCACATGGCGACAAAAGCCTCAAAGTGTTGCGACCCCATCGCAAGACGAAGAGCTGCATCCAATTTGTCTTCTACTTGAACACCATTCTCTGTTAACCGGTGATCTGTGAGCGGAGGTCTGCGCAGTTTCCTCACTTTCACACGTGGAATGGTGAAACCTGCGTAGCGCACCGATGGGAGAGTGGAATTTGGATAGGGCTGAGGACACCAAAAGGTGATGTCATGGTTCGCTGACCACAGCGGAACTCCCTGGACACAAAGCGAGCTGGTTCCAACAAATACAATCCGCGGATCTCGTGATTGTGCGAGAGAAGCAATACGTGCGCGATCAATGTATTGATTAACTTCCCACCGAGGTAATCCCGCCGAAATGGTCAGCATAAATCCGCGTTTCACCCTGACTTGTGTGTGAGAACTTCCGTCTATTGGTGCTAAATGAACTTCTCGTGTTGATCGGGAGAGCACGCTCCCTTCCGTCTCTTCTTCGTTCATCTATCCAGTGTTTAATAGCGGCGTCCAAACGTGTGAACTTTGGAAAAATCTGTGGAAAACGCCGATTGTGTGTGCACTCCATGGATAACTGTTGTGCGAACGGTATGAGTGGCGCTGATGGCTCAGCTGCTCCCGTTCGTTATCTCAGAAAAGCCACATGAAGTCGCTAAATATCATGGGTTATGGCCTGTGTCATTCACCGACTTCGTGTGTCATTTTGAGAGTAGAGGAAGCACGCCTCGGCGGTAAGTAGGGACGGGCTTATGCATGAATGGTGCTCCACGGGTTGTCGGCGAATGTCATGCGTTATGACCTGTGGCATTCACCGACTTCGTGTGTCATTTTGCAAACAAGAACAGAAAAAGGGCTGGTGTTCGTGAGAACACCAGCCCTATCTTGTTAAAAAGTGTTTGAGTGATCAGTGCGCGTTGAAACCGTGCTCTTCTGCGCGCTGGTAGGAACGACGAATTTCTTCCTCGGCCTCTTCACGTCCAACCCAGTGTGCACCCTCAACGCTCTTGCCGGGCTCCAGGTCCTTGTAGACCTCGAAGAAGTGCTGGATTTCAAGACGGTGGAATTCAGAGACGTCTTCGATCTCGGTACGCCATGCTGCACGCTGGTCGGACGCGGGAACGCAAAGGACCTTATCGTCACCGCCCTTTTCGTCGCGCATGCGGAACATGCCCAGTGCACGGCAGCGGATCACGCAGCCCGGGAAGGTCGGTTCTTCAAGCAGAACCAGTGCATCCAAGGGGTCGCCGTCTTCGCCCAAGGTATCGTCGATGAAGCCGTAGTCATCGGGATAACGAGTCGAGGTGAAGAGCATACGATCCAAACGGATGCGTCCCGTTTCGTGGTCGATCTCGTACTTGTTTCGGTTTCCCTTAGGAATCTCGATGGTCACGTCGAATTCCATTAGAGCCTCTCCTGACTGGTTGAGTCGTTGATCCACCACGTGGATGTCGATTACGTATTACTACCCCTCGAAGCATTAGGGTTGTTCCTAGACCATTGATGGAAGGACAATCCCCACATGCGACGCGGGACTACTGCTGCGATTGTAGGCGCTACTAGCGCCGCGGTGCTGATCGCAGCCTATTTTGTGGCAGATGTGCATGATATCGCACCTGGCATCTTCACACTTTCTCAAGTATCTGCACCATCTGCAGCCCCCACAGCCTCTGCTGTGCCCGCTCCTACATTGAATGTTTCACAGTCGCAGAGGGATAGTCAAGCTCCCAGCGCCCAACAACTCCAAGAGGCTTGGGCTCCCGCGGCCTCGGCAGCCGAAGAAGGTGGTTGGAACGCGTGGGCGCTCGTCGTTGATGCGAACAATGGCCAGACGCTCTTCCAAAGTAATGCGGAAAGTGCCCACACCCCGGCTTCGATCACCAAGATCCTCACGGCCTATACCGCTCTCAGCCACCTGGACCCCAATGCACACCTGACGACCTCGGTTGCGCAAAGTGATGATGACATCTACCTCGAAGGAGAAGGCGACCTTCTCCTGGGTGAGGGCACAAACTCCCTTGATGTCAGTGGGCGTGCAGGACTTGAAACCCTTGCGAAAGACACGGCAAATGCCTTGACATCTAAGGGAATTTCTCACGTCGAACTTCACGCGGCTCCCGCGCTTTTTGCCGACACCAAGCGCCCCGCCTCGTGGAGCGAACAGCAGGTTGCCGGCTACGAGGGTCAGCTTGCTCCCTATGCGATCGATGCGGGCCGCACCTACCCGAAGTCCAATGAGTTCTACCCCGACTCAATTTCCAATGTCGCGGAGGTTTTCGCGCAAAAGCTCAGCGAACAGGGGATCTCCGTTGACTTTGGCGTCCGAGGCGCGGCCCCGCAGGGCGCGAACCGGATCGCATCCGTTCAGTCCGCAAGCCTCGATGAGCAGATTCGCTGGATGCTCTACCACTCAGATAACACCCTTGCAGACCAGTACTGTCATTTTGCGGCGCGCCAGGCCGGGGCCGAAGTGACATTCGATGGCGCGGTCAAGAACCTTGAAAAAACTTTGGCGGATCGTGGAATTCCCACGGATCAGCTCTCGCTGGAAGATTGCTCTGGTCTGTCCTCGAATGACCGGATTGCGCCCAAGACCTTGGCGGCAATCCTTTCCCAGGGCTTCGAGGCCTCGCAGCCCGTTGCGCCGCGAGTGGTCCGAAACCTGCCCTGGGCGGGCGTGCAGGGAACCCTCGCACATCGCTTGCATGACGAGGTCGTGGCTGGCAATGCGCAAGCAAAGACGGGTTCTCTTTCTGAGGTCTCTTCACTTGCCGGCGTGGTGTCGACTTCGAAGGGACACCAAGTGATTTTCATTGTCGGTTTCGACAAAGTTCCCAATGACGGCGCATATTCAACTCGCAGCTATCTGGATGATTTCGTCACCGCCATTGCGAAGATGTGAGTGCTGCCAAGCATTCGCTGAGCAGTGCCGGTTAAGCCGTGAGTTCAGTCGAAAAGGCTGCATACAAGCGCAGAGCAATTCGATAGCATAGAGACATGCCGTTGTATCCCTCACTCACACAGATCGCGCGCCTGAGCGCGATGGGCATGTTCTCTGGACCTCAGGCTTCAGCCTCATCAGCGCAGGCCATTGTCTCGCGTCTTCGTCGCGGGCAAGAATGGGCTTCTGGGCGTCTGCCTTCGCTGATCACTCGCTTCGCTGAGTTTTCCTTTTCTGATGTGCAGGATGGCGTGCACGTGGATCTGCCGATCATTGAGCGTCGCAGCGCAATGATTCAGTGGGCGGATTTCGCCGATGAATGGGGTGTGCGTGTACGTAGCCTTCCCAGCGCAGCCACCCTGTGCACGGCATTAGGAGTGCTGGCAAAACATTCCCTGAGCGTGAGTGGACCCAGCGGCGCTGCTGCCTATCTTGTCGCCCCGAATGTTTTAGAGGCGGGGGTGCGCGCCAAGTTCGATCTGGGAGATTGGGCAAAGTGGGTGTCTTTGCGTGCGGGGGTCGACACGTGGCTGTCCATGCGAACGCCTTTTTATCGGGAGTACTGCCGCGAACTTGTCACCGCTGCGCCGATTGATGCAATTGATGCTGAAGAGCTTGCGCGTCAGCTGCTTCTTCGCGAGTGCATCATCGATGTTTTTATGGATTCATTGACTCCGAAGGATCTGTCTTCGGTCAACTGGATTACGACGCATCGGCCTGCAGATTTTATGGTCGATGGGGCACTGATTAGTCTGCTCGGGGGAGTGGCTCCCGCAGGAATCACTCAGCTTCGCCGTGAGATGGCCAATGAAGTCCATCAGATCTTGACCGGCCCCGGTCTTGAATCAATTCTCAACAACCGGATGTGGCCGAGCTTCCAGTGATCACAATTCCCGCTAATCCTAAGGGAGATGTACGTCGGCTCTCGCTGGAAGTGCGCCCGCATGTTCAGTGGGCCCTGCAGCACTGCGATGCGCTTCTTATCGCCGTATCCGGAGGCGCAGACTCAACTGCGCTCGCGGCGGTCATTATTGATCACTGCCTGCGCGCGGGCTGTACTCCCCACACCTTGACTGTTGATCACGGAATCCGAGCCGGATCGGATATCGAGGCGCGTGAGGTGAGTGAGCGCATGGCTTCGCTTGGTGCTCGCGCCCAGTGGGTGAGCGTCACGCTTGCGGCGGAAGGGGGGCCCGAGGCCTCGGCTCGCGATGCACGTCGGCGCGCTCTTGTGGACCATGCCAGATCTTTGGGAGGGCGCGTTGCGGTCTTCCTTGGGCACACGATGGATGATCAAGCTGAAACCGTGCTTTTGCGTTTGGCGCGCGGCTCTGGAGTTGGGTCATTGAAGGCGATGAGCTCGCGTGATGACGCGGGAGAGATCGTCTGGATTCGACCAATTATAAAATGTCGACGTATTGAGACGATTGGTGTATGTCGCCAGCTTGGTCTTCCCTGGATTGATGATCCTTCGAACGCAATGGATGGCCCTTGGAGAGCCTCTGATGGAAGCGCGCTACGTCGGAGCGCAATCCGAGAATGTGCACTTCCCAGTTTGCGCAGCAGCTTGGGGATTGACCCCGTTCCCGCCCTTGCGCGCACTGCGGAGCTTTCCGCAGCCGATGACGAGGCCTTGGATCAGTGGGCGAACCAGGTGTGGACATACGCATGGGAAGCGATGCCGCCACAGGAGGGTATGGCCTCGGGAATGGGAATCCTCAAAATCGAGCACCTGCAGCAGATTCCCCAGGCGGTGCAGATGCGCGTCCTTCACCGCTACCTGAGCGCACTTGGCGCACCAAGCTACGTGCATCTGCAAGAGGCGCGCGCACTAATCGACCACTGGACGGGACAAGGGCCCATCTCGGTTCCAGGGGGAACACTCTTACGCAAGGGGAAAGGGAAGCAGGCGTATCTCATTGCCATGACAGCTGCAGACTCTTCCTTGTTGCGCCAAGAGCGAGAAACTCTGCCATGCTGAGCGCCTCTTCGCGCACATGTGGCACTCTTATAAAGTCGGGACCCGCACAGGAAAGGACATGGAACTGTGGACGCACAGGACATGGGAAACGCACTCGAACGCATTCTGGTTACGGAAGACGAGCTGGCACGCCGAATGGCTGAGCTTGCCGCTGAAATTGATGCAGATTACCAGGGCAAAGAAATTCTTCTTGTGGGTGTCCTCAAGGGCGCGGTCATGGTCGTTGCCGACCTCTCACGCCACCTCCACACTCCTCTCTCGATGGACTGGATGGCTGTTTCCTCCTACGGTGCGGGCACTAAGTCAACCGGCGTTGTCCGTATCCTCAAAGACCTCGATGCAGACGTCACCGGGCGTGATGTCCTGATTGTCGAAGACATCATTGACTCTGGACTGACTCTGTCGTGGCTTCGCGAAAACCTTCTGGCTCGAGGAGCGGCCTCTGTGGAAATTGCCACTGCCCTGCGCAAGCCCGAAGCCCTCAAGGTCCAGGTCGAGGTCAAGTACGTCGGTTTCGATATCCCGAATGAATTCGTTGTGGGCTACGGACTGGACTACGCAGAGCACTACCGTCAACTTCCCTTCGTTGGGACCCTGGCACCGCACGTATACGGCGGCTGAAAGGTAAATCCATGGCAGATAACACTCAGAACAAGAAGAAGAGGAATACCTGGGGGCTTGTCGCAATCCCATTGCTTCCCCTGGTGATCGCCCTGTTCTTCCTGTGGACGTGGTTCCAGCCGCAATCGGTGGATACTTCCGAAGGTCTTCAGATCCTGAAGGAAGCTCAGATTGAACGCGTCGTCGTTAACGATGGAACTCAGCAGGTCAACCTGGTGTTGAAGGACCCGTGGACCCACAAGTCCACCGGTGTTAACGACCGCGAACGTAGCTTGGGGCGAAATATCAGCTTCACCTATGCGCGCACGCAATCGCAGTCAATTGTTGAGTCGGTTGAGAAAGCCAATCCCGGTAAAGGTTGGGATGCGTACTACCCGCAGTCCTCGTTCCTGAGTTCAACTCTTGCCGCAATCTTTCCCTTGGCGCTGGTCATGGGGCTCTTCTGGTTCTTTATGAGCCGCATGGGTGGATCCCAGATGATGGGTCCCTTTGGCCAGAGTCGCACCAAGGACTTTAACCAGGAACGCCCGAACGTCACCTTCGCTGACGTGGCCGGTGAAGACGAGGCCGTTGAGGAACTTGAAGAAGTTCGCGAGTTCCTGATTGCCCCCGAGAAGTTCCGCAAGGTCGGTGCACGCATTCCTCGAGGTGTGCTCCTCTACGGTCCTCCTGGAACAGGTAAGACCCTGCTGGCAAAGGCTGTCGCGGGTGAAGCCGAGGCTCCCTTCTTCTCCATTGCAGGTTCGGAATTCCTTGAGATGTATGTCGGTGTTGGCGCTTCGCGTGTGCGTGATCTTGTATCCCGTGCAAAGAAAGTTGCTCCCGCGATTATCTTCGTCGATGAGATCGATTCGATCGGTCGTCACCGCGGTTCTGGTTATGGTGGCGGTTCTGATGAACGCGACCAGACCCTCAACCAGCTGCTGGTTGAGATGGACGGCTTTGACGACTCCTCGAACCTGATCTTCATTGCGGCGACAAACCGTCCCGATATTCTTGATCCCGCCCTGCTGCGTCCGGGCCGTTTTGACCGACAGATTGCGGTTGAAGCCCCTGATCTGAAGGGACGCGAGGCAATCTTGCGCGTGCACTCTCAGGGCAAGCCTCTGACCGATGATGTCGATCTGCATATGATCGCTAAACGCACCCCGGGCTTCACCGGTGCGGATCTGGCAAATGTCTTGAACGAGGCCGCTTTGCTGACGGCTCGTTCAAACGCTGACTTGATCGATAACCGTGCGATTGACGAGGCCATTGACCGTGTGATCGCCGGCCCGCAGAAGCGCACTCGCGTCATGAACGACCACGACAAGCTGGTCACTGCCTATCACGAAGGCGGCCACGCCCTGTGTGCAGCGGCATTGCGCTACACGGATCCGGTTACGAAGGTCACCATTCTTCCGCGTGGACGCGCGCTGGGTTACACCATGGTGCTGCCCACCGAAGACCGCTACTCCAAGACCAGGAATCAGATTCTTGACGATCTGGTCTATGCCATGGGTGGCCGCGTTGCTGAAGAAATCGTCTTCCGTGATCCTTCAACCGGTGCGTCGAATGACATCCAGAAGGCCAGCTCTCAAGCTCGCGCACTCGTTACTGAATACGGCATGTCCGATCGCGTAGGTAACGTCCGTTTGAGTGCGGATGATTCGGACCCAATGACCGGTTACGGTACCGGTCGAGGCGCTGAGCGTGCCTATTCTGATGAGCTTGCTTCTGTCGTTGACCAGGAAGTGCGTGCACTCTTGGACAACGCGACCCGTGAGGCTTGGGAGATTTTGACTAAGAACCGTGCGGTTCTGGACCGCTTGGCCCAGCGTCTTTTGGAAGAGGAAACTCTGGACGAAGCGCAGCTTGCCGAGATCTTCAAGGACGTCATCAAACAAGATGAGCGTCCGGTGTGGAATTACGGTGCGGAAGGCGCGGTTCAGGGCGCGGTTATGGGAAATCCCATCGCCATGCCCCTGAGTGATCGTGCGCAGTCCGAATCTGCTGATGAACCATCGGCTGACCCGTCTGCTCCCGCAGAGGTTCTGGATGACCCCGATGGTGGTATCGCGCCCGAGGAGAATGCCCAGTGAGCTACGATCAACAAGGCGTTGAAGACGCCTCGCGCGCGCTTCTTGAAGCCGTCGGCGAAGACATTAACCGCGAGGGACTTCGCAATACCCCCGCGCGGATGGGTCGTGCGTGGCGCGAACTTCTCAGCGGCCTCGAAGAAGATCCTCGTGAACACCTCAAGACCACCTTCGAAGTGGGTACCGATGAGATCGTTATGGTCCGGGATATTCCCTTCTACTCCGTGTGCGAGCATCACCTGCTGCCTTTCTACGGGCATGCGCACGTGGGGTACATCCCCAAGGGCGGTCGCGTTACGGGGCTGTCAAAGCTTGCGCGCGTCGTCGAAGGGTATGCGCGTCGCCCGCAGGTTCAGGAACGTCTGACAGCTCAGATCGCCGATGCTATCGATGAGGTTCTTGCACCTCAGGGTGTCATTGTCGTTGTTGAGGCCGAGCACATGTGCATGACGATGCGAGGTATTTCCAAGCCGGGGTCCTCGACCGTGACCTCTGCTCTTCGTGGAATCGTCAAGCGCGACGCTACTCGAGCGGAAATGATGTCCCTGGCATTGGGTGGGGTCCGCCGATGACTTCTGTCGAGGCCTCTTCCTCCTGGGCGCTCGCGGGAGGTGCACAACCGCCTCGTCTTCCCGAAGGCGTCGATCTGCCAAGGGATCGAATGCTCGTCATGGGCATTTTGAATGTCACCCCAGATTCCTTCTCGGATGGGGGTCGTTTTCTGGATCCGGGAGCGGCGCTCGACCACGCTCAGGAAATGCTCGACGAAGGTGCGGACCTGGTCGACTTGGGCGGTGAATCAACACGTCCGAACTCCACGCGAATCAGCGAGGACGAAGAATGGGAGCGAATTGGCTCGATCATTCAGCGCCTTGCCGCATCGGGGGTTGTTGTTTCTGTTGATACCCTGCATGCGCTAACAGCGCGTCGTGCGGCAGATGCGGGTGCTGCCATCATCAATGATGTCAGTGGAGGGCGCTGGGATCCGCAGATGAATGCGGCCGTTGCATCGACGTCCTGCGCCTATGTTATTCAGCACTATCGCGCGCTTCCGGGGATGCCTGAAGAATCTTTCGACTACGGCGATCAGCCCATCGCAGTTGCCTTGAGAGAGCGGGTTTCCCAACAGGTTCGTGATGCTCTCGAGGCCGGGGTTGAGCCCGAGCGCATCATTGTTGACCCGGGATTGGGTTTTTCACTGAATAACGAACAATGCTGGTCTCTCGTCGCGTCGCTGCCGATTTTTGCCGAGCTTGGGTACCCTGTTCTTATAGGTGCGTCCCGGAAACGCTTCCTCGGCCAGTCCCCCCTTTCGGACCGAGATGAAGCAACTCTCGATATATCTCGGCGCGCGCTTTCAGACGGAATATGGGCCGTCAGGGTCCATGCCATAAGCCAACAAGCAAAGCTTGTGCGTGCAGGGAGGTGAGGGCACGGTGGGACAGCTCGATGTGATCGCGTTACGCGGTATTACAGCTGAGGCTGTCCACGGAGTTCTCGAAAAGGAGTGGAATGCTCCTCAAACCTTCACTGTTGACCTGCTTCTGTGGGTTGATACCGATCGCGCCGCACTCAGTGATGACATTGCCGATACGGTTTCTTACGCCGAAATTGCAGAGAAGGCTCACGCGATCCTTGTAGGCCCTTCGGTTCGTCTGATTGAAACACTTGGCCACAAGATCGCTGATGCGGCTCTTGAAGATTCGCGTGTTTGTGGCGTTGAGGTTATTGTCCACAAGCCTGAAGCACCTATCGACGTTCCCTTTACCGATGTTTCGGTGACGATCCGCAAGGGTGATATTCCACTTCCTTTCGTTGCAGCGTCGAATGTTATTCCTCCCACTGCTCCCGATGCTGATGAGGATGTGCCTCCTGCTCCCTCTGCGCCCAGTACGCCATCAGATGCCGTAGCTTCCCAGGAAGAAGAATCCCCGGCCTCTGATTCAGATAAGCCCGTTCAGCTGCACTCTCCTGCGGCCCCGCAGCAGCCCGCCACGGCCTCGGAGCTTGTGGTGGACACGGCTGAGGAAAGCGAAGCAGCACAGGTCGATGAGCCTGCCCAGGACGAACTTGACGCACCTTTGGCTCCGCGCGCAGTAGTGCTCGCACTTGGTGGAAATCTGGGCAATGTTCCCGTCACCCTCAAGCGAGCAATTGACGAAATGTCCAGCTGGGATGGCTTGGAAATTACGCAAGTTTCGCCCCTGGTTCGTACGCGCGCTGTATTGCGTCCCGACCAAAAGCCTCAGCCTGATTATTGGAATGCCGTCGTTTTGGGAACGCTGTCCATGGCACCCCTCGACCTCTTGGATCGGATCCACGAGCTTGAAGCACGCTTGGGTCGTGTACGTCATGAAGTCTGGGGCTCGCGCACCATCGATATCGACATCATTCAAATTGACGGCGTGAGCTCGGATGACCCGCGTCTGACGCTGCCACATCCGCGTGCACATCAGCGTGCTTTTGTGCTCTCTCCGTGGCTGATGGCCCAGCCCAAGGCTGAGCTTTCCGGCTTCGGCGCCGCATCGGAGCTTATCGCACAGGCTCCGGATCGTGGTGGAATTCTTGACGCAGTGGGGGACTGGCTCGAAGATCCCGAATCGGTGATCGCTGATTCGGATGAACTTCTTCACCGGATGCGCCTTCCTCGCCTCGATCATGCTGAGCAGCTGCGTCCTCTCAAGCTTGAGACGAATTCCCAATCCTCGCGTCCGAGTCGCCTGGACATGCTTCCCGAAGCATCGCGTTCTGGCCTCGCTCCCAGCGATGAAGGCACCGATGTGACCTGGCATCGCCTGTGGGATCGCTGGGGAGCTCCGGTTGAATCCGTTGAATCGCGCCATGTTGAGCTTTCGAAGCCTTCGGCCTCAGCAGTTTCTACCGCTCAACCCACGCCTGCACCCAAAGAAACTTCCGTGTCCTCTCCTGCGGAGACTTCCGGTGAGGTACCCGCGCAGCTAGCGAGCCGCCAGGTTCCTGCACCTTCTCCGGTGAGCGCGCCTCCGCTTCGTCGACTGCACCTGTCGAACACCCCACCTCCGGCAGATATGACTGCGGCTTCCGCCAACCTTGCTCAGGGCATGGTCTCTTTGGAGCCTCGTCGTCCTGTACCTTCTGCCGAGCCCGAGCACCCCGTCGTCGAGCGGCACTCGCTCCTCGAACGCCTGCAGGGCAGCGCTCTCCCTCACCCGATTCCCGAGGCCGCACCGCAGTCTTCCGATACCCAGAGCGCGCAAGAGCCGGCTCAGAATTCTTCCTCGACTTCACCGATTACCGCTGAGGTCCCCGTTGGGCGCCGGACTCGTCGCCCGCGTTGGCGTCCGGTAACCGAAGAAGGAACGGGTATCTCGACGGCTAATTCGCCGCGTCCATTCCGCGCACGTACCGATCGTCTTGCCGCACAATCGCACCGCGCAAAGCCTTCGCACCGTGCACCTGCTCCTCAAGAGCAACAGAAGCCCGGGGCGGAAGCTACCCAGCCAAGGCGTAGTTCGCTCTTTGCTCGCCGTCCCGAGCCGGCCTCGTCAGCGGGAAGCCAGGCCTCGGTTCCCACGCAGGGACGTACGTATTCAGAGAGTGCTGCACCTACGCAAAACGCTTCGGGGGCAAAGCCTTCGGCTGCCTCTGCCCAGCGGAAGTCCGCCTCGCAAGCTCGCACCTCGCGCGCTCTGCCGGGCTGGAACTTCTCTGAGGACGTCCGTGTTGTGGATGATTCCAGTGTACTGAGCCCGCGTGAGGACGTGCGTCGTCCTTCTCCTAGCTTGCCGCCTCGCTACAGTCATGTTCTTGATCCCAAGCTCGATGATTCCATTGATCAGGGACCAATGACTCCCGGCTCGCAGACCCCTTCCTCTGTCAACCGCGACGTGACAATCCGTCCAAGCATCACCGGTCAGATTCCAGTCTTCCGTCGTCGTCCTGAGGATTCATGAAGCCGCTGAGTATTGTGCTGTTAATTGCCGAGGCAGCCGCTGCTTCGGCGCTTGCCGCAGCCGTAACCGCCTTTGCGATTCGTCAGGGTGCAGGGCCGTGGATTATTCATCCTGCCCTGGCCCTGGTTTTTGTTGTTGTCGCTGGTGTGCTTCTTTGGATGGGAATCCAGGTTCGGCGCTTTCGAGCGCATAAAGCAACCTGGGTTGACGCCGTATCAGCTTTCCGAATTGCAATGTTCGCTCGTGCAAGTGCGCTTGGCGGAGTGATTAGCGCTGGGCTATTAGCAGGTATGTCCTTGGCCTTCCTCGCTCGCTGGGAAGCGCAGACCAGTGTTTACGCTGGAATTTGCGGACTGATGTGTGCGCTCGGTGCTGGTTTGTGGGGCATTGCCGGAGTGGTCGTTGAACGCTGGTGCGTCATTGACCCAAAGGATGATGACACTGAAGTGACGAAGGCGCGCGCTCGGCGTGACAAGGGCACTCTTGGGGCGCAACGTGTGAATGCTCGTAAGAGCGATGTATCTGAGGGGAGAAGGTAGTCTCATGCCCAGTAGACCACGGTCTTCTTCGGCCTCTTCATCTCCTTCGAGGGCTCCTCGTGCAGGGCGTCCAGGCGCCCGTCCCACAGTTCGTTCGGGTGGGACTTCTCCAAGAAAACCGGCTGGGGGACAGGTGCCTCCTTCCCTGTGGGTCAGGCGTATCGTCACCGGACTCGGATTACTTGTGATCATCGCGCTTATTGTGTGGGGGATTGCAAAAGCCGTTTCAGCGGTCACGAAGTCTTCCGCTCCCGAGGCCACTTCAAGCGCCTCTGCAACTCCTACTCCGACGCCCACCGCGACAGTGACGCGCTCTGGAACCGCAGCACTTCAAGATGGTGAACAGGCCACAGCCGATGGAATTGTCGATGCGGAAGGGCGAGTTCGTATTCCCGCCTGTGCCTCGGCAGATCTGACGGTTCGACCGACCATTTCTGGTGGCGAGGTTGGACAAGCTCGGAACATTTCGGTCGCCATTGAAAACCGTGCGGGAGTTGCCTGTTCGTTTGAGTTCGGGCACATCGATTTCAAGATTTCCACCGGCGATGAAACGGTATATGACGGCTCGAAGTGCCAGCGTGATCGCGAGAGTGCGACACTGCTCTTGATTCCTGGGGATACCTGGAATGGTGGTCTGACGTGGGATGGCGGGCTCTACTCTGGGTGCGATGCGAGGGACAGGAATTCCGATGGTGCGACCGATCCTGCTCCAGCTGGAACCTATCGTTTACAGCTGCTGTTGAATGGCCAGACGGTTGGAGATGAACGAGTGTTCACTCTGACTCAGCCGGTTCAGCCAACAACTGAGGCAACACCGGAACCTTCGCAATCCAGCACTTCTGAAGCAACTAGCGCTCCGCAGGGTGAAGAAGGACATTAGAATTCTTCTCCGCTGAGGTTAGGGGTCACGAGGGGCCCAAATCTAGGCTAGTTGAGGTGTTGCTTTAGCCTGACCAGCCGATTACCAGCCGACAATTCCTGTGGCAGCCATTGAGAATTGGTTCTCAAGCGTCTCACGGATGAGCTTTGCGCGGTAGGGGCCAATGCCTTCGATCTGCTGCAGATCCTCAACTGTTGCCTCACGCAGGTCTGCAAGGTTTTCCCAATGACTGGTGATGTCTTTGATGACATTCCATGGAAGACGAGGAACCAAGGAGAGAGCACGTACACCGCGCGGTTGGATGGTGCGATCCAGATCGGTGGGATCATAAACGCCCAGACCCAATACGTTAGCAATAGCCGCAAGGTCGACTAGGCGATCGCTGGCAAGCTCAGAAAGTGCGGCTTCTGCCGTTGAGACTGCAGAGGCATCTCGGGTGTAGTCGCGAAGAACCAGCGCTCGTTCGGAGCCTGAGCCGCGGACCAAATCATCGACCTGAAGAGCCAAAAGACGCCCTTCTGAACCGAGTTCTTCAAGGTATTCGTTGATCTCAGAGGTGATGCGTCGGATCATCTCCATGCGCTGCATAACGGTTGCAACATCTCGAACCGTTGCAGAATCACGCATTTCCAAGATCGTGAGGGTCTGAAGGACTTCGTCCAGTCGCTGGCTGTAGCGGTCCAAAGTGTCGACGGCCAGATTAGCGCGAGAGAGCAACGCTTCGGGTTCTTCAACGATGTGATGGTACTTGCCGACGTAGATGGAAATAAGACGCATCGACGCCGAAACTGAGAGCACCGGAAGGTGAGTTTGGTAGGCAGTGCGTTGTGCAGTGCGGTGACGCATGCCCGATTCATCGGTAGGGATGCTCTGATCGGGGAAAAGTTGGACATTCGCCTTGCGAATCCGCCAATCGGTGGGATCAATGATCACCGCGCCGTCCATTTTGCACAATTCGCGTAGACGCGAGGCAGTGAATTCGATATCAAGATCGAAACCGCCTGAGCACATTTCTTCGAGCTCAGGAGAGACACCAAGAACAATCAAGCCGCCGGTATGGGAGCGCTGGATGCGTTCCAATCCTTCGCGGAGGGGCGTGCCCGGTGCGATATCTTGAAGTGCGCTGCGCAGAAGAGCGGCATCTGACGTCATGAATCCTGCCTTTCGATGCGTGATTCCTGCTCTAAGTGTATTCGAGTATCCGCACAATGAAGGAAGAGACTCAGTGAATAGCGGCACGTAGCGCGCCGGCAAGGTCGGAGATTGGCAGAACCGTAATTCCGTCGATCCCCATGGCCTCTTCACTTCCCTGTGCGGGAATGATGGCGACCTTGAATCCAAGGCGTGCAGCCTCTTGAATTCTGCGACGCACTCCAGTACATGCGCGGACTTCCCCTGTGAGTCCCACTTCGCCGAAAGCAATCAGAGCGTTGCGTGTTGGGGTTCCCCGAATGGCCGAGACAATGCCGATTGCCGTTGCCAAATCGGCAGCCGGCTCACTGATACGGGCACCTCCGACAGTTGAGGCATAGACGTCGCAATCTGAGGTATCGATGCCGAGACGTGCCTGAAGGACTGCCAAAATCATCGCCACGCGTGAGTGGTCAACTCCGACGGTGGTTCGACGAGGGGAACCAGCAGAGGTATGCGCAACAAGAGCTTGGATCTCAGTGGGGAGGGGACGGCGTCCCTCAAGAGTGACGGTGACGCACGAGCCTGGAACCGCAGACTGGGACTGGGAAAGGAACAAACCCGAAGGGTCCGTCAAACCAACAATCCCGGTGTCGCTCAGTTCAAAGCAGCCCACTTCATCGGTGGGTCCATAACGATTCTTGACAGCTCTGAGCAAGCGAAGTCGCGTGTGCCGATCGCCTTCGAATTGGCAGACGACATCCACCAAATGCTCAAGTAGGCGAGGTCCAGCAATCCCACCATCTTTAGTCACATGGCCTACAAGGAGAATGGGGATTGAACGTTCCTTTGCAACGCGAATGAGAGCTGTTGCAACAGCGCGAACCTGTGCAACGCTACCGGCACTGCCATCGAGCTGGTCGGATTGAAGAGTCTGAACCGAGTCGATGATGACCAAAGAAGGGTTGGTTGCATCAATTTGGCCAAGAGCCGTGGAAAGTGATGTCTCATCCGCAAGAAAAAGCTGTGGGTGCAGGGCGCCAATACGTTCTGCGCGGCCCCTGACCTGTGAGGCAGACTCTTCGCCAGTGATGTACAAAACCGGTGCCTCCGCGGCGCAGGTCGAAGCAACGTCCAGAAGAAGAGTGGACTTTCCAACCCCGGGTTCACCGGCAAGAAGGATGACAGCTCCGGGAACAATGCCCCCACCGAGAACGCGGTCAAACTCACCGATTCCGGTTGGCTTAGACCGCGCGCGTTCAGCACTGATGTCGTTGATGGGCTGAGCAGGCTGACGAGGCGTGAGCGCGACAGCGGCACCCGGAACGGAAGCAGAGGGGCCGGACTCTTCCATGGAGTTCCATTGGTGGCACTCTCTACACTGGCCAACCCATTTGGGTGAGGTCCAACCGCATTCACTGCAGCGGTACACGCTTTTTTCTTTCGCCATATCCCTACGCTAAACCACGCCACCTGCATCTGCGTCCAGTTTGGACTGGTGCGCACATAGAATTCCCATCATGCAAATCCACAACACAGTGCATGCGCAGAATAGGAAAAGTGAAGCCACCACTTAGGGACGGTTTGCGAAATACTCCAAAAGTCGCGTATCGCCTGAAACCACAATGGTGTCTTCGCGGTTAATTCGAGTCGTCGCGTCGGCGTATTCAAAGGGCGCCCCAGGACGAAGGATCCCCAACACGTTCACGCCGTAACGGCCTCGAAGATCGAGCTCACTGAGGGTAAAACCGCACACTTCTTTCGGCGGACGGAGCTTCATGATGGCAAAGCCGTCCTTGTCCATTTCGATGTAGTCGATCATGCGTCCACCAACGAGGTGGGCCGTACGCTGACCGGCATCGGATTCGGGAGCAACAACGTGCTGGGCGCCGATGCGTCGAAGAATACGACTGTGCTCGCGCGAGATGGCCTTCGCCCAAATATTTGTCATTCCAATATCGACAAGGTTTGCAGTGATGAGCACCGAGGCCTCCAAGGAGGAACCAATCCCCACGACCGCGGAGTAGAAATCCCTTGCCCCCAACTGGTTCAGTGCTTCCATCGAGGAGGCGTCGGCCTCGACAACGGGAATACGACCCGAGAACTGCTGGACGCGGCGGCTGTCTTTTTCGACGGCCAGCACTTCGTAGCCAAGCTTGTCCAGAGTGAGGGCAACGGCGGAACCGAAACGTCCCAATCCGATGACCAGGGTTCCCGATGCAAGGGTCTTTTCTTCTGCCATAGTCGTATTCTCCCACGAGTGCGGGCTTTTGCTCGTGGGACGACGCGGCTCTTAGCCGATCAGCGGAGACTCGGCCGGTTGGCGAATTGCTCGAGGCCGATCGCGCAGAGCGAGCGCAGCGGCGAGAGTCATGGTTCCAGTACGTCCTGCAAACATCAGGGCTGCAAGAACGTATTTTGCAAGAGCTGGGAGATCGGGAGTAATACCCGTTGAAAGCCCAACGGTCGCGAATGCGGAAATCGATTCGAAGAGAACGACATCAAGACTGTAGCCGGTCAGAGTCAGCAGAACGACGGTCGAGAGAGCAACCAAAAGCGATCCCAAGAGGGTCACTGCAACGGCCAGGCGGAGCACCGAGTGGGGGATACGTCGGCTGAAGACTTCGATGTCGCGGTCGCCTCGGGCTTCGGCAGCAGCAGCTAACAAAAGAACGGCGAAGGTCGTGACCTTGATACCGCCTGCGGTTGATACGGAACCGCCACCGATCATCATCATGATGTCTTGAATGAAGTGGGTCTGGGGACGCATATTCGCCACGTCCAAAGAGGACAGGCCCGAGGAGCGGGTGTTGACCCCAGCCAAGAGCGAGTTCAACAGTCGCGAGGAAATGTCAAGATCACCAAGGGTTGCCGAATTCGTCCATTCGGTGAAGGCGAAAGCGATGGTGCCAAAGAAAACCAGAAGAATGTATGTCGAAAGTGTGAGTTTTGTATGCAGGGCCCATCTGGAGGGGGTGCGCCAGTGCTGTGAGAGGTCGGAGATAACAGGAAAGCCGATCGCCCCGACGAAGGTTCCCAGAATGATGGGACTGAGCATCCACCAGTCAGTGTGGTAGGGGACCAAGCCGCCGCTCAAGATCACGAAACCGCCATTATTGAACACCGAGATTGCCATGAAAGCCGCATGGAAGAGCGATTCCCATACGGTCTCATGGCCCAGGGTGAGGAAGCGGGGAACGAAGGCAATGGTGAGCAAAATCTGAGCGGTCAATGAGGTTCCGATAACCGCTTTCAGCAGAGCGGTCAGCCGCCCCATACCGCTGGATTTCGTCTCTACAGTTGCCAGCATTCGCTGTGTCAGCCCAAGCTGCCGGGAAACGGCGTAGCTCAAAATCGTTGCCAAAGTGACGACACCCAGACCACCGATGAAGATGCCCATAGCAATGACGGTTTGGCCAAAAACCGACCAATATGTCGCGGTATCAACAACGGTCAGGCCGGTCACGCAAACCGCGGAAATTGCAGTGAAGAGGATGTCGACGAAAGGTGCGCGTTCATCAGATGCTGTTGAAATCGGGAGTGCAAGAAGACAGGTGATGAATGCAATAAGCATGACGAAGACGATGAGCACCAGTCGCGCGGGTGAAAAACGAGCTTCGTGTGCAAACCAGACGCGGAAGCGGGTGAGAATTCCAGAATCTTCAAGGGCGTAGGGCTTGACTCCGGCGGGATAGACAACGGTAGGCGAAGGTCGATCTTCGGGGATGCCTGTCGGTCCGTAGCCTCGGCTTGAGTGAGCGAGTGCGCGACGATGCGACGCAGAGGAATGCTGATCGGATGCCCGACCGGGCGCGCTAGGGCGCCGATTTCTACGAGCCATGTCACCTCCAGAATCACTCGCAAGCTTCATCCTAATGCCCTAAAAGTCTATTGGCTGAAACATATGTGAATAACGTGACACAGGGGACAGCAGTGATTGAAGAAAATTGAAGTGGAGAAAGTTGCCAAATGGGGGGATCTTTCCAGTATCATGAGACGGAATTAATCTTTGCACGTCTGGGAGTCATCAATGGATCAGCACTCTGCCCCGCGTTTTATGACGGTATCTGAGGTGGCGGATATTATGCGCGTCTCGAAGATGACTGTTTATCGTTTGATTCACAGCGGAGAGATGCCGGCAATTCGCGTCGGTAAGAGCTTCCGAGTTCCCGAGTCTGCGGTCGGCCAACTGATCCGCGCCGGTCTGACTGATCACATCGATGAACGCGTTGCGGGGATTAACGGGTAATATAAACCTGCTGTGCCTTTTGGCACCTGACGTCAGGCGGTAGTCACCTCTGCCGCACCTACACACTCGAGGGAGGAACCCCATGGGCTCCGTCATTAAGAAGCGCCGCAAGCGCATGGCGAAGAAGAAGCACCGCAAGCTGCTGCGCAAGACGCGTCACCAGCGTCGCAACAAGAAGTGATCTTCTTGAAGGGTCCCTCCACTGGTGGGGCCCTTCGGCATATCTCCCGCAACGCATGCGCTGAATACATCGCAGTATTGCCTCAGCGCAGTGGTACCTCCAGAAAGGCACTGTCATGAAGACTGTTATTCACGTGATGCGCCACGGTGAAGTTGATAATCCCGATGGTATTTTGTACGGCCGCCTTCCCGGTTATGGCTTAACTGACCTTGGTATTGAGATGGCCGAGGCCGTCGCTGAGTATTTCGTCGACAGCGGCGCCGATATTACCCACGTCGTTGCCTCGCCCCTGTTGCGTGCCCAGATGAGTGCAGCGCCGACCGCCCTTGCCTACGAGCTTGAGATCGAACATGATCACAACCTTATTGAGGCGGAGTCGGTTTTTGAAGGTGTTGCAGTCAATGCGAATCCGTGGGTTCTTGCACGCCCCGAATACTGGCGTTACTACGTGAACCCTTTGCGCCCCTCTTGGGGAGAGTCCTACGCCCATGCTGCCCAGCGCATGACCCGTGCGGTCGCTCGCGCATTGCGTGAGGCGCGCGGCCACGAGGCGCTGCTGGTTTCGCACCAAATGCCCATCGTTTCGCTTCAGCGCCTGATCCGTCACCAGCCCCTGGGACACTCACCGCTGTCACGGCAGTGCTCCCTTGCTTCGCTGACCTCGCTCATTTTTGATGATGACGTGCTGGTTGGAATGACCTATAACGAGCCGGCTGCGCACCTGCTGTCTAAGGCCTCGGATATGGTTCCCGGGGTCTCTGAAGCCCAGCTCAAGCGCTAGGCGTTGGGTCTTCGTCCTTACCTGGATCAGAATCCTCTCCATCGTCTGCGGTGGAGGGGTTTTCTTTATTCTTCCGTTCTTCTTCACGCTTACGCTTCATCTGAAGATCTCGCTCTAAACGGAAGAGGAATTCGGGATCATCATCTGGGGCGGTTGGGGCTTTGGGAGCGGATTGTGCCTGACGGTCCTCGGCATTTGCGACCATCTTGAGGACGATCCACGCAATTGCTCCAAGAGAAACGAATGGGACTGTCACGACCAAGATGATCAGCCAGGTCATTCGAGAAAGCTTCATAGGCATTCTGTCGGCCGGCGTTGTTGCCCAATCTGAAATTGCATAAATCGATGCGGCGAACCATGCGACGATGAACAGAATACGTACCATGATTTGAGTTTAGAGCAGTTGCTCAGGCAAATGTACTTGAGACCAAGAGAGCGCTAACGAAGAGCGCCCACCCCAAGGTTAAAAAGCCGGTGTGTTTGAGGACAATGATGAGGTCCTTTCCCTTCACTCCGCTCAACACCAAGTAGACCGGCTGGAAGATCGCCAGAATCCACGCAAGCGACGCCAAAATGCAGATGATGACATGGGTGCCGATCGCTGCGGGAAGCGCAAAGAAGACGGAGATCGGGGCCAATAGGCACAGGGAAAAGAGGATTCGAGAAGCTCGCTGCCCCAAGCGAACGGCCACGGTCTTTTTCCCGGTAGCGCTATCGGTAGGAATATCGCGGATGTTGTTGACCATGAGCATTGCCACCGACATCAGACCCAAGCATGAGGCCATGAGCCACAGCCACCAAGGTGCTGAAGGGATATGCGTCCATGTCGTTCCAACGGTCGCCATCAGCCCGAAGAAAACAAAGACAAAGAGTTCCGATAGGCCGATTCCCATATAGCCGTAAGGGTGTTTCCCGCCCGTGTAGAACCAAGCCGCCGCAACCGCAGCAATGCCTGCGGCGATCAGAGGCCAGGTCCCACTGATCGCAACAAGGATCAAGCCAAGGACGCCGGCTGCCGCAAAGCACCCCAGTGCCGCCTTTAAAACAGTACGAGGCCGCGCAAGCCCAGAACCCGTCAAACGTTGGGGACCGCTTCGCTGGTCATCCGTCCCACGGATGCCATCGGAGTAGTCGTTGGAGTAGTTCACGCCAACTTGAAGCAATAGAGCGACAAGAAGCGCCAAGACTGAGCGTGCAAGATGAACAGCTCCCAAGGCGAAAGCCGCGGCAACACCGACGAAGACCGGAGCCGCAGCAGCAGGAAGGGTGCGCAGCCTGGCACCTTCAATCCAATCGCCCAGGCTTGCTTGTCGCCTATTTTCAGTGCTCATCGGCGCCACTCAGACTCTGTCCCAGTGAGAGATTCAGCGAGCTGGCGTGCGGCAATGCGATCGACCTTGCCGGAAGAAAGCTGCGGAATCGAAGAAACGAAGATCACGCGACGCGGTGCCTGCGGGCGACCGATCTGGGAAGAAACGGCCTCGCGAATGCGATGCCCCTGTTCCTCAACAAACTCAGGCGGGGGAGGGAAGGAAGGAGCATCCTCGGGGACAACAAGGCAGGACAATGCCTGTCCCCACTTTTCGTCGTCCAAGCCCAGCGCCCACGCGTCCTTGATGCCCGTGACGTTCTTCAGAGCATCCTCGACTCGGATCGGCGGAATGTTGAGCCCTCCGGAAATGATCATGTCGTCGGCGCGCCCCAGAACTTTCAAACGACCACCGGCGTCGATTACACCGGTATCCCCGCTGATAAACCAACGGGTACCGGCCTCGTCGTGGAATGGGGTGTCGCCGACAAGGTAGCGCGTCAGCAAAACGGGGCCGGCGATAGCGATACGGGTGGCGCCCTCCCAATCGAGGGTACGGACCATAACTCCGGGAAGCGGGACTCCGTCATATACGCAGCCGCCGCAGGTTTCGGTCATTCCAAAAGACTCGACGATGGTGAGTCCTGCATCCTCGGCACGTTGGCGCAGCGCGGGATCAAGACGAGTGCCGCCGATCAAGATGGTGTGGAGGCGCGCCAAGGCGCTCACGACTTCCTCGCCGGTGTTCAGGCAATCAACCAATTGGGTGGGGACTAGAGAGAGGTAGCCCGGCAGAGAAGGATCGGAGGTTGCCCCCGCAATCGCGGGAAGCAGATCCTTTGGATTGAAACCATGGGAACAATCAACGATCTGGGGCGAAATTTCGGTCGCGGCAGCACGCATGAGTACTTGAGCGCCCGCGATGTGGTGGGAACTCAGCGCCAAGATCCAGCGCCCCGGTCCCCCCAGAACGGAATGCGTCGCCTTAACCGAGGCCATCAGAGCGTCGATGGAGAGGCCAACTAGCCGCGGTTCGCCAGATGAACCAGAGGAGGCCAAAACCAGATCGATGTTATCGAAAAGAGTGGGGTCGTCAATGCGGTCGGCAAGCTCTGGGTAGAGCTCGGGTGGGAAGGCTTCACGTGGTGTGGTCGCAGCTGTGCGCAAACTCGATGGGGGAACAAGCTCAGGGTCGCGAATAACAACAACGGTGTGCGGCGCGGGGTGATCGGGGTCTAACTGACGCTCTTCATACAGCTCCGCGAGCTTGTGTAGCGAGGCATGAGCCATTGCTACAGATGCCGGGGAAGTGCCCCCCGGAACGACAAGAAGACGAAGGTCACTCACGTTTATCCCTCCTGGGGTCCGCCTGCTTTAACGGTACCCCCGACCAGTTGGAATAGGGTAACAGGAAACAATCTGGGCTGTCTGAAGATATGCGGGTCACATAGATGCGCACAATCTGTGAATTTCAAGCAAAAATGATGTGAAATCAGTAGGATAGAGGGGATGTCTGAACATAAATCTTCACGGTCACGTAAGCCGCTTGTGATCGGTGTAACGCTTGGATGCGTCCTGATTGCTCTGTGTGCGGCTGGGGTTGCTTATGCCCTGCACTATTCTGCGCGCGCGCTGCCCAATGTCAGTGTGGCTGGCCAGTCGGTATCGGGAATGACCCGGGATGAAATCGCGCAGATGGTTGATCAGCGCGCGAAGGCGATGCAGGTCAATGTTGTAGTCGAGGGGCATTCAACACCCCTGACGCTTTCCGATATGGGAATAACCGTTGATCCGCAGGGGAGTGCAGATCAAGCGCTCGCCGCGAATTCGAACCTGTTTAATCGGTTCAAAGCGATTTTTGTTCACAATGACGTACCGGCTGCGATCAGTGTCGATGATCTGAAGATGAAGGATGTATCGAACTCGATCGCATCCTCGCTGGGAACTCCGGTTGTTGACGCTACTGTTCGTCCAGCCGAGGATCAAGAGTCCTTTGTTTCAACCAAGTCTCAGGCTGGGCGTGGCGTTCCCTATGACGCCCTTCGCAATTCCTTGGACGAGGCCGCGCGGATGCTCCGCGGGGGAGAAGTGCAGTTGAGCGCAACTAACCTTCTTCCCGTGGTTGATGATGCGAGTGCGCAGACCATCGCCGAGGCCGCAAATAAGCTTGCGCAGATTCCCGTTGAGATTTCCGACGGTGAAGACACGATCGAGGCCAGCTCGAAGGATCGGGTTGGATGGGTGAAGATTGCTCTGGCCGACGATGGTTCCTTGAAGCAGCCTGCGATTGATGAAGAGCGCGTCCGTGAGTGGGTGCGTTCTCAGGGCGAAGAAACCAATCGTGATCCTGTGAATGGTCGCCACAACGTCAACTCTGCTGGCGATATCGTTCAGACTCCGAAGAAGGCTGTTGATGGCCGAAAGGTCAAGGACCTTGATGCGCTCGCGGCCTCGGTGATTACCTCACTCAAGGACAACAAGAAGTTTGAGGGGAACTTCAGCTACGACGTCACTCCGGCTACCTATGAACGCAAGCTCATTGCTGACGGTGCTGAAAATTTGGTTTATCAGGCCGCTCCGGGTGAGAAGTGGCTTGAGATCAATCTGGGAAACAACTCTGTCACCGCCTATGAGGGCGCCACAGTTGTCCACGGTCCGGTCGCGATTGTCCCCGGTTCACCTGGTCATGAGACTGTCACGGGACTCTACAACGTTTACCTCAAGTATCAGGCCCAGGATATGGGGTGCACTCCAGATTGGCCTTACTGTGCGAAGGGAGTGCCGTGGGTGACCTACTGGACTGGCTCCTACGCGTTCCATGGTGCCCCTTGGCAGGATTCATTCGGCTGGAGTGGACCCGGTGGTTCACACGGCTGCATCAATATGCCAGTTGAAGAGGCGCATTGGGTGTATCAGTGGTCGGAGATTGGCACTCCGGTCATGTCGCACTACTAAATCGCTGGAGTTTTTAGTTTAGAGTCCAGCCTCGGCAAGGAGCGCAGAGACGCTCATGCCAAGCGCTTGTGCAATGCCGCTGAGTGTTGTCATGCGTGGGTTGGAAGCGCGGGTTTCGCCTTTGCGTCCCGAAGCGCGTCCTGATTCCAGTAGTTGAATTTGGTTTTTCGTTACGCCAGAACGGTAGGCCAGGGTTTCTTGTGAGAGTTCGTGCTCCTCACGAAGTCTGCGGAGAGTGAAGCCAAATTCGCGCGCGTTTGAATCGTTCCAAAAAACCACCCACCTATATTGAGAAAAGGGACAAGAAGAGTACACCCTATATAAAAGGCGTATTTTAGTAGGTCTAAAATTGCTCCCTGATCAGCGTTGAGCAGGGGCAATGATGGGTTCTTCAAAGGACTTTGATCTGAGGGCCAATAGTCCAGTGATGTTCTTCTGCAAATGTGGGACAATATGAAGCGACAAATGTTGTCATCAATTAGGAGGCTCCTGTGCCCATCGCAACCCCTGAGGTTTACAACGAAATGCTCAACCGTGCGCGTGACGGAAAGTTCGCGTACCCGGCAATTAACGTGACCTCTTCTCAGACTCTGAGCGCTGCACTGCGCGGTTTCGCCGATGCCGAATCTGACGGCATCATCCAGGTTTCCGTGGGTGGCGCTGAATACTGGTCAGGTTCCACCGTCAAGGACCGTATCGCCGGCTCGTTGGCAATGGCTGCCTACGCCCGTGAGGTCGCAAAGAACTACGACGTCACCATTGCTCTGCACACCGACCACTGCGCAAAGCAGAACCTGGATTCCTGGACCGAGCAGCTCATGCACATGGAGGCCGAGGAAGTTAAGGCTGGCCGTCTTCCCTGGTTCCAGTCCCACATGTGGGATGGCTCCGCCATTCCGTTGGATGAGAACCTTGAGATTGCAAAGCGCCTGCTGCAGCTGGCCGTTGACTCTCACACCGTCCTCGAGATCGAGGTCGGCGCTGTGGGTGGCGAAGAAGACGGTGTCGTTGGTGAAATCAACGAGAAGCTGTACACCTCGACCGCAGATGCCATCAAGACCGTTGAGGCCCTGGGCCTTGGCGAAAAGGGCCGTTACATCACCGCTCTGACCTTCGGTAACGTGCACGGTGCGTACAAGCCCGGTCACGTCAAGCTGCGTCCTGAGCTCCTGGGCACCATCCAGGAAGAGGTTGCTGCTCACTACGGTCTGGATCACCGCCCCTTCGACCTGGTCATGCACGGCGGCTCCGGCTCCACCGACGAAGAGATCGCACTGGCAGTTGCCAACGGCGTCATCAAGATGAACGTTGACACTGACACCCAGTACGCCTTCACCCGCCCCGTGGTCAACTGGATGATGACCAACTACGAGGGTGTCCTCAAGATCGACGGCGAGGTCGGCAACAAGAAGAAGTATGATCCTCGCGCTTGGGGTAAGGAAGCTGAAGCCGGTATGGCTGCACGCGTTGTTGAGGCTGCTGAGCGTCTGGGCTCGGTCGGCACCAAGATGCGCTGATCGCTTCTGAAACTGCTTCATTAGCACTGAAAGGTGAGGGTACCCAAATGGGTGCCCTCACCTTTTCTGTTGTGATGTGCCTATCGATCGGAAGGACAGGCTAAACTTGTAGCTAGTCGAAGGACGATTCTCAGGGTCTTCGGAAGGATGACAATGATGACTGATACGACATGGACCCGCGTTGAGGGAATGATGATTGCCTCCCAGCTTGATCCCGATCAAGTTGCGCAGGTGCTCCGTGAAAGTTCCGTTTTGGCCCAATTAGAGTGGTTTGAGGCAACTCCTCAGCTTCTGGGCCTCAATATTGCGGTTGAGAACGGACGAGTCGCGACCCTTGCTGAAGGTGCTCAGGATGCGCAAGCGGGAATTACGGTCAGCGAGCTTGCTTCTCAGTTAGCGTCGCACTTCAAAGCAGAGGTGCGTCTGGGCGGAGAACATATCGATGCTCTTCCTCAGGGTGATAGCCCTCTGGCAGATTTCCTTCCCGAAGAGGTCGAAGAGTCAGAGTCGGGCGTTCGCGTCGTAGAACTTGGTCGTACCCCCGCATCTTCGGTTCCTCTCTTGGCTGCACTTGAGGGCGTCGATGTCGCAGATGTCGAGCTAGACAACGGGTATCGCGCACTGTTGGCTGAAATTCCCGAAGACAAGTCAGGATGGAACTTCGGTGATCTTCCGCTGGTTTCCTTGGCGATGACCGATGGTGATTTGCATCTGTACTTGGTGACCGATGACCATCTCGAGCATGTGCTGACCCATAACTGGGGGATGACAACGCGTATCGTGACCGGTTCCGCTTCTCCTGAGTCCGTAGATCCTTCGGTCGTCGATTTGGTGGGAGACCGCCCTGCCCTGCGTGAAATCGCGGCACACGTCCCGGGCGCTGATGTTGAGGCATTGCTGGCCGCTCAGGACCTTAACGGAGTTCATGCAATTACTGCCGTCGTGAAGGCTCTTGCGCTGCCTCACGGCGTTGCAGAGTTCCTCCAGGGTTCGATTGAAGCCGGGGATGTTGAAGGCGCAGTTCTCCACAATGCGCGCGGCATCTCGAACGCCATCGGTCGTAGCGTTGACATCATGATGACCGGGAACAAGGAAGAAGATCCCAGCGCTATTCAGAAGGCCTACATGGCGGTTGTCTCTGACCGTCCGTGGATTCTTTCAGCTCTCGCTTCTATCGAGGCGGCGGCCGGTGCGGCGTTGTTGGTTTCTGCGGTGAAGGCTACGAAGCCGCGTTCGGGATGGAAGATCTTCTCGGGTGTTTTCGGAGGTGCTCTTCTGGTGGATGCCTTCGCTGAACTTGCCTTGGCGCGCGTGATGCGTGCGAAGTTTGGACGCCGCTAAGGTCATTTGAAACGACACAAGCGCTGGGCTGCATCGTCAGCCCAGCGCTTCTTTATCGCCTTGTTGTGTGGGCGCAGTATCTGCTTGGGCACCATGAAAGAGCGTGCAGAGCTCTTATGAATACAAAAACTGGCACCTACCAAGTGATAGGTGCCAGCGAAAATGAAAGAGAGTGTTTCACTTACCCTTGTGGAAGGTCGCCAGTGCGCCGGCACCGGCAGTGACGAGCAGTGCAGCAACCGCAACCGCGCTATTGGCTTCGACGTCACTCATCAAGCCGCCACGGCGACCGTTCGCGTTGAAACCATAGCTGGAATCAGCCAGCTGTGAGTTGTCTTGGTTCTCTGCGGGAGCCTGCGAAACAACAGGGGTGGCATCGCTGTTCGAGTGAGTGGGGGCGGCAGCTGCGGCATTATTGCGTTGGGCCGCCGCAGCGTTTGCGTTCTGCTGTTGGCGAGCAGCTGCCTGAGCCTGTCGAGCAGCAGCATTGCGACGCGCTGCTTCCTGTGCGGTCGGACGGTTCGGTGAACCGGGAGCGAAGACTTGTACTCGACGAGCCGGGGCAGGCGCAGGACGAGCCTCGTTTTGCCTGGGCCGAGGCTGAACATTCGACTGGCTTTGGTTGATATGCCGGGTCGGAGTTGCTGTCGGTAGGGGCTTTGCCGTCGCAGAACGCGTCTGATCATCACTTGAAGGCGTGGTAGCCGTAGGAGTGGGGGACGGAGTCGCTGAGGGCGTTGCCGTCGGTGTGGGAGTTGCGCTTGCGCAGGCAATCTTCCCTGTTAGCTCAAGATCGGTCTGCTTTGATTTGTCCGCACCCAAGCGTTTCCAGCTGAAACGAGTAGTTGTCTCATTGATGGCATCGGGGGTGCACTGAGCGATTGTTTGGCGAAGCTGAGCGGTGATCGTGATCGTTGAGCCCTTTGGCATGTTGATCACGGAATGGAAGGGCGAGAACTCGGGCTTGTCCTGAGTGAGAGTAACGGATTCTGCATACCCATCGGCGCGCTCGGGGCAGGTTGCTCCGCCCTTAACTGAGCACTGGAGGCTCCAAATGACCGTACTACTACCGGGGACCTTGCTGGAGAAAACGCCCTCGATCTCGATGTCCTTAGCATCCTTGCCGACATTGGTCAGCTCGAATGTCATGGTACGAATTTGTCCGTTTTGGACCAGGATCTCAGGGGTCGCAAGCGAAGAATCGATGGCGGGAATGCCCTTTTCCTGCAACTCATCGAGAGTTTTAACATCCTGCTCATCGCCTTGCAATTGAGCAATTGAGGTGGCGTTGGCGGAAGGTGTTGCGTTGCTCTCAACCCACACCGCACCTTCGTGACCCTTTAGGTCATTCAAAGAAGGCGTATCGTCGTTGGATGCGGGCTCGGGTTCAAGCTGCTCGAAGGTGACCGCCGGAGTCTGATTGGACAGTGTCGTTTCAGGTGCGAATTCAGCACCTTCAACAATGACCTCTGCCTTTTCATAAGGCGTGTGGACAAACTTCTTTGCCAGCGGGGAACCGCTTTCAAGTACAAGGCGGTCGGGAGTCGACTGCAGATCCTTGACACTGTGAGTTGGGTCTGCGCTGGGAGCTTCAGCCGTAGCGTGTACATCTAGGCTGCCACCGACGTCGTCTAGATGATCAAGGGGATCAGTGGAAACGGTTGTAACGGGCGTTGTGTCTGGATGCGCAGATGCGGATGACCAGGGCAGAGCCAAGAGCGTAAAAGACCCGCCAATCGCGGCAGTTGTGAGAAGAATTAGGGCGCGCGAAACCTTGGAGCCCTGTCGATACGACAGCACCCTTTGGGAGCTTTGCGATCCTAAGCGAATTCTCACATAGGCCCTTTCTTTGAACGCAATTCGTGTGATGGGAGCACGTATTGCTGGAGAGTTCCTGCAGCTGATGGCACTTATAGTTTATAGGTTTTGTCAAGCTAATGGGATACAGAAGTGTATCTTATGGACACTTTTCCCTGATATTTCTGCAGAAATGTCATACAAAGTAACCATGGGTCGAGCTGTGACAAAGCTGATCGACTCCTGAAAGCCAAATTAATAGTTAGAAATAATACGGGAAAGAAGACCAATCTGGCGAGCGGTGTTCAATGAATGCGTCGCGACCTTCCTGAGCCTCATCCGTCATGTATGCCATGCGCGTTGCCTCCCCGGCAAAAACCTGTTGGCCAGCCAAGCCGTCATCGGCCAAGTTGAAAGCAAATTTCAGCATACGGATAGCCTGTGGAGACTTCGTTGCAATGATCCGAGCCCACTCCAACGCGGTTTCCTCCAGCTGAGCATGGGGAACGGCCTCGTTAATGACGCCCCAGCGCTCCGCGGTATCAGCGTCATAGCGCCTGGCAAGGAAGAAAATCTCACGTGCACGCTTATCGCCTGCTTGGCGTGCGAGCAGCGCAGAGCCATAACCGGCATCAAAAGAACCAACATTTGCATCGGTCTGCATGAACGCGGCATGCTCACGAGAAGCAATCGAGAGATCGCACACAACATTCAAGCTGTGGCCGCCACCAGCTGCCCAACCGGGAACCGCTGCAATAACGACCTTCGGCATGGTGCGGATCAGGCGCTGGACCTCCAAAATATGAAGGCGTCCCGCGCGTGCGGGGTCAATTTGCTCGCGTCGCTGTTCCACTCCCGCCGAGGCCTCGCTGCCCTCCACCTCGTAGTGGTAGCCGTCTTTTCCTCGGATCCTCTGGTCGCCACCCGAACAGAAGGAATAACCACCGTCGCGAGGGGATGGCCCGTTTCCCGTCAAAATAACCGCAGCGACATCGCTGGTCATTCGCGCGTGGTCCAGGCAGCGATAGAGCTCATCAACGGTATGTGGACGGAACGCATTGCGAATTTCTGGACGATCAAAAGCAATACGGACCACGGGCAGGTCCGCGCCCTTCTCGGCTCCGTCGCCGGGGCCTCGGGAAATCCCGCGGTGGTAGGTCATATCGGTTAGCTCGAAACCTTCAACCTCACGCCATCGCGAAGGATCAAAGGTATCGGAAACGAAATTCAGTGCGCTCATAGTCCCAACAATAGCGGCCGATGACCACTTGTTGCCCAGAGGGCTAGGATAGGGATGTTCATACAGTTGATGACTAAGCAAAGGAGCTCATCGATGTCCTCCTCTCTGTCCACGATTCCCGGACTTCTTCCACTTCCGGTCTTCATTGAAGAGGCCGATGCGCATCCCGAAGAAGCCACTTGGGCAGAAATTAGCCCCTCTGTTGTACTGAAGACTCCTGAGGAATTTTCGGCGGCAATTGCACCCCTAGCAATCCCCGAGGAATGGCAGTTCGCAGAGGCCTACATCTTGACTATTTCCGCTGGAAGCGCGCAGGTAACTGCTGCTAGCGAATTAGGGCTGTCTCGAGGCCTGCGTCGCCTCAACACATTGGCCATCGCGAATCACAGCCGGGCTCCCATTGCAGTGAAGATCATCGACTACCCCGCTTATAGGCACCGCGGCTTGCATATCGATGTTGCCCGCCATTTCTTCGCCGTTCCCACAATCCTTCGCGTTATGGATGCGATGAGCGAAGTGGGTTTGAATATCTTGCACCTGCACCTGAGTGATGATCAGGGATGGCGCATTGAAATCCCGCAATTCCCCGAACTCATTGAACGCTCATCCGATTGCGCAGTCGGCGGAGAAGAAGGCGGGTACTACACTCTTGATGACTATCAGACCCTGGTCGAGGGAGCGCGCTCGCGGATGATTGCGATCATCCCCGAAATTGATATCCCCGGACACGTCAATGCTGCGCTCCATGCGATTGAAGGACTCAACCCCGATGGGGTCTGTCCGCCCCTTTACGAAGGAACTGAAGTCGGCTTCTCGACCCTCTCAACCAAGGCGCCTGCAACCCAGGCCTTCCTCGAGGCCGTCGTCGAGACCCTTGCTCCCTTCTCTCCGGCCGGTATCCACATCGGTGGCGATGAATCCTTCTCAACAGCCGAAGGCGATTACCCAGCGATTGTTGGAAGCCAAATTGAGCGTATTCATGCCCGTGGGACGCGCACTGTGGCGTGGGAAGAAGCTGCGGATCTGCTTGGGGATGGCGATCTTGTTCAGGTGTGGCATGACGATCTTGAAGGGGACTCGATCGCTCGTGCTGTCGGACGCGGAGTGAAAGCGATCATGTCGCCCGGTCCGAAGGCCTACTTCGATATGAAGGAATACCCAGAGCAGAAGCTCGGCATCACCTGGGCCGGAATCCTTCCTTTGAAGAAAGCCTGGGATTGGGATCCCGAGAGCATCTGTGAGGGTGTGGACCGCACGGGGATTGAAGGCGTCGAGGCCTGCTTGTGGAGTGAAACCTTGCGCCGAGAGAAGGACGTGTGGGAGATGCTGCTTCCACGCCTTGCGGCTCTTGCAGAAGTTGCCTGGGCGGGAGGCCCTCGCGGAAGCTGGGAAGACTTCCAAGAACGTTTGGCGGGCCTCGAAGGCCTGTGGCGAGGCCGAGGCTGGTACGTCAAATAAATAGAACGCAAATGAAAAGCCCTCCCACGCGGAAGCGGGGGAGGGCTGCGTGCTACCTCATCGCATCAAAACAAACTAGGCAGCGAATGGAGTTTGTTGAGCATTAAGCCTGGGCGTAGAGGCGCATCAGGCGTTCAACTTCTTCCTGGACCAAATGAGTTGCGGGGCCGACATACTTTCGCGGATCAACAATCTTCGGGTTTTCATCAAGAATCTGACGAACGCCCTGAGTGAAGACGACATTCAAGTGTGTCGATACGTTGATCTTGGTCATTCCGGCTTGAATTGCCGCGACCATGCCCTCGTCGGGAACGCCGGAAGAGCCGTGCAAAACCAGCGGGACAGGGACGAGTTCATGGATTGCAGCAATCAGCTGATTGTCCAAAACCGCCTCGCGAGTTGCCATCGCGTGAGAAGAACCCACAGCAACGGCAAGCAGATCAACGCCGGTATCTGCGACAAACTGGGCCGCATCTTCAGGATTGGTGCGTGCTGAGGGGTCGTGGACACCGTTCTTTCCACCAACTTCACCCAGTTCGGCCTCGACGCTGACACCGTGCTCGTGAGCGAAAGCGGTGATCTCAGCGGTAGTCTCACGGTTCTGCGCATCTGGAAGCTTTGAACCGTCGTACATGATCGAGGTAAAACCGAGCTCGACAGCCTCACGGCACAAATCGGTGGATTCAGCGTGATCAAGGTGAACAGAAACGGGAACGGTGGAGGCCTCGGCAAGCTCAATAAGCGCGCGTCCCAGGGGGCGCAGGCGGCCACCGTGGTACTTCACAGCGTTTTGGGACAGCTGAAGGACCAAGGGTAAACCGGTGTTTTCGGCGGCATCAACGAATGCTTCGGCGTGATCAAGGAGGACCACGTTAAAAGCCGCAAGACCAACCTTGCGGGCGGCGCAATCGCGTGCAAGTACAGCGGTGTCAGCAAGCATAGCGACCTACTTTCTTGACAAATTAGGACAGGCGAACAGGAGAAATACGGGAAAGAAGCTCCTCGCGGAGGGGAAGATCGATCTCCCCTGCGACGGGCATGGTCACTGCGGCCGCAGAGGTTGCGACGGCCTCGGCAATGGCAGTAGGAATCTCTGACTCAAAGTCATTCCCAGCCTGAGCAAGCGAGCGTGCAAGGGATGCAACGCAGGCATCGCCGGCGCCGGTGGCATTGCCCTGAAGGACAACTCCGGCCTCGGCGTGCCAATGGCTTTCGCGAGAAAAGAGGTCCATGCCCTCTTCACCTCGCGATACACACACCCAGCTCGGTCCCTGCTCGATAAGGGCACGCGCGCCCTCTTCGATGGAGGACGCACCCGTAGCTTCAAGGAGCTCCAAGTGATTGGGCTTGAGGACATTGGCCCATGCTGCGCACTCAACCAAGGAAGGCCCTGAGGTATCCAGAATGATGCGGCAACCGATCTGACGGACACGGCGCAACACCGGCTCGAGAACCTCAAAAGTGCTACTTCCGGGAAGAGAACCCGAAACGACCAAGAGGTCATCCGCATTCAGGTGGTTTCCCAAAAGATCAGCCATCTGCTTCCAGGAATCAGGATCTAGAGCATGACCGGACTCGTTGTATACCGTGGCGGTGTCGTCAATCATTGCGATTGAGCGTCGCGTTTGGAAGGGAACCTCAACCCACTCTGGCGTCACTAGAGTAGTCATTTCCTTCATCAGCGAGGCGATCACACTGCCGGTTGCACCCCCCAAGAAACCTGTTGCATGGCTGGGGACACCGAGCTGGTCCAAGACACGAGAGACATTCAGTCCCTTTCCTCCCGGACGCTGGGAATACTCCGTGATGCGGTGAACCTGACCGCGGGTTTGGTCAGGTGCCTGCCACGTAATATCCAGAGCCGGATTGGGAGTGAAGGTCCAGATCATGATTCAACCTCGATTCCGTGGCTCTGGAATGCCAAAGCTGCGGCGCCCAGTGCCTGAGACGAGGAACCCAAAGCAGCGGAGAACAGTGCAGGCGCGGGCATGACTGTGCAGCCTGATTCCAAGCCTTTACGCAGGGGATCGTAAACAAGCGAGCCACCTTTACAGAGGCCACCTCCCAGAACGACGGGAAGCGAGCCAACCTGGTGGCACACCGTTGCAAGAATCCCGCCCAGGAGACTCATCGAGGTCTCAAGGATCTCGCGTGCCTTTCGAGCGTTCTCGCTGGATGAAAGGGCAAGTTCCTCAACTTCGCGGGCCCCGGATCCTTCGGGGACGATTCCGGCCTCGATTGCCCGGCGTGCAATACCGCTGGCCGAGGCAACCTGCTCCACCGGAACAACCTCATAGGGGCGATCGGGGTGCGGAACGGGAACCTGTCCGATCTCACCAGCCCACGGCGGTGCCGGCGCGAGGCGCGAATTGATCACAACACCCGAGGCGATCCCGGTCCCTACTGCCACATACAGGCAGGAGGGACGGCGAACGCCCCACAGGGCCTCGGCAAGAGCGCCCGAGCGGACATCGTGTCCCAGGGGGACGAAGGAACCCAGGGCTTCGGAAAGCTTTTCGCTTAGAGGAGCGTCTTTCCAGCCCAGATTGGCGGAGAAAATGCCAATTCCATGTTCTTCGTCAATAATTCCAGGAACGCACACGCCGACGGGCGCATCGACCGAAGCCTCGCGAAGAGTTCGGGCCAGACGCACGACCGCAGAAACGACATCATCAGCGCCGGTCTGGGGGGTGGCGACGGCCTCGGAAGAGGTAATCACAGTGCCGCGGGTGTCAGCGAGCACCCCCTTGATGGTGGTGCCGCCGACATCGATCCCGATAGCGAGCTTCTGGTCCGAGTTGCTCACTTGAGGATCACCGAGCGGGTCAGGTGGCGCGGGGTATCGGGGTTGAGACCGCGAGCCTCAGCGCGGGCAACGGCGAGGCGCTGTGCGACAACGAGGTGAGCCATGGGGTCACCGTCGAAAGTCACCAATTCGGCGCCAGTTGCGGCAACCTGATCGGCCATGCCCTCGGGAACCGGGCCGAAAACCCAGGTCAGGCGGCCGGGCTGAGCGATAGAGATCGGGCCGTGGCGGTATTCCATTGCAGGGTAGACCTCAGTCCACGACTGGGATGCTTCACGCAGCTTCAGGCCAGCTTCGTTAGCCAGACCAATGGTCCATGCGGTGCCCAGGAAGGTGATCTGGTCGGCATCAACCCAACGCTGGGGGATTTCGAGCTCGAGGGCGCGCTGTGCGTCATCCGCGGCTGCAGCGATATCGTCGCCCAAGCTGTGACGGAAGTATGCAAGAGCAGTGGTTGCAAAACGGGTCTGGACAACGGATTCTTCATCGGCGAAGTCCAGAACAACCTCAACATCTGCGTAGGGGGTTGCGGGACCATTGCCCACAGCGGTGATCAAGACGTTGGGGATGCCGCGATCCTTCAGGCCGTGCAGGATGTCAATAATTTCAGTTGTCGTGCCCGAACGGGAAAGGCACACGACGCGGTCGTAGTGGCGATCCCAGGGGAATTCGGTGGCGGTGAAGGCATCAGAGAGACCCTTGCCCTGGCGCTCGCGGGCAACGGTGTATGCCTGCGCGATAAACCATGATGTTCCACACCCGATGACGGCAATTGCCTCACCATCTTTGGGAAGTGCATCAGTGGGAACGTCAAGAACTCGACGCCACAGCTCAGGTTGGCTGTTAATTTCTTCAGAAGTAAGGGACATCGGTGTCTCCATTGTTATCGGGAATGCATCACCACCTCGGTGTGCTTGTACTATCGTACCAAGAAGGAAATAACTTAGGACTAGCTGGATAAGTGCCCGAAGTTGTCTACCTCTTTGCAATGACGCTGAAATCAACACATCGGAGTGACAATGACTGACAAATCGACCAAGCCAGGTCGTCTCACCCTTCCCATTGAGCGTGGAATCGATGCCGAAGTGCGCGCTCTTGTTGAACGCCTTGGTGCGGACGCAGTGCGAAATTCCGATGGAACAGAACTGCCTGAGTGGGTCGACCGAGCATTTGCCAAGGTGTACTCCACGTATTTCCCCGCTCGTGGTGATGAAGACTGGGCCGATCAGAGCGAGGGCGAGCGCATCCACCAATACCTTTCCTCAAACCCTCATACGGCGCCAGAAAGCGGGCCTTTGAGTATCAATGTCATGGAGGGATGGTTCCAGGCACAATTCCGTCCCGATACTCAATGCGACACCTCCCGCTGGTGGCAGGTGATTGATCGGACCAGCGGGCAGGCTCTGGATCCTTCGGAGTGGAGCGTTCAAGAGGTTGAACCCTCACCCGTCGTTGATCCCGTGCCGATCGTTGGAGAGCTACCACCCTCCGCTTCGAGCGCGGTGGTGACAATTCACAAGCCCATTCCCTTCCACGTGTACACCGTGAACTTCTTTGCCGTGCAGATGTGGGATTCCACCCAGATGTACAACTATCTGACGAACGACTGGGCGCTTGAGGAAGGCCGCGTGAAGGAGCGTCCCTTCGATGTGGCATTCCCGCGGACCTGGGAGCACGTCAAGGATGCCTTGGCCGCATGGCTGAAAGCGAACCCTCAAGTGGACGTGGTTCGTTTTACGACCTTCTTCTACCACTTCACCTTGGCTTTCGATTCCCGAGGCCGCGAACGATACGTCGATTGGTTTGGATACTCGGCCTCGGTGTCGATCCCGGCGATGGAAGAGTTTGAAAAGGAATACGGCTATGCGCTGACTCCCGAGGACTTTGTGGATGGTGGCTGGTACAACTGCCCCTTCCGCACGCCAACACGTGTGTTCCGGGATTGGATTGACTTCACCTCCAAGCGAGTCGCCCAAAAGGCCGGTGAGCTGGTTCGTCAGGTCCACGAGGAAGGCCGCGAGGCCATGATGTTCCTAGGAGACAACTGGATCGGTATGGAACCCTACGGGCCCTACTTCCCTTCGATCAAGATGGATGCGGTTGTTGGATCTGTCGGTTCGGCAGCAACTTGCCGCATGATCTCCGATATTCCCGGTGTGCGCTACACCGAGGGGCGCTTCCTTCCCTACTTCTTCCCCGATGTCTTCCGCGAGGGCGGAGATCCCCTGGGAGAAGCGAACGAGTCGTGGCGCACCGCACGTCGCGCAATCGTCCGTAGCCCCTTGGATCGCATGGGCTATGGCGGCTACCTGTCCTTGGCGCTCAAGTTCCCCGAGTTCATTGACCGCGTGGAGGAGATCCTTGCGGAGTTCCGTTCCCTTCACGAGGCCACGGGCGGGGAAAAGCCCGCGTGTGCACCCGTACGCGTTGCCGTTTTGAATGCGTGGGGAAAGCTGCGTACGTGGCAGACCCATATGGTTGCCCATGCCCTGTGGTACAAGCAGATTCATACCTACTTGGGGGTTATCGAGGCCCTTGCAGGACTTCCTTTCGATGTGCGTTTCATGTCTTTCGATGAGGTCATCGATGGGGGAGATTCCTCTTTGGAGGATGTCGACGTGGTCATCAATGCCGGTGCCGCGAATACCGCCTTCTCCGGCGGGGAAGTCTGGGAGGATCTACGACTGCAAGACACTCTGCGTCGCTTTGTCGCCCGCGGTGGCGGTTTCATTGGGATTGGCCAGCCCACGGCCTCGTTGGGGACTCAAGGGCAAGCGGATAGAGGTGGCATCTGCCGCGGAAGCATTTTTGCGCTCGCGGACGTCTTGGGTGTGGATCAAGAAATCTCGTGGTCACTGTCAAAGGATCGCTACGACGAGGTTGTGCCAGAGCATTTCATTACTGCTGACCTTGACGGGGACTACGTATTCGGTGAAGACCCAGGAGATGTCGTAGTTACGGATCCTGACACTTCTGTGCTTGTGATGGAGCGGGGGAGTGTACGCGCTTCTGCGCATGATTTCTGCTCGGGTAGGGGCGTTTACCTTGCTGGACTGACCTGGTCGACTGCCAATAGCCGGCTTTTGCACCGCGCGATTATGTGGGCTGCGCACCGAGAAGATCAATGGGATTGTGTCCTTGCTTCGTCCAATCCTGATGTTGAGGTCGCTTGGTATCCCAAGTCGCAACTTGCCTTTATTTACAATGATTCTGATGCTCCATCTTCGAGCGTCATCACTGGTTTTGGACTGGAATGCACCGTGGATCTAGCTCCCGGAGAAGGGCGTTGGACCCAGTGGAAGAAGGAAGATTAAGGCTAGTTATCAAATCGTGACCAAATAGTTGCACTCTCACAGGCCAAAATGTCATCAGACATCTTCTCTGTGAGATAGCATAAAAGAGCAATGAATAAAGCTGACAAAAGGTGTCAACTTTGTAAACGTCCCACAACGGAGAGGGAATAACATGCACATGTCACGCCGCTCCATGAGCGTTGTTGCGCTCATGTCAGTTGCTGCGATGGGTCTGACTGCGTGCTCGGGTTCGGGCGCGAAGACTGACAGCACCGCAAGCTCTTCGGCATCTGCCGATAAGGGCGCAACCATCACATACCTGCACCGTCTTCCCGATGGTGAAGGAATGACGAAGGTTTCGTCGCTGGTTGAGCAGTGGAACAAGGAACACCCTGATACTCAGGTTCAGGCGGTCAAGTTCGATGGCAAGGCCAACGAAATGATCAAGAAGCTTGAAACTGACGTCAAGGCTGGCTCCGGTCCTTGCTTGGCGCAGCTGGGCTATGCAGAAGTTCCGGAAATGTTCACCAAGGGCCTGCTGGAGGACGTGACACAGTACGCGACCCAGTACAAGTCCAACTACTCCGGTGCCTTCTCGCAGATGGGTGTCGGTGGAAAGTACTTCGGTCTTCCTCAGGACACCGGCCCGCTGGTTTACTACTACAACAAGGCCGAATTCGACAAGCTGGGAATCAAGGTTCCCACCAACCTCGATGAGTTCAAGGCCGCCGCTAAGACCGCAGCTGCACAGGGCAAGTACATCTCCGCCTTCGAAACCGACGAGGCACAGTTTGGTCTGTCTGCACAGGCAGCCGCAGCTGGTGGCGTCTGGTACAAGGCTGAGAATGATAAGTGGACCGTCAAGATCGACGATGCGTCCGCCAAGACCGTGGCTGACTTCTGGCAGTCGATGCTCGACGACAAGACCACCTTCGTCACCGAGCGTTGGGGCGACTCCTTCACCAAGGCCCTGACCGACAAGACCCTGATCGGTACCATCGGTGCCGCATGGGAAGCACCGCTCATCTCAGGTGATCTGGAGAAGACCGACAACAAGGGTGAATGGGCAGTTGCTCAGCTCCCCGACTTCGGTAAGGGCGCCCTGACCGGCCCCGACGGTGGTTCCGGCGTTGCAGTCATGAAGGGCTGCGCGAACCCCAAGGGTGCAATGGAGTTCAACAACTGGCTGAACACCCAGGTTGATGCTCTGGTCTCGCAGGGTCTGGTCGTTGCGACCACCACCGGCACCATGAAGACCCCCGATTCGGTCAAGGAATTCTACGGTGGCCAGGATGTCTTCGCTGAGCTCTCCAAGGCGAATGCAAACCTCGCACCTGACTTCCCCTACATCCCCTTCTTCTCGAGCGTGGGCGCGCCCATGTCGAAGGCTGCAACCGCAGCCGGTGACGGCTCCGGAAAGGTGATTGACATCTTCAAGGCTGCTCAGGAGCAGTCGGTGAAGGCGCTCAAGGACGGAAACCTTCCCGTCGCTGAGTAATCGCTAAACGCGGAGGGGTGTGGTTTCTCCGCTCGAGAAACCACACCCCTTTTCACGTCATACAACCCCACAAACAATCTGCGAGCAATCGAAGGTGATTGATACATGCAGTCTGATACTCAAAATCGACGCATCAGAGAACGGCACGATGCGCGTACGGGCTGGGCATTTATGGCCCCCTTCTTCATCATGTTTCTTCTGGTATTTGCCGTTCCGATCTGCGTGGCAATCTACCAATCCTTCTTCCGTCAGGTCGCCAGCGGCGGCGGACTCTATGGCGGTGGCGAACTCACCAACCAGTTTGTCGGCCTCGACAACTTCATCATGGTGATCACTTCGGGCGATTTTTGGACCGGAATGGGGCGGGTGGTTGTCTACGCCGCCTTCCAGATCCCCTTCATGATCATTTCGGCATTGGTTTTGGCACTGGTTTTGGATTCGTTCCTGATCCGTCGGGTTGGTTTCTTCCGACTGAGCTACTTCCTGCCATTTGCAATCCCCGGCATCGTTGCCGCAATGGTCTGGCTCTACATCTACACCCCAGAACTCTCGCCGATCGTCAAGTTCTTTGATTCCTTTGGAACCCATGTCGACTTCATGGCTCCCGGAGCACCAATCCTCGCCTCGATGGCAAATATGACAACGTGGACCTACACCGGTTACAACATGCTGATCTTCTTGGCAGCGCTTCAAGCAATCCCTCACGAACTCTATGAGGCAGCTCGTCTTGATGGTGCGACCTCGTGGCAGATCGTCCGCCAAATCAAAGTCCCCATGGTGTCTTCCGCAGCGCTTCTGGCGGTTCTTCTTTCCATCATCGGCACGATTCAGCTCTTCAATGAGCCCGCGGTGATGTACTCATCCAACAGGTGGATGGGCAATGCCTACACGCCGATGATGATGGCTTACAACACCATGTTTGGCCAGATTTCTCCCGGTGGCGATGGCCCCGCCTCGGCAATTTCAATCGTCATGGCACTGGTCGCCGGTGGGCTGGCCGTGATCTACGCGCTCTTGCAAAGGAAGACCGTCCGATGAGTACCACCATGCGCACGCTGCCCGATGGACGTCAGTACACGCCCTCGCTTGAAGGAATGCCTCCGCGTTCTCTGGCTCCTTCAAAGGTCGCACGAATCATCACGATCGTCGCTCTGACCTTCACCATGCTCTACTTCGTCCTTCCCATCATCTGGGTGATGTTCTCGGCGACGAAGTCGAATGCCGATCTTGCCTCTACCAATGGCTTCTGGTTTGGGCACTTCGAGCTGGGAGATAACTACACCAAGCTCATGGGATGGACCCAAGGTCTGTTCTGGCGCTGGGTGCTCAACTCCCTCTTCTACTCAACGACCGCTGGTGTCATCGGAACCCTGATCTCGGTTGCCGCAGGATACGCGATGGCGAAGTTTGTCTTCCCGGGACGTAATGTCTCGATGGCTTTGATTATGGCAGGACTTCTGATGCCCGTCGCTCTGCTGACCATCCCGCTTTACGTGGTATTCCATCACTTGGGATTGACGGACACCGTCTGGGCAATTTTGATCCCCAGCTGTGTCTCTCCCTTCGGTGTGTTCTTGGGTCGGGTTTACGCAGATTCTTCTGTCCCGACTGAGCTCATCGAGGCAGCTCGAATCGATGGGGCTTCTGAAGCACGAGTCTTCTTTACGATTGTCCTTCGACTTCTGGCTCCCGCAATGGTCACGATCTTCCTTTTCATCTTCGTGGCAACGTGGAATAACTTCCTGCTTCCCTTGATGATGGTCTCGACGCCCGAGCTCAAGCCTGTCACTTTGGGCTTGTACGGCATGATGAGCTACTTCGCTCCGCAGAAGGGCGCAGTCATGCTGGGTGCCCTCTTGGGTGTTCTGCCGCTGATCGTGCTATTCCTTGGCTTGCAGAAGTACTGGCAATCAGGTCTGGCTGCCGGTTCTGTGAAGGGATAGTCAGCCCGCTGCTGAGCCACCTTGAGGTGCTGGGAAGGATAGGGATATGGACTCGATTGCTTACGGCGGCGATTGGAACCCCGAACAGTGGGACAGAGAAACCAATCGACGCGATATCGATCGCATGGTCCGTGCCGGAGTCAATCTGATCTCCCTTGGGATCTTTTCCTGGGCATCTCTTGAACCCGAAGAAGGCCACTACGATCTGGAGTGGTTGGCGGATCTCATTGATCAGCTCCACAGTGCGGGAATTAGTGTGGACCTGGCCAATGGGACCGCTTCCCCTCCGGCGTGGATGGCTCAGCGCTACCCCCAAACCCTCCCCGTTGATTCTCGAGGCGTGCGGCTGGGATTTGGCTCGCGCCAGCAGTACAACCCCTCAAGCGAGCTCTTCTGCCGCAAAGCCTGTGAGCTGACCGAGGCCATGGCGCGACGTTTTGGCGACCATTCCGGCGTCGTCATGTGGCACATTTCGAACGAATACGCCTGTCACACGGCGGAGAGTTTCGATGATGAGTCCGCTGTGGCATTTCGACGCTGGCTCGTGGAGAAATACGGGGATATTCAGGCGATCAATCAGGCCTGGGGAACTGCATTTTGGTCCCAAACCTATAGGAATATTGAAGAAATTCAGCCTCCCCGTGCAATGCCCACCTTCTACAATCCCGGGCAAATGCTGGATTGGCGTCGCTTTAGTGACTACGCTCTGCGTTCCCAGATGGAACGCGAACGAGAGGTGATTCGTCGCTATTCTGACCGGCCAATCACGACGAATTTTATGGGGACCTTCCCGCTTCTCGATTACCGAAAGTGGGCCCCCCTGTGTGACATCATCGCCGATGATTCCTACCCGGACCCCGCAGATCCTCAGGCTGCGCACGAGATCGCATGGCAGGGTGACGTCATGCGCGGCCTCGGCAATGGTGCTCCCTGGCTGCTGATGGAACAGAGCCCCGGCGCGGTGCAGTGGCGACCCCAAAATTCTCCCAAGCGCCCCGGACAGTTCCTTTTGTGGACCATCGCAAGACTGGCTCACGGAGCGGATGGAATCCTCCAATTCCAATGGCGCCAATCCGCCAAGGGATCAGAAACCTTCCATGCCGGGATGGTGCCCCACTCTGGCGAAGATTCGCCGATCTGGACGGATGTTGTGAGCACCGGTCAAGCTCTAAAGTCTTTGGCGCCTATTACGGGGACTCGCATGAGCTCGCGCGCTGCAGTTGTCATTGACTGGGAGAGCGAGTGGGCGCGCCACTATGCGATCGGTCCGATTAGCTCTGAAAATCCGACAGAATCGTGGGGGAACTTCGCTCCCGCTAAGTCCTGGCATCAGAGCCTGTGGGAAGCGGGAATCGCCACTGATGTTGTGGGCGTCGACAATGACTTCAGTTCTTACGATCTCATCGTCGTTCCCGCGGTTTTCATTGACTACCCGCAGATGACTCAGGCTTTGCGTACGGCAGCTGAACGCGGAGCACACATTGTTATTACCGCGCCCAGCGGTGTTGTTGATTCCCAACTTGGGGCCGTTTTGGGCGGATACCTGGGCTCGCTTTCTGATCTTGCGGGAGTGCGGGTTCTGGAGCATTCAACTCTCACCGGTCCCAGCCAGGGGCGTGTTTATGATGCGCGCGAGAAGGCCGCGAACCGGATTTCTTCCGCAGTAAGTACACCAGCGGCCTGTGATTGGTGCGGGATCGATACCGATAACGAGGCCCTCAAACGAACCACAGACCTTCTTGGTGGGGGAGCAGCGACAGACCTGCGCAGTGGCCGCTGGGCTGAAAAGATTGCCCCCGCTGCCGGTTTGCAGTGGCAGATTCCCGGGGATTCCTCCTCGGAAGGCGGGCCTGAGTGCGTTGCCTACTTTGATGGCCGAGGCGGTGGCCTCGACCTCGCTGGGCTTCCGGTGCTCACCCGCAGGAAAGTTGACCGCGGAAGTGTCTGGTATGCAGCCGCAGACTTTGATGCGCTGACTCGCTCGGTCCTGCTGCGCTTGTGGACGACCTATACGCGAATTCGCCCCGTGTGCCCAGACCTTCCCGAAGGAGTCGAAGCTCAAGAACGTGAAGGCTTCCTCTTCATTCTCAACCACTCTGATCGTGCGGTTGAACTCGCTGGGATTGTGGGTCAAGATCTTCTCAGCGGAGCTGAGTGTACGGGACACGTTCTTCTTGCCCCGCGATCAGCAATGGTTATTGAACGATAGGAGAAGGCCCGTGGGGGATATCGGCAGCGCGTCTTCAGCTGTTCGCCTCCACGAACTTTCTGTGGATTCGCTTCCCGCCAAGACTCGAATGGTCTTAGAAGGAATCGATCGCCTGCTGGTCTACTCAATTCCGATGCGCCTGCGCTTTCGCAATATCGAGGTGCGCGAAGGTCTTCTTCTGCACGGTGAATACGGGTGGGGAGAATGCGCACCTTTCTGGGATTATGACCCGCGTGAATCCTCTACCTGGCTTGCTAGCGCATTGGAGGCTGCCCGAGTAGCGGCCCCTAGGCCTCGGCGCGAAAAAGTGCCGCTCAACGTGACAATTCCGGTGATTTCGGCCGAAGATGCGCGCAGGCGAGTATTCGATAATCCGGGTTGTGCGACTGCAAAAGTCAAGGTTGCCGATGCGCGTTCTGACCTTGAGCGTGATTGCCAGCGTGTCGAGGCCGTTGCTGAGGCTCTGGTTGAATTGCATGGCTCGTCTGCGAAGGTGCGCGTCGATGCCAATGGTGCTTGGGACAGGGAAACTGCTCTGACTTGGATTGCGCGTCTGAATCGCGCCGCCCAAGCTGTGGGCGGTCTGGAGTACGTTGAACAGCCCTGCATGGCCGTTGAAGACCTTGCGTGGCTGCGGCGCAAACAAGAGGTTCCTCTTGCAGCCGATGAATCGATTCGCCGCGCGGAAGACCCGCTCAAGGTTGCTCGCCTTGAGGCGGCTGATGTTGCCGTGATCAAAGTTGAACCTCTGGGAGGTGCGCGCGCAGTTCTCCACCTGGCCGAGGAGCTGCCCATGCCTTTGGTGATCTCTTCGGCCTTGGAAACCAGTTTTGGTTTGGATTACGCGGCTCGGGTGGCCTGTGCTTTAGATCAGGAACCACGCGCATGCGGCCTGGGCACGGCCTCGCTATTGAGCGGCGATACCGCGGTCTCACCTGTGCGCATAGTTGATGGAAATATGATTCCCACCGATCTTGCTGTCAACGAAAGCCTGATTACGCCCTCAGCACCCGATTCTCAGCTCTGTGAATCCTGGGTGAATCGACTCAATGCGATGGCATCCCACCGTTAAAGATCAAGAATAGAAGTAGAAGTATGTACCCCTCACAAGCTTTGGCTGAGTGCATCATTGATTCCCTGATTGCCGGTGGAATTCGCGATTTTGTGTACTGTCCCGGATCGCGAAATGCGCCCTTCGCCTATGCGCTTGCGCGGTATGAGGCTTTGAGTGAGAGCCCAATCCGCGTGCACATTCGCCTGGATGAACGTTCGGCTGCGTTCTTTGCCCTGGGACTAACTCTGGGGGAGAGGGGCGGTGCCCCAGCTGCGCGCGCCTGCGTCATTACGACCTCGGGAAGTGCGGTGACGCATCTGTACCCCGCGATCAGCGAGGCGTTTTATTCTCGTCTTCCTCTTGTGGCTATTAGTGCGGATCGTCCCGCTGAATTGCATGGCGTTGGCGCATCTCAAACCATGACGCAGAAGGGAATTTTTTCCCACCACGTCGTGGAAGAATGGGATTTTTCTTCGGATAGCGCTGAATTGGCTAGTGTTCCTGGCCGTATTGCGCGTGCTCTTGCAGCTGCCGCTGGTAGCCCCTCCGGTACTCCGGGTCCAATCCACCTCAACTGTGCCTTCCGTGATCCGCTTACTCCCAGTGTCGAGGCCGAGGCCTCTACAAGCGCGCAGCTTAGGGAAAATTGCCGCGGGGGAGTCGAAGTCTACCCTTCCCAGATTGTGCGTGAACCGAGTGCGGAGGCTGTGGTCAAGTCCGATCTTGCAACGGTTGTGATTGCCGGTCACGGCGCACAGGACTCGGTGTTGCGCTGGGCTGAGCGCTCGCGGGTTCCAGTTTTCGCCGAGCCCATGGTTACCGGTGTGAGCAGTGAAGTCCTCATTCCCTTCCAGCAGACTCTGTGTGCGGATTCTGATGTTGTCGCACGAATCGGTCAAATTGTTGTTACTGGGCGTCCAACACTGTCGCGTCCGATCCAGAAACTTCTAGCTTCTGATAAGCGCGTCATTGTTGTCTCTCCCTATGCAGCGTGGACGGATCTGCATGGCATGGCAAGCTGCGTTGTTTCGTCGCTCACCCAATCCGATCGCGTGGATGCAGCCGTCCAAAGTTCTTTGTGCGAAGACTTGTCTGCGCGGGCTCAATCGGTGGCGCGCGGGGTTGATGAACTGATCAATTCCTATGGTGATGAACTCAGTGAAATTGGCGTTCTTGATGCCCTGTGGGAAGACTGCTCTCATATTTTTCTTGGCGCATCGAATCCCGTCAGGGTTGCAGATCTCATTGCCGGACGCCAAGGCTACTCTCGGCAGAGGAATTCTGAGAGTGATCACCGAGGTCCCCAGCAGGTGTGGTCGAGCCGAGGCCTTGCGGGAATTGATGGGAACGTGTCGACCGCTCTTGGCTGGGCGCGCGCATTGCAAGAAGCATATGAATGCCCGCCAACGGTTCATGCCGTAATGGGGGACTTAACTTTCTTGCATGATGCATCTGGTTTGGGAATGCCTCTCGGAGAGGAATTCCCCCGCTGTCGGGTCATTGTCCTGGATGACCGGGGCGGCTCGATTTTTAAGAGTTTGGAGCATGGTCAGCGTGCTTCAGAGGCTGTGTATGAGCGCTATTTCGGAGTCGCTCAGCGCGCTGATATCACTGCGCTTGCTCAGGCGTATGGGGCGAAGATTCGCTGCGTGAGTTCAATGCCCGAGCTTCGAGCGATTTTGAATACAGAGGCTGATGGGCTGGAAGTGTTGCAGCTCTCCATTTCGCGACCAACGAAAGATATTGCATTTTTACGATCGTTGTAGGATGCTAATGTAACGATTTGATAACAAAATGAGATGGGTTGGTCATGAATCCGGAAGAAACTACTCCTCAAGGCGATGCGCGCTTTCAGCCTGACGCGCAAGAATCCGCCCAGCAATCGGCCTCGCAAGGTGGCGGCGCGTCTGCGCCGATGCAGCACGAAACCATGCCGCTCCCTGCAGTAACTCCTCCCGCTTCTGAAAGTGAAGCAGCATATACTCCTGGTTCTGCTCAGTTCCCTTCATCCGAGGCCTCGGCAGAAGGCGAAACTCCGGCTGGAGTTCCTGCAGGTCCGGCCCCTACTCTTCTTGAGACGCATAGCCCGAGGCGCGGACCCGGCTGGGGAGCGCTTGTGCTGGCGATGGCCTGCACCGCGGGCCTGGCCATCGGGGGCACCCTGGTCATTGGGCAAAACCTGCATTCTTCAGTGACAACCCCGCTGGTCACTCAGACCTCCGCGCCAGCTCAGAGCAATTCCGCTGGAACCGCAGTTGATTGGGAGAATGTCGCACAAACCGTGTCTCCCGCTGTCGTCACTATTTCTGTTTCGGCTCAGAATTCCTCGGGAATTGGCTCGGGTGCGATCGTTGATTCGGCTGGAAACATCGTCACCAACTACCACGTCATTTCCTCGGTCGTTGATGGAAGTGGACGGATTCAAGTAACCCTCACTGATGGCCGAATCTACGAAGCAAAGATTGTTGGCACAGATAAGAGCACTGACCTTGCGGTGATCCGCTTGGTGAATCCGCCCTCAGATCTTGTTGCTGCCCAGTTCGGGCAATCCTCTGATCTCAAGGTTGGTCAGCCCGTCATGGCCATTGGTTCGCCCCTTGGTCTTTCGAATACGGTGACGACGGGTATTGTCTCTGCTCTTAACCGTCCTGTTCAGGTGCAGGCTTCGGAGTCGCAAAACCAGGACAATTCAAAGGATCCCTTCGGTCAGCTTCAGCAGCAGGGCAACCAGAGTCAATCGATCACAACGAATGCTATTCAGGTTGACGCTTCGATCAACCCTGGTAACTCCGGTGGTCCACTATTTAATGAGCATGGCCAAGTGATCGGCATTAACTCCTCAATTGCATCGCTCTCATCCTCGTCGAACTCTGAAGCGGGATCGATCGGTCTGGGATTCGCGATTCCTTCGGACTTGGTTGTTTCGGTTGTTAATCAGCTCATTCAAAACGGAACAGTTGACCATGCTCGATTGGGTGTTACTGTCAGTACCGGTGCTGCGCGAGTAGGAAACGATACCCGCGCGGGCGCGCAGATTTCTGGTGTGAGTCAGGGGTCTGGAGCTGAAGCTGCAGGCTTGAAGGCTGGGGATGTGATCACCAAGATTGATGGGAACACTGTCACCTCGGCGCAGTCCTTGGTTGGTTATGTCCGTCGCTACACGGGCGGCCAAGAAGTGAGCGTCACCTACGTGCGTGATGGCGTTGAAAACACTGCAAAGGTCACGCTTCAGTCGGAGCACTGAGTTAAAGGTTTAAAACCTCGAGCAACGGCCGCATCTTGGTCTGGGTCTCCTCCAATTCGCTGCGAGATGTTGAATCTGGCATAATTCCGCAGCCGGCGAAGATCCTCAAGGTGCGGTCGTTGTTCTCTAATTGACCACAACGCAGAGCAATGCCGAATTCCCCATTTCCCGTACCATCAATCCAGCCAACCGGGCCTGAATAACGTTCGCGTTCCGTGCGCTCGTAGGCGTGAATGAGGTCCAGTGCGTCATCAGTTGGAGTTCCGCACACTGCGGCAGTGGGATGCAGTTGTGCCACCGCATCAAGAACGCTTCCCTGCGGGAAAGTCGCGTATACGTCAGAACTGAGGTGAGCGATATTGGGGAGAATCAGTACATCGGGACGTGCAGGCGCTTGAACATCCTGCGCGACAGAAAGAAGCGCGGCTACGACGGACTCGACCGCAAAAAGATGTTCAGAACGATCCTTTAAAGACAGTGGGAGCGAATCCGCATCCTCGGGTTTGCTGCTTCCTGCAAGGACGCGCGAATGGAGCTTTCCCTGGTGAAGGGAAACCAACATTTCTGGGGTCGCACCAATTAACCCTGCAACGGCGAAGGTCCAGGTTTGGGGATAACGCTGATGCAGATGTTCAACCAAAGCAGCCTGATCAAAGGGAGAGTCAGAAATGATCGTCATGTCGCGGGCCATGACAACTTTTCCTGCCTCTTCGTTGCGAAGGGCATCGATGATTTCATCAACCGCGCAGCACCATGCCTCCTCGCTCATGGCACCTGGGCCAATACTCAGCGTTTCGGCGGGCGGGAGTTGGTGATCAATAACCTCAGCATCAAAAACAGGTTTGTCGCGCGAATCGATTGAGCTCGTCACCAAGAAACGCGCCGAACCGCGAGTAATGATGAGGAAAGTTGGTACAACCAAAACGCGTTCCCCGTCATCTTCAAAAGCACAGGAAGCAAATGCAATCGGAAGGACCGGTAAATCAGAGTCCCAAGCATTGCGCGCACCTTCAGCCCAGTGGATCTGCGCTTTCTCGCGAACTAAATCCCACACTCGCGCGGCCTCGGTGATCGCGGCGTTTTCCCCGGCCTCGACAAGGGGAGGGCGGTCCTTCCCGCGCCGCCAACGCCACGCTTGTCCCCAGCCGACCATGGCCTCGTCGCGAATCCACGCGCAAAGTTCAGAGGTGGGAAGGAAAGAAGTCAATGGAAGATGCCCGTGAGGGGAGGAAGGATCGATGCGCTCAACCCAGCAGTACAGGGTAGGGATCGGCGAAAAGTGTCCGGAGGGCATGGTTCAATGCTAGTGCTTTGCCTGCGCTTCCACTTAAGTGTGCCGATGTGGCGTGTAAATGGGAAAATATGCATATGAGTGAACAGTCCGCCTCCCAGCAGCGTCGAGCAGATCTTGGTAAGTCTCAAGATCAAGTGGCCGCAATGTTTGATGATGTCTCTTCGCGTTATGACGTGATGAATGCGCTGCTCAGCGGCGGGATGAATTTTGTCTGGCTGAAGGCTTTGACGAATGCGCTGGCACCGAAGCCCTCGGATCGAATTTTGGACCTAGCAGCTGGTACGGGTGCTTCCTCTGCAGAAATTGCGCGCAGTGGTGCACGCGTTGTTGCCTGTGATCTCTCTGCAGGCATGATCGAGGTGGGACGCAATCGTCACCCCGACATTGAATTCGTCCAAGGTGATGCGATGGATCTTCCTTTTGAAGATCAGTCTTTCGATGCCGTCACCATTTCCTACGGGCTGCGAAATGTTCCAGATCCCAAGCGTGCGCTGGAGGAAATGGCTCGAGTTGTGCGCCCCGGCGGACGACTGGTCGTCTGCGAATTTTCGACGCCGACCTCTGCGCCTCTGCGCGCGGGGTATTCGCTGCACCTCCAGTATGTGATGCCGCTGGTTGCGCGCCTAGCTTCTTCCGATGACGTTGCCTATGACTACTTGGCGGAGTCGATTCGCGAGTGGCCCGATGCTCCCGAAGTTGCACACTTGATTGCCGAGGCCGGGTGGAGTGAGGTCCAATACCGTTACCTGACGGGTGGGATCGTGGCGCTTCATCGCGCGGTGAAGCACTGAAGTTCCGCAGGTTTTTGCTCGAGTAAGGAGCTGGAGCTTCTTGCTTGGGGACTTTGTCAAGACCTTTGCATAAGTGGGGGTAGAGGGCGCATAATAGGGGTGTCAAAGATGACCCCTGAATGGAGCTAAAAATGTCTGCACCCCTACGTGTTGGCGTGATTGGTTTGGGCGCACGGTGCGTCATTGCCGAGAATTGCCACAAAGCCACGATTCCTGCAGAACTGGTTGGAGGATGCGATCCTAATCCCGCGATGCGTCAGCGCGCTACAGAAGTATTGGGCGATTACCCGTGGTTTGAAACCCTCGATGAGCTGCTGGAACTGGGCATTGATTGCGCAATTGTAACCAGCCCCGATGACACTCACGAAGACATCACCTGCGCGCTCTTAGAAGCTGGGGTTGCGGTCTATCTGGAAAAGCCAATTGCAATTACTATTGAGGGTTCTGATCGCGTTCTTGAAACCGCGTATAGGACCAAGACTCCGCTCTATGTGGGCCACAATATGCGACACATGGCGGTTGTGCGCATTTTGCGTCAAGTTGTCCAAGATGGTCTGATCGGTGAGGTCCGAGCAATTTGGTGCCGTCACTTCGTGGGCAATGGCGGTGACTATTACTTCAAGGATTGGCATGCAGATCGCAGTCGAACAACCGGGCTGCTGCTTCAGAAAGCTGCTCATGACATCGATGTCATGAACTGGCTGTCTGATTCCGTTCCCGAGCGTGTCGTTGGCATGGGAGATCTCATGCTCTACGGAAAGCTCAGTGATCGCAGCGGGCAGAAGTCTGACGCGGTTATGAGTGACTGGTTCTCTTTCGACAACTGGCCGCCCGCGTCCCTCACGGGTCTTAATCCCGTGATCGATGTCGAGGACGTCTCCATGCTCATGATGAGACAGACTTCTGGCACTCTGATTTCCTACGAACAGTGCCACTTCACCCCCGATTACTGGCGTAATTACACCGTGATTGGAACCGAAGGCCGAGCGGAAAACTTTGGCGATGGTGAAGGCGGGGTTGTGCGCGTATGGAAACACCGCAGTGGATGGGAGCCCACCGGCGATATTGAGATCCCCATTAAGGGTGATGCTGGCGGACACGATGATGCCGATGTCGCAACGATGGATGAGTTCCTGCGTTTTGTTGCCAAGGGTGACCGGACCGATACGACGCCGCTGGGGGCTCGCGAGGCCGTTGCTGCGGGAGTGCTGGCCACCAAGTCACTGCGTGAGGGTTCTGTTCCCTTTGATGTCCCGCGTGTCAGTCCTGAATTGACGAGGTACTTCGAGAATAACCAGGATCGAGGAGCCTGAGACTCAGATGAAGAGTGGGGGTGGCTGCGGCCACCCCCACTCTTTTAGGACGCGATCTATTTAGCAGACGATCTGAATAACTTCCGATGCTGGGAGCAATTGCTCCCCGCAGGCGTGGGCCGTAATTTGGTCGATTCCACGGCACACAGCGCCTTGAACCACTCCGCGTCCGCCCAGCTGAGAGACGCGGATTTCGGGCATGTGGATCGTGAGTTCTTCGAGGCGTGAAGAAAATTCATCCTTCCACAGATCTGCGGATGCCGAGATACCTCCGCCAAGGATCAGAACTTCTGGGTCAATCGTCAGAATCAACGCTGCTGCTCCAAGGGCAAGGTCTCGTGCGAATTCTTTGACAATCCGCGTTGCTTCTGCGTCGCCAGCCCTCATCCGGTCGCACACCCACCGCGCTGCTGCGCGATGAGAGAGGTCAGCAGGAAACTGAGAGTGCGTGAAGAAATGTGCGGGCGTCTTGTACCAATTGAGGTGGGGGAGTGCACCGATTTCTCCCGCAGCACCGGCTGAGCCCCGACAGACCTTCCCATCGATCATGAAGGATGCGCCAATTCGTGCACCCGCCATGATGTAGACGGCAGAAGAAACATCTTGTGCCTGGCCGAGGTGAGATTCTGCGTCCAGAGCGCATTTACAGTCATTCTCAACGGTAACTGGGCGTTTGTAGCATGCCTGAAGCTCTTGAACCATTGGCACGCTCTCCCAACCGGGAAGAGGACCGCCGAAAGGCATTCTTCCGGCCTCGTCAACGGGGCCGGTAACTGCGACCGAAATCAGTGCCAGACCGTCTCGATAGGACGGGTTTTTCTCAAGGGTGTGGGAAATAGTGTGCTGAACAGCTTCCATTCGCCTTGGAGCAGCTGAAGAAGGGGCCAATTCGGTTTCTTCTGCGCACTTTTCTTCACCGCATAGATCGGTCAAGGAAGTTGCGATTCGGTTTGCCCCAATATCGACACCCAAGACGAAACCCGACTCTGAACGGAAACGGTAGCGCTTTGCGGGGCGCCCGGTCGGAGGTGACGTCGGTGGCAGGGATTGGACCCATCCCAAACGCTCAAGATCAGTGATCGTTGCATTGACCGAAGTGCGTGAGAGGCCCGTTGCGGCAGCAATTTGAGAGGAAGTTGTGTCCTCAATAGCGCGCAGGTGTGCGAGCACCGCAAGGGAATTCATTTCCCTGATATGGTCGGGGCCGTAGGTCTGAGTCATGGCTCTCTCTTCGTTGGGATGAGACCAATTCAGCGTAGGCCCAGGAAGGAAATCCTGAGCCTACGCTGATAGGCGAGTCGAATAATTCTGAATATTCGACAGTTGCGACGCCTATCAGGCGCGCGTGCGGCGAATCAGAAGGGCTCCAAGCCCAAGCGCGCCCGCTGCGATTGCAAGAACAGCGCCACCGACGGTGCCGGTGCGTGCCAGCTTCGTCTTGGGGGCTTCTGCACTCTGCTTTTTAGAAGAGGTGCTAGCTGCCTTGACTTCAGTGGAACCGCTGGGTGTGTTCGAGTCATTGCCCTTCGGCGTGGAGGGCTGAGCCGGAAGCGAGGTGCCCAAAGACACCGTTCCCAAGCTCAAGTAGCCGGGAAGGGTTGTGCCCATTGCTTCGTTTGCAAATGCCACAGGTGCGCCATTGGGTAGCGGATTGACAATCCGAAGGACTGCAGTGAGATCTCCGCTTGCGGGGGCGGTAGCAGCCTGGGCGCCACGTTCTCCAGCGCCACTGCTCAGGTCAAGCGTGGCCTCGACAGTCGTTGACGATCCGGGCTCAACGGAGGGAAGCGGGGATTCAATGGTCTTGGAAACGACCTTCTCGCCCTTGCCGTTTACCAGCGCGACCTCGATTGGCCAATTCGCGTAGAAGGGGGCGAGGCCGGTGTTAGCGATCTCTGCTTCGACGGTGACGGAGGAATCCTTCACGGTCGTCCGAGCCTTCTTAGCGCTCAAGGTGTAACCCATAAGAGCATTTGCTTCCTTTGCTCGCTCCAGGTCTGCGCCCTTGTATCCGACAAGGAAAGCCTTGTGGTTGATGAGCCAAGTCGCGTGGGTGGCCTTGATGGACTCAATCATGTCGAAATTACGACCCTGTGCCTTTTCTGCTTCCGCACCCGGGCAGTTCAAAGGCTGAGAGAAGATGCAGGTCTGCAATGGCGGGTAGACCTCGCCACCGATCGGAACGTTCTGCCATGCCTTATCTTCGCCCTGATTCTTCATGTGTGCCATGAAGTGCCAGTCAACATTGTCAAGGGTTGAGTAGGCGAAAGAGTCATCGTGGTAGCCCATGTGGTGGGCCTTCGTTGCCTCGGTGGGGAGGCGGTACAGAATGTGGGTGTCGTTGAATGCGCTATCCCATGCGGCAACCAGCTTTGCGCGGAATTCGTCGCTGGGCATCCAGTTTTCGCCCTTGGGGTTGTCTGCGCTCACTTCACCGTTCATGGGCCAGGTGTGGTCTTCTCCCCAGAAACCAATGAGGCCGGCGGTCAAATAACCCACGCGCGCATCGCCATCATACTTTTCGCCCAGTGCCTTGACGAAGTCAAGCATCATTTCCTGAACGCGGGGGTCGTTGTAGTCAGGCGAAAATGATACGCGATTGTTATCAAAGACCGTGTAGGTGCGAGAAGTGTTGATTCCTTCATCGATGAGATACTGCGGAACTCCGGACTTCCTGGTGGGGTAGTCAAGGTAGAAACGGAACACTGCTTGGTGTCCGCGGGAGGCGATGGCGTCGAGCATCTTGTCGACCTTGCTCCAGTCGTAGACGCCCTTTGCGGTGACGACGTCACTGACGGGGAAGTAGGTCCATTCCATCGTGTAGGGGAGTGAGCCTTCTGCGGCAGGCAACTCGCTTCCGTCATCGGGCGCGAAGGGGAAGAAGCCCTTGAGAGGGTTGGAAATGGGGGCTGGAGCGCTCTTGAGTTGCGTCCATTCTCCATTTCCCGCGTCCGAGGCCGTGGCCGGAAGAGCGGCAATCGTTAGTGCCGTCGCGAGTGCGCCTGAGAGAAGAAAAGCTGGTGTTTTTCTCATCGTTGAGAGTCCTTTCGGGCGATTGAGCTCTGACATTGAGCTCGTGACAAGTAGTGAAGCAGAGCGTGATCAGCTTTGTCAATGGTCTTGACAAACTTTGTTCAAGGTGTTTAATTAGTGCCTGTCACAGCAATGGAGGTGTACTCAATGAAGAGCCCCACACTTGCGGAAGATCGGTCAGGGACCGGTTCCGATTCGCAGAAAACCAGTGCGCAACAGGGAGCGCAGCTGGCAGAGAAGAAGCAGGATCTGCACTCGAGCGCAGATGCGGCTGGAACTCGTACGCTCAAGCGTCGCGATGATCGCCGGGCCGCTGCGATCTTCCTCATTCCGACCTTCATCGGTTTCTTCATCTTCTACGTCTACCCCGCACTTCGGGGCCTGTGGTACTCGTTTACAGACTTCAATCTGATCGGTGAGGCCAACTGGGTGGGCCTGGACAACTACAGCAAGGCAATTGCCGATAAGGAAGTCTGGAACGCCTTCAAAGTCACCATTGCTTACGCGCTGTACAACATCGTGGGACAGACTTTCCTCGGATTGCTTCTTGCGGCGCTCATGCAGCGATTTGCTCGCGCAACCTGGGTCCGCTCGCTCTTGCTCTTGCCGTGGCTTGTTCCCAATGTCGCCATTGCGCTGATCTGGGGATGGCTCCTCGATTCGAATATCGGTTTTGTTACTCACCTACTTTCAATGGTTGGTGTTGATGGCGTGACTTTCTACAACGCCAACGCAGCAATGCCGATCGTCGCCGGAATTAATATCTGGGCTTACACCGGATACACCGCACTGCTTTTATACGCAGGCATGCTGCAGATCCCCGGTGAACTCTATGAAAGTGCGTCGCTAGATGGTGCTGGTGAGACGCGAATGTTCTTCGGAATTACGCTTCCGCTTCTGCGTCCCGTTTTGGTTCTGGTCCTGGTCATGGGTCTGATTGGATCCTTCCAGATCTTCGATACGGTTCAGATCGGTTACGCCGGACACCCAATTCCCGCAGTTCGGGTCATTTACTACTACATCTACCAGCAGGGCTTCACCTTCCTGAAGATGGGCTATGCCTCGGCCGTCGCAATGCTCTTGGTTGTCGTTCTGGCAATCTTCACTGCAATCCAATTGCGCCTCATGCGCGCCGGCTCGTCGGATCTGGCCTAAGGGGACCAATCATGCTCAAGAAATTCCAACCTTCCAAAGTCGTCGCGTGGGCAATCATCGCGATCGCAGTTCTTGTGACGGTCTTCCCCTTCTACTGGATGATCCGCACGGCGATCACGCCGCAGGCTGATCTCATTGCCGAATCTACGAGGTTGTGGCCATCTCACCCGACGATGATCAATTTCAAGCGAATTCTTGGAATGGTTTCCGTTGAAGAAGCCATGGCAGCCGGTGGTAGTGGAGCAACGATCAACTTCGCTATTGCAACAACGAACTCGCTGATTTACGCGGGTGGTATTGCCATCATTCAGACCTTCTTCGCTTCATGCGCGGCCTACGCTTTTGCACGTTTGAAGTTCCCCTTCAAAAACGCGCTCTTTGCGTGCGTCATTGGTGCGCTCATGATCCCCGGGATCTTCTCGCTTCTGCCGAACTACGTGTTGATTAAGCAGCTTGGCTGGCTGAACACGATGCAGGGCATGATGCTTCCTGCACTTTTCATGGCACCCTTCTCAATCTTCTTCCTGCGGCAGTTCTTCCTCTCCCTGCCTCGGGAAGTGGAGGAAGCGGCAATGCTTGACGGATTGGGACCCGTCCGCCGTTTCTTCAAAGTAACCATCCCCATGTCCGCAGGACCAATCATGACGATGACCCTCATTACGATCATCGGCATGTGGAAAGACTTCCTCTGGCCGCTGCTGACCGGGCGCGAAGGCGCTCAGCTCCTCACCGTTGCTCTGGGAATTTTCCAGCAGCAATCGCCCAATAGGGCACCCGACTGGACCGGACTCATGGCAGGGTCAACGCTCAGCGTCATCCCGGTCCTGATCCTCCTGATTCTCATGGGACGCAAGCTGGTTGAGTCCCTGAACTTCTCTGGAATCAAATAGCACGAAAGTGCCTGAAGAGAAAGAACCACACATGAAAACTCGTACCGTAGTCTCAGCGGGGATTGTCGCAGCAATGGCGCTGTCCCTGGGCGCGTGCAACGCCAACTCCTCGAGCACCTCGAGTTCCTCGGCATCGGGCGACGGTGTGACCGTCAGCTACTGGCTGTGGGATGACCGTCAAGCTCCTCTGTACCAGAAGTGCGCTGACGACTTCCACGCGGAAAACCCGAACATTACCGTCAAGATCACCCAGACCGCATGGGGTCAGTACTGGGATACGCTGACCACTCAGCTGGCGGCATCGAACGCCCCCGACACCTTCGTCGATCACTCCACGCGTCTTCTCCAGTTCATTGATTCCAAGCAGATTTTGGATATCACTGACAAGGCGAAGGAAGCTGGAATCGATGACTCCATCTACCAGCCCGGACTTGCTGATCTGTCGAAGTTCGAGGGCAAGCGTTACGGCCTGCCCAAGGACTGGGACACCATGGGTCTGCTCTACGACACCGAGGTCGCAAAGGAAGCTGGCTACACCAAGGAAGACATGGCCAAGCTGACCTGGAACCCCACCGATGGCGGCACCTTCCAGGAATTCGTTGCAAAGACCACCGTTGACGCCAATGGCCACAACGGACTTGACCCGGCATTCGATAAGAACAACGTCAAGCGTTACGGCTACTACCCCGAGTGGGCAGACGGCGCAATCGGCCAGAACGGCTGGGGCGAGTTCGCCGCTTCCAACGGCTTCACCTACGGCGACAAGACCGTGAACCCGACCAAGTTCAACTTCGCCGATAAGAGCCTGGTCGACACCCTCGCTTGGGAACGTCAGCTCATCGAGAAGGGCTATGCCCCCAAGTTCGATAAGCAGTCCTCGCTTGGTACCGACGCAACGATGAACGCAGGTATTGCCGCATCGACCATCGCCGGTTCCTTCACCGTCTCTTCCTACCTGGGCGCAGATGCGCAGAAGAAGTTCGCCTACGCACCTCTTCCGATCGGCCCCGTTGGACGTCGTAGCGCCATGAACGGCCTGCACGACGTCGTGTGGAGCGGCTCGAAGCACCCCGATGAGGCATTCAAGTGGATCGCCTACATGGCTTCCGACAAGTGCCAGATCAAGGTCGGCGAGTCCGGCGTCATCTTCCCCGCCAGCATCAAGGGCACCGAAGCGTCCCTGAAGGCACGCGAGGCAAAGGGCCAGGACAACTCGGCATTCACCACCGTCGTTGAGAACAAGGAGACCTTCCCGGTTCCCGTCTTCTCGCACGGTGACGAGGTCAACGCTCTGATCCAGGATGCAATTCAGGAGGTTGCCGGCGGTGCTGATCCTCAGGCGACCATGACTGCGGCCAACGAGAAGGCAAACGCCCTGCTCAAGTAAGCCACTGAGCGGGTCCCGCCCCCGTCGATTACCCAATCGCAGGGCGGCGGGACCCGCTTTCCACACCCAAACCCATAACTTTCCTTTCCTTCTGCACCGCTTCCCGCGGCCTCGTCAATGAAAGAACGATCATGCAACGTCTGGTACTTTCCCTTCCTAACGCCACTTTGAGCGCGTCAGCCGATGCTCAGCTCATCGAGCAGGGTGACAACTACGCAATCATTGACGCTAGCCGTGTCGCGCTGCTCCACGGAATGGAAAGTGGCCAGTACTACCGCAGCGGGCACAATTCTTGGTCGCCCTCGGGCTGGAATTCGCTGAGCGATGCGCCGCTGCGTGTTCCCTCTGATGAACGTCGGACAACCGCCGATGACCCGGGCGCAGATGACACCGTCCGCCATCACGGTTCGTGGATGGGTGCGGTTGTTGAAGAAGAGGGGGGCGCAGGTTTCCTCATCGGTGCGCTCGCGGGCGGGCACCCGAAGGTGCGCGCTGATGAAGACGTTTTTGTTGGCTTCGACGAAATCCGCCCGGCGCGCTGGTTTGTGAGCTGGGGTAGCGAAGTGGAGATTTTCGAGGCCTATGTGGAGCAGCTGCGCTCTCGGCGTCGTAGCCCCGGTCAGGCCCCGCGCGTGTGGTGTTCCTGGTATTCCTACTACGAAAATGTTTCTTGGGACGTCCTTGCCGGACAACTTCCCGGGCTTGCAAAACTTGGTTTCACTGCCTTGCAGATCGATGATGGTTGGCAGCTGAATGTAGGCGATTGGCGTCCGAATGCGAAGTTTGGACATGACCTTGCGGCCTGTGCTCGCTACATTTCCGATCTCGGCGTGACTCCCGGTTTGTGGATCGCCCCCTTCATCGCTCGCGAAGGAACGCCTTTCCTTCAGGCGCACCCCGAAGCTTTCGTTCATGGCGAGGATGGGAAGCTGGCTATCGCCGGATATAACTGGGGTGGTCCCTACTATGCGTTGGATACGACGCACCCTCTGGCGCAGGAATATCTGCGCGACACCATCGGATACCTGCTTGAGGCTGGGATCCGCTATATCAAGACTGACTTTATTAATGCAGCGGCCATTGAAGGCGTGCGTTTTGATCGCGAAGCAAGCCCCGATGATGCGTTTATCTTGGGCTCACAGATTTTGCGTGAGGCTGCAGGGGAGGACACCTACCTTCTGGGCTCCGGTGCGCTGATCATCCCCGCGATCGGCCTCTACGATGGAATTCGAGTGGGCTGCGATGTTGCGCCCATTTGGAAGAACTATGCGACTGGTGATCGTTCCGACGCAGAAGCGCGCAATGCTTTTATGGGCTCTGTATCGCGGCTATGGCTGCGTGAGCTCATCGATGTTGACCCCGATGTCATCTTCTTCCGTCACATGAAGAACCTGCTGAATGATCAGCAGATTGGGTGGCTTCAGGATGTTGCTGCGGTCGCCGGTTTCAAGTCATCTTCCGACCCTCTGGTATGGCTGACGGAGCAGGAACAGGCAGAGCTGAGCCAATGGCTTGCTCGCCACGAGGACGTCCAGCAGATTTCGCGAAATGTCTGGTCTTTGGACGGTCGAGAGGTTGACTTCGGTCCCGGTTTGGCCGAGCCGGAGCACTGCTACCCGGTTTCCTAAGGATTTCCGCGCCGATTAACGTAACATGCGTATGTGCAAATTGAATACGGGTGTGTGCTCGCTCACGCCCCTAAAGTGTTGTTCTCACGGACTTTTTGGCGTGCTTTCGCGGCTTCGTATACCGGTGACTATGGTCTGAACTGGACCCCGATATAGGTTCGTCGTTGCGTGGAGCGTGAAGGAGGCGTGGTGAGCCAACAGGCCCAAGACATGAACACTGATGTCGTCATTGTCGGCGCTGGCCCAGGTGGTGCATCTACCGCCTATCATTTGGCAACCCTTGGTATTGACGTCCTTCTTGTCGATAAGGCACGTTTCCCGCGCGACAAGATCTGTGGTGATGGCCTGACTCCCGCCGCCGTTCAAGAGCTCATCCTCATGGGTGTCGATACTTCTGGTTGGGCACGAAACCGCGGTCTGACCGTCATTGGCGGTGGCCACACCATCCACATGGAGTGGCCCGATCAGGCTTCACTTCCGGGATACGGAATGACTCGCGCGCGCATGGATCTTGACCACGCACTGGTCCAGCGAGCACAGAGTGCGGGAGCTCGCCTCGAAGAAGAACTCACCGTTACCGAGGCCCTCCAAGACTCCGCGCACCGAGTCTGTGGTGTTCGCGCGCGCCGAGGTCGCGGCAAGAATGCCCAGGACGTGACGATCCGCGCCAAGCTGGTTGTGGATGCCGGTGGCGTCTCTGCAAAGGTTTCCACCCGCCTCGGAATTGAAAAGAATCCCAAGCGTCCCATGGGCGTTGCGGCGCGCACCTACTTCCGTTCCCCTCGTGGCAACGAAGAATGGATGGAATCGCACCTCGAACTCTGGGCGGGCGAGCCCGGACACTCGGATCTACTTCCCGGATACGGCTGGATTTTCCCCATGGGGGATGGTGTTGTCAACGTCGGTCTGGGCTCTGTGGCCTCGACGGCAAGCGCGACGAACCTGCCCTATCGTCAGGTTTTCGAACAGTGGATGGCCAACCTTCCCGAGGAATGGGGATTTACCCCCGAGAATCAAATCGGCGAGCTTCGCAGCGCAGCTTTGCCGATGAGCCTCAACCGTCAGCCCCACTACACCAATGGATTCGTCATTGTCGGCGATGCTGGCGGAATGGTTTCTCCTTTTAATGGAGAAGGAATCGCACCCGCGATGAAGGCTGGACGCTACGCCGCCGAGGCCATGGCTCAGGCTCTTGCCCGCACGCACCGCGCTGGCATTGACCGAGCGATGAGCGCGTATCCCCAGCGGATCCGCGACGAATACGGCGGCTACTACCAATTGGGACGCATCTTCGTTCGTCTCATTGAAAATCCACGAATCATGCGCCTGTGCACGACCTACGGTCTGCCCATCCCGCGCCTGATGACCCTGGTTCACAAACTTCTGTCGGATGGCTTCGAACGCCAAGGCGGCGACTTCGACGACCGACTGATTACGACCCTATCCAAGCTGGTGCCATCAGCATGATGGCCACGAAGGTACACCCGATGTGGGAGGAACGATGACAAATCCCTATGTTCCGCTGCTGATCATGGCTGCAGCCGCCATGGTCTTGGCGCTGGGCGGGCTGGGCGCATCCGCAATTCTGGGGCCAACGCGCAAGAACCGCACGAAGGCCGATAACTACGAATGCGGAATCGACCCCACGGAGCAGCATCTAGAGCGTGGGCGCTTCCCTGTGCGCTACTACCTGGTGGCCATGACCTTCATTGTCTTCGACATTGAAGTCGTGTTCATGTACCCGTGGGCCGTGAGCTTCAACCAGCTGGGACTTTTCGGATTGATTGCCATGCTGACCTTCATCGCGGTGATCACCGTCCCCTATATCTACGAATGGCGCCGCGGCGGACTGGATTACTGAGGTAAGAGGAAAACAATGGGAATTGAAGAGAGCCTGCCTGCAGGCATTGCCCTGGCAAGCATGGAGAAAATCCTCGGTCTTGCACGAAAGCACAGTCAGTGGCCAGTCACCATGGGCTTGGCATGCTGCGCAATTGAAATGATGGCAGCCGGAACTCCCCGTTTCGATATGTCGCGTTTCGGTTTGGAAGTCTTCCGCGCATCGCCGCGTCACTCCGACCTCATGATTGTCTCCGGACGTGTTTCCCACAAGATGGCTCCCATCGTGCGCCGCGTCTACGACTCAATGGCAGACCCCAAGTGGGTCATCTCCATGGGTGCCTGCGCGTCCTCGGGCGGTATGTTCAACAACTACGCCGTCGTTCAGGGATGTGACCATATTGTTCCCGTCGATGTGTACCTTCCCGGCTGCCCGCCTCGTCCCGAGGCCCTGATTCACGCGATCCTTACACTGCGTGAGCAGATCGGAAGTGAACCGCTGGGCGCACACCGTCGCGAAATTGCTCGCAAGGCTGAAGCAGCAGCACTTGCTGCGACCCCGACTCACGATTTGAAGGGACTGCTGGCATGAGCGAAGAAATTAATCGTTTCGGTGCCGAGCAGCCCGAGGTCATCAAAACCCGTCAGGGTATTTTCGGAGCACCGGATCAAGGTGATACCACGGGTTTCTCGCAGCAAGTTACTGTTGCGCGTACTGCGCCTGCAGCGCAGCGCCCCTATGGTTCCTACTTCGATCAGATCGTTGACATCCTCGAGGAACTGATTGCCGCCGATGGTTTGGCAGTTGCGGATGTCATTGAAAAGGTCGTCGTTGAACACGGCGAACTCAGCATCTTCATCCCGCGTGAGCACATCCGTCGCGTCGTGCGTTACCTGCGTGATGATCAGGATCTGCGTTTTGAGATGTGCCTGGGAACTAACGGCGTGAACTACCCCGAAGACCAGGGCCGTGAGCTCCACGCGATCTACCCCTTCATGTCGATCACGCATAATCGCATGATCCGCCTGGAAGTGACCTGCCCGGATTCTGATCCGCATATTCCCTCGATCGTCGATATTTACCCGGCGAACGACTGGCAGGAACGTGAGACATGGGACCTCATGGGAATTGTTTTTGATGGGCATCCCTCGCTGACCCGAACCGCTATGCCTGATGACTGGGTAGGTCACCCGCAGCGTAAGGACTACCCCCTGGGTGGTATTCCCGTGGAATTCAAGGGTGCAGTCAACGCACCTGCCGACACTCGGAGGTCGTACAACTAATGACTACTCCTTCACTTCACGCTGCAGCATCAAGTGCAGGCCTGGACATTGACGAGGTTCCCGAGGTTCTTGCCCAGGGCGGAGACTGGAACGACGTTATCGCTGAGATCGAGCGCATCAACCATGAGCGCATCGTGCTCAACATGGGTCCTGTCCACCCCTCAACCCACGGCGTTCTTCGCCTGATCCTCGAGCTGGATGGTGAAACCGTTCGCGAAACTCGCGTTGACACGGGCTACCTTCACACCGGTATCGAAAAGACTATGGAATACCGCACGTGGACCCAGGGCGTCACGCTGTGTACTCGTATGGACTACGTGGCTCCCTTCTTCCAAGAAGTGGGTTACTGCCTGGCCGTTGAGAAGCTCCTGGGTATTACGAATGACGTGCCGGAGCGCGCAAACCTCATTCGTATCCTGATGATGGAACTCAACCGCATCGCCTCTCACATCGTCGCCATTGGTACCGGTGGTAACGAGCTTGGCGCGACGACCATGATGACCATCGCCTTCAGGGGCCGCGAAGAGATTCTGCGAATCTTCGAGCGCATTACCGGTCTGCGTATGAACCACGCATACATCCGTCCCGGTGGTGTGGTTCAGGACCTGCCCAGCGGTATGGTCCCCTACATCCGCGAAAAGCTCCCGAAGGTGCGAAACGATATCGGTGAGCTCCAGGACCTGGTTCTGGCAAACCCGATCTTTAAGCAGCGCTTCATTGGCGTTGGTTACATGCCGCTGTCAGCAATGATGGCCCTGGGCTTGACCGGTCCCTCCCTGCGAGCAGCCGGCTTGCCTCAAGATCTTCGTAAGGATCAGCCTTACTGCGGCTACGAGAATTTCGAATTCGACGTTCCCACCTATGACTCGAACGACGCTTACAACCGTGTTCGCGTGCGTTTCGATGAGTGCTACCAATCGCTGCGCATTATCGAGCAGGTCCTTCGCCGCTTGGAGGCAACTGAAGGCCAGCCCGTCATGGTTTCCGACCCGCATATCAAGTGGCCCGCACAGCTTTCGGTTGCAACGGACGGCCAGGGTAACTCCGCCGAACACATTGCGAAGGTCATGGGAACTTCAATGGAATCCCTGATCCACCACTTCAAGCTGGTCACCGAAGGATTTAGGGTCCCCGCCGGTCAGGTCTACCAGACCGTTGAGCACGCGAAGGGCATCTTGGGTGTCCACCTGGTTTCAGACGGTGGAACTCGCCCCTTCCGCGCGCACTTCCGCGACCCTTCATTCGCAAATCTGCAGTCTCTGGCCATGATGACGGAAGGCGGCCAGCTGGCCGATGTCGTTGTCTCGCTGGCCACTCTCGACCCCGTTCTGGGAGGCGTTGATCGATGAGCTATCCCGTGGAAACCTATGAGCGCCTTGCAGGTGAGGCACGCGAAATCATCGCGCGCTACCCCCAGGGCCACGCTCGTTCCGCACTGCTTCCCATGCTTCACCTAGTCCAGTCTGAAGACGGCTACGTGAGTGCAAACGGAATCGCACTGTGCGCTGAACTTCTGGGTATCACTCGCGCAGAAGTTTCTGCCGTTGCGACCTTCTACACCCAGTACAAGCGTCACCCCACGGGTGAATACCTTGTGGGTGTGTGCACCAATGCTCTGTGCGCTGTTATGGGCGGCGACGAGATCTGGGAGGCCGTCAGCGAAAAGGTTGGAGTCGGAACCGACGAAACCAACGAGGCCGGAACCATCACCCTTGAGCGCCTCGAATGCAATGCGGCCTGCGATTACGCCCCCGTTGTCATGGTGAACTGGGAGTTCTTCGACAACCAGACCCCTGAGTCCGCATGCGCCCTTATTGATGACATCGAGGCCGGTAAGCCCTTGCACCCCACCCGCGGAAGTGCAGTGCTGCCGACCTTCAAGGAAACCGAGCACGTCCTTGCCGGCTTCCTCGATGGACACGAGAACGAAGGACCCAGCGCTGGCGAGGCCTCGACACTGGGACTGAGGATTGCCGAAGAACGCGGCTGGAGCGCTCCGGCTGACGTTCCCGCGGATGAAGGAAAGGAGAAGGACGGTGAGTGAAACAACCGTGGCCCTGACCCCGATTCTGACCCGCGGATGGGGGAGCGATCGCTCGTGGACCTTGGAGTCCTACCTGGCGCGTGGCGGTTACGAAGGCCTGAAGAAGGCCAACACCATGGAGCCGGCCGAGATTGTTGAGACCGTTAAGGCCTCCGGCTTGCGAGGCCGTGGTGGTGCTGGATTCCCCACGGGCCTGAAGTGGTCCTTCCTTCCGCCCGATGACGGTTTGCCCCGCTATCTCGTGGTTAATGCCGATGAATCGGAACCGGGAACCTGTAAGGATATTCCGACGATTATGGCAAATCCCCACGTGCTGATTGAGGGCATTGCGATCACCTCGCGCGCCATCAATTGCCACCATGCATTTGTCTACCTGCGCGGCGAAGTTGTTCACGTCTACCGCCGACTGATGGCTGCGGTTAAAGAAGCAACCGAGGCCGGCCTGCTGGGCGATCTTCGCATCACTGCTCACGCTGGCGCAGGTGCCTACATCTGCGGTGAAGAAACTGCTCTTCTGGATTCTCTGGAAGGCTACCGAGGCCACCCGCGCCTGAAGCCTCCATTCCCCGCTGTCGCAGGTTTGTATGCGCGTCCGACCGTTATTAATAACGTCGAGTCGATCAGCCAGGTGACGGGAATCTTCCAGCACTCCGCACAGTGGTACGCCTCGATGGGAACGGAAAAGTCCAAGGGACACGGTCTGTTCTCAATTTCAGGTCACGTGAAGAATCCGGGCCAATTCGAGGCTCCCTTCGGAATTACCATGCGTGAGCTCATCGAACTTGCCGGCGGTATCCGCGAAGGACACCAGCTGAAGTTCTGGACTCCCGGTGGCTCTTCGACCCCGATCTTCACCGAAGCCGAGCTGGATACGCCGCTTGATTACGAATCCGTTGGCGCCGCCGGTTCGATGCTCGGTACCCGCGCATTGCAGGTCTTTGATGAAACGACCTCAGTGGTTCGCGTCATTACCCGCTGGATTGAGTTCTACCAGCACGAATCCTGCGGCAAGTGCACGCCCTGTCGTGAAGGAACCTACTGGCTTAAGCAGATCATGCTCCGCCTGGAAGCAGGTAAGGGCCAGGAAGGCGATATCGATCTTCTGGACGAGATCGCACACAACATTTTCGGCCGAAGCTTCTGTGCTCTGGGCGATGCGGCGGCGACCCCGATCATGTCGGGAATTAAGAAGTTCCGCGAAGAATTCGAGGCCGGGCTGACCACGCCCGCGCGCGAATTGTTCCCCTACGAGGCCTCGAGCAACTTTGCCAAGGGAGGAGTTCGATGAGCGAGAACCTAGTGAAGGTCACAATCGACGACGTCGAATTGGACGTTCCCGCAGGCACCCTGGTGATCCGTGCGGCCGAGCAGGCCGGAATTCGTATCCCGCGTTTCTGTGATCACCCGCTACTTGAGCCCGTCGCCGCGTGCCGCCAGTGTCTTGTTGAGGTTGGAATGCCCGATCGCAACACCGGCGAGCTGCGATTCATGCCCAAGCCTCAGCCTTCATGTGCTCAGACTGTCACCCCAGGCATGGTGGTCAAGACTCAGCACACCTCCGAGGTTGCCCGTCGCGCCCAGGAAGGCGTGATGGAATTCCTGCTGATCAACCACCCGCTTGATTGCCCAATCTGCGACAAGGGTGGCGAATGCCCCCTGCAGAATCAAGCGATGAGCGAAGGCCGCGAGAGCTCGCGCTTCATCGATGCAAAGCGCACGTATCGCAAGCCTTTGAAGCTCACCTCGCAGATTCTGCTGGACCGCGAGCGTTGCATCCTGTGCCAGCGCTGCGTGCGCTTCGGTAAGGAAATTGCTGGCGACCCCTTCCTTGATCTTCAGGGACGAGGCGGTGGCACCGCGCCGACCGAGCACCATCACTTCATGGGTGAGCAGGTTGGCTCCTTTGATACCGCGGTCTTGGATTACTTCAACCCCAATGCCATCAATGATGCGCGTGCGGGGATTTCGGGACCCTACGGTCGCGAGGGAATCGTGGGTTCCTTCAATGAAGGCGATCTTGCCCCCAACGATCGTGATGTTTCGGGCCGTGCATTCGCCTCGTACTTCTCGGGAAATATCATCCAGATCTGCCCGGTCGGTGCTCTGACCTCGAATGACTACCGTTTCCGCGCACGCCCCTTCGACTTGGTATCTACCGCTTCGGTAACCGAGCACGATGCGTCCGGTAGTGCGATCCGCGTGGATATTCGCCGCGGCGAAGTTCTGCGCCGTCTGGCTGGAAATGACCCCGAGGTCAACGAAGAGTGGATCACTGACAAGGATCGCTTCGCATTCAAGTGGTCCGGTGTTCAGCGCCTCAATACTCCTTTCGTTCGCGAGAATGGACAGCTCGTCCCGACCTCGTGGTCGGATGCCTTGGACCGTGTCCACCGCGCGCTTGCCGGCCTTTCCGGTGACCAGGTTGGTTTCCTTCCCGGTGGGCGCCTGAGCTTCGAAGATGCTTGGGCATGGTCGAAGTTCGCGCGTTCCGTTGTTGGATCCGATTCCATCGATATGCGTTCTCGCAGCCACAGCGAAGAAGAGCGCTCATTCCTTGCTGCCCACGTCGCAGGTAGTGGATTGGGCGTCACCTACTCTCAACTTGAGAGCGCCGGCCAGGTCCTCTTGGTTGGACTCGAGCCCGAGGATGAGTGTGGTGCGATCTTCCTGCGGATGCGCAAGGCCACTCGCAAGGGCAAGCTCCGCGTTGCTTCTTTGGCTCCCATGACTTCCCGAGGCCTCGCCAAGCTCTCTGGAGAGCTGCTGCGTTGCGCTCCCGGCACCGAGGTTGAGGTTGCCGCAGAGATCCGTGAAGGTGGTGAGTTCGCCGATCTCGCCTCGCGTCTTGACGGGGGAGTGATCTTGGTCGGCGAGCGTGCAAGCCGTACTCCGGGTCTGCTCAGTGAAGTTGTCCGACTGGCAGAGCGCACTCACTGCCGTATTCAGTGGGTCCCTCGCCGCGCCGGTGAGCGCGGTGGAGTGGAAGCCGGTCTTCTTCCCGGTCTTCTGCCTTTCGGCCGTCCGCTTGCCTCTCAAGAGGCTCGCGAGTCTTTGGCGTGGGGAGAGATTCCCGCTCAGCGCGGTCTTGATGCCACGCAGATGTTGGAAGCTGCAGCTGATGGTCGCGTTAAGGCACTGGTTGTCGGTGGCGTTGACCTTCGTGACTTCGATGATCCGGCTGCCGCGCGAAAGGCGCTTGATCAGGTTGATTTCTTGGTGAGCCTTGAGGTTCGTCGCAGTGAGGTGACCGATCGTGCAGATGTGATCTTGCCGGTCGCACCTCCGCTGGAAAAGAACGGAACCTTCATCAACTGGGAAGGCCGCCTGCGTCCCTTCGGCCAGGCCATCGCCTCGCGTTCACAGACCGATCGACTGGTCTTCGATGCGCTCGCCAGTGAGTTTGGCGTGGATCTTGGTCTGCACGACCTCGTGGGTCTGTACGACCAGGTGAATCCGCTCATGCAGTGGAACGGTCAGCGTGAAGAATTCCTTCCGGCGGAGGCCTCGGAATTGGTTGAGGTCGGCCAGGGCGAGGCGCTTCTTGCCACCCACAAGCCGATGCTTGACGCAGGTCGTCTGCAAGACGGCGCAACCATGCTGGCGGGAAGCGCACGACGTCCAGTCGTCTTTGCCTCGCGCGCAACTGTTGCGGGCCTCGGCATTGACGAGGGCGAGGAACTCACGCTCAGTACCCAGCGCGGAAGCATCACGCTTCCCCTGCAATTTGCTGATCTTCCCGACGGGGTTGTCTGGGTGCCCGAGTGCTCCCAGGGATCTATCGTCCACGAATCATTGGGGAACTTCGGTTCTTCTGTCACCTTGAGCGCAAAGGGGGAGGTGGCCCGATGAACCTGATCCCCCTGGATGTTCCCACGTACACCGCTGCGGACTTTACGCAGGAAACCTGGTGGTTGACAGTCCTCAAGGCCGTTTTCATCATCGTTTTCCTGATTCTAAACGTTCTGCTCGCCCTGTGGGTTGAACGTCGAACGATCGGACGCATGCAGACCAGGCCCGGCCCGAATGTTGCCGGTCCCTTCGGCCTGTTCCAAGCAATCGCCGACGCCGTGAAGCTGCTCTTCAAGGAAGACATGTGGACGCGTAAGGCCGATAAGTTCATTTATCTGCTTGCGCCCTCGATCTCGGCATTTGCAGCCTTCTCGATCTTCGCCGTGATCCCGATGGGACCGAATGTTTCGATCTTCGGGCACTCCACACCGCTGCAGCTGGCGGATATGCCGGTCGCGGCCCTGTATGTTCTGGCAATTTCTTCGCTGGGACTGTATGGCATTGTGCTGGGTGGTTGGTCCGCGTCTTCGACGCTTCCGCTCTACGGCGCGGTTCGTTCCTCGGCACAGGTGATCTCCTACGAGCTTTCCATGGGAATGTCGCTGGTCGCGGTCTTCTTGATGGCCGGCTCGATGTCGACCTCGCAGATCGTGGCCTCGCAGGCGCAGACCTGGTGGTTCCTGCCCCTGGCACCCGCCTTCGTGATCTACCTGATCTCCATGGTCGGTGAAGTCAACCGTCTTCCCTTCGACCTCCCCGAGGCCGAAGGTGAGTTGGTCGCCGGTCACATGACCGAGTACTCCTCAATGAAATTCGGTTGGTTCTACCTGTCTGAATACGTCAACATGTTCAACGTTTCAGCTGTGGCAACGACCATGTTCTTTGGCGGCTGGCACGCCCCCTGGCCCCTCTCGCACATTGAGTTCCTCAATGGCGGCTGGTTCGGAATCCTGTGGTTCTTCCTCAAGATGTGGTTCTTCATGCTCCTCATGATCTGGACACGAAGCACCCTGCTGCGTTTCCGTTACGACCAGTTCATGCAGCTGGGCTGGAAGCGACTGATCCCGATCTCGCTGGCTTGGCTGGTCATGGTTGCCATTATTCGGGCAATCACCCAGTGGGTGTCTTTGACCCTGCCGCAGCTGATCGGTGGCGTTGCTGGAATCTTCGTTATTGCATTGATCGTCATGTGGTTCGCTGATTCGCGTGATGCTCGTAAGGAAGCCCTTGCGCAAGCTGAGAAGCAAGAACGCTTGGCGAACTTTGATCCCATGGCGGATGGCTTCCCGGTGCCCCCGCTTCCGGGACAACAGCTACCGCCCTCGCCGCGCGCAAACCGCGTGGTCACTGCTGCCGCATTGGAGGAGACGAATGACTGATCAGAACGACAGCCAGAATCTGCGTTACGAGCAGGATCCGAAGGGGCCGATCGGTCAGTTCTTCGCTCCCTTCGCGGGCTATGGAGTGACCCTGTCCTCCTTCTTCCGCCCGACCGTGACCGAGCAGTACCCCTTCGAGGGCCCCTTCGTCGAGCCTCGTTTCCACGGACGCCACCAGCTCAACCGCTACGCGGATGGCTTGGAAAAGTGCGTGGGTTGTGAACTTTGTGCGTGGGCATGCCCCGCGGACGCCATCTATGTCGAGGCCGCATCGAATACTCCCGAGGAACAGTACAGTCCCGGTGAGCGCTATGGTCGCGTCTACCAGATCAACTACCTGCGCTGCATTTTCTGCGGATTCTGCATCGAGGCCTGCCCGACTCGCGCCCTGACCATGGGTCACGATTTCGAGCTTGCCGAGTACCGCCGCGTTGATGACATCTATGAGAAGGACCAACTTCTGGTTCCGCTCTCAGAGGGAATGCTTCAGCCTCCTCACCCGCAGGTGGAAGGCTTTAGCGATGGTGACTACTACCGTGGCGCGGTACAGGGCCCCACACAAACTCAGATTGATTGGGTACGCGAGCATCGTCCAGATGATCCCTCCCTTGCAACTGCCCGTCCCGTCAATGAGGAGGCGCGTCAGGCATGACCTTAATGAATTGGCCTGAAATGGCATCAACGGGGGAGGCGATCCTCTTTGGCTGCGTGGCGGTCTTCATGATTGCCTGCGCCCTGGGCGTTCTCTTCTTTAAGAAAGCCGTTTACTGTGCGATCTGCATGGTCGGAGTCATGCTCGGCCTTGCAATCTTGTACCTCATGCACGGGGCAGCATTCTTGGGCACGGTCCAAGTTGTCGTCTACACCGGCGCAATCATGGTCCTCTTCCTCTTCGTCATCATGATGATCGGCTTGAGTGCCTCTGATAACTACGCGCGCCAATCGCGTGGACGCATCGTGACCTCGGTGCTGATGGCTCTTGGTCTGGGTGCGATCCTCATCGGAGCAATTGCTCGCTCGCGCACCGCGGGAAGTTCGGCCTCGCTCAGTGACGATCCCTACTCGAACGCACCGATCACTGACTTGGCGGCAACGTTGTTCTCGCGCTACTGGTTCTCAATGGAACTCGCAGGAATTCTGCTGATTACTGCAGCAATCGGCGCGATGCTTCTCACTCACTCTGATCAGCTCGGTCCGGTACTCACGCAGCGCACGACCGCAGAAGCGAAGATGCGCGCCTTCAAGGCCTCGGGACGTCGAATTGGACAGCTCCCGGCCCCCGGCGTGTACGCCCACTCCAACGCGGTTGATGTTCCCGCACTTTCGGGTGAAACCCACGAACCCGTTGAAGACTCGGTTCCCAGGGTTCTGCGTGTGCGTGGCTTGGATCGCGTTGTTGGCCAGGTTGAACCTGAGGTTGCACAGTCGCTGGCATTGGCCAAGGGCGGCTCCCTCGACCACACGATCTTCGATCCGGCTCACCCCAGCACACACGAGCGTTCTCAGGCATGGGGTATGCCGGGTGCCGCAGCTCCCACTGGTCTGAAGCAGCCGCAGGCGCCCCAGACCACTGATGAAGGGAAGGAAGAAGAATGAGCCTTGCAGCCTACTTAGTGCTCTCGGGGATCCTCTTCGCGATCGGAGCAGCCATCGTTCTGGTCCGTCGCAGTGCGGTGATCTCCCTCATGGGAGTCGAGCTCATGCTTAACTCCGCCAACCTTGCCTTCGTGACCTTCGCACGAATCCACGGAAATGTTAGCGGCGAAATCATGGCCTTCTTCGTCATGGTCGTTGCTGCCGCGGAAGTTGTTGTCGGCCTGGCAATCGTCGTGTCCATCTTTAAGTCACGCGTCACTACAAACGTTGACGACCTCGATCTGCTGAAGAACTGAGGAGTAAGCCGGAATGACATTGACACTTTTCAGCACCGCGGCACAGGTCGCAGCTCCTGGCCAGCCCACGGGAATCATTTCCCTGGCATGGCTCATGATTGCGATCCCCGCCGTTTCCAGTGCGCTTCTCCTTGTATGCGGACGCCGCTCCGATCGCTGGGGCCATCTCCTGGCAACTCTGGCATCGTGGGCATCCTTCGCTGTCGGACTTGGCGTCATTATCGCCATGCTCTCCGCAGCACCCGATACACGCCGCTTTGAACTCCCGCTTTTCTCGTGGATTCCCGCGGGTGAGTTCTCGGTGAACTTCGGCTTGATGATCGATCCTCTGTCGATGACCTTCGTCATGCTGGTCACCTTCGTCGGTTCGCTTATCCACGTCTACGCCATCGCCTACATGGCTCATGACGATGCGCGTCGCCGTTTCTTTGCCTACCTCAACCTCTTCATCGCTGCCATGCTCATCCTGGTGCTTGCAGACTCCTACGCGGGTCTCTTCGTCGGATGGGAAGGCGTGGGCTTGGCCTCGTACCTGCTCATCGGTTTCTGGAACTACGTTCCCGCCAATGCGGTTGCCGCAAAGAAGGCATTCGTGATGAACCGCGTCGGTGACATGGGCCTGCTCATTGCGATGATGGCGATGGTCGCTAACTTCTCGACCGTCAACATCGAGGAAGTGAACGCAGCGGCCGCAACGGTTTCTCCCGTTCAAGCAACCATCATTGGTTTCTTCCTGCTGGTGGGCGCGTGCGGTAAGTCGGCGCAGTTCCCCCTGCAGGCTTGGTTGGGTGACGCAATGGCCGGTCCGACCCCGGTGTCCGCGCTTATTCACGCGGCGACGATGGTCACCGCCGGTGTTTACCTGATTGTTCGTTCGGGTGCGATCTTCCAGGCATCGCCGATCGCGGCTACCGCGGTTGTCATCGTCGGTGCGATCACGCTGCTCTTTGGCGCGATTGTTGGTTGTGCCAAGGACGATATGAAGAAGGTTCTTGCGGCCTCAACCATGAGCCAGATCGGCTACATGATGCTGGGTGCGGGCCTTGGCCCCATCGGTTGGGTCTTCGCGATTTTCCACCTCTTCACTCACGGTTTCTTCAAGGCACTCATGTTCCTTGGTGCGGGTTCCGTCATGCACGGAATGAATGACCAGGTCAATATGCGTCGCTTTGGTGCTCTGCGCACCGCCATGAAGGTCACCTGGCTGACCTTCGCCTGTGGCTGGTTGGCAATCCTTGGTATTCCTCCCTTCTCGGGATTCTTCTCCAAGGACAAGATCATCGAAGCAGCATTCGGTGCGACCAGCTTCGCCGGTCACGAGGCCGTCTGGGCAGGTTGGGTCTTCGGCATCGTCACCATGGTTGGCGCTGGCATTACCGCCTTCTACATGTCGCGACTGTTCTTCATGACCTTCCACGGCACTGCTCGTTGGACCACCGAAGCCGAAGGCAATGGTGTCCACCCGCATGAGTCGGGCCCGCTGATGACCATCCCGATGGTGATCTTGGCGGTCTGCGCAGCTGTGGTCGGTGGCCTCCTGTCAATTGGCGATGTCTTCACGACCTGGCTTGAGCCTTCGCTTGGCGTTGCTGAGCATGCTCACCCGGTTGCTCCTGAGATTGCCATCCAGATTGTCACTTTGCTTCTGGTACTTGCCGGCGCGGGAATTGCCTGGGTTATGTACGGTCGCCGTGAGGTTCCCACCGCTATCCCGGCAGGCAATGCGCTCACGCGTGCTGCTCGCGTTGACCTTTACCAAGACACCGTTAATGAAGCGCTCTTCATGACTCCGGGTATCGCCCTGGTGAAGACCGCAACCCTTGGCGATAACAAGGCGATCGACGGCGTTGTCCACTTGGTTGAAGCGGCATCCACCGGTACCGGCCGAGCGGTTGGTTTCACTCAGTCCGGTCGCGTGCGTACCTACGCCTCTTACATTCTTGGCGGGGTCGTGTGTGCCCTTGCCGCTGTCCTGGCATTTTCGCTGTGAGGAAGTAAGGATCTATGCAGATGTCTCAAATGCTCAGCGCGCCACTACCGTGGCTGTCGATTCTTGTTGCACTTCCCGCACTGGGTGCTGTGCTTCTTCTGGCGATTCCATCCCTGCGGCAAGCGGGGCGTGCCTTCGCGCTCATTCTTTCGCTGTGTGAGCTGGTCGTGGCCATCGTTGCTGCGGTTGCATTCGACTGGTCGCATTCCTCCACCTACCAGCTTTCCGAGGCCTATTCCTGGATTCCCCAGATTGGCCTGAGTTGGGCGCTGGCCGTGAATGCTCTTGGCTTGGTGATGATCCTTCTAGCCGTCGCCTTGGTGCCCCTGGTCGTCGTCGCCGGATGGAATGAGGACGAGAACCCCTCTCGTACGGGTGCTTACCTCGGTTGGGTTCTGTTCTTGGAATCCTTCATGGTGCTGATCTTCGCCGCTTCGGATGTCCTGCTCTTCTACCTGGCATTCGAAGGCATGCTGGTTCCGCTCTTCGTGATGATTGGTCGTTACGGAGTTGGTGAAAAGAAGGCGCGTCAGCGTGCGGCAATGAAGTTCTTGCTCTTCTCGCTGGCTGGCGGTCTGGTCATGCTCGGCGGCCTGGTCGCCATTTGGGCTCTGGCTGCTCGCCGTGGTGACACGCTCTTCATGATCGATACTCTGTCGTCTGGAACTGTTGGTCTTCCCGTGGGAATCCAGATCGGCCTGTTCCTAACCTTCTTCATCGCCTTCGCGATCAAGGCGCCAATGGTTCCCCTTCACACCTGGCTACCTGACACCGCCGAAAATGCCCGTCCGGGCACTTCGGTGCTGCTTGTCGGCATCCTGGATAAGGTCGGCACATTTGGCATGATCACCCTGTGCCTGCGTCTGTTCCCGCTGGGAGCCGCAAGCCTGCAGTGGTGGATCTGCGGATTCGCTGTCCTTTCAATCCTCTGGGGTGGTTTGGCTGCCATCGGCCAAAACGACATTATGCGCCTGGTTTCCTACACCTCGGTTTCGCACTTTGGCTTCATGGTTCTGGGCATTTTTATCGGCTCGCAGATCGCGCTGACCGGTGCCATGGTCTACATGGTCGCCCACGGTGTCTCAATCGCCGCGATGTTCCTGCTGTCCGGCTGGCTGTCAAGGCGAGGCGGCACCCAAGACATGCGCCAATACGGCGGTATGCAGCGCGTGAGCCCCGTCCTGGCTGGTCTGTGGCTCTTCTCTGGCTTGGCCTCGATTGCCCTTCCGGGTCTCTCGGGCTTCGTCCCCGAGTACTTGGTTCTCATGGGAACGTGGAAGGTTTCGACCCTTCTTGCACTCTTTGCAGTGCTGGGAGTGATCCTGGCCGCGCTGTACATGCTCATGCCCTACCAGCGAGTTTTCACCGGTCCTCCGCGAGAGGATAAGAAGCATATTGCTGATCTGAACGGACGTGAAAAGACCGTTATGACCCCGCTGGTCATTGCAATGCTTGTTCTGGGTATTTGGGCGGCACCTCTGGTTTCTGCTCTGGCACCCATCGCCGATGAGGGTTCACATCTCCTCACCGCTGCGACCGCAACTCTGAGTGAAGGGAGCGCACAGTGAATTCTGTTGCAACGGCCGTTAACTTTACGGTTCCCGAGATTTCGTGGGCCGCGCTTGCGCCGGTTCTGTGCGTTCTCTGCGGCGGCATCCTTGCGGTACTGGCCGAGTCCTTCGTGCCGGTACGTGCGCGCCGTGCCTCGGTCTTCGGAATTGCCGTCCTCGCGCTGATCGCTTCCGCAGTCGCTTTGGTGATGCGTTGGGCTGCCGTTCTTGGATCTCCTCAGTCCCTGGGGGAGTACATTGAAGATCCTTTGACGGTTGCAGCTCAAGGAATCTTGGTCCTGATCGCCTTCTTCGCCGTTCTGGTTATTGCCGATCGTTCCGAGGCCGGAGACGGTGCTTTCGCTGGCCAGCCTTCCGATCGTCCCGGTTCCTCTGATGAAGAGCGTTCCGATTCAAAGGGCTACCAGCGTTCAGAAATGTTTGCTCTGGTGCTCTTCTCGACCGGCGGCATGATGATCTTCCCCGCAGCGAACTCCTACATCGCGCTCTTCGTGGCTCTGGAAGTCATGTCTTTGCCGCTGTACATCCTGGCCGCAACGGCACGCCGTCGCCGCCAGCTGTCGCAGGAAGCTGCCCTGAAGTACTTCATCTTGGGTGCCTTCTCCTCTGGCTTTATGCTCATGGGTTCCGCCTTCCTTTACGGTTACTCAGGCTCGCTGCTGATCTCCGATGCGGCGACTCCCACGGCTCAGACCGCTGGAATGCAGATTCTTCTGCTCATGGGCACGGTCATGGTCATGGTCGGTCTGCTTTTCAAGGTCGGCGCCGCTCCCTTCCACGCATGGACTCCCGATGTCTACACAGGCGCACCGACTCCGATCACCGGTTTCATGGCTGCTGCCGTGAAGCTTGCAGCTTTTGCCGCGATGCTTCGCTTCTTCCAGGTTGTCGCAGCACCCCTGCAGTGGAGCCTCATCCCGATCATGGTTGTTGTCATCATCTTGACCATGCTGGTGGGTACCTTCGCCGGTGTCGTCCAGATGGATGTCAAGCGCATGCTTGCCTACTCCTCGATCGCGCACGCGGGCTTCATCCTCATGGGTGTGATCTCGCTGCTGCGCTACTCCGCCGGACACGTTCTCTTCTACGTTCTGGCCTATGCGGTTGCGACCATCGGTGCTTTCGGGGTTATTACTCTGGTGCGTTCGCGCGACGATCAGGACACCATCGGTGGGGAAGTGACGGACCTGCGTCGCTGGGCGGGACTTGGAAAGACCAACCCTGCCCTGGCCTCGGCAATGCTGATCTTCCTGCTGTCTTTCGCGGGCATCCCCTTCACCGGCGGTTTCATTGCGAAGTTCGTCGTTTTCTCGGATGCTTTCGCAGCTGGAAATGCCTGGCTTGTTGCGCTTGCACTGGCATGCTCGGCGGTCACCGCCTTCTACTACTTCCGTCTGGTTCGCGTGATGTTCTTCTCGGAGCCACGTGAAGACGTTGCGGTTGTTCGCTCCGAAGGCTTCACAGGTGTTGCCATTACCGTGTGTGCTGTGGGTACGATTGCACTGGGACTCTTCCCGAGTCCGGTTCTGTCTCTACTCAATCAGGTGGTTGTGCTTCTCCCGTGAGCGCCGTAATCGACTTACACGTTCCTGATCTCGAGGCCCGAATTCTTCCGGGCCTCGAGGCCGTTGAGGACCGTTTGCACCAGGCCGTGTCCCACTCTCGGGACCTGGTTACAGAATTGACGTCTCACCTAGCCCAGGCCGGTGGCAAGCGTATGCGCCCCCTGCTGACCTTGGTTGCCGCGCAGTTTGGTGATCCCGAGCGCGCGTTGAGCGACGAAGTGCTCACGGCAGCAACGGGTATCGAGCTCACGCACTTGGCCTCGCTCTACCACGACGATGTCATGGATTCTGCGCCCACCCGCAGGGGCGTTCCCTCGGCTCAACATCTGTGGGGGAATAACCGCGCGATTCTTGCAGGGGATATCCTCTTTGCACGTGCATCGGCCATGATTGCCACTTTGGGCGATGATACGGTTCGCCACCACGCCATCACTTTCGAGCGCCTGTGCATGGGGCAGCTCAATGAAACTTTCGGCCCCCAGGACGGGGATGACCCGCTGAAGTTCTACATCCAGGTGCTGGCTGATAAGACCGGTTCTCTGGTGGCATCTGCGGCGGCATTCGGTGCGATGCATGCGGGTGCAGATCAGGCGACGATTGACGCCCTCACTCAGTTTGGTGAGCGTTTGGGAGTCGCTTTCCAGATCGCCGACGATGTCATTGATTTGGGGCCCGAGGCCGGCGCTTCGGGGAAGACCCCGGGAACTGATCTTCGCGAAGGTGTGGATACTCTTCCCGTGCTTCTTCTTCGCCGCGCGCAGTCAAATGGCAATCTGGACCCCGAGGGGCAGAAGATTTTGTCCATGCTGGATGGGGATCTTTCCTCCGATCAGGCTTTGGCTGCGCTGGTTGAACGCCTGCGTGAGCATGACGTTGTGTCGCAGACACGGGAACTTGCTCGTCAGTGGTGCGATAGCTCTCTTGAATGCATTGCCGATCTTCCTGATGGGGAAGCCAAGCAGGCTCTGATCTCTTTTGCCCACTTGATGGTGGATCGCGTCGCCTGATTGCGCCGCACCCCTCTTGAGGCGTGCCCTGACCTTCTCAGCTGCCCTGCAGGTCGTCTAATTGTAGGATTGGGACAGGATTAGGGTCGCCTTCCTTGGTGGCCAGAGAAGAGGATACGAGTGAGCACCTACAACGTGGCCGTCATCGGCGCTGGACCTGCTGGCATCTATGCATCGGATATTTTGTCCAAGTCCGGTTTGGACGTGAATATTGACCTGTTCGAACGCCTTCCCGCCCCCTATGGTCTGGTCCGCTACGGTGTTGCTCCCGATCACCCGCGAATCAAGCAGATCATTGTCGCCCTGTACAAGATCCTGCAGCGCGGTGATATTCGTCTTTTGGGCAATGTTGAGATTGGCCGCGACGTCACTATCGATGACTTGCATGCGCACTACGACGCGATCATCATCGCAACCGGTGCTGACCGCGATGCCCCGCTGAATATCCCCGGTGTTGATCTGCCCCAGTCCTACGGTGCTGCTGATTTTGTCTCTTGGTATGACGGTCACCCGGACTACCCGCGCACTTGGCCTCTGGAAGCGAAGTCCGTGGCCGTTTTGGGCGTGGGAAATGTTGCTCTGGATGTTTCCCGTGTTTTGGCCAAGCACGCGGAAGACATGCTCGTGACCGAGATCCCGGAAAACGTCGCAAAGGGTCTTGCTGAAAACCCCATTACTGACGTTCACGTCTTTGGTCGCCGTGGCCCCGCCCAGGTGAAGTTCACACCGCTGGAACTGCGCGAGCTGGGGCATGTTCCCGATGTTGACATCATTGTTTCCGAGGATGACTTCGACTTTGATGAAGGTTCCGAAGAAGCCCTGCGCGCCTCGAACCAGCAGCGCCAGGTTGTCAAAACTCTGACGAACTACGCGATGGAGGATCCGGAGTCTCACACGGCTTCGCGTCGCATCCACATTCACCTTTTCCAATCTCCGGTCGAGATCCTCGCCGATGAGAATGGCAATGTCAGCGCGATCCGCACCGAGCGCACCGAGCTGACGGGCGATGGATCCGTACGTGGAACCGGTGTCATTTCCACCTGGCCCGTCCAGGCTGTCTACCGCGCGATTGGCTACTACTCCTCGCCGGTCCCCGGTCTGCCCTTCGATAAGCGCGCGGGTGTTGTTCCCAACGTCGAGGGCCGCGTGATTGATTCTGATACGACGAAGAACGAAGATGCCCCGGTGATTCCGGGTATCTATGCAACCGGCTGGATTAAGCGCGGTCCCGTTGGCCTCATTGGCTCGACGAAGTCCGATGCTCAGCAGACGATTTCGCACCTGGTTGAGGACGCCGAGGCCGGTCGCCTGCATGCGACTTCTTCCGAGGTTGGTCACGAGGCCATGGTTGCGCTGCTGCGTGAGCGTGGCGTTGAGTTCACAACCTGGGAGGGCTGGGAGCTCCTTGATGCGTACGAGGCCGCGCTGGGCGAGCAGTTCGGCGAGGTTCCCGGTGGTCGTGGAAAACGCGAGCGCGTAAAGGTCGTGTCACGCCGCGCGATGACCGATATTTCCCAGGGCAAGGATGAGGTTCACGAGGACCTGATCGGCGAAATGGGGGAGATGGGTGTTCCTTCCGCCCCCAAGCGTTTTGAGGACTACTCGGGGCCGGCCCGCGCCTGAGACGGTCACTAAGGAGGCGTTATGCATACGCGTCACTATCACAATGGCCTGAAGACCACCGTGCTTTTGGGCGGGATGTGGGCTCTGCTCCTGGCAATTGGCTATGCCATTGCCCTTGGAACGCGGCAGTCCATGTGGATTTTCATCTTCGCTGGCATCGGACTCATCCAAATCGTTTGGTCCTATTGGAACTCCGCGACGATGGCCTTGCGTTCGATGAATGCCTATCAGGTGACTGAGGCGCAGCAGCCTGCGATGTATCGGATTGTTCGCGAGCTGTCACAAAAAGCCGGTCAGCCAATGCCGACGCTCTGGGTAGCTCCCACAATGACACCGAATGCTTTCGCCACGGGGCGTAACCCTTCGCACGCAGCGGTGTGCTGTACCGAGGGTATTTTGCAGTTGCTCAATGAGCGTGAGCTTCGCGGAGTCCTTGGTCATGAGCTGATGCACGTCTACAACCGCGATATCCTCACCTCCTCCGTCGCGGCAGCGATGGCAAGTATCATGACCTCTATCGCCCAATTCATCTTGTTCTTCGGTGGTGGAAGTCGTGATAATCGCGAAGGCGGAGTTCTTTCTGCAATTGGCGGCATCCTGCTAGCGCTTCTCGCTCCTTTTGCGGCCACACTGATCCAGTTCTCTCTTTCGAGGACTCGCGAATACGATGCAGATGAGGACGGCGCCTACCTGACTGAAGATCCGCTGGCCTTGGCCTCGGCACTGAAAAAGCTTGAGTCGGGAAATGCTCAGTATCCTCTTCAGGCGACGCCGCAGACTCAGAATGTCTCAGCAATGATGATTGCGAATCCTTTCAGGGGAAAGGGCTTGCGTAATCTCTTTTCGACTCACCCTCCGATGGATCAGCGTATTGCGCGCCTCGAGCACATCGCGGGCTACTAGGAAGTGGCTGACTTTTAAGGACAGACGCGTGAGAGCCTTGAAGTCAAACGTGATCATCCAGAAGCTATGAATAACCTGTGGGGGCATCTAGCAGCGCTAGATGCCCCCACAGTGTCGTTATCAGTCGGTCGATATCAGCGGTAGTTCACGAACTGAAGTGCGACCTCAAGTTTTTCTCCCGAGGGGCCCTTGAGGAGAGCGATCACTGCCTGGAGATCATCACGAGACTTTGAAGAGACGCGAATTTCATCACCCTGGATCTGCGCTTTGACTCCCTTGGGTCCTTCATCGCGGATCAGTTTTGTGATTTTCTTCGCAACGTCCTGTTCAATTCCTTCACGCAGGGGTGCAACTAGGCGGTAGATCTTGCCCGATGCCTTCGGCTCGCGATCCTTGAGATCAAGAGCTTTCAGGGATACTCCTCGGCGAATGAGCTTGGTCTGCAGAACATCGACGATTGCCATGACGCGTTCAGGAGTGTTGGCTTCCATCTCGATTGCGTCTCCGCTCAGGCGGATCGATGCATCCACACCGCGGAAGTCATAGCGAGTCGATACTTCTTTTGCGGCTTGATTAACCGCATTGTCGACTTCTTGGCGGTCTAATTTGGAAACAATGTCAAATGATGAATCAGCCATGACCATCCTCTCTTTGTGCTCTATGGCGCACTTGGGGCGCTCTGATTGGCGCGCAACCCATTCGTTCTGCTATTCTTCCACAGCACCGATTTTTTCGACGCATGGCAGGTTTCCAGAGCGGCCAAATGGATCTGACTGTAAATCAGACGCTTCGTGCTTCGGGGGTTCGAATCCCTCACCTGCCACAGTCTCGTAGAGACTCGTTGTGATGTCATTCTCACTGACAGGAATTGCTTCGCAGTTCGGTTATGAGTTAGGCTTCTCGGCGTTGCCCCGATAGCTCAGTCGGCAGAGCGTCTCCATGGTAAGGAGAAGGTCAAGGGTTCGATTCCCTTTCGGGGCTCAGGTCGCGGTTTCGACCGCAGCCGCTGCGGCGGGGTAGCTCAGCTGGTCAGAGCGCACGACTCATAATCGTGAGGTCGCGGGTTCGAGCCCCGCCCCCGCTACCAGACCAACAGAGTCGCACGCCGACATAAGCAACAGCAAAAGGGGAATCACCGTGGCAAGCAAGTCTCAGGACGTTCGCCCCAAGATCACTCTGGCATGCTCGGAGTGCAAGGAGCGCAACTACATCACCAAGAAGAACCGTCGTAACACGCCGGATCGTCTTGAACTGCAGAAGTACTGCCCGCGTTGCCGCAAGTCTACGCTTCACCGCGAGACCCGCTGACGGCGTCGCGCTAAACCCCGAGGAACGCAAGCTCCTCGGGGATTTTTGTTGTCTGTTTCCATTTTCCGCTAGTGTGGCCCCCATGAGTGCCCGCGTGGATTGTCGTCAGATTGTTGCCCCACTGGATAGGGGCGAGGCCCGCATTCCTGCCCTCGTGACGCTTCCCAGCGGACGCTTGCTTCTCTTTTATGACGAGCGGCCAGCCCCGGCCTCGGGAAATGGCTCGGATTTTAATGGGTTGACGATGGCCTCGGACCTTCCCAACCCGAATCGAATTCGTTGGGTGGAGTGCACTCTTCCAGCCGAAGATGAAAATGCGTCAAAGTGGAGTACGCCGCGCGATCTTCCTCTTGCCCTTCCTGCGATCACCTCTGATGCGTGTGTGGGGATCGATGGCGACGGTCTTCTTCACCTGGCGTGCGCCTCGACGCAGGGGCAAGTGGGATATATGGATTCGCGTGCCGATGGTGAGCGCCTTCAGGCGATTCTTGCGTGGGGGAGCGGCCCGGAGGACCTGCAGGCACGTGATATTACGGATGAGTTGTACTCTCGCACGGGCGCTGATGCGCTCTTCGCAACCTCGGGCTCGACTGTGACGTGGCAGGGGGCAGTTCTTCTTCCCTACGTTGTGCGAGTGGGTGATCGCACCCATGTACAGGTGGTTGCCGTACGTGGCGGTGAGATTCAGTGGCTTTCTGATCCCCTGGTTGGTCCGAGGGGTGTTCTTCTTGATGAGACGACGTTGGCGCTTTGGGATGGACGGCTTGTTGCCAATTGTCGTTTGCAAGGATTTGAAGGCCGAGGCTCGGGAGCTCGTTACCTTGCATGGGGGGATGGGCGCAGCTGGAGTGGCGGTCAGTTGTGGGATTGCGAGGACCCGGGATGCAATGCAAAACAGCTCGCCGACTTCTTTATTCACCCGCATTCACTCAGTTCACGTAGTGGAGGAACTGTTGTGCGCTTGACTCCTCCTTGGGAAGGGAGCGTGCGCGCCGAGGCCGTCGCTGCCTTGGACGGGGGAGAGTTTGGGTATAGCGACGTCTGCGTTTGTGGTGACGAGATAGTTGTTGTGTTTGAGCGGGAACGCGGCCTGTGGGAGGTCGTGGTTCCTAGGTGTGAGCTTCTGCCCTAGAAATTCTGCGCTCTGTGGGGCAGATCTCAAGGGGTGTATGAAATTGTTATCTGAATATCTTGCGGGAATTTGTCAGACAACATATGCTTGCTTCAGCGGACGTGATAAACGGCCCGCACATCCCATTTCTCGAAGATGAGGAGCGAGAATATGCGTATGCGCAAGCACTTCGCAACCGGTGCTGCAATGGCAGCAGCGGCAACCATGGTCCTGACCGCATGCGGCGGCGGATCGTCCACTTCACCATCAACCAGCAGCAGTAGTTCAGACTCAGGCGCACCCAAGGGCACCATCACCGTTGGTTCCGCCTACGAGACCACTGACTACGGCCCGATCACCACCTCGGCACTGGGTATCGGTGCGGACTGGCAGGTCCTTGAAGGCCTGTACCGCTTCGATATGTCCGACTACTCAGTCACCCCCGCACTTGCTGCCGGAGATCCCGTCAAGGTTTCCGACACCAAGTACGAAATCACTCTGCGTGACGGAGCGAAGTTCTCCGACGGCACAGATGTCAAGGCTGCAGACGTCGTGAGCTCCTATGAGCGCACCACCGATGAAAAGTCGATCTACCGTCAGTTCTTCACCTTCGTCGATTCTGTCGAAGCGAAGGATGACAAGACCGTCACCATCACTCTGAAGCACCCCTTCGCTGCGCTGAAGGAACGTTTCGTTAACGTTCGCGTGGTTCCTTCAAGCATGAGCGCAGACGAACTGAAGTCCAAGCCGATCGGCTCTGGTCCCTACAAGTTCGATAACATCTCGGCCACTGAGGTCACCGCTGTTCCCAACGAACACTACAACGGCAAGATCCCCGCAAAGGCAGCCACCCTCAAGTGGAGCGTCCTCAAGGACGATTCGGCACGCCTCGCAGCTGCGCTGGGCAACAGCATCGACATCATGGAAGCAGTTCCTGCAGATGCAGCGGATAAGCTCAAGGCTGCGAGCTGGAGCGTTGATTCCAAGCCCGGTTACGGCAACCCCTTCATGATGTTCAACACTCAGAAGGCTCCCTTCGATAAGCCCGAGGTGCGTCGCGCATTCCTCAAGGCCATCGATAAGCAGAAGCTCGTTTCTTCCGCTCTCCGTGGTCAGGCTGTGGAAGCCAAGTCCTTCCTGCCCGAAGCAAACCCGGCCTACAAGAAGCCTGCAACCGACCTGTCCTACGACAAGGATGCAGCAAAGAAGGCACTTGACGCAGCCGGAGTCTCCGGTAAGGAAATTAACCTGGTCACCACGGACCACCCGTGGGTCCTGGCACTGGTTCCTCAGATTAAGTCTGATCTTGAAGCACTGGGCCTGAAGGTTAACCACCAGCAGATGGCTTCCTCGGCTCTGTACTCGACCGTCACCGATGTTGACAAGCCCGACTACGACATCGTCATCGCCCCCGGCGATCCCTCGGTCTTCGGTGTTGATCCCGGCATCATCATTTCTTGGTGGAACGGCGACAACGTCTGGACCAAGAAGCGTGACGGCTGGCAGGTCTCGGATCCCGAGTCCTTCAAGAAGCTGCAGACCATCATGGATGAGGCTGTTCAGCTTGAAGGTTCTGCGGCTAAGGAAAAGTGGGGAGAAGCTCAGGATCTGCTCGCCGAGCAGAGCGTGATCTACCCGCTTGCCTTCCGCAACATGATTACCGCATCTAACCCCAAGAAGGTCGATGGCTTCAAGCCAATTTCCGCCACCAGCGTGCAGCTGCTTGGAGTAAGCGCAAAGTAAGCCCTTCGAGGCTTCACAGAAAGGAGGGGTGGGATGCTCGCCCTGAGGCTCTAGCCACAGTGGGACCCCACCCCTCCCTTTCTTTGCCCAATTCCGCTTGACATGGAGGTCTAGCAGTGAATAACCTTCTGCGTCTTCTCGCGCGACGACTAGTGTGGTTGCCGATCATGGTGGTCGGCGTATCCTTCCTGGTCTTCTCAATTATGTGGCTGTCTCCCATTGATCCCGCCTACTCGGCGCTCGGTGAGACCGCAGCCCCTGAAGCTCTTGAGGAATACCGCATTCAGCACCACCTCAACGAGCCCTTCTTCGATCAATTCCGCCTCTATCTGTTGGGGATGCTCCACGGTGACCTTGGAACATTCGGTGTCGGTACCCACTATCGCGTCAGCGATGAGATTGCCAAGGCACTTCCTCTCACCTTGCAGCTGACATTCCTCGGTCTGATCATTGCCGTTCTCATTTCCTTCCCCCTCGGCGTCATCGCCGCGCTCTACCGTGATCGTTGGCCCGATCAGCTGATCCGCGTGATCTCGGTCGTCTCGATTGGCACCCCCTCCTTCTGGCTGGCAGCGTTGCTGGTCCTGCAATTCGTCGGTACTTCCATCCCCGTGTCGGGTGAAGTTCCTGCTTTCAGCGACGACCCATCGGGTTGGTTCCTCCGGATGATTCTTCCGGCTATCGCATTGGCGGTTCCCGTCATCGGTCAGATGACACGTGTCGTTCGTACCTCGATGGTTGAAGAATTGGACCGTGACTACGTCCGAACTGCAATCGGTGCGGGTATTCCAAAGACCGTTGTTGTCGCGCGTAACGTTCTGCGTAATGCGCTGATCACCCCCGTGACCGTCCTTGGTCTTCGCATTGGCTACCTCATGGGCGGTGCGGTCGTTATTGAAATCATCTTCGCCATTGATGGTATGGGCAAGATCGTGCTCCTGAAGGGCATCCAAGACAACTCTGTCACCCTGGTGCAGGGCGGCGCATTGGTTGTCGCAATCGCCTTCATCATCGTCAACATCCTTGTTGACATGCTCTACCTGCTCATCAATCCGCGTATCAGGTCGGTGTGAGTCATGAACCAGAAAGCAAAACTCGAAAAAGTTACCCGAAAGGGTGTGCGTTTTTCGCGTATCGGCGCGATGTCTTTGGGATCCAAGATCGCAATCGGTGTTTTGGCACTGATCGTTCTTGTATCAATCCTCGCGCCCTTCGTGGCACCCTATTCGCCCGAATTCATCGATACGGCGTCGCAGGGGCCGTCTTCGGCTCACCCCTTCGGTACTGACCACGCGGGTCGAGACATTCTTTCTCGCGTCCTCTTCGGTGGTCGCTACTCGCTGCTCATCGGCCTGTGCTCAACCGTGATCGCGCTCTTCTTCGGCGCAATCATCGGATCGATCGCAGCCGTGACGCGCAAGGCCATCTCCGAGACCATCATGCGCATCCTAGACATCATCATGGCTGTCCCCGGTATCGCAATGGCGGCTGTTACGGTTCTGGTCTTTGGTCGTACGCTTTCCCAATCGGGCAATAAGTTCGGGCTGGTGATGGTGATTGTCTTCTCGATCGCCTTCGTCTACATCCCGCAGCTGGCACGTATTGTTCGCGCAAACGTGATGGCCGCATACGGTGAAGACTACGTGCGTGCAGTGATCGTCTCCGGTGCCCGTGCACCGTGGATCCTGATCAAGCACGTCATGCGTAACACTGCTGCTCCGGTTTTGGTCTTCGCCACGGTCTTGGTCGCAGATGCGATCATCCTCGAGGCCTCGCTAACCTTCATCGGTTCAGGCCTTCCTCCAACCATGGTTCCCACTTGGGGCAATATCTTGTCCGAGGCTTCGACCAACCTCTCGATCCTGCTGGGCGACTGGTGGACCGCCTTCTTCCCCGGCCTGTTCATCATGATCACCGTCTTGTGCCTGAACATCCTCTCCGAAGGCATCACCGATGCTATGGTCGCGGCTCCCTCCACGGCAGCCGTTGCTCAGGTCGATAAGAACTCTGACCGCGAAGCCGACCGTATCCTTCTGGATCCTCGCCGTGCATACGCCGAGCAGGCCGAGTCCCTGCAGCAACGCCTGGACGATCTGGAAGTTGTCGAAGGCAAGCGTCACGATCGTTTCGTTGCCACTTCGAAAGAAGCACCTCTGCTCGAGGTCAAGGACCTGTGCATCAAGTTCGAGCGTCACGGCGATGTCAATGTCGTCGACCACGTTTCCTTCAAGGTTCGCCCCGGTGAGACCATGGGCCTCGTCGGTGAGTCCGGATGTGGTAAGTCCATTACCGCGCTGACCATCATGGGCCTCATTGACCCGAAGGCAGAGATCACCGGTGAGATCCTCTACGAAGGCAAGAACTTGCTGGAGATGAAGCCGGAAGAGCGTCGCGCGCTTCTGGGCCACGAGATGGCAATGATCTACCAGGATGCGCTTTCCTCGCTGAACCCGGCCATGCTCATCAAGGCACAGATGAAGCAGCTGACCAAGCGCGGCGGAACCCGCAGCGCAGAGGAACTCCTCGAGCTGGTGGGCTTGGACCCCAAGCGCACCTTGGAGTCCTACCCGCACGAACTCTCCGGTGGCCAGCGTCAGCGAGTTCTGATCGCAATGGCACTGACCCGCGACCCGAAGCTCATCATTGCTGATGAACCGACCACCGCACTGGACGTCACCGTTCAAAAGCAGGTCATCAACCTGCTCAACGAGCTGCGTGAGAAGCTGGGATTCGCAATGATCTTCGTCTCCCACGACCTGGCTCTTGTCGCAGAGGTTGCCCACAACATCACCGTCATGTACGCCGGTCAGGTCATTGAGCAAGCTCCCACTCAGGAACTGCTCACCCACCCGACCCACGAGTACACCCGCGGTCTGCTGGGCGCAGTCCTTTCCATCGAGTCCGGCTCGGGACGTCTGCACCAGGTCCCCGGGACCGTGCCCTCGCCTCGGGACTTCCCGATCGGCGACCGCTTCGCCCCGCGTTCCTCGCACCCCGACTACGGCCTCGACATCCGTCCGGTCCTCACCGAGGTTGGCCCCGAGCACGTGTATGCGGCACTGCCGCCTCGCGAGGAGGTTCTTGTCGTAAGCGAGACCGTCGTCATCGAAGAAGGTCAGGAGGAAAACTGATGAGTACCGAAACTCTGATTGTCGAAACCGAGACGGTGATCGCTACACCCGAACCTCCGATCATCGAGCTCAAAGACGTTGAGGTGACCTTCAACTCCCGTACTGGATCGCTGTTCCGCCCCCACAAGGTGCACGCGGTTCGAGGCGTTAACATGCGCATTGAGCGCGGACAGACGCTCGGTATCGTCGGCGAATCGGGCTGTGGCAAGTCCACGACCGCGAACGTCATGTGCGGCCTGCAGATGGCGACGAAGGGCAAGGTGTTCTTCAACGGTGAGGAAGTCACAAAGCGTGGCGCAGATGCACGTAGGCGTATCGGACGTGTTGTTTCCGTGGTCTTCCAAGATCCGGCGACCGCGCTGAACCCGCGTATGCACGTCGCCGATCAGCTTGCTGACCCGCTGCGCGTGCACGGTATTGGTGACGAGGCCTCGCGAGCCAAGCGCGTTCGCGAACTGATCTCCTTCGTGGGCTTGCCCTCGAGCGCCTTGGATGCGCTTCCGGGCCAGCTCTCCGGTGGTCAGCGTCAACGTGTGGCAATCGCCCGAGCCCTCTCCATCGGCCCCGATGCGATCATCGCTGACGAACCGACCAGTGCTCTGGACGTCTCGGTTCGCGCACAGATCCTCAACCTGCTCACGGACCTCAAGAGTGAACTGGGCTTGGCGATGGTCTTCATCTCACACGATATTCAAACTGTTCGCTACGTTTCTGACCGGATCGCTGTGATGAACGGCGGAAAGGTCGTTGAAGAGGGACCGGCAGCTGAATTGCTGGCGTCCCCGAAGGATCCCTACACCCGCAAGCTTCTGGGGGCTGCACCCTCGCTGCTGCATCCAACACTCGGAGGAGAGAACTAATGAGTTCACAGATTCGCGGCGTTGTCCCGCCGTTGGCTATCCCGCTGAAGAACGGCGAGCTGGACGTCGCCTCGCTGGAGCGTCACATCAACCGCATGATTGGTGCGGGCCTGAATGGCCTCTTCGTCTCCGGATCGACCGGTGAGGTTGCATTCTCGACCTCCGAGCGTCGTCAGCAGATCCAGCGCGAGGTTGTTCGCATTGTCGACGGTCGCGTTCCGCTGCTGGTCGGTGTGATCGATACCGAAACTGAGCGTGTCATTGAGAACATCAAGGCAGTTGAAGAAATCGGTGGAGCTCTGGGCGTCGTTGCAACCGCTCCCTTCTATGCACTGGGCGGCCAGGCAGAGATCGAGAAGCACTTCCGCATCCTCAAGGAGAACACCAATCTTGAGCTGTGGGCCTACGACATTCCCGTCTGCGTCCACACGAAGCTTCAGAACGATCTTGTTCTTCGCTTGGGTAAGGAAGGCGTTCTTGACGGCGTTAAGGATTCCTCCGGTGACGATGTGGGCTTCCGCTGGCTGTCCCGTGCGAACGAGGCCGCTGGCCACCCGCTTCAGCTGCTGACCGGCCACGAAGTGGTTGTCGATGGTGCCTACATGTCGGGCGCAGATGGCTCGGTCCCCGGCCTGGCCAATGTTGACCCCGATGGCTACGTCCGTCAGTGGCAGGCTTTCGAGCGCGGTGACTGGGAAGCCGTGCGTGCCGAGCAGGACCGTCTTGCGGACCTCATGCGCATCGTTTTGGTGAAGGGCGTTCAGGGCTTCGGCGCTGGCGTTGGTGCCTTCAAGACTGCTCTGCAGCTCCTCGGTGTCTTTGATTCCAACGAGATGCCGCGTCCTGTTGCTGCCCTCGAAGGTGACAACGTCGAGCACGTTGCTTCCGTCCTGCGCGAAGCTGGCTTGCTCTCCTGATCATCAGCGAGGCCGAGGTGGTCCTCCTCTCGCGTACGCGCGAGCGTGCGCCCGCCTTGGCCTCGCTGATTAACATTTTCATCCGTTATTTATTGGAGAACTTTCATGACTACGCTCCTCGCCCTTGATATCGGCGGAACCAAAGTCGGTTGGGGCATTGTCGAAGTTGGACAAAACTATACGGTTGTTGAGCGCGGCTCAATTCCCACCGAGGCTTCCCGTGGGGGCGCCGACGTCGCCGAGCGAATCTGCTCGCTGGCCGCCTCTCTCAAAGAAGCTCACCCCGAGGCCTCGGGTGTCGCGATTGCTTCTGCTGGGGTTGTCGACCCCGTTGAAGGAAAGATTGTGTCGGCAACCGACATCATGCCCGGGTGGGGAGGAACCCCTCTGGGGAAGCTTGTTGAGGAACGCGCGGGACTTCCTGTGCGCGTCCTCAATGACGTCCACGCACACGGTCTGGGCGAGGCAACCTTGGGAGCCGGACGCCCCTATTCCTCAGTCCTTTCGATCGCAGTAGGTACGGGAATCGGTGGTGCTCTGGTCGAAGATGGTCATGTCACTTTTGGCTCTCGAGGGATCGCTGGGCACGTCGGTCACATCCATCACCATTTCGCCCCCGATATGGTGTGCTCCTGCGGCAGGTTTGGCCACATCGAGGCATTCTGCTCGGGGTCAGGAATTACGGCTTGGTACAACTCGCTGCGTCCCCAAGATGCTCCCGAAGTCGATGGCGGTCGCGCGCTGCAAGAACTCGCAGATGCGGGTGACCCGCTGGCTAGCGCCTGCTTCTCGCGCTCTGCGTACGCACTGGGCGAGGCCACGGCCTCGCTGGTCAATTGCGTGGACCCGGCAGCGGTCGTTATCTCCGGCTCGATGACTCGTTCGGGAGATATCTGGTGGGATGGTCTGCGTGAAGGTTTCGCAGCCAGCGCGATGAATCCCGTTGCTGATACACCGATCCTCATTGGTTCCCTGGGCGGAGATGCGCCGCTGCTCGGAGCCGTTTCATTCTTCCTCAACGCATAGGAGAAACCATGCATCCGCTTATTGCTGGCCTGAAGGGGAAGCTCATTGTTTCCGTTCAGGCTTACCCGGGAGAGCCCATGCGGCACCCCGAAACCATGGCGCAGATCGCGCGCGCTGCCGAAATCGGTGGAGCTGCGGCAATTCGCTGCCAAGGTCTGTCTGATATTTCCGCAATCAAGGGGCGCGTGGATGTGCCCGTCATTGGTTTGTGGAAGGAAGGCCACGAAGGCGTCTACATCACTCCTTCGCTTCGCCACGCTCGCGCATGCGTGATGGCTGGGGCCGATATTGTCGCTCTGGATGCGACCGGTCGCCCGCGCCTTGACGGTCGTAGTTTTGCCGAAACCGTTGCAGCTCTTCGCGAAGAAGAGACTCTGGTCATGGCTGACTGCGGATCTTTTGAAGATGCACAGCGCGCCGTTGATGCCGGTGTCGATATCGTTTCGACCACCCTTGCTGGCTACACCGGCGACCGTCCGAAGACCGATGGTCCCGACTTGGAGCTTCTCGAGCAGACGGTTCAGGCTTTCCCGAATGTTCCCGTGATCTGTGAAGGGCGTATCCATACTCCGGAGCATGCCGCAGCTGCCATGAAGCTCGGCGCGTTCGCAGTGATCGTGGGTACCGCAATTACTCACCCGACATCGGTAACGGGTTGGTTTAAGGCTGCCGTCGAAAACTGACTTTTCTTCCGAATCTCAATCGGTGTCCGTGTGGAGCTATTTCACACGGACACCTCTTTTTCGGGCCTTTAACCACGTGCCCGTCGGCGAGTAAAATTTCGAACCATGTCTATTCCCTCATCGCGTGCTCACAGCGCTCTTCGTGCGACCTTTGTGGTCTATGCGGGCCTAGGTTTCGCAACCTCAGCATGGCTGTCACGTCTGCCTGATGTGCGCGATCATCTGGGATTGACCCCGGGCACAATCGGCATGATGCTGCTGATTGCCTCCCTCGGTTCTTTGCTGACCCTTCCCACTTCGGGTCCGATCGTCATGAAGATCGGTGCACGTTGGGCGGGGCGCATCGGCGTGTCTATCTGGGCTTTGGGTATTGCCGGTGCAGCAAGTGGAACCCTGATGGAATCCCTTCCTGTTTTCACGGCATCTTTGGTTTTGATGTCTGCGGGAACGGGTTTGTGGGGCTCGAGTATGAATATCGAGGCCGGCCTTGTGCAAGCCGCTGTGCGGCGTTTGGTCGTCCCCGTCATTCAGGCGATGTATGCCGTGGGTATGCTCGGCGGTGCGCTTGTCGGCGCGCTTGCCGCACGCACGGGACTTTCTGTTGTGGCTCACCTTTTCGGCCTAGCCGCACTTGAGCTTATTGTCTGCGGTGTTTCCGTCGGTTTCTACCTCAGCCAAGACGAGGTCGCCACTCTTGAACCCGCTAAGGAAAGCCCTGCGGGCGAAGGGGACGAGGCCTCGGCAAACAATGCGAAGAAGGGCCTGACCCGCTTGGCGTGGCGCGAGCGTCGTACGGTCCTGATCGCGCTCATGGTGATGAGCGGTGGCTTGATGGAAGGTGCCTCTAACGACTGGTTGAACCTGTCGATGGTCGATGGCTATGGTTTTGCCACGTCGAGCGCGTCTGCGATCTTCGCATTCTTCTTGCTCATGATGACGCTGATGCGTTTTGCTTCGCCGCGTTTGGAAAGGCGTTTTGGTGCGCCGCATTTGCTGCGATTCACCATGGGTTGCGCGGTTGTCGGCCTGCTGCTTGTTGCTTTTGCTCCGCATCATATTTTGGCGATCATTGGCGTCGCCCTGTGGGGTATTGGGGCTTCTTTGGTCTTCCCGCTGGGTATTTCCGCACTGAGCGTTGATCCCGTCATGACTCCGGCTCGCGTCTCGGTGCTCTCGACGGTGAATTACGGTTCGGCCCTCATTGGACCTCCGGTTTTGGGCTTGATCGCAGATCATGTCGGCTACCACCGCGCGCTTGCCTTCGTTATCCTTCCGGTGCTTCTGGCGATCGTCTTGGCCGGCCAGGTTCCGGACCAGCGGGGGCGTGTGCGAGCCGTCGCACCTCTTGACGATTAATCTTGAGTCATGACGACTCTTGCTGAATTGACGACCTTTCGCGTGGGCGGAGAGGTTTCTCGCCTTGTTCGCGTGACTTCCAGTGAGGAATTGGTTGCTGCCGTTCGCACGGCCTATGAGGAGCAGCGCCAGCTCCTAGTCCTTGGTGGCGGATCGAATCTGCTTGCATCCGATGCTCCATTTGATGGAACTGTCGTCGCTGTACGTCCGGGTGCAGAAATTGCGCGCATCGTTGAAGAGGACACGGCTGGCTCGGTGATCGTCCGCGTTTGGGCCGGCATGGTCTGGGATGACTTTGTTGCGTGGAGCGTCGACGAACACCTGTCCGGTATCGAGGCCTTGTCGGGGATCCCCGGAAGCGCGGGGGCGTCCCCGGTACAGAACGTGGGCGCCTACGGACACGAGGTTGCTGAAACAATTCACAGCGTCGAGGCCTACGACCGCCTCGAGCAGCGCATCGTCCGGCTCCTTCCCTCTGAGCTAGGTTTTGCCTACCGTTCCTCCGCGATCAAGCACAGCATTGGCCAGCCCGGTCTTCCCGGTCGCGTGTGGGGGCCGACGGGGCGTTGGGTCGTGTTGAGCGTTGACTTCCGCCTCGAGCGCTCATCCCTGAGTGCCCCCGTCATGTACTCCGAACTCGCGCGGCGCCTTGGAGTGGAAGCTGGGGAGCGTGCCGAGGCATCCTTGGTCCGCTCGACCGTGCTTGAGTTGCGTGCGGGGAAGGGAATGGTCTTAAACCCTGAGGACCACGATACGTGGAGCGCCGGATCTTTCTTCACCAACCCCATCCTTCCCGAGGCCGTGGCTGCTGCACTCCCAGAAGAGGCACCTCGTTTCCCAGCGGGGGAGGGGCTGGTGAAAACCAGCGCCGCTTGGCTCATTGACCACGCGGGCTGCTCCAAGGGTTTCCATCTTCTAGAGGCCGGTGACCCGCCTCGCGCATCCTTGTCGACCAAGCACGTACTCGCGCTGACGAACCGCGGGGGCGCAAGCGGCGCAGACATCGAGGCTTTGGCGCGCGCTGTGCGCGGGCGAGTCTTTGATGCCTATGGCGTGACTCTTGTTCCTGAGCCTGTTGCTATCGGTATTGAGTGGTAACGCGGATCTTCGTCAAGCTTGTGAACAGGCTAATTATTTGCCTGCGAGGCTGTTATCTATCTGCTTGAACCGCAGTGCGCAGGCGTTCGATCATATCGGGAACATTGCGGGTAACGGCCGTCCACAGGAGTTTGTCATCCATGCTTTGATACCCCGAATGCGCTGCGATGTTCCGAGTCGTCCGCAGTGCGCGTTTCTCGACCGAGGTGAGGGTATCCATGTATGGTGCGTATTCCTCGCGCTCCAGGAAACCGGCCAGTCGGATGATCACCATGCACGCCGAGTCGTATTCGGGGCAATCAGCGTTGAAGGTCTCGGCAGAGACACCAGCAACCCGTTCGACGCGTCGGGTGATAACGTCAAGTTCACGTAAGAAGTTATCGACGTCGAAGCTGGGCGTATGTCTCTTTGATGCGCGTGGTCGAGGCGTGAAAGACGCAGGCTCGCTCACAGTGGCACCGCCTCGTCAATGATGTTCCGCAGAGCCTCGGGTACTTGTGTATCCGCGTGGACTTCGGTAGGAAATCCCGTGAGTTCGCTTGTGTACGAGGCGATATCTGCCAGCTCAAACAGTGACAGCTCGCGGGTGGGAGTACCAATCAGATCAATATCTGATTCAAAGCCGTCCGTTCCCTGAGCGACGGAACCAAAGACGCGGAGGGAATTGAGGCCCCGTTTCATCGCATAGCGGCTGATGGAGGGTGCGTAGCGGGCTAGTGGCAGGGAAGGACGATAGTCGGCAGCGCGAAGAATTTTCTCGAGAAGCTCGGTGGATACAGCACGTTTCCCAGCCTCGATTTGTGCGAGGGTCGACTGGCTCATTCCGGTCATCCCCGCTAGTTCAGCCTGTGTAAGCGAAGCATCAGTGCGTGCTTCGCGCACAAGCAATGGTGCGTCCTCCCGATTAAAACGCGTCATAAGTGCATGATAGTGCACGCGTGCACTATTGGTGAAGAGAGATGCTTAGACCGCGGGTGGGGCTGCGAGCCATTGATCGATTTCCGCTTTCCACACGCGTTTCGAGGCCTCACTGGCCAAAGAAGCGTCAATCGATTGACGGGCCAAATCTGCCAGCTGAACGTCAGAAAGCCCGAAAACATCACGCGCAGCCTCGTACTGGGCAACCACGCGCGAATGGAACAACAGGGGGTCGTCAGCCGAAAGAGCAACGCGCGCGCCGGCCTCGATAAAGCGCATGAGTGGAACAGATGCGAAATCTGGGAAGACCCCCAGGTGAATATTCGAGGTCGGACACACCTCGAAAGAAATATCCGCGTCAACCAAACGCCTCAGCAAATCGGGATCTTCACTGGTGCGCACGCCGTGACCCAAACGCGTCGGGTGCAGGGCTGAAACAACATTCATCACAGACTCCGGACCCAAAAGCTCACCGCCATGAGGAACCGAGGCCAAACCGCCATCACGGGCAATACGGAAGGCAGGCGCAAAAGCAGAGGTGTCGCCCATGCGTTCGTCATTCGACAGACCAAAGCCAACAACTTCTCCGGGCCCATCACCGGCATACTGAACCGCCAGGCGAGCAAGCGTGCGCGCGTCAAGGGGATGGCGAATTCGCGAGGCCGCAACGATCAATGCAACTTCAACGCCCGTGCGCTTCCCCGCGGCGATGGCCTCGTCAATGATGATCTCCAAAGCGGGAGTAATCCCGCCAACCCAGGGCGCGTAAGACGTGGGGTCGACCTGCATTTCGAGGCGACGCGAACCCTCGGCCGCATCATCTTCCGCGGCCTCGGCAACAATCCGCCGCATCGCAGCCTCGGTACGTACCAAAGCACGAGCGGCATCGTAGGAGCGCTGGAAACGGAACCAACCACGGGCGTCCGCGGGCACGGTTAAGGGGTCCAAGTCCAACAGGTGAGGAGGAAGGCGTGTGCCTTTTTCCTGCGCCATATCCACCAGCGTCTGTGGGCGCATCGCGCCTGTGAAGTGCAGGTGAAGATGCGCTTTGGGGAGCGTGGACAGCGGTCGTCGCCCAGGGGGAGTCGGCGCTGGAACGGTAAGAGAAGGCTGACGGGGAATAGACGTCGACGCCATCAGTGCCTCTCGAGCCACAGGATCAGATCGCGAAGGACCATATCCTTCTCAGGCTCATTCAAGACTTCGTGGCATGCCCCGTCGATGACGCGCAGGTGAATATCTGCGTCGGGATGTGCATCGCGTACACGCTTAACAAACTCTGCAGACCCCTCCGGCGAGGTCAGTTCATCGGCGCTGCCGTGGAAAATCAGCGTGGGGCAGGTCAGGCGATCCGCGTGATCAAGTGCCTTCTTGCCCTGAATCACCATGGTCGAGGCCGTCAGAAGCGGGGGAGCGCCGTGGTAGTTGAGGGGATCGGCGTCGAAAGCTTCTTGGACGCTGGGATCTCGCGAAAGCAAGGAGTGCTCGGGCGTGGACTGTGCCGCCGGAACCTGTACTCCCGGCAGATACCGAGCGAGTTTACCGAGGCCGCCAACTACCGGCATAGGAAGTTGGGGGAGTGGAATGAAAGCGGGCCCGGTGAGGACCATGCAGCGCAGATCCTTGCGGTAGATCAGCGCAGAAGCAGCGGTAATCAAACCACCCATCGAGTGTCCAAAGAGGATCAATTCGTTGCAGCGTGACTCCTGAAGGGCCTCTTGGCGTGCGCTGATGTGGTCCTTGATCAGCAGACCGACATCGACCTGGGCGCGAGGACCGGGAGAAGTGCCATGACCGTAGTGGTCGTAGGTTGACACATCGTAGCCAGCCTGGAGAAGTGCATTGACCAGCCCTTCAAAACGTCCCGAATGTTCACCATAACCGTGGGCGACAAGAACGTGTCCATTGGGTTGGTCGAGGTGTGTTCGCCGCGTCGAAAGGTCCATATGTCAATTGTGACAGCTCAAGCTCCATTTTGGATAGCGCTATTGGGGTATTTATTGACGCGGAGTAAGAAAACCCGGGCGGTAGCACTGCATCGCTACCGCCCGGGTGTATTGAAGTTTTGTATTCGGCTGTATCAGTGAGCTTCTGCCAGAAGTTCCTGGATACGGCCAACGCCCTCAACAAGGTCCTCGTCTGCCAAGGCATAGGACAGGCGAATGAAGCCCGAGGGGCCGAAGGCCTCGCCGGGAACGACTGCGACCTCGACCTCGTCCAAGATCAGGTCGGCCAGTTCGGCGGAAGTGGTTGGGACCTTTCCGCGAATCTCTCGACCAAGAAGATCCTTGACCGCGGGGTAAGCGTAGAAGGCGCCCTTAGGTGTGGGAACTTGGAGTCCGTCGATTTCGCGGAGCATCTTCACCATGGTCTGGCGACGACGATCGAATGCCTGACGCATGTGTTCAACGACATCCAGTGGGCCATTGAGCGCGGCGATTGCTGCGCATTGGGCAATGTTGTTGACATTCGAAGTCAGGTGCGATTGGAAGGAAGTCGCTGCACGGATTACATCGCGAGGACCAATCATCCAACCCACACGCCAACCGGTCATCGCATAGGTCTTCGCAACACCATTCAACACGATGGTCTGGTCGGCAAGTTCGGGGACCAGCTTGACGATGTGTGCGCTCTGTGCGCCGTCGTAGAGCAGGTGCTCGTAGATCTCATCGGTGATCACCCACACGCCGTGCTTGAGTGCCCACTGACCGATGGCCGTCAGCTCAGCGGGAGTATAAACAGCGCCTGTCGGATTAGAGGGCGAGCACAGAAGAAGAAGCTTGGTGTGAGGGGTACGCGCGGCCTCGAGCTGATCAACGGTGACCTTGTAGTCCTGATCAGCACCCGCGAAAACTTCCACCGGGGTTGCGCCCGCGAGCTTGATGACCTCGGGGTAGGTGGTCCAGTAGGGGGTGGGGAGGATGGCCTCGTCTCCGGGGTTGAGCAGCGAGGCGAAGGCCTGAAAAACCGCCTGCTTTCCGCCGTTAGTCACCAAAACTTGGTCGGGGCTGACCTCGTAACCCGAATCGCGCAGAGTTTTGTGCGCGATTGCTTCCTTGAGAGCGGGGAGTCCCGAGGCCGGGGTGTAGCGGTACATCGCGGGGTTGCGTGCTGCTTCGAGCGCGGCCTCGACAATGTAATCGGGGGTAGCAAAGTCCGGCTCTCCGGCGCCGAAACCAACAACGGGACGCCCCTGTGCCTTCAGTGCCTTAGCCTTAGCGTCGACTGCAAGGGTCGCAGATGGGGTGATATTGGCGAAGCGCGTTGAGATACGCGAAGCTGATTGAGTATCCACATCAGTATTGTGACATGGCCACAGTCATTTATTGGTCTGAGTCACAATTTGAGCTTCTGTGAGGGATTGTCACGTGGATGAGTTGGACATGGGGCGCGTTCTCCCCTAAACTCAACCAGGCAACACTTTTTAAAGAGTTGCAGTAGGGCAGTGGCGCAATTGGTAGCGCACCGGTCTCCAAAACCGGCGGTTGTGGGTTCGAGTCCCGCCTGCCCTGCCACTTAGGTGCAGAACTATTGGAGGAACGATGAGCGGATCCCAGGCTCGCCGTGACGAATCGCCCAAGGCGGATCGTACAAAGAGCGGTGCAACGCGCTCTCGTAAAGCCTCCTCCTCTGAGAAGACCCAGGAAAAGCGTCCGAATATCTTCAAGCGCATGGTGATCTTCGTCTCTCAGGTTGTCGCTGAGATGAAGAAAGTTGTTTATCCCAGCGGATCAGAGACGTGGACCTACTTCATCGTCGTGATTGTGTTTGTTGCCGCAGTTATGGCTTTCACTGGAATTCTTGATTTCCTATTCGGTAGACTAAGTGCCATCGTATTTGGCTGAAACCGTGACCCGCCCGCAGGAATGCAGGCGGGTTTCTTCTACGGCTCGGCCGTGAAGCACCGCGCAAGCGGTAACCATAGGAGGAAAACCCGTGAGCCAGGACAAGATCGAGGGCCAGGAACCCGATACTTTTGACGGTGGAATCGCCCCCGAAGGTGAGCTGGAGACCGCTGCACAGCGCGAGGATGAGCGCGAAGAGCGCCTTGAAGACGCCCCCGAAGAGCGCAAGGAAGCTCTTGAAGAAGGCGAAGCGATTGCTGGCGTCGAGGAAGCAGCTGCGGAAGCGGCCTCGAGCGAGGATGATCCCATCGAGAAGCTGCGCCGTGAGCTCTACATGTCTCCCGGTGACTGGTACGTTATCCACACCTACTCCGGCCACGAGCGCAAGGTGAAGGCGAACCTTGAGCAGCGCATCACCAGCCAGAACATGGAAGAGTCGATCTTCCAGGTTGAGGTTCCCGACGAATACGTCATGGAATACCGCGGCAATGTGAAGAAGCGCGTTCGTCGCGTGCGCATCCCCGGATACGTCATTGTCTGCATGGACTTCAACGAAGATTCCTACCGTGTGGTGAAGGAAACTCCCGCGGTTACCGGCTTCGTTGGTGATCAGCACAATCCTGTGCCGCTGTCGATCGACGAGGTCGTCATGCTGCTGACCCCGAACGTACTCGAGGCTGCTGCCGCTGAGGAAAAGAGCGCTCCCGCTCCCGTTCAGGAAGTCCACACTCAGTTCGAGGTTGGCGAGGTCGTCACCGTTACCGATGGCGCATTTGCCACCATGAGCGCAGTGATCTCCGAGATCATGCCTGAAACCCAGCGTCTGAAGGTCTTGCTGACCATCTTCGAACGTGAGACCCCCATGGAGCTCACCTTCGATCAGGTCGAAAAGATCGAAGAGTAAATTCGCTGAAACGCAAGTGGGACTCCCTTTCTGCTGATGCAGTGAATGCCCGCTGATCTCTCATCGGCGTGAGCTGCAGCACCTAGACTTGGGGAGTCACCCACATCGCGTTATCATGTAGATTCGTGCGTCTAGGTGGACTTTGTCTACAGGTTGCTCTTCTTGTAGATCCCACGTGGACGTATGCCGCGGTAGTCTCCGCGGCTGAGTAAGAAATAGAAAGACCCGAAATATGGCACCGAAGAAGAAGAAGGTCACCGGCCTCATCAAGCTGCAGATTGCTGCAGGCGCCGCGACCCCGGCTCCGCCCGTTGGTCCTGCACTGGGCCAGCACGGCGTTAACATCGTTGAATTCACGAAGGCATACAACGCTGCAACTGAGTCGCAGCGCGGTTCGATCGTCCCGGTTGAAATCACCGTTTACGAAGATCGTTCCTTCACCTTCGTTCTGAAGACCCCTCCGGCCTCTGAGATGATCAAGAAGGCTGCAGGTGTTGCAAAGGGTTCGGGCACCCCGAACACCGCCAAGGTTGGATCGATCACCATGGACCAGGTGCGCGAAATCGCCCAGGCCAAGATGGTTGACCTCAACGCCAACGACATTGATGCTGCATCCAAGATCGTTGCGGGCACCGCACGTTCCATGGGCATCACTGTTCAGGACTGACCCTTTAATTTCCGTGGTAGGGCAGGCGCTGCCCGACACCCACACCTGCAAGGAGAAGAAGCAGAATGACGAAGCGCTCTAAGAGCTACCGCGCAGCGGCGGAGAAGATCCACGCTGGCGAACTGTACAGCCCCCTGGCCGCAATGCGTTTGGCCAAGGAAACCTCGGTCACCAAGTTCGATTCAACCGTTGAGGTTGTTATGCGACTGGGTGTTGATCCCCGTAAGGCCGATCAGATGGTCCGAGGCACCGTTTCCCTGCCGCACGGCACCGGTAAGACCTCCCGGGTCTTGGTCTTCGCCGTTGGCGAGCGCGCACAGGAAGCAATCGACGCCGGAGCCGACGAAGTCGGTGGCGACGAGCTGATCGAGAAGGTTGCCAAGGGCTACACCGACTTCGATGTCGCCGTTGCAACCCCCGACCTCATGGGCAAGGTTGGCCGTCTGGGCCGCGTGCTTGGTCCCCGTGGCCTCATGCCGAACCCCAAGACCGGCACCGTGACCATGGACGTCGCCAAGGCTGTCCGTGAGATTAAGGGCGGTCGTATCGAGTTCCGTGTCGACAAGCACGCAAACCTGGCCTTCATCGTCGGTAAGGCTTCCTTCACCGCCGAGCAGCTGGTCGAGAACTACGCTGTCGTCCTGGAGGAGATCCTGCGTCTGAAGCCGGCTTCCGCAAAGGGCCGTTACATCCTCAAGGCTACGGTCGCCACGACCATGGGCCCCGGTATCCCGCTGGATGCCACCAAGACTCGCGCCCTGACCTCCGAGGACGCTTCCTGAAGCGCTAGAGGTTAACGGCAGATAGTCGTTTCAAGGGGGTCCCCACGAGCAATGCTCGTGGGGACCCCCTTGCTTTATCAGTTTCTTTGCATTCTGTTAGAAAGCGCACGTCAGAGTGGGCATAAAGTCTCTCGATAGGCCTTAAAGATAGGATAACCTTATCTTTGTTCAATAAACCTTATGTCGTGAAAGGCCACGATTATGACTCAGGTTTCAGGCTCGGGAGTGACAAAAGCGCGCTCGGCTGTCACCATCGGCGCTTTTACTGCTGTCTATTTCATTCTCATGTGGTGCTCGGGAATGCTTGGCTTCTTTGGGCCCGCGTTCATGTTCGTCGGTTTTATTGTTGGTCTGATCCTCAATGGTCCGGTCGTCATGCTGATGATGGTGCGCTCGCGTATGTTCGGGACGGTCACGATCATGGCGGGCGTCGTTGCTTTCCTGATGGTCGTGACCGGACATTCGTGGGTGACCATACCGGTTGCTCTTATCCTTGGTTTCCTGGCTGACCTTATCGCCCGCAGTGGTGGCTATCTGAATGCCCCTCGAAACATCGCAGCATACGCGCTGTTCTCCCTGTGGATGATCGGCCCGCTCGCTCCGATTTTCTTTGCTCCCGACTCCTACTACGCGAACGTCGCGTCCCAGATGGGCCAGGATTATGCGGATAGCATGCGAGCGCTCTTCAGTCCCGCAGTCATCTGTGGGTGGGTTGTCGTCGCGATGATCTTCGCGTGCCTCGGCGGACTTATTGGTCGTTTCCTGCTGCGCAAGCATTTCGCGAAGGCCGGCGTTGCCTGAGATCTCGCTCGCCGAGGCCAACCCAGGCGAGTTGACAAGCAAGCTGGATCCACGCACAAAGCTTCTCGCCCTCCTCGTCCTCAACGCGCTCGTTATGCGAGCGAGCCCCACATCTACTCTTCTGGCGGTGCAGGCACTCGCAGTAGCCGCCCTTGCATGGGAGGTCAGCGCTGGGACGGCTGTTCGTGTGGCCTCGTGGTGCATTGTCTGCGACGTGTGCAGTTTGGGCTCGCCATTCCTTGTCGCTTGGCTGCAGGGTATGGGCGCGCCACGGGGCCTGATACTTGCGATTGGCACGTGCAGCGCGATTATGTACTGGTTCGCGCGTTTCTCTGCGGGCTTCGGCCTCGCCCTCTACGTTTATCGCACGACTCGAATCGGTCAGATGAAAGCGGCGCTGCGATCGGTTTACCTTCCGCGGGTGTTTGTTGACGCCCTCGTTGTCGCGTTCCGTGTCCTCCCGACGGTGGGGGCCGAGGCAGTCGCGATCCGTGAAGCGATGGAGATGCGCGGCGTTGACCTGGGGATTCGTGGCGTCCTTCGTCATCCCCTCGTCATTGCCGAGCGTTTCCTAGTTCCCTTGCTGTCCTCCATCGCGCGCGTAGCCGATGACTTGGCGGCCTCGAGCGTCATTCGAGGCTTGGGTGGGCCCACGCGTCCCACCTCGCTCACGCAGCTGCGGGTCACCTCCTGGGATCTGCTTGCCCTTGCGTGCGTCGCCGGCGTCGTCGCCATTGAGATCTGTGCATACTTGGGAGTCTTGCCGTGATTGACGTCGAATCTCTGTCCTTCTCCTACGTCAGTGAACTGACAGGGGATCGCGTGGACGCCCTGCGTGGGGTCGATCTGTCCGCCGGGCCGGGCAGCCTCACGCTCGTGTGCGGGGCCTCCGGCTGTGGCAAGTCGACTCTCATGCGGGCGCTCACTGGCCTCGTTCCCCAGCTGACTCCCGGGGAACTGAAAGGCACGGTGCGGATCAATGGGCGCGACCTCACCGAGGTTCCCCTGACCGAGGTTGGTCACCTATGCTCATCAGTCTTCCAGAATCCGCGTACCCAGTTTTTCTGCGACACCGTTGCCGAAGAGCTGGCCTTCTGCGGTGAGAATTACGGTCGCGATCGAGAAAGCCTGATTGAGAGCAGCGAGTACGCCGCTGAGCTTATGGGCATCAGCCATCTCATGGATCGAAAGCTTTCGAGTCTATCGGGCGGGCAGCTTCAGAAGGTTGCGCTCGCCTGTGCCTTAGCATCCGGCGCTCCGGTCCTCCTCGCCGACGAACCGACGTCGAATCTAGATCCCGACGCCATCGCAGACGTGCGACGTGCACTTGAGATCCTCAAAGAGCAAGGCATGACTGTCGTCGTTGTTGAGCACCGCCTCCATTTTCTAAGGGGCCTGGCCGACCAGGTCCTCCTCATGGAGGACGGAGCGGTCGCGCATTGTTGGAGCGGGGACGAATTTTATTCGATGAGCGATGACCAGCGGAAGCTATTCGGTTTGCGTACCCTGATGGACCCCGGACCTCCCGAGGCCTGGGTGGCCTCGCGAGGGAGAGGGGGAGTGGCCGCCCCTGGAAAGGAAGCGCGTCTGTCATGCCGGAACTTGAGCTTCTCCTATGGAAAAACCCCCGTTTTTAGCGGTTTTAATGCTGACTTTTATGCCGGAGAAATCACCTGCATCGCAGGGGTAAATGGCGTTGGCAAGACGACTCTTGTGCGCGTGCTGTGTGGGTTGGCTGCTCCCAATTCTGGGACGATCACCTTGGACGGACAAGAGGCAGGGCGTCGGCAGCGCAGGACCGCGTGCGCGCTCGTCATGCAGGACACTGGGCGACAGCTCTTTTCCGACACACTTGCCGGAGAACTCACAATCGGGGCATCCGAAGCGAGTGGTGAGGCCGGGGAGAAGCTCCTGGCTGACTTCGACCTTGCGCACCTGGGGGATAGGCACCCACTGAGCCTCTCGGGAGGACAGAAACAGCGCCTCGTCATCGCGGCAGCGCGAGCTACCGGGCGTCACGTTGTCATCCTCGACGAACCAACCTCGGGAGTCGATGCCAGGCACCTTGCCTCAATTACCGCAACGTTGCGGCGAATTGCTGACGAAGGGGCGGCCGTTATCGTCGTCACCCACGATGGTGAGTTCGCTTCGGCGTGTGCCGACCGGCTCATCACACTTACCCCGATACGCGAAGCTGCTTCCAACGAAGGAGATCAATAATGACTGTTATTGCTCAGGAACAGATAACAGGCGAGAGTGAACAGCTACCATCCAGCGTTGAAGTAAAAATCGAGGATTCTCGCGCTGCGCACAGGGCAGGACAGAAGGCCTTTAAAGAACTGACCGCTCCTATTCGTGGATCCATGGCCCTAGCGCAGGTGCTCGGAGCGCTTTACGGTGCGCTCGCGGTCGCTCCCTATATCATTCTCGTCCGGCTCGGCGAGGTACTTCTGGTGGCGGCTCGCTTGGGCGTTTCACCTGACCGTGGTGAGGTCATCTACCTTCTCATGTGGCTACTTGGCGCATTTGGTATGCGCTATGGCATTTACTTCCTTGCGCTTACTGTCACGCATTTCGCGGATGTGCGCTTTGGTCACATCGTGCGCATGCGCATGGTGAAGGTGCTTGCTGGGGCGCCTCTTGCGTGGTTTACCTCGACGAACTCGGGTGCCGTGCGCAAAGCAATCCAGGATGATACGCACGATGTCCACACCGTGATCGCTCACGCTCCGGTCGAATCTGCTGCCGCTGTCAGTGCACCTGTGTCCCTGCTGATCTACTCATTTATCGTTGATTGGCGTTTGGGGCTGCTCTCAATTGCCACCTTGCCGATTTATGCCCTAATTAATGCCTGGATGATGCGGGATATGGGAGAGAAAACCGCCGAGATGGACCGGTACCTCACGCGTGTCTCGGCGACCATGGTCGAGTTCGTTTCGGGTATTAGCGTTGTCAAGGCGTTTGGGACTGTTGGGCGCTCACATGAACGATTCGCTCGCGCGGCCGAGAATTTCGCGAACTTCTATGTCGCGTGGTGTGGTCCTTTGCTCAAGGGCTCCGCGTTGGGGCAGGCAACGGTCTCTCCGTCTATGATCCTCTTAATTTCAACTGCTGGGGGCTCGGCGCTGGCGACTGCTGGCATCGTGAGTCCTGTGCAAGTTATTACCTGCGCGCTGATTGCCCTTGTTATTCCCGCTGCAATCGAGGTACTTGGATCAACGGTTTGGTCCTATCAGATTGCTGGCGCAGCCGCTCTGCGCATTGTTGATCTGCTTTCTGTACCTCCGCTTCCGACCGAGGGGAGCGAGGAACCGCAGGGAGCTGATATTGAAATCGATAACGTTTCTTTCTCTTATGGCTCGACGCTTGCTCTTGATGAGGTCACTCTGACAGTCCCGCAAGGAACAGTAACGGCTCTTGTCGGGGCATCAGGTTCTGGAAAATCTACCCTGGCGACACTGGTCGCGCGTTTCGCTGACCCGGATGAAGGAAGCGTGTGTATCGGAGGTGTTGATGTGCGAGCCATTGCTCCTGACGTCCTCTATAAGCACGTATCCTTTGTCCTTCAAGATCCACAGCTTCTTGATATATCCCTGCGCGAGAACATAGCACTAGGTAAGCCAGGAGCTGGTGATGAGGAGATCTGGGCAGCCGCTGCCGCTGCCCGCATTGACGATTATCTGCACTCCCTGCCTCGAGGCCTCGACACAGTTATTGGGGAGGACGCCCATCCTTCGGGTGGCCAAGCCCAACGCATTGCCATTGCGCGCGCACTTCTTGTCGACGCGCCCATCCTTGTGCTCGACGAGGCCACTGCATTTACAGACCCAGAAGCTGAGGCCGAGATTCAGGCAGCGCTCACCCGCTTGGTTCAGGGAAAGACAGTTTTGGTGATCGCTCACCGAGCCGCATCAATTATTGGCGTTGATCAGGTTGCCATCCTTGAGGTAGGTCGTCTCATCGCGCGAGGCACACCCGACGAACTTGCGGACCATCCGTATATGCGCGAGCTCTCTGCAACAGTGAAAGGACACTGAGATGTTCAGCCTGATCTCTCGCCTGCGTGAGCCGCTCTCTGCTGAGGGGCGCGCCGGCTTCGCTCAAGTGATGTACCTGTCCTGCGTCGTAGGTCTCGTTCGGGGTTTCTCACTGATTTCATTCATTCCAGCTGCGATTGCTCTGACTTCGGGGGAAGCGGCATGGGGTATGAGTTTGCGTGGCTGGCTTATTATGCTTGCGGTCTGCGCTGTGGCCTCGTTTGTCCTGGAATATGTGTTGGCCATGCGCTCCTATGTCGTGGCTTTCGACTTCCTGACGAATATGCACCGCGCGATTGGGAATAAGATCGCCTCGCTGCCTCTCGGAGCCTTCCATGCGGACACAGCTGGGAAGACCTCTCGTCTGGTCTCTCGAGAGCTCATGATGCTTGGCGAGATCTTCGCCCATATGTACTCGCCTTTGATTGCCGCGATCGTCACCTCGTTGACAATGCTGGTAGGGATTACGGTCTTTTCCCCAATGCTTGGTATCGCATGCCTAGCTGCGATCCCCATTGTTGGCGGGGGAGTGTGGATTGCTCGTCGGTGCCTACTTTCAGGCTCTGCGTTAAAAGAACCTCCTGCTCAAGAGCTATCTCACCGAATCGTCGAATATGCGACCAAGCAGGGTGCGTTGCGTGCCTGTGGTCGATCAGCGTCCTATGAGCCGCTTCAGCAGGCTGAAAAATCCTATGGAGCGGCCGCTAGACGTTCTCTCATTAGAGAGACGCTGGGACAAATTGCCAACGGCATGGCTGCGCAGCTTGTTGTTGTTTCTCTGATTAGCGCGATCGGTCTGCTTGCAGTTTGGGGAAGCGTGAGTCCAATTGAGGCAGTCGTTGCAATCGGTTTGCTTCTGCGATTTACACAGATCCTCGTCGATATCGGCGCGCTTGCCTCTGCTTTTGAGACGCGTCGCCCGGTTCTTGATCTCGCTCATGAAATCCTTTCCGCCCCAGAACTTCCTGTCCTATCGGATGATTCGGGTTTGAGCGTCCAGTCCGCGTCGAATTCGTCCGTAGCGCTCGATCATGTCTCCTTCTCATACGAGGCCGATCACCCCGTCTTGCGTGACATCTCCTTCCACGTTGAGCCGGGAACGATGACCGCTATTGTCGGTCCTTCAGGCTGTGGAAAGACGACAATTGCCCGTCTGATTGCCCGTTTCTATGACGTGAATAGCGGCACTGTGAGTGTGGGAGGCCGCGATGTTCGCCAGTGGGATCCAGCAGAGTTGATGGCACAACTTTCCTTGGTTTTCCAAGATGTCTATCTTTTCGACGATACTCTTGTGGCGAATGTTCGTATCGGCCGCCCTGAAGCGAGTGACACCGAGCTTGAGGAAGCTGCGCGTCTGAGTGGCGTCGATGAAATCGTCGCGCGTCTGCCACTCGGGTGGAAAACGCGTGTCGGCGAGGGGGGACGAGCCCTCTCCGGCGGTGAACGCCAACGCGTTTCGATCGCCCGCGCGCTCCTTAAAGATGCGCCGATCGTCCTCTTTGACGAGGCTACCAGCGCACTTGACCCCGAGAATGAGCACCGTGTTACTGCAGCTATGGATGTATTGCGTCAGAATGCCTCGCTTATCGTCATTGCTCACAAGCTTGATACGATCACGGCTGCTGACCAGATTGTCGTCCTAGACGAGAATGGGCGCGTTGTTCAAATTGGTACCCATTCGCAGCTCTTTGCGGAAACTGGAGGGCAATACCGGGCATTCTGGGACGCGCGTACGCGGGCAGCGGGATGGCGCCTAGTATGAAGCTGATCGACTGGCGCTTGGCCTCTACGCCTATCGGAATGCTCCATGGGAAGTTTGAGGTGTGCTGATACACACTTCCAGAGCTGGAACCCCTACTGCGATGCGTGTTAAGCTACTCGTTGCCGAAGACCGTCGGTCATCCACCTCGGTGGATTCCAAGTGCGAAAGCTTCCGACGCAGGTGAGTGACTTCTTTTGAAGTGGGTTTCATTTGAGCCCGGCCGCTTTCCTGCGTGCCGGGCTTTTTTGTGCGTCCGGCGGTGAATTTTTGAAAGGAGGACCATGGCGAAGTCCGACAAGGTGGCAGCAGTTGCCGAGCTCGTGGAGCGTTTCCGCGCAGCCGACGCTGTCCTGCTGACCGAGTACCGCGGTCTGACCGTTGGCCAGCTCAAGCAGCTGCGTCGCGGCCTGGCTGGCAATGCGACCTACGCCGTGGCAAAGAACACGCTGGCGATCCTGGCGGCTCGCGAAGTTGGTCTCGATTTCCTCGAGGCTGACCTGAAGGGCCCGACCGCTATCGCTTTCGTCACCGGTGAGCCCGTTGAGGCTGCCAAGACGCTGCGTGATTTTGCCAAGGAGAATCCTCAGCTGGTACTGAAGTCCGGTGCTATGGAGGGCGCGCAGCTCTCCGCTGAGGCTGTCAAGAAGCTTGCCGATCTCGAGTCTCGCGAGGTCCTGCTGGCCAAGGCTGCAGGCGCCCTCAAGGCGAAGATCTCTCAGGCGGCATACGCCTTCAACGCGCTTCCGTCCAAGGCGGTGCGCACCATCGATGCTCTGCGTGAAAAGCAGGGCGAAGCGGCCTGACGTGACAGGCCCGCGAAGGCACTCGCCTTTGCGATCACATCCACAATCTGCTCACGTAGCAGGCCAAAATCGAAAGGATGCCAATCATGGCTAAGCTCTCCAACGACGAGCTCATCGAAGCTTTCAAGGAAATGTCCCTCATCGAGCTCTCCGATTTCGTGAAGCTCTTCGAAGAGACCTTCGACGTTACCGCTGCTGCTCCCGCAGCCGTTGCCGTTGCTGCTCCCGCAGCAGGCGATGCTCCCGCAGCTGAAGAGAAGGACGAGTTCGAGGTTGTCCTCGAGTCCGCAGGCGACAAGAAGATCGCCGTCGTCAAGGCCGTCAAGGCTCTGACCGGCCTGGGCCTCAAGGAAGCCAAGGATCTGGTTGACGGCGCCCCCTCGACCATCTTCGAGAACGCCAAGAAGGAAGACGCCGAGAAGGCTAAGGCTGAGATCGAAGAGGCCGGCGGCAAGGTCACCCTTAAGTGACTTTCCCCGTCTGATTCATTCAGACTTTCGCCCGTCATGGGCTGTGAAACCCCGTTCTGCTTCGGTAGGGCGGGGTTTCCGCTTTGCGTACCACTTTGGGGCCGTCGCACCCTGCTGCGCATTCGACTTGACCATGACGTGACGTGAGGCTTCACAATGATTGACATGAGCGATGACAAGAATCTCTACACCGTTGGTGAGGTCGCTGAGCGCTTTTCGGTGACTGTGCGAACACTTCACCACTGGGAGGCGCAGGGGCTCCTTGCTCCTGCCGGACGGAGCTGGTCAAACTACCGGCTCTACTCGGTCGAGGACTGTGCTCGGGTCCAAAGGATCATCATCTATCGAGCGACGGGAATGAAGCTGGGGGACATTAAGGCACTCCTTGATTCCGATGACTCTGCGATTGTGCACCTCAAACGTCAGCGAGAGAGCCTTATTGCCCATCGCCACCAGACGGACAAGATGATCGCAGCAATCGATACCTTATTGGAGGACGCAATGAACGAAAATTCTCTCAGCGTGGAAGAAGTTGGAGCAATCCTTGGAGATGCTGACTTTGCCGCGCATCAGGAGGAAGCTGAACAACTCTACGGTGACAGTGACGACTGGCAGGAATCCCAGCGCCGCACTGCATCGTGGAGTGCGAAGGACTGGCAGGGAAATGCTGACCGGTTCCAGCAGGTCGAGAAGGACATGATCGCAGCCATTCGCCAGGGTGTTGCCCCCGATAGTGAGGAGGCGGCAGCTCTTGTCGCCTTGCATCGGGAATTGCTCAGCGAGTTTTTCCCGGTGACTCCTGCGAAGCACTATGTGATTTCTCGTTCCTACATTCACGATGAGCGTTTCCGCTCGCACTACGACTCGCAGCTCGACGGTTTTGCTCAGTGGCTCGCGTCTGCAATCGAGTGTGCTGCTCGCGAGAGTGGTGTGGATACCGACAATCCCGAATGGGTGTGATTGGTATGTGAGGCAGGCCATGAGCGCAGGATGCTCTCGGATTTGCTCTTGGCCCGCTTCATCGGTACTATTTCTTTTTGTCGCTTTCCCGCGTAGCTCAACGGCAGAGCATCCGACTGTTAATCGGACGGTTACTGGTTCGAATCCAGTCGCGGGAGCTTCTCCCCGGTACTTGGTACCGGGGTTTTTCTTTTTCAGCGAACTCCAAACTGCCCATCTTGCACTCCGGGGCTGAGAGTGCCAGACTTGGATTTAGCACTCGGGAGTGCCGAGTGATAAGCACTAAGGCCGGTGAGGCTTAGGAGTTACCTGAGTCGTCCGTCGCGGGCATCGGTCCAATCCGCATCGCGGAAGGATAGAAGAACATGACGAAGCTCATTCACTTCGATGAGGAGGCACGCCGCGGCATGGAGCGCGGTCTGAACCTCCTCGCCGACACCGTTAAGGTCACCCTGGGCCCCAAGGGCCGTAATGTCGTCCTCGACAAGAAGTGGGGCGCCCCCACCATCACCAAGGATGGCGTCTCCGTTGCTAAGGAAATCGACCTCGAAGATCCCTTCGAGCGCATCGGTGCAGAACTGGTCAAGGAAGTTGCCAAGAAGACCGATGACGTCGCAGGTGACGGCACCACGACCGCTACCGTTCTGGCACAGGCGCTGGTCCGTGAGGGCCTGCGTAACGTTGCAGCCGGTTCGAACCCCATCGCTCTGAAGCGCGGCATTGATGGCGCCGTTGAGGCAATCGTTGCCCAGCTGCACAAGGATTCCAAGCCTGTTGAGACCACCGAGCAGATCGCTGCCACCGCCTCGATCTCCGCAAACGATCCCGAGATCGGCAAGCTCATTGCTCAGGCATTCGAGAAGGTTGGCTCTGAAGGTGTTGTGACCGTTGAAGAGACCAACTCTTTCGACACCACCCTTGAGACCACCGAAGGTATGCGTTTCGAGCGCGGCTACCTCTCTGCATACTTCGTTAACGACGCAGATCGCCAGGAAGCTGTCCTCGAGGATCCCTACATCCTGCTGGTCGACACCAAGATCACTAACGCCAAGGAACTGCTGCCTGTCCTGGAAAAGGTCATGCAGACCGGCAAGCCGCTGTTCATCATTGCCGAGGACGTTGAGGGCGAAGCCCTGGCAACCCTGGTTGTCAACAACATCCGAGGCACCTTCAAGTCTGTCGCCATCAAGGCTCCCGGCTTTGGCGATCGCCGCAAGGCCATGCTGAAGGACGTTGCAATCCTCACCGCAGGTGAAGTGATCTCCGAGACCGTTGGCCTCTCTCTTGAGAACGCCACCCTTGAGGATCTCGGCCGTGCACGCAAGGTCATCGTCTCCAAGGATGAAACCACCATCGTTGATGGACTGGGCGCAAAGGATGACATCCAGGCACGCATCCGTCAGCTGCGTAAGGAAATCGAGACCACCGATTCCGATTACGACCGCGAGAAGCTCCAGGAGCGTCTGGCAAAGCTCTCCGGCGGCGTGGCAGTCATCAAGTCCGGTGCTGCAACTGAGGTTGAGCTCAAGGAACGTAAGCACCGCATCGAGGACGCGATCCGTAACGCTCGCGCAGCCTCCGAAGAGGGCTTGGTTGCCGGTGGTGGTGTTGCACTGATTCAGGCAGCCTCCAAGGCTCTTGACTCGCTGAACTTCAGCGGCGATGAGGCAACCGGCGTGAACATCGTTCGCGAGGCCGTCTCCGCACCGCTCAAGCAGATCGCTGAGAACGCTGGCCTTGAAGGTGGCGTTGTTGCTGACCGCGTTGCTCAGATGGAGCCCGGCTTCGGTCTGAACGCTGCAACCGGTGAGTACGGCGACCTGATGACCCAGGGTATCTCCGACCCGGTCAAGGTCACCCGCTCCGCTCTGCAGAACGCAGCCTCGATCGCAGGTATGTTCTTGACCACCGAGGCCGTTGTTGCCGACAAGCCCGAGCCTCCGGCACCGGCAGGAGCACCTGCTGACGGCGGAATGGGCGGAATGTACTGATCCCTTAGGGATTAGAAAACAGCATTCCCATTGAATGTCCCTGTGGGGGCGCGCATGAGCGCGCCCCCACAGGGATTTATTAGGCGTTCACATTGACTAGGGCAGTTTTCTAGTGCGCGAAGAGTCCTATGCTCTGTGCTTCAGCATCCGCGTAGACCTGAGCCGCATGAGAAAGCGAGCCTGAGATCTGGTCAAGGGAGCTTTCGACTTGAGCTTGAGTGAGCTGCCAAGACGCGACAGAATCGGAGAATTGCGCAGAGGCGCCACCTTGCCAAGTATCTTTGAGCGCCAGTAATTCGTTCATGAGCGCTGAGACTTCATTGCGAATCGAGTCGCAAGTAATTTGGATCCGCGAGGCGCATGAAGCGATGTGTGCGGAATCAACGGAAAACGCGGTCATTATGCCCTCCTAGGCTGAGTGAATGGGTGTTCACAGCCTAGGAAGAGTAATTTGACGTCACTGTGCAGATGACGCGATTTGTGGAGAAAACGGTTCAATCTGACACGGTGGATGAATACGACGATTCAACCTTAAGGATTTAGGACAGCGGGGGAGGAGCTGGAATATCCAGGTCATCCAATGCCGACTCCAAAGAAGAAGTATCGTCATCATCAATAGCAGGTCGACGCGAAGGGCTCTCTGTTGCAACACCCGGCAGAGGGGTGTGAACGGTGCTGGGTAGAGAAACCTGTTGAGAAGAAGGCGCCGCCGCGCCAGAGGGCGTGGGGGCTGCCTCTCCGCTTGGAATCCCCAGAGCAGGTGTCTCAGTGTTTTCAGGGGGAAGCGTCGGTGATGTGGGCGCAGTATTCTCAGCTGCCTCTTCCGCGCTATCAGATGTGGCATTGGAAGGAGTCTGAGCGGAGACTGTAGCCTCAGCCCCACTGCCAAGGGGAGCGGGCGTCACAGGTACGCCAGCGTCCTCGTCAGTCGCAAACTCATCGGAATCAACCGAGAGGGTCGACTTCGGAAGCTCAACGACAGCGGAAGGCAAAGACTCAGCAGGAACGCTCGGGGTATCGACATGGTCGAAAGGCTCAGCATGATTCTTAATGTTGAGGTGACGGCGCCGGATAATCATCGTTCCAGAGGCAGGAGTATCCGATGAGAGCGTCTCGTGGTGTTCCTCTGGCCCAAAATCTTCTTCGGGCTCATCAAGATCAGCCTCGGGGGCGCATTCTTTGAGAACTCGGGCGAGCTTGGCGCTTTCGGCCTCAAGATTGGCTCGTGCGCTTTCTTCCCAGGCAAGTGCAAGGGGTGAGTGAAAGATCTGCTCGCGTGCCAAGATTTTCTTAATTGCCAGGCGGCGTGCACGTACGTAATCCGTATCGCACAAATCGGGGCATTCTTCGCGCAATGATTCGCGGAAACGCTTGAAGTCCTGAGGGCTTACCGCCAGCATTCCTAAGTCAGCGTCAATGAGGACTTGAGCATCCATGTCAGAAGGGTCCGCACGGTGCGTGAAGAGCGCCATCATGAGCTCTTGAACGCGTGAAATAACGTCCTCGCTCAGCCCTAGCGTTTCCATGCGAGAACGTGCGTGGTACAGCGCGGAGAATTCTTGTTCATCGCTGTTGGTACCGCGTTGGAAAACATCGAAACTGCGGTTGAGAACCGCTCCTTGATACCACAGAGCAACCCGCAGAACATCAGGATCGTGTGCTGTTGAGGCAATCTCATCGATACGCGCCAAAGTTTTGATGAGATGGCGGGTATTGTGAAGGATTCGTCCCTTGGCATTCCAGCGCGAGATCAAATCGCGAGCTTCAGCCTCCAAAAGGGGAATCGGAGCACTAGCCCCGATTTCTTGCATCGCGTCCACGAAGGAACTAAAAAGCCACTGAGGTGCATCGGCACCCATGCGCGCTCACTCCTAGTCTGACAATGTTACTTGGCAATGCTAGCCACTTTTTGAGCGCTTGGCACGGAGCTTCCCCAAGAGCGAAGGATTCGCAGAGGCCATGCAGCGCGTGATCACTTAATTCCCAGCGGTTTTCTGCGTCATTCTCAAGGAAAAACGGTGGCGCTTTGATAGTTGAGATTCGCAAGACATTCGGCTCGGGAAGGAAGCAGCGAACATTGAATTCCGTCAGTTTACGCCTTCGCGCGTTCTTTGGACTGGACGATTGGCATATCGATCTTGACGGTGAGGCCTCCGCCCGTGGTCTTTGCGAGCTGTGCGTGACCGCCGTGCGCCGAGATGATTGAGGACACAATGGAAAGCCCCAATCCGGAGCCGCCCAGTGAGCGGGCACGTGAGCTTTCGGTCCGATAGAAGCGCTGGAAAACTTTTTCATAGTCTTCCTTCGCAATTCCAGGCCCGTGATCCCTAAATTCGATCAGGACAGAGGTCGGATTCTGCCCCACTGCAATCTCTACCGGTGTTGATCGCGGGGTATAGCGCACAATGTTGCCGATGATATTTGTGAGCACCTGTTGCAGGCGGTCGCGGTCGGCCTGAATCCATACGGATTGCGGAATCGGCTGGTCGTTGATCCCCAGAATCTTGACCTGGCGAGTGGGATCGAGAGCTTGAAGATCGAAGCGAGCATTGCGAAGCATCGCGATCACATCGACATCCACGATTTCTAGCGGCCGGCCCTCGTCCAAGCGAGCCAGAGTCAAGAGGTCCTCAACCAATGAACCCATGCGAGTTGATTCGGATCGAATGCGCCCCATGACTTCGCCGGTGCGCTCTGCTGGAACACCGCCTATTGAGTAGAGCTCGCAGTAACCGGAAATCGCAGCTAGGGGAGTACGCAGTTCATGCGAAGCATCGGAAACGAAGCGACGGATCTTGCGCTCAGATTCTTCGCGCGCTGCGAATGACTGTTCCAGCTGGCTGAGCATGGAGTTCAATGACTTCGAAAGCGAACCGACTTCCGTTGAAGGCGGAGCAAATGGAACACGCTGAGTGAGGTCGCCGGCGGCAATCTTGCCTGCAGTCGTTTCGATTCCACGCAGGGGAAGAAGCGCACGTCGGACCAGGTAGGTCGCCAGGCCGGTGCCGATGGCGATGATCGCAATTGCCGTCGTCGCGACGTATCCAGCCATATTTTGAATGGTGAATTTAACGTCGTTGAGCGGAAGTGCGACGGTAAGCATGCCCGTGGGGGTGCTATCGCCACTGCGCGTAATGGGAACAATAATCACGCGCCAAGTGGACCCCTGTTTCGTCGACTCAACAGTAACGGGGTCGGTCCAGCCGGTAGCCGTCTGCGCGGATTGACCTGGCTTGAGAAGCTCCGGAATCAGCGGTTTACCCGCGTGGTCGCGCGTCGAGGCCGAGAGCAGCGTGACGTCTTCTTCGTTCGCCCGTTGGATGTTGAGGTAGTAGAGAGTGGGGAGGTTGGGCTCTTGAGCCAGCTCCTGTGGGTTCTCAATGGCCTTGGGGGCCAATGACAGAACCGTTGATGAGAGTTGGTCGTCAACTTGGGCAATGAGGTGGCGCTGCAAGAGGCCGATCATCACCGTTGCTGAAAGGGAAAGTCCAAGGGAGAGAAGAAGTGCAGTGAGCGCAACAATTCTGGCCGTCAACGAACGTGACGACCAGAATCTGCGTACTACACCGCGTGGGTACATTTTTTAGTTATCGTCTCGAAGGATGTATCCAACGCCTCGCTTGGTGTGAATGAGCTCGCCGCTGGCGCCTTCGACGGCCAGCTTGCGACGCAGGTAGGAAATATAAGATTCGACGATTGCGACCTCGCCATCCCAGTCGTATTCCCAGACGTGATCGAGGATCTGCATCTTGGAAACGACTCGTCCCTGGTTGATCATGAGGTAGCGCAGAAGCTTGAACTCGGTGGGGGACAGGTCGATCGGTACTCCAGCGCGAGTGACTTCGTGTGCGTCTTCGTCGATGACAAGGTCAGCGACGCGCAGCTTGCCATCGTCGCCGCTCTCGCCCAGCGTACGGCGCAGAACGGCACGAATACGTGCGACGACTTCCTCAAGGCCAAAAGGCTTCGTGACGTAATCGTCGCCGCCGACGGTGAGTCCCTGGATCTTGTCGCGCATATCATCGCGAGCTGTCAGGAAAAGGACGGGGATGGTGATACCTGCATCGCGCAGGCGACGAGTCACTGTGAAGCCGTCCATGTCGGGGAGCATGACATCCAGAACGATCAGGTCGGGGCGTTCTTCCTGAGCTTGGTGGTAAGCAGATGCTCCGTCTTCTGCCGTAATGACATCAAAGCCAGCAAATCGCAGAGATGAGGCCAGAAGATCGCGAATATTTGGTTCATCGTCAACGACAAGAAGTCGTGCTTCTCCAGTGTTTTCAAATTCCGTCATAGTCAACATTTTGAGTGAGATAGCTGAATGTATCCTGAATGCCTGCTGTGTGAAATTGTTTTTCTGAGAATCCGCATGAAAAAGGTATTGAAAGGGAGATAATGCAAGCATGACTCAATCCAGCTCGCAAAGTCTTTTTGAACCCCAAGGCGTGACTTTTAATCCGGTTAAACGCTCGCTTGCCGTGGTGCGGCGGCTGAACGTCAGTGTTTACTTTGTCATCGGTGTTGCTGCGGTATCGGTTGGCATGGTGATGGCACCAGATTTTCCACGAGAGTGGGGTTTTGGAGCCATTGCGGGATTGAGTGCCGGATGGCTCTACATGATGTGGATTATCGGCCGGCAAGTACGTAATTTCGCATGGGCGCAAGGTGAGCATGATTTCCTCATTCGTCGAGGTGCTTTCTTCCGCTCGATGACAATCGTTCCTTACGGCCGCATTCAGTACGTTGATATTTCAGAAGGCCCCGTTTCTCGCTTCTTTGGTATTTCCACGGTGATCATTCATACGGCCTCGGTCTCTACTCGTGCCTTTGTTCAGGGGATCCCCTCTGAGGATGCTGCCCGTCTGCGCGACCAACTCGCCCAGCGTGGAAGCGCTGAGATGGCAGGGCTGTGAGCATGAGTTCTTCTCAACACGTGTATGCAGCGGACCAAGGGGTTGATCCCTCGCTGTGGCGCCGCGTCCACGTCATCACGCCTCTTCTGGAGATCTGGCAAATCCTGGTGGCAGGTTTTGCCTTTGCTACTTATCGCAATTTCAGTGAAATCCAGGAAATGCTGCGTTCTGAGTATCCTCTCCCTTTCCTTTCGGAGCGTTTCTTTTATTTGGTGGGGAGCGCACTGATTGTCATTGCCGTCCTGGTTGGTTTTGTTTTTCTCCAGTGGTGGTCCCTGGCCTTTGCAGTCACGGAAACTGCAGTGTGGTCACGCCGTGGGATTCTTAAGCGTCAGCAGCGCCATGCGCGCTTGGACCGTATTCAGGCCGTTGATATCTCCCAGCCGGTCCTTGCACGAATTCTTGGCTTGGGCAAGCTAGATGTCGAAGTTGCTGGTGGTTCCTCCTCCAACATCACCATCGGTTACCTCAAGGTCTCCGAACTTGAAGCTCTACGCGGAGAAATCCTCGCTCGTGCCGCAGGGCTGAGGGTAGAAGCACAAACTTCCCCCGAGGCCTCGGCAATGGGGGGATCGCCTCGGTCTCCTTACGCCCCCGCCCAGAGCGGGTACCCAGCTGCAACGGCGGATCCCTACGCTCCTGCTCAGCCCACGGCCTCGCAAACTCCCGGAAACTACAGCTACACCGGAGAGGTCTATGCGCCCTCTTCAATCCCGGTTGCACCTGAGCGTGAGCTCTATCAGGTCTCAATGGGACGCCTGCTCGGATCGCAGATGCTGTCTTTGGGCAATATCGTTGCCATTTTGCTTCTGATTGCATTCCTCGTCGCCGGAGGCATTGCCGCTGTACAAGAGGGCATTGTTGTCGCCATTGCATCATTGGGTGGTTTCCTTTCTGTGGCAATGTCGATTGTCGCTGCACAGTGGAATCGTTTTGCCTCTGAGGCTAACTTCCGCCTAGCGATTTCCCCCGATGGTATCCGCGTGCGACGCGGTTTACTCAGCACGCGCGCACAGACCATTCCGCCGAGGCGTATTCACGCGATTCAGGTTCAGCAGCCCTTCTTTTGGCGTTTTCTGGGTTGGTACCGCCTGAGCATTCTTCAAGCCGGTTACGGTGTGAAAGACACTGACTCGAACAAACAGCAGAGTTCTCACATCCTTATTCCCGTAGGTACACGCCGAGACGTTGAATTCGCACTGTGGATGGTTTTCAACGATCTGGGTGTCGATGATGTTCCTTCCTTTATTGAGGCTGCGCTCGCGGGAAAGGGAAGCGGGCAGGGCTTTGTGCAGATGTCGCCTCGAGCGCGCTGCCTGGACCCCTTCGCCTTCCATCGCCGCGCTCGAGCGATCACGCGGACCACATTCGTTATCCGCGATGGTTGGTTGAATTGGAAGAGCCTGTGGGCGCCTATTGCACGTCTGCAGTCGGTTCGGGTGCAGTCGGGTCCGCTAGAACGCAAACTGGGTGTGGCAAGTCTGCACATGGATGTGGTTCCCGGTGCATTCAGGATGATTGCGGCGCATCAAGATGCCTCGCAGGCAAGCGCAGATATTTTCACCATGCTCGTTGAAGGGCAGGCCAACCGTGCCAGCGAGCCTCCTGAGAAATGGATGCTGCGCGTAGAAAATGGGATGCACAGTTAATTTTCAATGACGCAGCTGCGAAGATAGCGCCGATCTAGGGGCGTAGATTCAGACGCGGCTTGGCACTCAGGGCCATACATCAGACACCACAGCAAAGGCGGAATATGCGCGGCGGTCGACTTGATATCGGCATCATCGGCATGGGACATGTTGGCCCTGTGATTGGCTCGGCCCTGCGCGCGGTTGGACACACGATTGTTGGGGTGAGTGCTTCCTCGGAGGAATCACGCGAGCGCGCCGATGCTCTATTGCCGGGGATTCCCATTCTTTCGGTGGAAGAGATTGTCTCTCGTTGCCAAATGGTTGTTCTGACCGTTCCCGACGACCAACTGGAAGGCTTGGTCAAGGGGCTGGCTGAATTAGGCGCCTGGCAGTCCTCGCAACTGGTCGTGCATACTTCGGGGGCACACGGAATTGATATTCTGCGCCCCGCCTCGGCTATGGGGGCAATCCCCCTGGCAATTCATCCGGCAATGACCTTCACGGGGACCTCTGTTGACGTTCCACGTTTGGTGGGGACACCCTTTGCGGTGACTGCTCCCGCAATCGCTTTGCCCATTGCTCAAGCGCTAGTCGTTGAAATGGGCGGTGAGCCTTTTGAGATCGCGGAGGAAGACCGCGGGGTTTACCACGCTGCTTTGAATCACGGTGCAAATTTCCTTGCAACCGTAGTCACGCAGTCTAAGCAGATCCTCTCCACCGTCGGAATTGATGACCCGGGAACTTTCTTGCGTCCTCTGTGCGAGGCCGCCCTCGATCGCGCGCTACGAGCGGGAGATCGCGGGGTTTCCGGCCCCATCCCGCGGGGCGATGTAGGAACAATTCGCGAGCACCTCAGCGTTCTAGAAACCAAGGCCAAGGAAGAAAACTTGGCGGGGGAGGGCCAGTGGGCACACCGCCTCGAGGAGGCGCGCTCGACCTATGCGGCAATGACTCTGCACACCGTTGACCTACTGGAATTCGAGGGACGAATCAGCTCTCAGGTTGCCTCGGAAATTCACGCAGCCGTGCGCGAAATGGGTGAAAAGTGATCCGTTAGACCCCCACGAAATGGCGTTTTGGGGGCCTTTCGGGCGAAAATAAGTCATATGAACTCTACGCCTCAGTTGACGCATACCCGAGAAGAGCTTGCGCAAGCACTATCCCAACTTGAGGGGACGCGCGCGCTGGTCATGACAATGGGAGCGCTCCACCGAGGGCACCTTGAGCTTGTTCGGCAGGCACAGGAGCTTGCTGATCATGTCATCGTCACGATCTTCGTGAACCCCACCCAGTTCGCTCCCGGCGAGGACTACGACGCCTACCCGCGCACATTAGATGCCGATATGGAGGCTCTGTCAACGGTGGGTGCTGATCTTGTATGGGCTCCTTCCGTATGCGATGCTTACCCAACTCCTGCAACCACCCGTATCGACGCTGGCCCGGTAGCTCACATTCTTGAAGGCGCAACCCGCCCGACGCACTTTGCTGGCGTTGCACTGGTCGTCTCAAAGGCAATGAATCTGATTCGTCCTGATGTTGCGCTCTTTGGCCAAAAAGACGCCCAGCAGCTGGCGGTTATTCGCACTTTCGTTCGTGATTTGGATATGCCCGTGCGCATTCAGGCCGTTGAGATTGTTCGCGATAGTGATGGCGTTGCGCTGTCTTCGCGTAATCAGTACCTCAGCGAGGAAGAGCGCGTGCATGCGCGTTCCCTGTCTCGCGCGATTGACGAGGCCCGCGCTGCTGCGGCTTTGGGTGTTCCCCTTGACGAAGTTTTGCGTGCTGCATCCTCCGTTCTCGAGGCCGAAGAGGGAGTTGTTCCCGATTACGTTGCGATCGTGGATGATGACGATTTCACCCTGCTTGCAGGGAGCGGAAGCGCCGCAGAGCAGGTGGACAAGGATAGCCGCGAGAAAGCCCTGGAAGCTGCGGCAACGCAGGGGAGCCTTCGCGCTCGAATTCTTCTTGCCGCGCGGGTTGGAGCGACTCGCTTGATTGATAACGCGGATGTCGTTATTTCTGTTGCCGGAGGCGCACGTCATGAGTGAAATGACTCGGACCATGGTGATTGGAAAGATTCACCGTGCACGAGTAACTGGAGCCGATTTGCATTATGTTGGCTCAATTACCATCGACGAAGACCTCTTGGATGCGGCCAATATCGTTCCCGGCCAAAAAGTAGATATCGCGGATGTGAACAACGGATCACGCCTGTCGACGTACACAATCGCCGGTGAGCGTGGAAGTGGTGTCATTCAGCTCAATGGAGCTGCGGCGCATCTGGTGAACCTGGATGATTTGGTGATCATCATGGCCTATGCCCAGGTCCCCGAATCTCAGGTTCGTTCCATAACCCCCAGTGTCGTTTTCGTTGATGCGCAGAATCGAATTATCGAAGAGGGGAGTGCTCTGGGACAGGTCCCTGAGTCTTCGCCCCACGCCCAAAGCTTGGGCTTGAAGAGTTCGGGTGTGTGAATTTCAATCCGCTTATACGCATGGGCGTGACTAATCGCTGACTTTCGCTACCATTGAAGTCATGACTGATTCGCCTGTTGACGATACCCCTGAACAAGTACAAATTCGCGCTGCCAAGCGTGCACGCCTCATGGAGGCGGGGATTCCCGCCTACCCTGTGAAGCTTCCTATCACCACGACCATTGCAAAGGTCCGTGAAAAGTACAGCCATCTGGAAGCCGGCGAAGAGACCGATGACATCGTTGCTCTCTCTGGTCGCGTGGTTTTGGCACGTAACGGTGGAAAGCTCTGCTTTGCAACCCTCATGGATGGTGCGGGCAACAAGATCCAGGTGATGCTCTCTGCTGCCTCGGTTGGTGCAGAGTCGCTAGCGCAATACAAAAACGACGTTGACTTGGGTGACTTCCTCTACGTTCACGGTCGCGTGATTTCCTCAAAGCGCGGTGAACTGTCGATCTTCGCTACCCCGGCTGAGATCACTCCCGAGGCCCAAGCCGCTTACGACGCGGCCCCGACTGCTCTTCCCGCTCCTGACGCCTCGTGGGCAATTGCTTCAAAGGCCCTCCGTCCTCTGCCGAAGACATGGACGACCGCCGAGGGTGAAGAAGTTACCCTTTCGGAAGACCAGCGAATCCGCCGCCGTGAGCTCGACCTGATCACCCGTCCTGCCGCGCGCAATATGATCCGTATTCGCGCTGCAGTGAACCGTTCCATTCGTGAGAACTTCTTCCGCCGTGATTACATCGAGCTCGAAACTCCGATGCTTCAGGTCATCCACGGTGGCGCTTCGGCACGTCCCTTTATCACGCACATGAACGCGCTGGATATGGACCTCTACCTGCGTATTGCTACCGAGATCTACCTCAAGCGCGCAGTTGTCGGTGGTGTGGATCGCGTCTTTGAGATGAACCGTAACTTCCGTAACGAAGGCATGGATTCCTCTCACAGCCCCGAATTCACTTCGCTGGAGGCCTACGAAGCCTATTCCGACTACAACGGAATGGCCGAGTTGACGCGTAACCTGATCCAGCAGGCTGCTCGCGATGCCTTTGATCTTCCCGAAGGTCAGGAAATCGTCACTCTTGCTGACGGCACCGAGTATGACCTTTCGGGCGATTGGGACCACATCGACCTGTATGGCTCGACCTCAGAGGCTTTGGGTGAAGAGATCACGGTGGATACGCCTCGTGAAAAGCTGCTCAAGTACGCCGACCAGATCGGTATTGAGGTTGATGATTATGCAGTCAACGGCAAGATCGTCGAGGATATCTTCGAAGAGCTCGTTGCCTCGAAGCTGTGGGCACCGACCTTCGTCTACGACTTCCCCGAGGATACTTCTCCGCTGACCCGTTACCACCGTTCGCGTCCGGGGCTGACTGAGAAGTGGGACCTGTATGTTCGTGGTTTTGAGACTGCAACGGCATACTCCGAGCTCGCTGATCCCGTCGTTCAGCGTCAGCGCTTCGAAGCGCAGGCTCTGGCAGCTGCCAATGGTGATCCCGAAGCCATGGTTTTGGATGAGGACTTCCTTATTGCTATGGAACAGGGCTTTCCGCCCTGCGGTGGCATGGGCATGGGAATTGACCGCCTGCTGATGGTGCTGACCGGACAGGGAATCCGTGAAACGATCCCCTTCCCCTTGGTGAAGCGCCTGGGCTGAGTACGTAAAGGCGGCCGGTTTTCGTCAATTGACGAGGCCGGCCGCTTTTGTATGTAGAGAGTGCACCTAAGCGCTGGTGGGGTACTACCTGAAAACGCAGTGATAAGGCGTCACAGGTGTGGGTTAGGCATGGGCGCGGTGGCGAACCAAATCCAGAAGCTCACGCGCAGCGCCATCATCCAAAACAAGATCGGTGATGACACCGGCGTGGAGTGCTCCCAGTAGCGGTAGTGCTTTCGACGCGCCTGCCACCACGGCCAAACGACGGGGAATCTTCCGTAGAGTTGCCGGGCTTGGCCCAGATGCGCGTTTGTTCAGATCCATGTCCGTCGATCCATCTTCACGCAGAAGGACCGTGCAGACATCCCCAACAACGCCGTCTTCTTGTGCATGCGCAATTTCATCGGGATCCAAGAATCCTCCCGAATAGACGCGCGATGGAAGTCGGGCAGAAAGTGAGCCGATTCCAAAGAGCGCGACATTTGCCGAATCGATCGTCGCAAGCACCGAGGTCACCGAACGTTCACGCCACAGTGCTTCCTTTGTTTCTGCGAAGTCAAAGAAAGCAGGGACGGGGAAGTGAACCATTCGAGCACCCAAAGCAGTAGCTGCGCGAGAAATAATGGCATCCGCGTAGGGGACACCCGATTCTGTCGCAGTTGCAGCGCCATTGAGCTGCACCACTGTTGAACCGGGGAGATTCACTCGGGGGAGGCATCGGGTGACCTCAGAGGTCGTGTTACCCCATGCAATTCCAAGAGTGTCTCCGGGTTTCAGCATATCCACAAGGCGTTCAGCAGCTACTCGTGCAACATTGTGCAGCCGATTCACTTCCGTGTGAATGTCATGAACGGGAACGACTGATGTTCGAATTCCAAATATTTCGTTAATTTGGCCCGAGAGTGAACCGCGGTTTCCTGGGGTCGCAGCAACGGAGATGCGCACCAGACCGGAGTTTCGAGCGTAGGTCAGTAGGCGTGAAACAGACGAACGTGAAACACCGAGGTGGCGGGCGATGGTCTCCATCGTCTGCCCCTGCAGGTAATACATCGAGGCCGCTTCGTGGGCCTGTTCATCACGTATTGTCACATTTCCTAGTATGCCATCCATAAGCACGCACTTGTAGCTGTTTAGTCACCAATTTGCCTATAGGCGAAGTGGGCTCCAAATGATGTACTTGTCCACAGGTTGACCCAAATACATGAACAAACGTTCATCCATTTGGGGTGAAGGGCAACAAATGAGATACTAAACGTGATCCACAACGCATCTTCGAATGAGGGTGGTCTGGTGGTACTTGCATGGCGGTGAGATCCCGCCAATGACCCCGTCGCGAAGACGCGACGGAGAAAGTTAGGGAAATATGCTCGCAACAATTCTCCCAGCCTTTGACACGTCACTTCCGGTGACAACGGCACAGGTCTTCTGGTCTGAGTTCCTTGGAACTGCAGTGCTTCTTCTCCTTGGTGCTGGCGTCGTTGCCACGAACCTGCTCCCCAAGTCCAAGGGCAAGGGTGGCGGTTGGCTCATGATCAACTTCGGATGGGGACTTGCAGTATTTGCAGGTGTTTATGTCGCTTTCCGTACCGGTGGACACCTGAACCCCGCAGTCACCATTGCAAAGGTTGTCGCCTACCTCTTTGACCCCAGCCAGACTCTCAACGGCGTTCCGGCAGAAAAGGCTGGAGCTGTTCTTGTCACCGGCTCGAATGTTGCCGTATACATCATTGCCCAGTTCCTCGGCGCATTTGTCGGTGCTGTCCTGTGCTGGCTCACCTTCAAGAAGCACTTCGATGAGGATTGCGATCCTGCTCTGAAGCTCGGTGTCTTCTCTACCGGCCCCGAGATTCGCTCTTACGCTTGGAACTGCGTCACTGAGGCCATCGGCACTGCCGTCCTGGTCCTGTGGGTCTTCGTTTCCGGTCACACCGAAACCGCGATTGGCCCGCTTGGCGTTGCCCTCATCATCGTCGTCATCGGTAACTCCTTGGGTGGCCCCACCGGATACGCAATCAACCCCGCTCGTGACCTCGGCCCCCGTATCGCTCACGCAATTTTGCCGATCAAGGGCAAGGGTGGCTCCGATTGGGCATACTCCTGGGTTCCCGTCGTCGCCCCCATCGTTGGTGCGGTGTTGGGAACTGTCCTCTACTTCCTCGTTCTTGTCTGAGTAAACACAACGACGTGACACTACTTTCGAAAGGAAACTCATGACTACTAAAGAATTCGTCATGGCAATCGACCAGGGTACGACTTCGACCCGAGCAATCATCTTCAATCACTCCGGTGAGATTGTCTCTGTCGGGCAGAAGGAATTCACCCAGATCTTCCCGAACCCCGGTTGGGTTGAGCACAACCCGATCGAGATCTGGGATACCACGCGTCAGGTCGTCGCCGATGCACTGCAGAAGGCGGAAATTAACCGTCACCAACTGGCAGCCGTCGGCATCACCAACCAGCGTGAAACTACCGTCGTGTGGGATAAGAACACCGGTGAGCCCGTTTATAACGCGATTGTCTGGCAGGATATGCGTACCTCCGACATCGTCAAGGAACTTGAAGGCGACGAGGGCCCCGATCGCTTCCGTCAGATTTGTGGCCTTGGGCTGTCTCCCTACTTCTCCGGTTCGAAGATTAAGTGGATCCTCGACAACGTGGAGGGTGCACGCGAGCGCGCCGAGGCCGGCGATCTCTACTTCGGCAACACCGACTCTTGGGTTTTGTGGAACTTGACGGGCGGCGTGAACGGCGGCGTTCACTACACTGACGTCACCAACGCCTCGCGTACCATGCTCATGGATATCCGTACCCTTCAGTGGCGCGAAGATGTCTGCGAGATTTTCGGCATTCCCATGTCGATGCTGCCCGAGATCAAGTCCTCCTCCGAGATCTACGGTTACGGCCGTAAGAACGGCCTGCTCATCGATACGCCGATTTCGGGCATCCTTGGTGACCAGCAGGCTGCAACCTTCGGCCAAGCTTGCTTCGAAAAGGGTATGGCAAAGAACACCTACGGCACCGGCTGCTTCATGCTGATGAACACCGGCACCGAGCCCGTGTTCTCCAACAATGGTTTACTCACGACGGTCGCCTACAAGATCGGTGATCAGGCTCCCGTTTACGCCTTGGAAGGTTCCATCGCTGTTGCCGGCTCGCTGGTGCAGTGGCTGCGTGACAACCTGGGCATGATCGTGAAGTCCTCCGATATCGGTGAACTGGCACGTACGGTCGAAGACAACGGTGGCGTCTACTTCGTCCCCGCATTCTCCGGTCTTTTCGCACCGTACTGGCGTTCCGATGCGCGTGGTGCAATCGTTGGCTTGACGCGTTACGTCAACAAGGGTCACATTGCTCGTGCGGTTGAGGAATCCACCGCTTTCCAGAGCGCAGAAGTCCTGGATGCAATGAATGCCGACTCGGGTGTTCCTCTCAAGGAGCTCAAGGTCGACGGCGGCATGACGCACGACGATCTGGTCATGCAGTTCCAGGCTGACCTGTGCGGCGTCGACGTTGTTCGCCCGAAGGTCATTGAGACCACCGCACTGGGTGCTGCTTACGCTGCGGGTATGGCTGTTGGCTTCTGGTCGGGCACCGACGATGTCGTTGCCAACTGGCAGGAAGGCAAGCGCTGGACTCCTTCAATGGCTCCTGCAGAACGTGATCGCACCTACCGTCTGTGGAAGAAGGCCGTCACCCGTACTCTCGACTGGGTTGACGAGGACGTGAAGTAGTCTCAAGGTATTGAGGCATAAGAGGCCGGGGCCGCTGATGCGGTCCCGGCCTCTTGCGTCTCAGGCGCCTCGTGATGAGGATTTCTCCTTAATTCACGCATGCGTCGATGTCCAGAAGTATAGGATTGGACTATGAATCCCCCTGACGCAGAAGCGACATATCTCCTGATCGATGGTGAAAACATCGATGCCACACTTGGGCTTTCCGTTCTGGATCGCCGCCCAACTCCCGATGAACGTCCCCGCTGGGATCGAATTCGTGAAGCGACCGAGCAGCTCTGGCATCAGCAAGTGCGCGGCCTTTTCTACCTCAATGGAACCTCGGGTTACCTTCCCATGGGCTTTATTCAGGCGCTCCATGCAATGGGTTACCGCGCTCTTCCCCTAGCGGGTCCAGACGATATGAAGGTCGTTGATGTCGGTATTCAACGCACCCTTGAAGCCATTGCAGAGCAGGGATCGGGCTCAGTTATTTTGGCTTCTCACGACGCCGATTTCCTGCCGCAAATTCAGGATCTGCTTGAAAACGGACACCGCGTCGGGATTATGTGTTTCAAGGAGTTCCTCTCCAGCCAGTTCCACGAACTGGAAGATCTGGGCCTTGAAATCATTGACCTTGAATACGATGCGCACGCATTCCAAGTACAGCTTCCACGCATTCATATCATCGATATCGACGACTTCGACCCCTTCGATTATCTGTGACATATAAAAAATGTGGGCCCTGGATCAGGGCCCACATTTTTATGCTGTCAATCAGTGCTGCTGCTTCAGTGCTGCAAGACGAGCTTCGATTTCAGCCTGAGAAGAATCGGTCTCCAGCTCTGCGAACTGTGAATCCAGCGAGGAGGTTGCAACCTCAGCCTTGCCCTGGGCCATTGCCTCGGCTCGACGAACCTTGTCCTCGAAGCGAGAGAGCTCGGAGGTCGGGTCAAGAACATTGATCGAGGCAACTGCATCCGAAACCTGTGCCTGTGCCTCGGCGGCCTTCTGGCGTGCAACCAGCTGATCGCGCTTGGTCTTGAGCTCGCTGAGCTTGTCCTTCATCTGGACCAGACCGTTCTTGAGCTTGTCGACGACCTCGCGCTGAGAAGCGATCAGCGGCTCAGCGTTCTTTGCTTCGCCTTCGAACTGGATCTGCTTGCCGATGGCAACGCGAGCCAGATCGTCCCACTTCTGTGCACCGGCCTGGTCGCCGGCTGCGCGCATTTCCTCAGCCTTTGCCGAGGCCGCGGCTGCCTTGCGTCCCCAATCTGCAGCTACGGTGACGTCCTCATCGTGGTCCTTCTCGGCCAAACGGAGGTTACCGACGGTCTGTGCGACTGCGGTCTCTGCTTCTGCGATCGAGTTCGTGTAGTCGCGAATCAGCTGATCAAGCATCTTCTGAGGGTCCTCGGCGCGGTCGAGGAGCGCGTTGATGTTTGCCTTTGCGAGCTGAGAAATACGTCCAAGAATGGTTTGCTTTTCCGCCATTGTTTCCTCCTTGATGGGACGGGAAAAATTATGATTGAACTATATCCTATTTCAGAACGATCCGGTGTGACCTGATCCGTTGGAACCGCCGAAGCCGCCCCCGCCGAAGCCGCCCCCGCCGAAGTTTCCTCCGCTGGAACCGCCCCAACTGGAGCCGCCCCCACCCCAATCGTGTCGACGCGAACTTCCTCCGTTGAGCATTCCATTGAGAACGGACCACACAAGCATGCTGCCCAGCCCAATCCCGTTGACAATTGAATCGCCAGTTGTGGAGCGTTGCGGAGTGTTCAGGGGAGCATTGATTGCTGCCTGCGCGTAGGTGATTGCGTTTCGCGCTTGACCGGCAGCGGTCTCATCATTGCCTTGGTCGTGATAGGAGTGAGCACTTTGAAGCGAGGACTGCGCGAAGGACAGATTTGAGCGCGCATCGAAACCAACCAGCGTGCCGTGGCTTGTGACGTGTTGGCTTGCGCGTGCGACATCGGAATCAGCCTGTGCCAAAAGTGCATCAATTCCTGACTCAGCACGTTGGCTGCGCTCTTCTGCACTACGTAAGGGAGCCAAGGCCTCGTCAAGGGCGGCTTCCGCAACACGCAGGGATTCAAGCGCGACTAAAGGATCGCCCTTCCCGTTTTGCGCGGCATTGCCAGCGTTAATTGCTTCTTGAGCGGAGGCAACCAGCTGCTGGAATGCGATCGGATCCGCGTGAAGGCGAGTCACATCAGAAATATCCGAGGTGATTGAACCGATTGCAGCGGTCAAAAGCTCCGAAGAACGTGAAAGTTGATCGGGGGCTTGGGTGATGGCTTCCAGCTGATGGCGTGCCAGCGCCAAAGCGCGACGCGCAACTTCGAGGATCTGAAGCGCGTTCTGGCCATTGCTCTCGTTTGCTAGAGCCTCGTTTGCACTGCTTTCGGCCTGATCCAAGAGCGCGCGGGCCTGGTTGGGACGTTCCTTGAGGGAGGCGACGGCCTCGGGAGAATAGGCGAGCTGGAGGGTCTGAAGGTCCTTCTCAGCCTGATCCACCTGAGTACGAGTCTGCGCAATCATCTCGAGCAACTCGCGGGCTTGCTGGCCGACATTTGCAACCTGGTTACGGCGCTGAGTGAAAGCGTTCTTCTCCGCAACCAACTGGTTCATTGCGACGTTGAGTTTCCCGACAAACTCTTGGAATTCGTAGGGAGAACGCGGGTGGCTTCCATCCTCATTCTCGCGCTGCATGGTGAAACCCTTATTAACCAGTGCTCGCGCCGTTTCAAGCGCTGCAGAGTAGGACTTGACGGACTCGGGGCCGAATTGAGCCTTGGCAAATTGGATTTCGTCGTCACTTGAACGAACGATGTCGTCTGCGTCCAGCAGGAGGCGTGCGAGATCCAAGGTCTGTTGAACATGCTCCTGAGCCTGATTACGCACGACATTTTTGTGTGTCTTGCGTTGAGAACGCATGATGATAAACAGAAAAACGAGGATGATAACAGGAAGCAGAAGGAAGGGAGCGAGTGCGCCGATGGCGATGGCCAGTGAGTTCGAGTTTCGCTTGGAACTGTGAGAAGTCGTCGCGGCGGACTTGGTTGCCGTCGGCGAGGCCGTGATGGATTTAGTTGTTAGTCCCACTTCCAGTTCGGTAACGAAAAGGTTGAGGCCAGTAGCTAAAGTTGATTCATCCAGAGGATCTGCCTTGCTCAGCACTTCCCTTAATCCCGAGAATGCGCTCACAACCGTCGCGTCATCGATCCCTTTTTGATTTGAATTGCCGCAGGTGGCAGTCTGTCGTTCTTGCGTTGCAATCACTAAGACCAGCGAAGAACTCGATAGGCCCGATTGGGTGCCGACTGTATTGCACCATTCGAGAGGGGCTGTTCCTGAAAAATCTGGGACTACAACGATGTAGGTATCCAGACCTTTTCTTTGAAGGGCGCGCAGTTCGCGATTAATGGATTGAACTGAGTTTTCAGACAGGAACGAGGCCGTATCCGTCAGGTTTGTTGTTACGGTCACCGGTGAATCGGCGCGCGCAATTCCGGCCGGTAGACACGTCGCGACAAGCACCGTAGCAAGCGCGGCGAGAAAAGCCATACAACGAGAGCGGAAAGCGTGGTAAAACATAGCCACTAGTTTACGACTAAGAAGCGTTTGATTGACGCGCCATCTATGATGGAGGATACGTCCTTAGCCGATGACACAGGAAGGAGTGCGTACGATGCCCACTGGTAAGGTGAAGTTTTTTGATGCTGAGCGCGGTTTTGGCTTCATTATGGGAGAAGACGGTGGTCAGGTTTTCCTGCACTCTTCCGCGCTGCCTGAAGGAGTGACGCCTCGTCCCGGAACCCGTGTTGAATACGGAGTTGCCGATGGGCGCAAGGGGCCGCAGGCGCTGTCGGTTCGTATTATTTCCACGCCGCACTCCGTGGCGCGTGCCCAACGACGCAAGCCCGAAACTATGGTGCCCGTCGTCGAAGACTTAATTAAACTGCTCGATGCCTCTTCTGAATCTTTGCGCCGCGGACACTACCCGGAAAACGCCGCAAAGATCGCGAAGGTCATGCGGGCCGTTGCAGAGGATTTTGATGCCTGAAAAAACTGCGTCCGCGCGTGGGCGAATGGATCAGCAGCTCGCTCAAGCGGTGGACTTTGCGCGTGAAAACGCGGTCGAAGTTGGGGGAGAAGCCTCGGTAGGAGAGCACCTCTCTTTCGAAATGGATGCCGAGCGCCTTGGCACTCACTACTTTGCCTGTAACGATGCCGGTTACGTCGGCTGGCGTTGGTCGGTCACTTTGACGCGCGTTCCGCGCTCGCGGAAGATCACGGTGTGCGAAGTTGATTTGGTACCCGGTTCCGGCGCACTTTTGGCACCCGAGTGGCTCCCGTGGGAGGACCGCCTGCAGCCGGGTGATGTGAGCCGTGAGGATGTACTGCCGTACCGTGACGATGATGATCGCCTGATTTCGGGGCTCGAGGACACCGGAGAAGATCCGGATTTGCCTACGGACCGTGAGCTGGGATTGGGGCGCGTTCGCGTTCTCTCGGATAAAGGTCACGACGATGCTGCAAAGCGCTGGTACGCCTCGGAACGCGGTCCTAAGCGTGGCCGTCGTCCCAAGCAGACCTGTTCGACCTGCGGCTTCCTTATGAAGATGTCCGGTTCGATGCGCCTGGTCTTTGGCGTCTGCGCAAATGAATGGGCGCAAGATGATGGCTGCGTTGTGAGTTTGGATCACACCTGCGGTGCGCACTCGGAAACTGATGTGCCCAACAATGGAACGGATTGGCCAGTTCGCCCCTCGCGTATCAACGATTTCCTTGTTGAATCTGAGCGAATCGGGTCCTGAAAACGAAACTGGTTCTAAATAAGAACTATAAGCAGGTCAATCCGGGAAATCAAAGTGCATCTCGCTGGATGATAAGCGCTTCACTTTGAGTGTTTTTTCAGCGAATATGTGGGGAGTGAGCACACAAGAGAAAGCGCCAACGAGCGCAAAGCCACTGAATCCCCTTGACACTTTCTTCCACATCACTGAACGTGGATCCACAATTGGTCGCGAAATCCGAGGTGGCGTGGTCACCTTCTTCGCAATGGCCTACATCCTTGTTGTTAACCCATCAATTCTTTCGGCCGCTCTGCCTCAAGACGGCTCCATTACCCCCGCAGGAATTGCTGCAGGCACCGCACTTGTCGCCGGTATCATGACCATCCTCATGGGTGTCGTCGCGAACTACCCGCTGGCACTGGCTGCAGGTCTTGGCCTGAATGCAATCGTTGCCTTCACCCTGGTCCTTGGTTCGGGCCTGAGCTTCCAAGAAGCCATGGGCCTGATCTTCTGGGAAGGTATCCTCATTACCCTTCTCGTTCTAACAGGGTTCCGAGACGCGGTCTTCCGCGCAGTCCCGTACCAGATCAAGACCGCTATCTCTGTAGGTATCGGTCTTTTTATTACCCTGGTTGGCCTGATCAACGCGGGCATTATTCGTGCAGGCGCAACCCCGGTTCAGCTCGGTATTAACGGCTCCCTGCAGGGATGGCCGACCCTAGTCTTCGTTGTTGGCCTTGGTCTGACCATCATCTTGTACGTGCGCAAGGTTAAGGGCGCTATGCTCATCGGCCTTATCACCTCGACGGTTTTGGCCGCGATCCTCCAGCTCTTCGTCCACCTTCCCGTGCGCAGTGAGGGCTCTCCGACCGGTTGGGGACAGACCATTCCGGCTCTGAGCGGCTCTCCGATTTCGATTCCAAGCTTTAACTCGCTTTTCCAAATCAACTTCTTCGGAGCTTTCGGGAAGCTCGGCGTTGTTTCGGTTGTTCTGCTGATCTTCTCGCTGATGCTTGCAGACTTCTTCGACACCATGGGCACGATGGTTGCTGTTGGTGCCGAGGGTGGTCTTCTGGACGAAGGCGGCAATCCTCCTCACTCCAGCCGTATTCTGCTCATTGACTCCTTGGCTGCTGCTGCAGGTGGTCTGGGTGGTGTCTCTTCGAACACCTCCTACATTGAGTCGACCGCTGGTGTTGGCGAGGGCGCGCGTACTGGTTTGGCCTCGGTTGTCACCGGTATCCTCTTCCTGCTGTCCACCTTCCTTTCGCCCCTGGTTCAGCTTGTTCCGACCGAGGCCGCCTCGACCGCTCTGGTATTCGTTGGCTTCCTCATGATGGCTCAGGTTCTTGAGGTTGATTGGAAGGACCCGGAGTATGCAATCCCCGGCTTCTTGACCATCGCCTTCATGCCCTTCGCCTACTCGATCTCGGTGGGTATCGGCGTTGGCTTCATCGCCTACACGGTCATTCAGATCACCCTGGGCAAGGCTCGTCAGATCCACCCGCTGATGTGGCTGACCTCGATCCTCTTCGTGGTCTACTTCCTCTTGGGACCGATTCGGGCCGCTTTGGGAGCCTGATCCGTTATTCACCTTTTGTGGGGGCTGGCATGTGTCGGCCCCCACACGTGTATTTGGGCGTATCCTCAAAAGCAGTGTCGAGCGATGTGGGGGCTTTTGTGTCACGAACTTTTCAGTCATTTGAGTACCGGAGTTTCCGGCATTGGTTTGTCGCCAATGTGCTGGCTGCTTCTGCCCAGTGGATGCAGCGCGTTGCTCAGGACTGGCTTGTTCTGACCGTATTGACGCAGAACTCGTCTTTCCAAGTCGGTGTCGTCACGGCTCTCCAGTTCCTCCCCATTCTTCTTTTGAGTCCCTATGCGGGCGTCGTGGTCGACCGTCTCGATCGCAAACGAATCATCCAGGTCACCCAGACATCCTTTGGCGTTTTTGGACTCCTTTTGGGAATCATGGTTTTTACGGGGCATGCGCATCTGTGGCTGGTCTATGGCTTAGCCTTTGGCGGGGGAGTCGCTGCGGCTTTTGATTCTCCTGCGCGTCAGGCTTTTGTTTCCGAGCTTGTCCCCGCTTCATCGATTACGAATGCTGTAGCGCTCAACTCCGTTGCTTTTAATTTTGCCCGTCTGGTAGGCCCCGCAATTTCGGGCCTGATGATTGATTGGGTGGGCGAGGCCTGGGTCTTTTTTGTGAACTCGGGAATGTTCCTGATTGCCGCGATGTTCACGACATCAATTCGCCATAAAGATTTAGTGCCTCGTCGGCCGGTTCCTCGGAAGAAAGGGCAGTTGCGTGAGGGGCTTGTGTATTTACGAGGCCGTCCCGATCTTATTCTGATTATTGTCGTAGTTGGTTTCGCTTCGGCTTTGGCCTTAAACCAGCAGCTCACGACGGCCGTCATGGCGACAACGGTATTCCATAGGGGAGCGGGCCAGTACGGCATGTTGAGCGCACTGATTGCGGTCGGATCGTTTTCTGGGGCACTTTTTGCTGCGCGGCGGAAGCTTCCGCGTCTTCGTTTGGTCGTTGGCTCAACTATTGCATTGGGCGTTGTATCAACGATTCTGGCATTTACTCCCACTTATGAAACCTATGGGATCATGTGTGTTCCGACGGGTTTTGCCATGATTACCATGCTCACTTCTGCGAACGCGGCAGTTCAAACGACGACTGCGGAAGACGTGCGTGGACGGGTTTTGGCCCTGTACGGCATGGTCGTTATGGGGTCGACACCTATCGGTGCTCCCTTTGTGGGGTGGATTGGTCAGGTGATTGATGCTCGTGCCTCGATTTGGGTGGGTTCAGTTTCGACCCTGATCGTGACGATTATTGCGGCAGCGGTGTGTATGAAACGGTGGGATATCCATCTGCATGTTCGCGCGGGTGCGCACCCCATTGAAATTGAGAACCCGAATGCTCATTACGATCCCTATATGGGGAATTAGAAACATCGGCTTATCTCAATTGATGTCGAAGTTGTTCACCTCACTCCCCATGACGCGCGGTTTTCCAAGCTAATGAACACCATCGCGCGGAAATATGTACTCTGAGGTCAGAAACTACCTATGGAGGAATCGTGAGCGATCTGATCGATACCACCGAAATGTATCTCAAGACGATTTTCGAACTCGAAGAAGACGGTGTTACGCCTCTTCGCGCTCGAATTGTCGAGCGATTGGGACACTCTGGCCCCACGGTTTCGCAAACAATTGGACGAATGGAACGCGACGGCCTCGTGCATGTCATGGGGGACAGGCGGCTGGAACTGACGGCTCTGGGGCGTGAGCGCGCCATTGAGGTTGTGCGCAAACATCGCCTTGCTGAGCGTCTTTTGACTGATGTCATCGGCTTGGATTGGGCACACACCCATGAGGAAGCGTGTCGCTGGGAGCACGTCATGTCGGACCAGGTTGAGCAGCGCCTTGGGGAAATTCTTCATAACCCGACGACCGATCCCTATGGAAACCCGATTCCTGGAACGGATGGGGTGTCAGACGGTATTTCGATGGAACTGGCATTGCGAATGGGGGAGTCCACCTCTGGAACGGTCACCCGAATCGGTGAACCCATCCAGGCGGAGACCGAAGTGCTGGATGCCTTCGCACGCTGCGGAGTGCGTCCGGGGGCTCGGATTAACTTCGAGGCTGACCCTCGTGAGGTCATTCTTGAGGTAACTCACACAGCTGATGGGAAGGAATCGGCGCCCGGTCAGGCCGTTCAACTGCCTTTGACGCTTGCTCCGCACCTTTTCATTACGCTTAATTAAGTTCCCTGACCAGCAATTCTGAAAGTAAGCTGCAAAACCTTAAGAAAACCTGTAATATGTTCGTCATCGTTTCGTTACATTGGCGTGACATTTCAGGGCCGGTAGGATAAACTCATACATGGCCGCACTGGCCGACCGTTCTTCGTTAACCGAGGTTGAACCGCGAAGAAATAGGTAAGACGAAGGTTCAACGCGGGGAAACCACTTACGACCCTTGGGTCTTGGGGTGAAGCTTGGGAAACCAAGCCGGGCTCTCCCGCCCGAACCCGACAGCTCACCTCGCAGGTCAAAGAGGAGATTACTTGTGACAACTGGTAAGCCCGCGCCGCGGCACCGCAAGGCACGCCGCCCGATGGCCCCTGTTTTCGACTTGGCTGACACGCTCACCGCGTTCAAGACACCGCTTCGTGGCACCGCTGCTGCGTCGGCCGCTGGACTCGCTCTGACCGCTGTCGTCGGTGGCACTGCAACCGCAGCCCCCACTGTCCACGATGCCGCAGTCGATACTTCGAACAACACCGCGACCGTTCTGCCTACGACGGTTTCGGTCCCGGATATCGCCTGGTCTGCTAGTGACGAAGTTTCCGCTTCGGCTGAAGCTCCGGCTCCTGTTGCAACGACGAATGCTGCTTCGCGTGATTACACTCGCGCGGATCTTGGCGCTTCTGCCACTTCGTCTGCAGCGGTGAACCCTTCAGGTAACGACATTGTGTCGATCGCAATGTCTCTCACCGGCATTCCTTACGTCTACGGTGGCTCTACCCCCGCGGGCTTCGACTGCTCTGGCTTCACCCAGTACGTCTACGCTCGTGCAGGTATCTCCATTCCGCGTACCTCTGGTGCGCAGGGCGCGGCGGGCACCTTCGTCTCCGCTTCTGAAGCGCGTCCTGGTGACCTCGTGTGGCACGCCTACGGTCACGTGGGCATCTACGCAGGTAACGGAATGGTCGTCGAGGCTACCACCCCCGGTTCTGTGACTAAGGTCCAGCCGCTGTGGGGCAACTACAGCTTCGTGCGCTACTGAGTTTTTGTGTGATAGGGAAGGGGTCGCTTCGGCGGCCCCTTTTCTATATCCGCCCGCGCTCCGTGATATTCAGTTTTTCGCTGTGGAATCACTGAAGTACTGACATTTCACGTGTGAATAGGGCAAAATAGTGGTGACGTAATCACGAGGAGGTAGTCATGGGGACATCAGAAGTGATTTTGGTCGGTGTCGATGGCTCAAAGGAGAGCTTCGCAGCAGTCAAGTGGGCCGCAGAGCGTTCAAAGCTTCGCTCATGCAGACTTCACATTATTTGTACTTATGCCGTTGCATCGTATGCCGCGGCAACCCTAGATGGCGGATATGCGGTTCTCGACGATGCGGCTCTTAAAGAAGGCGCCTCGCAGATCGTCAAGCAAGGCGTTGACCTGGCAAAGGAAATCGGCGCTCCTGACGTTCACGGCCTCGTTGAGGCTGGTGATCCCGCGGGGATTCTTATCGACATGTCCCGCGAAGTCGACTTGATTGTCGTTGGCTCGCGCGGTGGTGGTGGTTTCGCCGACCGCCTCCTGGGAACTGTCTCTTCCGCACTTCCTGCTCATGCTCATTGCCCGGTTGTCATTGTGCCCCGTCACACATCGGGTAAGGCTTTTACTCCCGTTGAGCGAATCGTCGTTGGCTCTGATGGCTCCGAAGGTGCGACCTCGGCGCTCAAGCGTGCGGTTGACGAGGCCGAGCTCTGGGACGCCCGCCTGACCGCAGTTGCCGCAGTCCCAATGACGACGGGTACGACGATGATGGCCTGGTTGCCGGCCAATATTGATCGCGACAAGCTCCTCAAGGATGTCAAGGAGGGTCTTGATAACGCTGTTGACGCAGCCTTGGATGGGCGCCAGCGCAAGGTTGCTCGTCATGCCTTGGACGGGTCCCCCTCATCGTTGCTCATTGAGTTCTCGACTGCCGTTGATTTGGTTGTCGTCGGTACCCGAGGCCGTGGTGGCTTTGCCGGCATCTTGCTGGGGTCAACTTCGCAGACAGTGATCGCGCACTCGACCTGTCCGGTGATGGTAGTTCCATCTGCCCATCATGATGTGTCACCTGATCCTTCGCAGGAGTGGAGCAGGCGCTGACGATACGTTTTAAAGTAGCGGCGACATCTTCGGGTGTCGCCGCTTACGTATATGCATTGTTCTGCGAGAGTCTGAGAAACGAATGGACGGGTGATACCCTATGTGGGTGCGCCCTCGTAGCTCAGGGGATAGAGCACCGCTCTCCTAAAGCGGGTGTCGGACGTTCGAATCGTCTCGGGGGCACTGAAATGCAAAACAGCTTGGTCTCAGGCCGTTTTTGTGTTTTCTCTATTCGTAGAAGGATCCCTGGGCACGCGGTTGTGACATCGGGGAGTGAAAACGCAGGTTTAAGCAGGATGGGGGAGAAGTGAACAGGGGGCTTGGGCGCTTGCTGAGCCATCCTCTCACGCGCAATTCAGCTTTTATGCATCTGTGGGCTGGCCAGACCGCAGCCGAGTTTGGTTTCCAAGTAGCCACTCTTGCAACCTCAGCAATCGCTATCTCTCTGTTGCATGCCACGGAGTCTGAAATTGGTGTTCTCGCCGGTTTGCAGACACTCGCATTTCTTCTGATCGGACTTCCTGCTGGGGCATGGGTTGATCGGTGGCGTAAACGTCGGGTCATGATCGTTGCTGACCTCGTGCGGGTTCTTGCGCTGATTTCGATTCCGATCGCCTATCAGTGGTTTTCGCTTACGCTCACGCACCTGATGGTGGTTGCTGCACTCTTGGGGCTTGCGACAGTCTTCTTTGATGTTGCCTATCAGTCCTATGTCCCAGTAATTGCATCCACGCGGTATATCGCGGCTGCAAATGGGCGGCTCGAGGCCTCGTACCAGGTTGGTGCAGCAGGTGGCCCTGGCTTGGGTGGCTGGCTTTTGGGTGTCTTTGCACCTCCTTTGGCTTACATATTTACCGCCGCAACCTACGTGTTTTCAACGGTGGCAATTTGGCGGATTCGAACGCCCGAACCCCAACCAGTGCGCTCCAGTGCTTCTCTGTTTGCGCAAATCCGCGAGGGATTGAGCTTCGTCCGACATGAGCGTCTGCTTTTTCCCTTATTCTCTTGCATCTCCTTTGCTGCGTTTACAGGTTCAGGGATACGTGTTCTCCTGCCGATTTTGGTGCTTCGAACACTGGGTATGAATGCGACACAATTGGGGGTGCTTCTGAGCGCAGGTGCGCTTGGTGGAATTCTTGGAGCAATGACTCGTTCCCTGTGGCTTGAGCGCCTAGGGATCGGGCGTTGTATTGTTGCCACTTACGTCGTTGGAGTTTCAATCCTTGTTTTGCAGCCGGCAGCGCTCCACGTGCCCGCGATTGCTGGCTGGGTGATCGCCGGTGCGGGAGTGGTTTACTCGTACTTCATTACCATCTACAACGTGACGCAGATGAGTTTGCGTCAGGAGATTTGCCCCAAGCAGATGCTTGGACGCATGAATGCGACCTTCCGTTTCGCGGTGTGGGGAGTAATGCCCCTGGGATCGGTCGCTGCAGGTCTTCTTGCCTCCATCGTGGGTGTCGAAGCGGCCATGTACATCTTCGTTGTTCTGTCAGTGCTGGCTGGTGCCGCGATGGCTTTCACTCCCGCGGCTCGGATTAAAGATTCTTATATCGCTTTGGATCCGAGTCAAAACTGAATATTGTCTGAGATGTGAGACATCTCGAGTGTCGCAATTATGTGATCTATCAGCCTTCTTTCATGTGTATTTATTCAGCTTTTGAGGCGTTTCTCAATTCTTGCTGAAATTCATCTGTATATTTTCAGTGCTAGCATTTGAGAGTCTGAATATTTTTAACCTTGCTGAAGAGGTGTATCGCGTTATGGAGTCAGGTATGAAGCGTGCTTTACGAGTTCCGTCATGGCTTGCAACAGGGGCAGCGTGCGCCTTGGTGGGTGTGAGCGCCTTGGCAGGAGTCGTGGCGGCTGACCAATCTGCACAGGCCGCGCAAATTGATGCCGTGACTGGAGCGAAGATTACTAATACGTCGACGCCAGCCGGTCCGAACTATGTCTATGACAATTTCAAGCTCGAGCTGACTTTTGATACTACCGGCAAGGCAGTTGCTGAGAACGATACTCTTAATATTCAGCTTCCCAGTGAGCTGCGAACTCGCAGTGCTTCTTTCGATGTAAAGGATACGGAATCAGGTGGTGTTGCGCTGCGCTGCACTGTTCCTGCAGCTGAAGGTCCAGAAGTGACCTGTGTTTTCACCGACTTTATGGCAACGCATGTTAATGCCAGGGGAAATATTGTCCTTGTTGCAGATTCGGTGAAAGAAACAACAAGTGAAGTGCTTCATGCGACGATTAATCACTCAGTTGATATTCCGATGACCCTTGATCATGGCTCAATTGTCAAGAACACAAGAGGTTTTGCCCCGGAAACAGCGTATAAGTACGGGTGGCAGCTTCACGATGGGCACCCCGAGCGCTTCACCTGGGAGGTCTACATTCCTGAGCGCAGTATTGGTGAAAACACCATCATCATTAATGACACTTTTGATTCCTCATATGGTGGCTACCGTCTTTTTAATGATGAGAGCAGTGAGAATGCGTGGCAGCGCACCCACCTTCTGAAGTGGAACTCGCTGGAGGACTTTAAAGCGGATCCCAGTCATGAACGTCCTGCAGAGACTGTTTCGGTAGGGGGTGCAATTAATGGGGGAATCTTCCAGATGACAGATACCGAGAATGGTTTCCGTGTTTCGTTCCCGAATACTCATGGCGATGCGTACTACCTGCTTAAGTACTACACAGTTCTGAATGTTCCAGCTAACGCGAAAGTCGGCAGCACTTTTACAAATACAGCGGTTGTAAGTGGGCAGAAGGCTGAGAACACTATTGCCATCAAGACTGCCGGTTGGGGAGATCTGGACGCAGATCAAAAGACCACACCAACTCCTGAGCCGACTCCGTCTACAACGACGCCTGAACCTACCCCGTCGACGACTACACCTGAACCTACCCCGTCGACGACTACACCTGAGCCCACGCCGTCGACTACCGAGCCTGAGCCTGTGCCCTCATCATCGACTCCGGAACCGCAGCCGACAGCCTCGACGACGACCCCGGCCCCGGCCTCGTCAACAAGCGCAAGTTTGCCCCCTCAAAAGGTTCTTGCCCGTACGGGAAGCGACGCTGCGCTGATCGGACTTTCGGTGCTGTTGCTTGGAATTTCGGGAGCCTCGCTCATCGCCCGTCGGGCACAATGAGTGATCGGTGATCGTGAACGTGGCTGGTGCGTAATTTTGCACCAGCCACGTTTTCTATAAGAATCTGAAATTGTCGTATGGCCTTCATCTGTGCAGGGGAATTGTGGATGAATAGAGTTCGTCTCTTGCGTTATAAATTCGGGATTCTCCGTGCAATATCTAAAAATGTAGAAAGTGTGAAAAACAACTGATTTTATCCTGTATGTTGATGTGGTAGCATTCGAGGGACCTCAATACAGTTCGACGTTCCCAACGAAAGATAACTTGTAATGAACTCTGAAGTGACACGCGTCCGCCCGGCGTCTTCTTGGGGAGCAACAGCACTTGCCTGTGCGCTGGTCGGTGCTGGAGCTGCTGCCGGTGTGATGACCTCGAACGGCGTCGCACAGGCTGCGGATGTCAATGTGGTTACCGATGCATCGATCAAGAACACCACGCATCCAAATGGTCCCAACAATGTCTTCGACTCTTTCAACGCCGTTTTCTCCTTCGATACGACCGGCAAGACTGTAGCCGAAAATGACACGCTTACCATTAAGCTTCCCAAGGAATTGAGGACTCGTCAGGCCTCTTTCGATGTGACTGATGCTCAGACCGGTGGCGTAGCGCTTCGCTGCTCGGTGCCTTCTGGTGAAGGGCCTGAACTCACCTGCGTTTTCACCGACTACATGAAGACGCATGAAAATGCGAAGGGGCAGATTCACTTGGTTGGTGATACAGCCGCCGAATCTTCAAGTGAAAATTTGAGCTTCACTGTGAATCACACGGTGACGCTTCCTGTTCCCATGCCCAATGGAAAGATTGTTCCGAAGTCTAATGCTCATGCGCCTGCCAAGGCCTATAAGGATGGTTGGCAGCTTCACAACGGGCATGATGAGCGCTTTACGTGGGAGGTCTACATCCCTGAGCGTCAAAACCATGCAAGCACCATTAGCGTGACCGATACTTTTGATCCCGCCAACGGTGGCTACCGTCTTTTCAATGATCCGAATGGTGCTTGGCAGCGTACGCGTCTTCTGAAGTGGAATTCGCTGGAAGACTTCCAGAACGACCCGAAGCGTGAGAATTTTGCTGAAAAGGTCGACGTTGGTGGCTCCATCAATGGCGGCACCTTCACCATGGCAGAGACTGCTAACGGTTTTGTCGCATCTTTCCCGAACTCGGGTGGCGATGCATACTACCTGCTTAAGTACTACACAGAACTCAAGGTTCCGGCCAGTGCAAGCGTTGGTAGCGCTTTCAAGAACACTGCTGTCGTCAATGACCAGGTTGCCGAGAAGAGTATCGTCATTAACACCGCCGGTTGGGGCGATGTCGATGCAGATAAGAAGAAGACGCCGACCCCGACTCCGTCTACTACGACGCCAGAACCTACCCCGTCGACGACTACTCCGGAGCCGACACCTTCAACGACAACTCCTGAACCTACTCCATCGACGACTACTCCCGAGCCTGAGCCGACCCCGTCTACTACGACGCCCGAGCCCGAGCCCACTCCGTCAACGACTACCCCCGAACCGACTCCGTCCACCACGAGTCCTGAGCCTGAACCCAGCGTTTCAACATCGAGCGCCGCACCTAAGGTCTTGGCTCACACGGGTACAAGTGCAGCGGTTGTTCTTATCGTCGGTGCCTTAGCTGGCACGCTGGGCGCAATGATTTCGCGTCGACGCGCACAGTAACTTAATCTCTCGCTAGTTTGATTGGCCGGTGTCTCCGTGTGGGGGCATCGGCCAATCGCTATGCGGATCCCTAACTGCGATAGGGGAGTGGCACGCGGGACTTCTGTATCCATTGATCTTCATGCTGGAAACGTGGACTACAGCGTTGTCGCAAGGGCTACTTCATTTTCAGTTAAAACTGGGATTTTGCTATGAAAATACACACATGTATCGGTCTTTGTCTGAAAAAATTTCCGAATACCCGCAGAAAAAGCCGAAAGTTCTGATGTTGTTCAAGGCGCAACCTGAGTTGAAGCTGAATGCTGGCGTGATAGTCTTCTAATGTTTGGTCACTCGTGTGACAACCCTCCAGAAAGAAGTGACTTCATGATTTTCGATGCTACAAGCGCGCGTGCGCGTCGCGCTTCGGTTGCCGGTGTTCTTGCATGCGCACTTGCCGGAGCCGGCGTGATGTCTGTCGTTACCGCTTCTTCTTCACAAGCCGCTGATCACTATCCTGTTGAGGTTGATCAGGTCGTCAAGAACGTCGTGATGAAGAACCGTTCGACTCCTGATGGCCCCAACCGTGTGTGGGATAACTTCACCATGGATTTCAGCTTCGATACGACTGGTGTGGATGTTGCGGAAACTGACACGATCACGATTCAACTTCCCAGTGACTTGCGTACTCGTGCCACCTCCTTTGATGTCACAGATAAGAACACTGGTGGCGTCGCAATGAAGTGCATCATTCCCAATGGCGAGGGACAGACGCTGCACTGCGCGTTTACGGACTACGCAGATAACCACATCAATATGAAGGGCGACATCCACGTCCTGGCTGACGTTACCCGCGCGACAACTTCAACTCGCTTTGAGTTCAAGTTGAGCCATGACATTACTCTGTCTGCAGATATTGACCATGGCAACGTCGTTCCGAATGCGGTTGGCTATGCTCCCGATACTCCGTGGAAGAACGGCTGGCAGCTTCATGAAGGCCACAACGAACGCTTTACCTGGGAGGTCTACATCCCAGAGCGTAATATTCGCTCCAACACCATTTCGGTGACGGATACCTTTGATACCGCTAATGGTGGTTACAAGCTGTTCAATGATCCCTCAACGGATCCGAACGCATGGCAGCGCACCCGCTTGCTCAAATGGAATTCGCTTGCGGAATTCAAGGCGGATCCCGGCCACCAGAAATACAACGAGAGCATTCCGGTTGGAGGTGCGGTCAATGGTGGCACCTTTGCCATGACCGAGACCTCGACTGGGTTCGTTGCTTCTTTCCCCAACTCGAACAGCGACGCCTACTACATGATCAAGTACTACACAGTGCTGAATGCTCCTGAAAATGCGAAGCCCGGAAATGTTTTCAATAACAAGGCTGATGTCAATGGGATGACCGCTGAGCACAGTATCGCGATCGATACGGTTGGCTGGGGTGACCTCTCGAGTGACAATCGCCCGACTCCTCCCGCTCCGTCGACCTCGACTCCTCCGGCAACCACGGTGACCCCCTCGCCCTCTGAGTCGACGACCGAGGCCACGCCCTCACCTTCGACCAGCACCACTCCTTCACCGAAGACTCCCTTGGCACATACCGGTGTTATGACTGCTCCGATGATCGGCTTGGGTGCGTTGGGAATGGCATTGGGCGCTGCGCTGATGCGTCGTCGTCAGCAGGCCTGAGTCTGAACGAAGCGCGCTTCTCTCTTGAGAAGTGACGGCTGAGTTTGTGGGCCCCATCCATAAGGATGGGGCCCACAACTTTATCCAGAGACATTGTTATCTGGGCGATTTTGCACGAATATGTGCTGGTGGTCAGTTCTATCTAACCGGAACGACGCGAATTTGTAATGCTGATTAACTTGGAGCTTTCGAATCTCTAACACTGTGTCAATAACTGGGATTTACTCAGGAATATTCAGGAATGTATCGGGGAAATTGCTGATGCTGGATGTGTGGATCGTTGATATTCTGCGCATTTCCTGAAATTGGCATTGTTGTTTGGGAAATAATCGCTTGACCAAAGCTGAAGATGAAAGTGTTAGCCTGAAATGGCTTAGCCGCCTAAGCGGCATCCCTCCAGAAAGACACATACGTCATGAATAACGAAGCTACGCGCGCGCAGTTGCGTCGCGTTCCTCTCGCTGGCGCGCTCACAGTTGCTTTGCTCGGTGCCGGAGCACTCAGTGTTTTTGCGCCCACCGCTCCAGCGGCCTCGGCAGCTGAAGTGAATGGAATCATCACCAGCGCTAATGTCACCAATGAATTCAGCCCCAATGGGCCAAACCGGCTCTGGGATTCCTTCTCAGCCGATCTGACCTTCGATACAACCGGTAAGAGCGTCAAGCAGGGCGATACCCTGACCATCGACCTGCCGGCTGAATTGCGTACCCGTAACGCGACCTTCGACGTTACCGATAAGAAGACCGGCGGCGTTGCCCTGAACTGCACGGTGCCTTTCGGTCTTGGTCAGACGGTAACCTGTACCTTCACCGATTACGTGAATACGCACGTCAATGCGAAGGGTGATATCCACGTTCGTGCGGACATGGCTTCGACGACTACGGACGCGTCTTTGACTTTCAAGATCAACCACAAGGTGGAGATCAAAGCCGATATTCCCAATGGCAATGTTGTTGTGAATAAGGAAAGCTGGGTGCCGCCGAGCCCGTGGAAGTACGGTTGGCAGCTCCATGATGGACACAACGAGCGCTTCACTTGGGAAATTCATATTCCTGCAAAGTCGATTCAAGCGCCCGTCATCTCGGTAACTGACACCTTCGATACCTCCCATGGCGGTTACAAGCTGTTCAATGATCCCTCGTCGGATCCGAATGCATGGCAGCGTACGCGCCTGCTGAAGTGGAATAGCACCGAAGCCTACAAGAAGGACCCCTACCACGAGCACCCTTCTTCACGAGTGAAGGTCGGTGAGGCAATCAACGGTGGTACTTTCACCTTGACGGAAACCTCGACTGGCTTCGTTGCAACTTTCCCGAATTCTAACGACGATGCAATCTATGAGCTCAAGTACTACACCGAGCTCAAGTCCCCCGAGGGCCTGAAGATCGGTAACTCCTTCAATAACACCGCTGATGTCAACGGACTGACCGCGAAGAAGGAAATCGAAGTCGAGACCGTTGGCTGGGGTAATGTCGAAGGACAGCTCCGTACGACTCCTCCGACCCCGACTACCACGACTCCTCCGGCAACGACGGTGACCCCGTCTCCCTCTGTGTCGACGACCGAGGCCACGCCTTCTCCGTCGACCAGCACCACTCCTTCGCCTAAGACCCCCTTGGCCCGTACAGGTGCTATGACTGCTCCGGCGATTGGTTTGGGCGTGCTTGGACTGGCATTGGGTGCTGCGCTAATGCGTCGTCGTCAGCAGGCCTGAGAGCAGGTCTGAAGTCGCGGCTTCAAAACTGAGGTTTAGTGCCTGAAGAGTAGATCCCCTCGATCAACAGAAATGTCTCAGGCGTAAACGCAGTACACGTACTGGTGGGCTCCATCTATATAGATGGAGCCCACCAGTGTTTATTGCGAGTCTGAATGGGCACCGACAGGCGTCTCGAGGTCTTTTCTACCTCTGCATGCATCTAAGCGTTCCTGAGGCGCGCGTAGTGACATAGTTGCGCGTAGCGACGGAATAGGCGCGTGGTGATGGAATAGGGCCGTTTATTAGCCTGAGTCATATGTGGCAAGGCGTGACAGGCTCTGCGTAGGGGAGTGGGGGCGCTTAGCGGGAAGATGGAGAGAACTTTAGAAGCGCGTATCTGTAAATGTAATGGGGGGCGCTGCCAATTTAATTGGCAGCGCCCCCCATTTTGTGAACAAAGGCGTCTCACGTTATCCGCTTGCCTGATCTCTTAGATCTGTCACATGAAGTCGACGAAAAGCATAGGTTATAGCCTGTGTCTTTTGCAGACTTCGTGTGGAGTAGAAGAACGGATGGGCCGGATGGGCCGGATGGACACCCGGCGCTTTATGCGCGCGCATCGAAGTGTTGCAGGCCGGAGTCCTCACGGGAACCGCCCTGGCCATCACCGACATCGTGGTAGTCGTGGATCCATTCGATACGGTGAACCCACTTGACCATCTTGTAGCCGTGCTGAGAATCAGCACGCAGACGCAGGGGACCGCCGTAAACGTCGGGCAGGGGCTCACCGTTCATTGCCCATGCGAGGATGCATTCATCATCGTCAACCATGGAAGGCTCTAGGCACTCGTAGTACGGAGTTGTCGGACCGCCGTCGTACATATGCCCCACATGTCCGTAGGAGGTGACCATAACGTAGCGTGCGCCCTCAGTTGGCTTCACCAAAGCTAAGACGTCCTTCAAACGGATCCCTTCCCACTTTGCAATGCCAGTCCATCCCTGCATGCAGGTGTGCATAGTGATGTTAGTGACGTGGCCAAGTGCCTTGAGCTCATCAATCGAGAAGGACTTCTCTTCCTTGACCAAACCGCCGATCTCCAGGCGGTAGTCCTCGAAGCCGCGTTCACGCATTTCAACCCATTCTTCGGATTGTTCGCGTGTCGGGGGACGAGTGTTTACCCAGTGGAAAGGCGAAATATCGTCTTCGGTGAAGGTGCCAGTCTTGACCTGACGAGAGTGCATCTTGTCGAGGGTGAGCGAGCGGATAGGCTGGGTTGCTCCCCAGACCAGACGCTGTGCGCGGCGCTTATCTTTCAATGACCAGTAGGATGCGCCGATCCAAAGAGCGATTGCAAAAACAATTCCAAGGATGAGCATCGTCACCGCTTGGGCGAATTGCGCTGCAGTGATGTCGTTGTAGTTCTCGCCCAACATCATGTGTGCGATGTTGTACTGCGGGTGAACCACGAAAACCAGGGCCACGTGAATCACCACAAATACGCAGTAGAAAGCCATTCCAAGGAAGTGAATGGAACGCGCCGTCTGACGGTTGTGGAAGAGCTTGACGTAGCGCGGGAAGCGTCCTGCGAAGGTTGGGGACATGATCGGTCCGGTCGCGATCATCAGAGGCGCGACAATGAAGACGACTGTGAAGTACATGAGCTTCTGCAGTGCGTCATAGGGCTGGAAGTGCTCGATAGAAGGGATCTGCAAGCCCATGTAGATCTTGGCGCTTTCCCAGGCCTCGGGGAAAATCGACCATGACGTGGGGACGATTCGGCGCCACTGGCCGGTTCCGAAAAGTAGAGCAACGTAGATAAAACCGTTGAGCAACCAGATTGAGGTAACCAGGGCGTGCCATGCGCGTCCGAGTCCAATTTCGCCTCGTCCGGGGAGGGAGATCAGCGGGTGAAGACTGCGCTGGTCGTCGCGAGCGGTGAACTCGCCGGGGACGGTCGAAACCTTGTCCTTGGTGAACTTGATCCACTCAGAGCCGGGGGTGCAGTGGTTATTCCAGTAGAGTCGCGGGTGGGATGCTAGAACTTCCCAACCGGATCGAATGAGGAACCCCATCATGATGAAGTTGATGAAGTGGGTGATCCGTAGCCAAGCTGGGAAGGTATCTAGATCAACACCGTTCACGATATTCGCGACTGCAATAAATGAGTGCGACATAGTGATTCCTTAGTTGATTCTGACACTGTGACATTTTTAGTTTAGGACGCCTTCGTCATAAAAAAGGAAAAATCTGAATTTATTTACGAATCCAGCTCAATTTGTCACAATCGTATGGTTATACAAAAAAATGACGATTTCAGGAAGAATGAAAACGATAGTTTTTAAGCTGCGGAAAAGTGTGTTTATTGGTTGAAATTGTTGACAAGGCTGTCGGAAGCGTTTTAGGACCTTTGTCCTAATTGATGAGGCCGTGGCAGGGGCGTGCGAAGAAGTGCACGGTACCCAGCCACGGCCTCGTCAAGGAGAGGAAGCGCTATGAGGAAACGAAGAAAGCGCTCCCTCAGACTTACAGGCGCGGAATGTTACGCATATTGGAAGTCGCCATTGCGACAGCTTCGCCCGCGCCGCGGTTGAGGACAATCTTGCTCATCGCGGTCGCGAAACCAATCACCTGTCCCGAACGGATCTCGGGCGGAAGTGAGAGTGCATTCGGATCGGTCATAACCTCGATCAAAGCGGGGCCGTTGTATGCGAAGGCCTCTTGGAGCGCTCCGCGCAGGCGGCTGGGCTCGGTGACGCGCTCGCCGTGGAAACCGATTGCGCTTGCGACTTCCGCGTAGTTCACGTCGTGGACATCGGTGCCGTAATCGGGCAGGCCGTTGACCAGCATTTCGAGCTTCACCATGCCCAAAGTCGAGTTGTTGAAGACAACAACCTTGATGGGCAGGTCGTACATGCGCGCGGTTACCAGCTCGCCAAGGAGCATCGAAAGGCCGCCATCGCCGGAAACGGAGATAACCTGACGGTTTGGGAAGGCCACTTGTGCACCGATTGCGTGAGGAAGCGCATTGGCCATCGAACCGTGCAAGAAAGAGCCGATGAGACGACGTGTGCCAAGCGGATCGATGTAGCGTGCGGTCCACACATTGCACATACCCGTGTCAGCCGTGAAGATCGCATCCTTTGATGCAACCTCATTGAGGATGTGAGCAGCGTACTCGGGGTGAATCGGTTTCATGTGCTCCGCATTGCGCGTGTAAGCGCCAACGGGGGAGTGCATGATCTTCGAGTGCTTCTTCACCTTGGCCTTAAGGAAAGCATCCGAACGATCGCGATCAAGCAGCGGCAAGAGCGCCGTAATCAAAGGCTTGACATCGCTGTGGATCGGAAGCGAAACGCTGGTGCGACGTCCTAGCTTTTCCGGATGGTTTTCAACCTGGACGGTGAAGGTGTCAGGCAGGAATTGATCGTAGGGGAAGTCGGTGCCCAGCATGATGAGGACATCTGCGTCATTCATGCCCTCAGCTGCTGCACCGTAACCCAGCAAGCCAGTCATGCCCACATCGAAGGGGTTGTCGTACTGGATGAAGTCCTTGCCGCGCAGAGTGTGGCCGATGGGGGCCTTCAAAGCGTCGGCAAGCTCGATGACCTCGTCATGAGCACCTTCCACACCAGCGCCAGCAAAGATTGCAACCTTCTTCGCCCGATTGAGAACATCTGCAAGCTGGCGGACATCTTCCTCATTCGGGCTCAATACGGGGCGCCGGGAAGGCACGTATTTCGGTGAAGGAGAAGTGGCCTTCAAGTCTGAAACGTCTCCAGGAAGGCTAATGACTGAAACGCCAGAAAGCTCAACAGCGTGACGGATTGCGGCGTTAACGACGCGCGGGGCCTGCTCGGCGCTGGAAATCATCTCGTTGTAAACCGAGCACTCATTAAACAAGCGATCGGGGTGCGTCTCTTGGAAGTACATCTGACCGATCTGGACGCTGGGGATGTGCGAGGCGATTGCCAGAACTGGGGCAGCTGAGCGCTGTGCGTCGTACAGACCGTTGATTAAGTGAAGGTTGCCCGGTCCGCACGAGCCCGCGCAGACTGCCAGCTTTCCGGTCAGTTGTGCTTCAGCGGCTGCAGCAAAAGCAGCGGCCTCTTCGTGGCGGACATGAACCCAATCGATACCGCCCTTCTTGCTGCCGCCAGACTTGCGGATTGCATCGACAACGGGGTTGAGCGAGTCTCCAACAATGCCATAGACGCGGTGGACACCAGCGTCGATCAGTTGGGAGACAAGCTGCTCTGCAACGTTCATAGTCGCTCCTTGGTCTTTGAGTGAGCATTCCGCGAAATGCGGGCGTCCGGCCTAAAAACACGATCTGCTCCGAACAAAACCAGCCTACAACGACTAAAGTCCTAGTGCTGCGCGGGAGTGAGACAAAGAAGGAAGGTGTGGGTTGTCAGCGTTTCCTGATTCGTTAAGATCTTCCCCTACGCTTCGCCTTGGCCGCTGAGTTCCTTCTCGATCTCGCGGGCAAGAGTTCGGAGCTTTCCAGAGTGAAGGGAGGTGGTCTTGATGGTTTCCTTCACTTCGATGAGCAGATTGTGAAGCGCATCAGTATCTCCAAGCTCGGAATAGCACTGAGAAAGGGCAGTCAATGGGAAGACATAGTTTTCGGCGTCCTTGATCTTTTTTTGGAGAGTGAAAGCTTCTTGGAGAAGTGGAATTGCCGGATAGGGATCGTGGGATGTCATGTACACCCAACCCTTAATGTAGGTAATTCCAGCACGGAGGAAAGCCATCTCCTCAGGGTCTATTTCCTCAGTGAAGGAATCAAGCCAGGCAGATCCGGCATCTACAGCTTGAAGGGCACGTTCTTTATCAGCTTCCGACACCTTCCCCGTTGGGGTGTCGACGTAAGTCTTTGCAGCCATTCGAGTCAGAGCGATGACATCGTGAGGAGCCTTGAATGCTTTCGCGATCTCAAGAGCTCGCTCGATCGCTGCTAGCCGCTTGGGACGATCGTGCAGTCGCTTTGCGGCATCGTTGGCCAGCGATCCCGCGCGCGAGGCAGCGCGCAGGTTACCGCTTGCGACGAGTGGGTCAATGGCCGCCATTGCGGTTTCGTAGGCTTCTTCGTCTTGGTCGATGGACAGGTAGTAGCTTGCCAGGGTGAGGCGAATAAGCGCTGTCAGAAGCCGTGCGAAGGAGGAGTCGCCTGCCCGTGAAATGGTTTGCTCAAGGAGCTCAATTGCTTCTTCGATGCGGTGTACACCTTCGAATGCATCCGAGATGATTGTCGCGGCAGACAATCCCAAGGAGCGCAGCGGTGTGCGCGTGATGATTTCACTCAGGCGCAAGGCTTGGGAAACAGCCTCGGCTGATTCGTAGGCCTTGATGCTGGCAGTACAGATGATCAGTCGGGCAAAGAAAGCCGTGTAGGGGTCGCAGTGCGCCTCTAGACGTAGAGCCTGATCAGCCAGCTGAGCAGCTCGGCGGTAGTCGCCGATTTCAAGGTAAAGCTGTGCGCCCTCAAGGCTAAGAGTGCGCATGAATGCAGTCTCGCTGGTACCACTGTGCAGGCAAGCGGGTTTGAGGGATTCGATCGTGTCAAGGGCTTTGAGCGCTGGCTTTGATTTCTCTGAATCAAGGAAGATTTCGCCACAGGTACACAGGCAATCAATGATTGCTGCAATGTCGTCGGCCTTTGCTGCTCCTCGGTTCAATGTTGATGCCATGGACGCAATTTGAGAGACGAAAGTGTCGCATAGGGCCACTGCGTCCTTTTGAAGGTCGCTCGGCGCTTCCATACCGAGCCATGAGTAGCGATCGAGCTCGCAGGAGTACCGAAGTAATTCCAGCTGCGTGATACTCAGATCCTTGCGACTGAAAGATGCTTGGGAGCGCCCGAAAATCTTCGCGAAGAAACCGGGCGTAACTAGGGGAGCGTCTTCAACCATTGAATGAATTACCGGCGCTACTCGCTCATAGACGGATTGAAACTTCTCGTGTTCTTTCCGCAAGGACAGAAGAGTTTTTGAAAAACTTGCAAAGGAAAGAGCCGCTTGAGGATCACTTTCGTCAAAGTGCAGCTTATCGACATCCAAGGTGTTAACAAGACACCAATCCGTCAGAAGATTAGTCTCCACGTTGTAGCCGATGACATCCGTCTGTGCAGCGTAGCGATCAAAAGCCTCTTGCATCGAGGTCGGCAAGGGAGGCAGTGAATAGTCAATGGGCGGATAGGGGTTTGACTGGTCAATGGTCTCGGCCTGTGCGCGAGCGGTACGGGATGACACCCGCTGCGCGGGCAAGTCTTCACCTTCAATAGTTGACAGAGGCTCGGGCATCGTCTCGCGCTCACCAACCAGCTCCAACTGCCACTCGCCCTGCGCGCGTGTTTCTGCCTGTTCGTCGACTGCCCCAGCTTCAAGAACCTCGCGCACTAAACGGGTGTAGTAGTCATTCCCGTTGCGCTGATCAAAGAGAGAGGCGACATTCAATGCCCACTGCGAGAGCTTTTCGGCGGCCTCGGAAAGCGGAGTATTGACATCGAGCTGTGGTCCCTGGCACCACTGCGACTGGCCGGTGCACAGCGCCCCAAAAGGTTCATTGCCGTGGCCGCGTCGTGTGGCCTCGATAGCCGTCAGAGCAGCAGCCGGAAGATAATCGGCAAGCAGCGACGCACTCTCAAGAGAAGAGGTCATGCCGATACTGTCTCGCAGGATCTCTAGTGCGCGTTGCCAGCGTCCTGAACGCACGAGGTACTCGAGATGCAACCCGATGTAATCGATGCTGTTGGCAACACCGCGGTGGTGCCGGTAGGAGCGAATATGCGCTTCCCAAGCGGCCTCGGGACGCCCCGACATGAGCAGCGGGATCATTGCTTTGGCTCGGATTCCGTGGGGCTGAGCTCCGCAGGCACCCTCCTCGTCGAAAAGCGGCATTGCGGTGGCTACTGCACGTTCCCAATCCTTGTGGGCGACGGCCTCGTTAATCTGCTTCATGGGGTCGCAGCCTTCGCAATCGCTAATCTGATCGCTCGGAGTAGAGCGCCACAAGGTCAGTGCTTCGCGGGCGTCATCCAGACGCCCCGTTCGCAAGCCAACCATTGTGCGTACTCCGTGAACTGCGTGCATCGAAAAGCCCTGGTCCGATACGAAGGTCGCAAGCGAGGTAATCAGTTCATCAATTTGGTCAATCGAGACCGCAGGGTTTCGGCCTGCAGCGGCCACCGCACTCTTGAAAAGCCATGCGAGTTCTTCGGTCTGTTCGGGAGTAAAGTCCACTGAGTTGTTTTCAAAGCGGCTCAGAAGGAGTGAGACCGGAGCCAGTGCCTTCCATTCTTCATTGCCCTGCTGATAGGACAAAGTCAGAGCGAGGTAGGCATCGATCTGCAATTCAGCCTCGCCCTCCAGTGCGTCCGCCCAGACAACCGCCTGTGCGACTTGGCTACTACGCGCCGGTCCCCATGGAAGCTGGGAGGTGTAGTCGAGGAGTTCGCGTACGTCTTCAGCGTTTGGCATGGGAGGTCCTTCCGAGCGTTGGAGAATTAGTTGTCGGCTGTGCCGAGTGCAGAATCGAGCAGTGAGCCGAGGAGCTGTGCCGCCCAAGCCCTTTCTTTGGGCCCCAAAGTTTGGCGTCCCGCCAAGAGGCTTTGGACGTAGAGTCCGCGCAGGACACTGACGGCGGTTTGCGGGGAACGGCTTGCCACGATCAATCGTGTCACCAATGAATTCGAACGATTCAGTACCAGTCTGGGTGGCTTGGAATTTGCGAAGGGATCGGTAACCCCCATGATTCCCGCCCACAGTTTCGAGGCCTGAGCCTGGGAATTACGCTGAACGTGGCGCTCCGCGAAGTCCGGGTCAGGCAGGTAGAGTGCTGGCAGCGTAATTGGCGTGAAACGGCGCAACACTACTTCGCAATCAGAGGGATCGATCGCCTCGGCCGCGAGCAGCATGAGATCCATGGCCTCTGCCTGCTCCGACAAACTACATTCTTCGAAGGCATCGAGGAGCTCTGAGGGGTCGACCAGTTGAAGCTTCTGCGCCAAGGTCGAATAACGGGGATCCGTCATCAGCGCATTGATGAGCTCTTCGTCGTAGGCATAGCCCGCATTCACCAGGACTATGGACTGTGAGGCGGCGACATCGGCTAAGGCTCGGTACTGATCGACGGTACGCGTGTATCGGATCGTCTCCTCAGAGGAGAGGAGCGTCAGTATGGGAGCGGCTCCGACCGTGCTTTCCATGGGAACATAACGCGCGGTGAGGTCAAGCATGTAAGGGTCGCGCATAGCGACGGCACGCAGCCCCATCGCATGGGTGGAAATGAACTCGTTAAATCGTGAAGGTGAGTGTTCGGCCATCTCCTCGAGCCAGGCGCGGATCTCACTTCCAATAGCCTCGCGAGTATTTTCCAAGAGCTCATCATCGCTGAGTTGCTCGCGGGAGGCGGTCAAGCGCAAGTAATTTGCATTCCCAATGAAACGAACGAAATACGCCCACTGAGGAACGATTCCTTCGCAGGTCCGCGACACCAGCATCTTCTTTGCATATACAGTGTGGTTGGAGCTGGAGAGCGTATTCGGGCGCTGCGAAACAACCGCGATACCTTTAACTCCAGCGGCGGGAACATCGATGGGGATAATGTCCATCCCTGAGGAGGAAAGATGCTCGTCGCACCACTGCTGTTGTTGCGAAGGCTCCAGTTCCCATACCGGCGTCTCATTCCCGTGGAAAGTTGAAGCAGAGTCGGAACGTACTTCAATCGAAATCGGAAGAAGCGAGGCGAATTCGTCGACCAGGGCTCGCACGGTATCAGGGTCGATCCAGGGTTCGCCGGGGTGGGCCTCGAGAACCACTTCGGTACCGGCTTCACCCAGGTTGTGAGGGTCCGAGGCCGAGAGGGGCTGTGTGGTGTAGGTGCCTTCCGTCTTCCCTTCCCAGATTACGGTGGGGGAGTCGGGAGACTTAGCGGAACGAGAGTAAACGGTGATTGAGTCGGAAATCATGAAGCATGAGAGCATGCCGATACCGAACTGGCCCAGGAAATCACTGCGAGCCATTCCCAATTCATCACGTTTTGATGAGGCGCCAATAGTCGAGAGCAGTCCCGCAGCTTCCTCTTCTGTAAGTCCGATTCCGCTATCGCGGCACTTCAGAGTGCGCCCTTCAATTGTGATGGTGACGCGGCGCGGGCACTCAGGATCAAGTGCGCTACGGGCCTCAATAGCGTCGAGGCCATTTTGGAGGAGCTCGCGAATGTATACGCGCGGACCGGAATACAGATTTCGGGAGAGAAGGTCAACCATCCCTCTGAGGTCCACTTGGAATGTCGACATTCACTTCCCCTCTGATGTTGCTTTTTCGTCGCTCGTCGCGGTAGAAGAACGACGATCCAGTCGCTTTGCGGAAATAAGATCCTTGAGACTGACAATAATAACGCCTGCCAAAATTAAAGCCATACCCGCGATATCGACAAGCGTGAAACGGGTTCCAACAAGAATGAACGAAAAGAAAGTCGCGGAAATTGGCTGAAGGCAGGAGATGAGGCTTGCACGTACCGGCCCGATATCGCCGACTCCTTGCAGGAAGAGCGTGAATGCGAAGGTCGTGCCAACTAAGACCAGTCCGGCCACGGCCATCACCGACATGAAATCCCACTTGATGGAGTAGGACCAGACGCGAACACCGAGCCCCAAAATGATCCCGCCAATAATGAAGCCATAAGCAACGACCAGCTCGCTGCCGTAGTGGCGGATGAGTTTGACGGGGATCAACGTGTAGAGAGCGAAACCGATCGCGCTGGCCAGACCCCAGTACAAGGCATCGGTGGAAATAGCCAGAGAGTCGATCTTCCCGTGGGTTGCCAGAATAAAGGTGCCCAATAAAGCAAAAGTAATGGCAAAGAGCTCGGTGTATTTTGGAAGACGGCGTGCGGTGATACAGACGAAAACGACAATCAGGATGGGGCCAAGGAATTCAATAACCGTTGCTGTTCCCGCATTGGAATAGCCGATCGCGACCACGTAGGTCAATTGACTACCTGCTAGTCCGAGAACCGAATAAATGACCATCGGCAGATAGGAACGACGGTTTCGCAGGAGGCTTCTGTGCAAGGCAGAGAAACCTCGGTCTTTAAAGAGAAGGAAGCCCATCGTAGTCGGTGCGGCAAGAAGCATTCGGATCGCAGTGAGCCAATAGGGGTTCGCGCCATAATCCTTCATCAGGAATTCACTACAGACTCCCGAGAAGCCCCAGGCAATTGAGGCGAGGATCGTGATGAGATATCCACGAGTGCGCGTATTCATGGTCTTCCTTGGCGGTGGTACTCGATGCACTCCACTCTATTCTTTTTCCTCCTACGGCTTAAATATAGTGCGCTATTCGGACAAAAACGACACAATGGCGGCATGAGCAATACACCATCGAAAATTGTGTACACCGCCCGCGCTGAGGTGACGGGTGGCCGTTCTGGACAGGCCCACTCTTTTGACCCTGATCTCACCCTAGATATGCGTATGCCACCGGCTCTTGGCGGACCCGGTGGTGGTGCAAATCCTGAAGCTCTCTTTGCCATGGGATACGGCGCATGCTTCCAGGGAGCTCTTGGTTTGGCCGCAAAGGAAGCGGGAGTCGATGTTACCGATTCGAAGGTCGCTGTGAGCGTCGGAATCGGTCCCGAGGGCGAATCCTTCGGTATCACTGTTGACATCCGTGTTCTGATTCCCGGTCTTGAGCTTTCGCAGGCACAGGCGTTGGTTGAGCGCACTCACCAGCTTTGCCCCTATTCGAAGGCGGTTGCTGGGAACGTTCCCGTTTCGGTTTTGGCTGTAACGGATCTGTCCTAAAAAAATTCGTGCTTGTGGGGGCAACGTGCACACGAGCCTTGCCCCCACAAACACGCGGGTCTAAGACTGATCTTGAGCCCCGGGGTCTTCCTCGTCGATGAGTTCTTGGATCGCGCGAATGAGCGACCTCAACCTAGTGGGTTTCATCGAGGGTAGTTTTGTCATCTCAGTGAGTTCGTCGACGCACTCGCGCAGGCCATCGAAATTCCCCGTGACGTAATAGCAGCGTGCAAGAACTTCCATCGGGTAACCGGCCTCGTCATATTCTTCGTATGCGCGGAAGCACGCGATCGATTCGCGAAGAACATCCATAGCCTCAACCGGTTTGCCCGCCTTCAGCATTACCCACCCCAAGGTGTAGTTGTTTTCGGCATGCGATATGGCTACTTGTTTCTCGGTTAGCTCTGTCTTGATTGAGGCGATGAGCTGACGATCTCGTTCCAATACAGATAGAGCGCGCTCAAGATCGTCCTCTCCCACGTTTGGTCCCTTGACCATCGCCGCTGCCTCGCGGCGAAGGTACTGATGCTCCCTGAAATACTCTTTCCATTCGTGGCTCAATTCTGCGGCAAGATCCGCAGCGTCGGCCTCGGCAATGTAATTCCCCAACTCCTTCGCCGCATTGCTAGCGGTGTCGGTAAGGCTCAGAGCCAGTCGATACATTTCATTTTCACGCAGCACGGCGGAATACTTCATCGCAAGGTCGTAGGCGTCTTGGTATTCCTCGATGCAGAGGTAGAGGTGTGCCAAAGTTGGGGCAGCCTCGGCCAAGCGCATTCTGATATACGGGGAATCATTGAGAGTACTGAAGGCCTCTTCAAGGATTTCAGTTGCTTCGGTGAATCGATCTTTTTCAGCAAGAGCTTGCGAAAAAAGACGCGCGACACTGACATTCCACACCGCGGTTGGGAAGGCATGGATGACGTCATTGAGGTGCTTGGCTTGAGCAAGAGCCTCGTCAGGTTGGTGTGCCTGAAGTGAAGCCGAGCAAATCGTCCCTCGCGAGATGAGGGCGGTATAGGGATCGCACAGATCGTTCAGACGCAGAGCCTGATCGGCGTATTGACATGCCGCCATGTATTTTTCGCGCCCAAGCTCTAATTCCTGATATTCCAAAAGAAGGTCAAGCGCAACGTGCTTCTTTGAAGGTGCGAAACGGGTGAAGGCCCTCTCGAGGTTCTCCCAGAGCGCGTAGCTTGCTTCAGTGTCGTCGAAGTTTTTGCACATTGTCGCAATGGACGCACATTGGCTGAGAATGAGGCCAACGAGCTGAATATCTTTCCCCGTTCCCTGATTGCGATTCAGCTCGGGGGCCACTTCTTCGATTAAAGCGCGAGCATTCTTGATATGGGCCATCGCATGAGTCACGACTTCTTCGGGGATTTCCTCATCGCGAATGGAGAAATACATGACATCACAGGAAGAACGTTGGAGGTTGATCCATGCAAGGTTGAGCTGCTGGCGAGTGAGCTGAGCGCGGCGTCCCCTGAGCTTTGAGAAAAAGCCGGGAGAAACAATAGCCGTGTCATCTTCCAGTGCAATAACCGCCTGTTCTGCCTGGTCGAGAAGCCTGCGAGCATCATCAAAATTTTGGTGCAATTTGAGGATGACGCAAGCGAAAATGTAGTAGTCCATGACGTCTGCGTGACTGAAATCGATATCCAGAACTGACTCGTTCATGACAGTTGCGTGGTCGACGATGAACTGGCGTTCCGGATCGAAACCGGTTGTGTCCGAGAGTGCTGAGAAACGATTGAAGGCTTCTTGCATCGAGGCCGGGTGAGTGAGTGGACTTAGATCGACACGTGGGTAGGGATTCGTGTCATCGGTGGTCTTCACTTTCTCCTGCTTGATGCGACGCGTGGAGTATTTCGGTGTTTCATCGACGTCACTACTTGAAATCGCTTCGGGAAGAACTTCGCGCTCGCCCACAACCTCAAAAGACCAGGTTTTTTGTGCGCGTTCTTCTGCTTCACTGTTAACGGGGCCTTCATCAAGAACCTCGCCAGCAGAGGCCGTGTAAAAATCATTGCCATTTCGCGCATCGAAGAGCGCGGCAACAGAGAACAACCATTCTTTGAGTCCTGAGGCAACATCTTCCAAGGGAGTATTGACATCCAAACGAGGCCCCTGGCACCACTGAGATTGCCCGGTGCAAAGCGCGCGGAAAGCATGTTTTCCTAAACCTCGGTCGACGGCCTCGCGCGCTGCCAATGCAGCACCCTTCAGGTAATCGAAAAGAAGGGCTGCACTTTCTGCTTGGGAGGTTACTGCAATGGAGTCGCGCAGAATATCGAGCGCGCGCTGCCAGCGTCCTGAGAGCACAAGGAACTCCATGTGTTGTCCCAAAAGATCCATGTACTGCGCATTACGGCGATGCTGGCGATAGGAACGGACGTGGCATTCCCACGCGGCTTCGGGGCGTCCTGACATCAATAGGGGAATCATCGACAGTGCTTGGACTCCTGCAGGCTGATTACCACACCCCTCACGGATGTCGAGCAAAGGTACAGCTGTCGCAACTGCGCGTTCCCAATCTTTTGCAACAACGGCCTCGGTAATCTGACGTTCAGGATCGCATTGGACGCAGTCGGAAACCTCATCGCGTGGGGTTGCCCGCCACTTCACTAATTCTTCATGGGCGGCCACGGGGTCACCCATGCGAAGTGCGAGGGCAAAACGGACTCCGTGGACCGCATGCATCGAATAACCCTGATCCTGGATGAATTTCCCGAAGCCTTCGGAGAGCTCAAGCGCTTGCTCCTTCGAGACTGCGGGGTTGCGTCCGGTTGCGCTGGTCGCGTTCTTGTACAGCCATGCTAAGGATTCGATCTGATCCGCTTCAAAAGCACCGGGATTTTCGTCAAATTTTGTGACGAGCCATGCCGTCGGGGCTAGCGCTTTCCATTCTTCATTTCCCTGCTGATAGGCGGTAGCCAGCTCCATGTAAGCCTCGATGCGTAGCCCCTCTTCGCCCTCTAAAGAATCGACGAGCACCACTGCACGTGCAAGCTCGGCACTGCACGCGGGCCCCCACGGCATCTTCGCTGCGCGTTCGATAATGTCCTTCACTTCCTGGACGGTGCTCATCATTGATCCCTTCTGAAAGCAAGCAGGAAATTAGATGAGATGATCATAAATCCAATGTGATGGAGAAGATAAAAGCGCAGTTCAGGGAGTGCTTCTGAAGCGTTTCTGCAGAGTTTAAGTGTGCAATAGGCGCGCAATTTCTACGTGAGGGACAAAGGTGTCACTTGCGTCGATAATGCTTGCCTAACCTTGGTGATATGCAACTATCACAATTTCCACTACGGACTCGGGCTCGCCTCGGAAACATGGAGGTTTCCCCCGAACACCGACTCCGTCTGTATGAACTTGGAGTTCGCCCTGGAAGCGAATTCTTCATTGTGAACAAGGCCGCTTTCGGAGGCCTCGTCGTTAATATCGCCGGTGCGCGCGTTGCCGTTGACCGCCGTAGTGCTCGGGCAATCGAAGTGGAGGAAATCGCATGAGCTGCCCACACTGCTCTCCCAAATCAGATGTCGCTGTGTTGGACACTCCGACCTCAAGCGGTGGAGAAAAAACGATTGTCTTAGTTGGTAACCCAAACGTTGGGAAATCAACACTGTTCAACGCGATTACCGGTTCCCGCCAGCACGTCGTGAATGCTCCCGGCACCACGGTTGAAATGAAGCGCGGTACTTGGCGTGCACTGGGTGCAAACCTTGTCGATCTTCCGGGAACCTATTCCTTGATCGCGTCTTCTCCCGACGAGCAAGTCGTCAGTGACACTCTTTCTAGTGCCGAGGGCTCATTCACAGACCCTCGAACCGGACGAAAAGTTGATCTGGCTATTGTCCTTTTGGACGCTAGCGCAATGACGCGTTCGCTATACCTCTTGGGACAGGTCGCACAAGCTGGTCACCCCGTTGTCGCCGTCGCCACCATGGTTGACGTTTCTGAGAAAGACGGCCAGAAATACCCGGTCGATAAACTTGCCGATGAATTGGGAATTCCCGTTCTTGCTGTAGACCCGCGCCACTACGACAATCCCGATCTTCTCGAAGGAATTGTCCGTCACGCGCTCGAGCACCACACGCGTCCGAAGGGACTTCCCGTCAATGCGGCTGATGGAAGCTGTACCTGCGGATGCGGCGGACTGACCCAGGCAGATGAACTCTTCGCGTGGGTTGATCGCGTCGAGACCGCAGTCGTCGGAAAAGCCGAAGGTGACCCCATCCTCTCGACCTCTGACAAGATTGACCGAATCCTACTCAACCCCTGGTTGGGGATCCCGATCTTCTTTGTCCTCATGTGGTTCCTCTTCAAGGTTGCAGGCGAATGGGTCAGCCCCGTCCAGGACTTCTTCGACCACATTTTCTCCTCAACAGATGAAGGATTCCCCTCTCTAGCAAACGGCATTACCTACCTCCTCACGCTTGGGGGACTCCAAGACGGCTGGCTCCACAGCTTCCTCATTGGCGGTCTGTGCACCGGTTTGGGCGTGGTTTCTTCCTTCATTCCCCTGATGTTCATCATCTTCTTGATGATTTCCATCCTGGAAGACTCCGGTTACATGGCCCGCGCAGCCTTCCTCGGTGACCGTGTCATGCGTGCGATCGGCTTGGATGGACGCGTGATCTTGCCGCTCATCATGGGATTCGGATGCAATCTGCCGTCACTGGCAGCAACGCGAACGCTTCCCAACACTGCCCAGCGAATCGTCACCACCATCATTACGCCCTACACCTCGTGCGCAGCGCGACTGACCATCTACCTGATGATCGCGCGGATTTTCTTCCCTGATAGCGCTGGAACAGTGATCTTCTCGCTCTATGTTCTCTCTCTCATCATGGTGGTCTTGGGGGCGCTTGTCCTCAAGCCTTTCTTCACGAAGAAGACCACGGAATCTCCACTGTTCCTGGTACTTCCCGCCTACCAGGTTCCGCGCGTTTTCGTGATCTTGCGGACCACATGGCTGCGTGCGTGGGCCTTCGTGAAGGGCGCAGGCAAGATCATCTTGGCCATGACCTTCGTCGTGTGGCTCATGGGTGCTATTCCCATGGCAGGAAACTACTCTTTCGCCGACTCGGAACTCCCAATGGAGGACTCCCTTTACGGGCGCACCGCTCAGGTGCTTGAGCCTGTCTTCAAGCCCGCTGGTTTTGGTGAGTGGCACATGACCGGTGCTCTGATGACCGGCTTCGTTGCGAAGGAAACTGTGATCTCGTCGATCGTTACCTCCTACAACATGGATCCCGAAACAGAAGGCGGAGATGCCGAGGATGGCGGCGATGATCTTGGTTCACTGCCTCAGTTGGTGACTGAATCTTTCCAAAAGTCTGCGGGAGATGCAGCGCCGATCGGTGCCTTCGCATTCTTGGTCTTTGTGCTGACCTACACGCCCTGTATGGCGACAGTTGCTGAACAGGTCCGCCAGATTGGCGGTAAGCTCACCGCAGCCGCTGTTGCCGTCCAGCTCTGCACGGCTTGGCTGTTGGCTGTGGGTGTCTTCCAGATCGGACGGCTGCTTTTCTGATGGCTTCTGCGCAGTTTGTGTCTCCCGTCCAGCGTCTCAGAGAGGCGCTGGCGCGGGGGTGCACCCTGGAAGCCGCAGCAGCGCAGGCGCAGGTGTCGAAGGCATTTGCCGCTGTCGTCATTGAGGACATGGAACGCCGAGGCCATGCGACCAGCGCGCAGTCGCTGTGCGCTTCGGGTTTGGGTGCGTGCCACGGGAATAAGGCTCCCGAGGTGATGCTTCACTGTTCGGGATGTCCTCTGGTTATCTAGTAGTGCCCTGAGCTCAATCAACAAGAAGGCTCCCTGTTGACCTGCATGAAGCAGTGATCAACAGGGAGCCTTCTGTACAGCTGCTGTAGCTTTACTTCACCCCGGTGATTTCACCGTCAGTGGTCAGCCCAATTCGTTCTGCCGCAGGGTGAGTCGACAAGCCGGGCATCGTCGAGAGTGTTCCCGAAATTGCGTAGACATAGCCTGCACCAGCCGCAAGACGAACTTCGCGAATGGGAAGAGTCCAACCCGTAGGCGCGCCCTTCGCCTGCGGATCGGCACTGAGGGACATCGGAGTTTTGGCAACCACAACCTTGAGCGAGCCAAAGCCAGCTGCCTGGTATTCCTTGAGGCGCTTTGCGGCGGCAGGAGTGTAGTCCACTCCCGATGCCCCGTACATTGCAGCAACCTTTGCGATCTTGTCCTCGAGGGAATCCGAATCTTCGTAGAGGGGACGAATCTGCGCATCGGCGGATTCTTCACACGCCGCAGCTACTTCACGTGCAAGCTCGCGCGCGCCTTCGCCGCCCTCAACGACACCGAGTGAACGCGCCACACGCACCCCGGCCTCGGCACAAATTTTCTCGATCTCAGCGAGCTCGGCCTCGTGGTCGGTGGGGAAGACATTGATTGCAACTACGGGGTTCAGGCCGAAACCGCGGACAATCTCAATGTGCTTGAGAAGGTTTGCGCTGCCCGTGCGAATCTCTTCGACGTTTTCCTCGGTCATAGCATCGGGCAGGGGTTTGCCCGGAGCAAGCTGGTACTTACCGGAGTGGGACTTGAGTGCGCGAACCGTCGTGACGATCACCGCGCAATCGGGACGCAAACCGCCCACGGGGCACTTGATATCGAAGAAACGTTCGGCGCCCATATCTGCGCCGAAACCGGCCTCGGTTACCACATAATCACTGTGCTGCCCGGCAAGGCGGTCCGCGATCACCGAGGAACATCCCGTTGCAATATTGCCGAAGGGGCCGGTGTGAACCAGGACCGGGCTGCCCTCAGTTGTGCGCAGAAGGTTCGGGCAGAGTGCGTCGCGAAGGAGCGCGGCCATTGCTCCCGCAGCCTTCAGGTCCTCGGCGGTGACATATTCGCCGGCCTCATTTTGACCGATCACAATGCGTCCTAAACGCTCGCGAAGGTCTGCGTAAGAGGTGGCCAGGGACATGATGACCATGACCTCGCTGGCGGCGGTGATATCAAAGGACGACTGACGAGTCACGCCATCAATTGCGCCGCCCAAGCCCGTGACGACGTGGCGCAAAGAGCGATCATTGACGTCCAGAACGCGCGGCCACGTGATGGAGCGTTCCTTGATGTGGAGCTCATTTCCCTGATGCAGGTGGTTATCAATCATCGCCGACAGCAGGTTGTGTGCAGCTGTGATCGCGTGGAAATCGCCGGTCAGGTGCAGATTCATCTTCTCGAATGGCAGGACCTGGCTCTTGCCATTGCCGGCTGCTCCGCCTTTGACGCCGAAAGTCGGGCCCATTGATGGCTGGCGAATTGTCAAAGTTGCGTTAGCACCTTCAAGTGCCAACCCCTGAACGAGGCCAATAGCAGTCGTCGTTTTCCCCTCGCCAAAAGGGGTGGGGGAGGTTGCGGTCACGACGACATAGCGGGCTCGTTGGGGAGCGGAAGTGTCGACAGCGGCCAGATCGATCTTTGCCAGATCAAATCCGTAGGGGAGAAGGTGTTCACTGGAAATACCCGCGCGTTCGGCCAATTCGACCAGAGGTTCCAGCTTGGACGCAAAATCAGTTGCAACAGTGCTCATGGGGATAGCTTAAGTCACTGCGGGCAGCCGGACTCGGTAGCCCGAGTGCTGGGAAAATGTTGCCTTACGGCGTTCCCTCTCGTGGCGAAGGAGTCATTTCCATTACGGTGGTTTTGTGGCCGTTAATTTCTTTTCTCGATCGACGCAAGATTCCTCACGGGAACCGGTAGATACCGTTCCCGAAACGCCGAGCGCACCCAGCGACCATGTTGTCCAAGAATGGCGTGCGCAACTGCGCCTTTTGACTTCGCAGGAAGGTGGGAGCTCTTTCCCAAGCCTGACCGTTTCTGAGGCGCACCCGGGAGGATTGGCGCAGCTTTATGCCGGGCGACCCACGAAATTGTCCAGTCTGATCCGTGAAAGTGCGGCCCATAAGCGTGCTCTTGAGCGCGCACGTTCCCTGGTTTCTTTCGCCCACGAAATGGCGATGCGCCACGGCGTTGCCCCTATTCACATTGCCATCGGTCACGCGCAGTGGGGCAGCGGTGAAGCCCGACAGAGCTCTCCCGTTTTCCTTCGCCCGCTGCGTCTGGTCGTTGATGGCGATGACGTCGTTATCACCTTACGTCATGGAATGGAACTCTCCGCTGCTTTCGAAGATGCGCTCGCGGATAAAGGCGTGCACATCGACATGGATGAAGTTGCCCATCTGTCGACACAGGCACACGGTTTTTCTGCATCTGTGGTTTTGGACCATGCGCGGCATGCGGCCTCAGTTCTTGAGAACTTCGATGTTCGTGAAGAACTGACAATTGGTATTTTTGAACATCCAGCTGCGCTTTTGCTCCGCGAGCTTGACCGCCCTGCCGTTTTGATGAAGAACCGCGTAATTCGCGCTCTTGCTGGGGACGCGGCGGCCAGAAGCGCGACCTCTGGTCCTCTTCCACAATCCAACCCCAATGACCGTGACCCCGATGAGGAACGCGGTGCAGGTGATCTGACCCCGCGTCAACAAGACGTTGTTGAGGCCGTCGCGGAGGGCCATTCCTTCATTGTCGATACGCCTTCGGGTGCAGATGATGCTTCCCTTATTTCTGCGATTATTGCCGATAGTGCCGCGAATGGACGCACGCTGGTTCATATTGCAGGTTCGCCCTCGCGGGCCCTTGCGGTTCATGGGCGTCTTCGTGAGCTCGGTATCGATGAGGCCGCGGTGCGTATTGATGGCTCGAATGCAACCGATGCGCTGCTAGGGGAGAAGCTTCTTCACGCGGCCGAAGACACGAACTCGGTTGAAGATACGGCCGAAGTTGCGCAGATGCGTGCGCGTTTGCGTACCATCCGTCAAACCCTGTCTTCGTACACCACCTATTTGCACCGTCCCTTCAAAAACTTCGGTGTCAGTGCTTTCAATGCGCTTCAGGTTCTGACTGATTTGACGGCAACAAAGCCCGCTCCCCGAACTCGCGTGCGTCTTGGCGAGGATGTTCTTCTTGAGATTGCTTCCGACCAGGGAGAGCGTGCCCGCGAACTTCTTCACGAGGCCTCGGCCCTAGGAGTTTTCTCGCGCCAAGCACAGGTTGGTCCCTGGAAGGGGATCGTCATTGGCTCCCAAGAGCAGGTTCCCGATGTTCTTGAGCGAGTCGATCGTCTGGCAAAGGAAACGCTTCCGCAATTGCGAGTCATCATGTCCTCGGTTGCGGGTGAAAGTGGGATCACTCCCGCTGTTGATATGCGTCAGTGGTATGCGCAGCTGTCGATGTTCGAGGGTGTTCGTGAGGTTTTGGATATCTTCCAGCCCCGCGTTTTCGAGCGCTCTGCAGCCGATATGGTGATTGCGACCGCCTCGAAGAAGTGGCGTCAAGAGCACGGTATTTCGATGTCTCGTTCTCAGCGAGTCCGTTTGGTCAAACAAGCGCAGGACATGCTCCGCCCGGGCACCCACGTCAATGATCTTCACCGCGCCCTGCTAACCGTCCAGGAACGACGTGATGTGTGGCGCCAGCATTGCGATTCTGATGGCTGGCCGACACTGCCCTCGAACCTGACACAGGCTGTGGAACTGACCCAGGATGTTGCGGAAGATCTTGAGCATCTGACGCCCATGTTTGCGACGGCTCACGGTGATCTTGAGGCAATGCCGATTGCCGAATTGGCGAAACTGTGCGAGAGGCTCAGTGCCGATCCCGAAGGTGGTTACGAACTTCCTCGTCGCGTTGCGGTATTGAAGGCTCTGTCCGAGCTTGGCCTTGAACCGCTGACCCGAGATCTTCGTCAGCGTCATGTCGCTGACGACCAACTGGATGCCGAACTCGACCTAGCATGGTGGGCATCGATCTTGGGCTTGATGCTGGCAACCGATTCGCGCTTGGGCGGGTTTGATCCTGCCGTTTTGGAGCAAACCCTGATCGAGGGCCGCGATTTGGATCGACGCCAGGTCGCATCTCTGGTCCCGCAGGTCATTTCGCGTCTGCACCGGGTACGTACGCAGGCTTTGGCCGATGATCCGCAAGCGTTGCGCGCTCTTGAATTGGCCGTCCAAGACCAGCATCCGCTGACGTCTTTGTACGCGCAATTCCCCTTGTCGTGGAAGCTTATTCCCGCGGTTTTGACGGTCCCGACGCTGGTGCCCCAAATTCTGCCTGAGCAGCAACAGGTCGATGTCGTGATTTTGGACGGCATCGATGAGCTCCCCATCGCAGAACTGGTTCCGATTATTTCGCGGGCATCGCAGGTAGTCGTCTTTGCTGATCTTGCGCAGGAACACAGCGAGGATGCCGTCGATGCCCTAGCCGAGGTTCTTCCGCAGGTGCGCATGGATGTTCGCCCCACGCGCTTGAACGATCAGATGGCATTGCTTCTTGCCCGATACCGCGTTGACCACACGGGTGTTCCGGTTCCTTGGACTTCTGCCAGCGCTCCGGTGACCGCGGTGTGGACAGAGGGCACAGGAATGCCGACTCCGGGAAGTGAAGCCGTTGAGTCGACTTCCGTGGAAGTTGATGCCGTTGTCGAGGCGGTTCTTGAGCATGCGACGACAACTCCGGATCGTTCCCTTGCTGTCATTGCGTTGAATTCACAGCACGCTGAGCGAATCCGCGCCCAACTGACGCGTACGATCGGCGCTGAGCCCGGCTTGGCCTCGTTCTTTGATCCCGCGCGTGTGGAGCCTTTCGTGGTTGTTGACCCCGATGGTGCACGAGGCCTGGGCCGCGACCACGTCATTATTTCTGTTGGTTTCGCGAAGACTCCTCACGGTCGCGTTATTCACCACTTTGGTGTTTTCTCTTCCCCTGCCGGTGCGGGAGCAATGGCCGATGTCTTGCGCTCGGTGCGCGGAGATCTGACTGTTGTCTCTTCGATTCGACCCGAAGAGATTGATACTTCGCGTTTGTCCCAGCGCGGTGCGCTTATGCTGGTCGATCTACTGGAGATCGCTCAAGGGCAGTCGGGTGTGGGTATTGATGCTTGGCCGACCTTGGAGATCGAGCCGGATCGTCTGCTCATCGACCTAGCGGATCGTCTGTACGGCTTGGGTCTTGAGGTTGTTGCAAATATCGGTATTCCCGGTGGTTTGCGGATCCCCCTTGCGATTGGACATCCCGAGGTTCCGGGACGTCTGCTTCTCGCGGTTCTTACTGATGACGATGAGTATGTTGCTCAGCCTTCATTGCGTGTGCGCGATCGCCTGTGGCCTTCGATGCTTGAGGAGCAGGGGTGGAAGGTGCATATCGCATTGTCGATGGCCGTTTTTATTGACCCCGCAAAGGAAACGGATCGCATTGTCCAGCTGGTGCTGGATGCAGTTGATGAGATCAACGGTCCCGCCGCGCCGGTACTTGAACTTCCCGAGGATCCTGACGCTGAGTTTGGCGTAGCTGAAGAAGAAGACGCTTTCGCTTCTGTTTCTGCCGAGGCTCCGCACGCTGATCAGGAAGATGACGAGGCCTCGCAGGCTCGTCAGCGCCGTGATGAGTTGGTTGAGGATACTCGTGAGAACGAGGCCGTGGCTGAGGCTGAAAACGATGCTGATAGCGCGCGTGGAGAACGTCCCGCGATTGCACGCGGTTTGCCGCTGGCAGCATATAGCGATGATCAATTGGATGAGGTCGCGCTGTGGGTGGCCTCCGATGGCGTTGAGCGCAGCGAAGAAGAAGCTGTTGATGAGCTCTGGCGTGCACTCGGATTGACTCGCCGTGGTGCTCAGACCGATGCGGTCTTGCGTCATGTGATTCGTAGGAATCAGAAGTGAGTGAGGCCTCTGAGGCGACGCGGCCGCACTCTCGTGAGTCGGATTTAGGAAGTGGAGATAGCCCTGCGGGATCCGAAGAACATGCGACGCGCGCACGGAAGCGCAGGCGTGTGCTTTTCGTCAACGAGGTTGATGAGAGGCTGATTTCGCAGGGGATTCCTACCTCTCTGGAGGATCGAGTTTCCGACCAAGAACGCCAGGATGCTTTGGATAAGGCGCATATAGTAGGCGAGGCGGATCAGTCGAATACTGCCCGCCTCGCCGCTAATGTCCCCCCGCACTCCCAAGCGCGGATTTAGCTATCCCTATTGGATATCTAGCGGCACTGGGTGCCGCGGTCGCGGGAATGCAGAGTCGAGAAGATCGAGTTCTGTTTGCGAGAAGCAGATTGATGCAGCCTCGATATTCTCTTTCATATGCTTCAGGCTTCCGGTGCGCGGGATTGCAACGATGTCTTTATGAGCAAGGACCCATGCAAGTAGGATTTGGAAGGGAGTTACACCGTGATCGTTAGCCAGGGTTTGGATAACTTTATTTGTGATGAGGTTATGCTGCAGCCTGCCAGCCTGTGCAAGAGGGCAGTAGGCGATCGTTGTAACGCTATTCGCAGCGTGCAAAGGCTGTAGATCGACTTCGATTCCTCGTGAACCAAGGTGGTATAGGACTTCGTTGACTTGGCAATGCTGTGAGCCTCGAACCTCCAAGAGCTCTGACATATCAGAGCAGTCGAAGTTAGATACTCCCCACGAAGATATCTTTCCCTTTGCGCGGAGGCGCTCCAATTCTTCGACGGTTTCTTCTAGGGGCACTGCTCCACGCCAATGGTAGAGATACATGTCCAAATAATCGGTGTTGAGGAAGCGCAAGCTTGTGTCGAGTGAGTGCTCTATACGCTCGCGCGAGGCATTAGAGGGAAGAACCTTCGAGATTAGGAAAATAGAATCGCGTTCATAGGGGCTGATTGCTTCGCCGACTAGATCTTCAGATCGTCCGTTTCCGTACATTTCAGCGGTGTCGATGAGCGTTGCGCCCGCTTCGATTCCGTATCTCAGAGCGGCAATTTCTTCGTCCCGTGTGCTTGCGCTATCGCCGAGATACCAAGTTCCCAAGCCAAGCTGGGGGATTGAAGTTCCGTTTTTAAGAAGGACCGTTGACATCTGTGATCTCCTAGAGTTCCTTCGTCGCCTTGAAGTCTTCTGCGACTGAATTTCGGAAGCGTTCGTCGTAGCCGAAGTCGAGCGCCACACTTGCGAGGCCAAAAGCACCATCGAGCGCTGCTTGATCTCCTGAAGGTGATGCCGCAGCGGCAGCTAGTTCTTCTGTGTGGAGCATCAGCTGAGAGTCTCCAACAGAAACTAGCGGGTGGATTGCCGGTATCCGGATTGATAGATTTCCAAAGTCTGTTCCCGCCGCGATTGTCTCTGATAGGACTCCGAATGGCAGGGGGTTTCGCCCGCATCGACGCTGTGAGCGTACCCAGGATTGGAGGAGCCACTTATTTGATATAACGGGCGCTTCGTTTCGATTTGCTTCTTCGATAAAAGTGACCGCTGTACCTGTCATCAGTGCTGCCCCACGGAAGATATTGAGTACTCGTTCGATAAGGTTGCTCAGTCCCGAGTCGTATTTTGATCGGATACACATGCTGAGTTCGGTTTTCTCGGGGATGACGTTAGGTACGTCGCCGCCATTGGTGATAATTGCGTGCATGCGGTCGGTAGGTGAGAGTTGTTGGCGGAGCAAGCCGATTCCAGTGAGAGACAGGACTGCAGCGTCGAGCGCATTCCGCCCCATGAAAGGTGCCGATGATGCATGCGAGGGGACGCCTGTAAATTGGATTTTTAAGCGTTTTTGTGCGAGCCATGTTTGATGTGCGACGTCCGTCCCGTAAGAGTGGGCCATAACAACCGCGTCAACGCCATCAAATGCGCCTCGTTGGAAGAGGACTTCTTTGCAGGTCGAGCATTCTTCTGCAGGTGTCGTCTGGAGGATAACCCGCATGGGTAGGCCATCGGGCAATTCTGAATTCAGGGCTGACAATGCTAGAAAGGCCCCCACTGTTTGGGCACACATTACGTTATGTCCGCAGCCATGCCCAATGCCTGGGAGCGCGTCATACTCGCAGGTTAATGCAAATACCGGCGCATCCGGGTCGGAGTTTCCAATGCTTGCACGAAGTGCTGTTGGAATATCGAAAACTCCTTTCTCGCTACTAATGCCGTGTCGCGCGAGTACTTCGGCGACAGTGTTCATCGCAAAGTGCTCATTGAAGCCCGTCTCCGGGTGCGAATGAATTGTGTGAGAAAGCGAAATAATCTCGTTATTTAGATGAGCGATTGCGTTGCTAAGTGCATCGCGGAGGACTTCAGGTGCTCCTGTTTCTTCATCGAGTTGCTGTGAATCTCCGAGGAATGCACGACGTTCTTCGGTCTCTTTCTGCATAAATTCGGTATATAGCCGAGTAGGTGTTTCGGGTGTGTCGAAATGAAAGATATCGGCCATGATATTTTTCCTTCTTGGTCTATAAAAAGAATTTTTAGCGGATTACTTCTGGCTTGCCGTAAGTTTCTGGACAACCTGAGTAAGTGCAGTTTCATCACCAACATTTCCCGGGAAAACGATGTACGGAATTCCCAGCGCAGGACCCGAGCATGCTGTCCAGAGCGAAATGATTCCTTCGAGCATTGGCCCGATGCACATTGCGTGCCGCATCTGAAGTGCCTTTGAGGCCAGATCCGATGAAGTGATCCCTCCCTTTGCAATGACAAAACGGGGGGAGGTCCCAGCGATGATGTCTTGAACGAGGCGGACAAGGGAAGCCGATACGAGGCGGGCAATAGCAAGCGAGGCCTCGGGATTGGAAGCGGTGTGAACCTTCCGTGAGGTAGAGATCAATACGGTTTTTTCCGATAAACAATCGATTGCTTCATGCGCGAGCTCGTTGAGGTACATTTCGCGTTGTGAATCATCAATGACCTGCGAAACATCAAGCTCAATGTGATGGAGCGGCACGTTCGAAGTGAGATGGTTGAGCTGCGCATTCGTTACCGCAACATGCGATCCGACTACGACCAAGCCACCAGGAACGAAAGCGCGCTCAGAGTCGATGAGAGTGTTGATTTCATCGCTAGTAATCGGAGCATGACGGTCCTGGCCAATTCGAGCTCGCATAAAAGGCGGACCGACGTGGTAGACAAAGTGTTTCCCCTGTGCTTCTGCTTGAATCAAAGCGAGACTAATTGCGCGTAAATCTTCTTCGCAAGCTGCATCAGGTGCAAAGACCATTCCGTTACAAATCGACATCACGCGTGAAAACAGCTCTTCAGGCTTGGTGCGAACGCAATTTAGATCCGCAGTAACCACATTATCGAAGGGAATCTCACCTCGGCTCTTTTCTTCTACCCAAAGAGCAAGTTCAGATGAATGAAAACCAAAACTTGCATCTCGAGCAAATTCACTTTCTCCAACAGGGATATAACTATTGCCTTCTCGGCAGTAATGGACACCATTTATGGTCACTCGACCGGCATCTGGGAAAGCAGGAATAAGGATAATTCCGTCAATTCTTTGGCCGTTTTGCTCAATTGATTTCGCAATCGATGCTGCCTCAAGCGGAAAATGGCAACGTAATGTCGAATCTGAGCGCGAAACAAATGAGATAGGAATATTAAGTTGTTGAGCCGCCTCGCTAGCATTCTGGACAATATCATTAATGATAATTGAGACTTCAGAACGAGGTAGCGAACGCGAATTCGTCATGACATAAATTGCGGGTTTTTCTTGTAAAAGCGCCCATTTGCAATCCTCTATATCCCAGGTGGTTAATACCGGGATATCAGCAACGGATTGGGTGCCGGTGGGATCATCGTCAAGGACAAAAAAGACAGGTTCGGTTGTCGAATTCGCCCTGATTTCTGTGTGAACTGTGTTGGCGCTGATATCGGGAGCTTGAGGATATGGGCTGAGAAGCTGATCGAGGGACACCATGAGAACCTCCATGTTCATTATGTGACCGTCCTAGGGGCCTCACTGTAGTACAGGGCGCAGTCCGAGTGTCAACAATATTTAAATTAATAGGTATATGTGCCACTGTTTTTCAGATTTTGTTCATGAGCAAAACTAAATTCTGAAAAAGTGATGAGAAGTGGATATGAAGTTTCTGGAATGTTTTGGTCAGGGTGTCAAGATTGACACTTTTCAGTCCTTATTTTGTGCGTATTTGAACAAGGAAAACGTGCGATAAAGCCAAAAATCCAGGTGTTTTGTCGAAGCTGTGCTCTGTGTACTATCGCTGTTACCGACGGTGGCTCGGCCACTGAATCGGCTTATTAGCGATGTAGCTGATAACTGACTTCTGGGAGGAAAAATGAAAATTCTCGCGGTTAACGTCAATACCACCGCTGCAATGAGTGAGCAGATTGCTGATGCAGCACGCGCTGTTGTGCGTGAGGGTACGGAAATCGTTGAGGTGACTCCACGAGTTGGTGCGGAATCAGTCGAAGGTAATTTCGAATCGTATCTCTGCGCTGTTGCGGTGATGGACAGCGTGGCAACCTATCCTGATGCTTTTGATGCTGTCATTCAATGTGGCTTTGGTGAGCATGGCGTTGAAGGATTGCGTGAGATTGTTGATGTTCCAGTTGTTGATATGACCGAGGCGGCTGCGCATTTCGCAATGCTGCTCGGCAATCGTTTTACCATCGTGACGACACTTGATCGTGCCGTCCCTCTTATCGAGGAGCGTCTGCTGAGCTTTGGGCTTGACCGACACTGTGCAAATGTTCGATCGACTTCGCTTAGTGTTCTTGAGCTGGAAGATCAGGAGCGCGCGAAAGACGCAATTCGAGAACAAGCGCGAATTGCACTCGTCGAGGATCATGCTGAAGTAATCGTTCTTGGTTGCGGGGGTATGGCGGGGTTGGATCGGGAGCTAACTGAGCAGCTCAATGTGCCCGTGGTTGAGGGGGTTGCTTGTGCAGCACTCCTGGCTCAGGATCTTGTAGATCTTGGTCTGACTACCTCAAAAATTCGCACCTACGCGCCACCGCGCCCCAAGCGGGTTGCGAATTGGCCAATTTCGAGAGCTAAGTAGTTCTCAGAGCATTTCTTGTTAAACGGAACTTTTCCGTTTGGGTAAAACTTCAAGTTCAAAATAAGTGGCGGAAGCTTGCCCAGATAATGCTACAAGCTTCAAGAAATATCGGTGAGGCGATGTGCTTGTTGGAGGCCAAAGCGCGAACTGAAGGCGTCCCCTTGTCCGTATCTTCATAAATTTTTGAAGCGTCTATTCGGTAAATCTGGAGCTCGACAATGTTGTCGGGCAGAAAGTAGGAAAGATGAGTGAGAAAGTAATAAGTCCCTCATCGGCTAGCGTTGAAGGTGACGCCGTGCCAGTGGGCGTCGATTCCAGTCTTTTCAATGATGATCTTGCTCCAGCAAAAAGTCGTGACTGGAGTTTCTACTCGCTGTTTGCGATGTGGATGTCGGATATTCACTCGATTGGTGGATATACATTTGCGGCGGGTCTTTTTGCGCTTGGGCTCAGCGCTGCACTCGTGTTCGCGGGCTTGTCAGTTGGAATTGTTATTGTTTTCCTTCTGATGAACCTCGTGGGATATGCGGGTCAAAAAACTGGCTTGTGCTATCCGGTGCTGGCACGTATTTCATTCGGTGTTTATGGGTCGAATCTACCGGCCTTGACACGTGGTTTTGTTGCTATCTGCTGGTATGGAATTCAAACCTGGCTTGCGTCCAAGGCCGTTATCGTCCTGGTTGGTTCAATCAATAAATCGTGGATCGACTGGGGACACACAATGTTCCTCGGCGAGAGCATCCTTGGGTGGGTTGCATTTGTCTTGATGTGGACACTTCAGCTTCTCCTGCTTCGTAACGGCATGGAAACGATCCGTAAATTCCAGGACTTTGCAGGACCTGCGGTTTGGGTTGTCATGTTTGTGCTGACGATTTATGTGCTCTACAAGGCTGGTTGGAGCATCTCGCTGACGGTTCCTTCAAAGCCTGCGGAGTGGGGCATGCTGCACGCATTCCTTGCAGCCATTGCCTTGACAGTTGCTTACTTCTCGACGCTCTTGCTGAATTTCTGCGATTTTGCACGTTTCTCTCCGAGCAAGAAGGCGGTCTTCCAGGCAAATATGTGGGGACTTCCTGTTAACTTCATCCTCTTCTCGGTGGTCTCGGTTCTGGTAACTGCAGGTTCCTTCCAGATTTATGGTGAATATGTTTACGACCCCGTCGAAATGGTTTCGCGTATTAATCACCCGATTGCCGCGGCCCTAGGGGCAATTACCTTCTCGGTTGCAACATTGGGAATTAACGTCGTTGCCAACTTCGTTTCCCCTGCATACGACTTGGCGAATGCATGGCCTTCGAAGATCAACTTCGTTCGTGGTGGTTTGATCTCCGCGGTGATTGCCTTGGTTATCACGCCTTGGAACCTGTTCAACAGCCCTGTGATGATCAATATCTTCCTTGCAGCTTTTGGTGCGGTTCTCGGTCCGCTTTTTGGAATCATCATTGCGGATTACTACCTCCTGCGAAAGCAGCATGTCCAGGTATCAGAACTCTTCAAAGTTAACGGGATGCATGCTTTTACAAAGGGCTGGAACATGCGTGCTGTCTGGGTATTTATTGCGACCTCGATCCCCACAATTTTGATTGCGGTTCTGCAGATCGATTTCTGTCGCTTCCTCAGTCCATTCTCATGGTTTATCGGAGCAGGGCTTGCCTTCGCCTGTCACTACCTGGTCTCTAAGAATGACCCGTACGTGATCAATGCAGTGAAGCAAGCGATGACGGTTGACCTTGATGCCGATCGCGATGCGATTGCCCGATAGAAAGGTGAAAGACATGGGAACTCAAGCAGTAGACCTTGTTATTAGAGCAAAGCGGACCGTCTTCCCTGAGGGAATTCGTCCCTGTGCAGTGCTCATCAGCAATGGAGTTATCGCTGGACTAGATGACTTCGATGCTCCGGTTGATGCAGCGAAAGAAATTATTGTTCCGGACGATCAAGTGTTGATGCCAGGGCTCGTGGACTCGCATGTTCATATCAACGAGCCAGGGCGGACAGAATGGGAAGGCTATGAGAGTGCGACTCGCGCCGCACTCGCCGGTGGAATTACAACGGTTCTTGACATGCCTCTCAACTCGAATCCTCCGACGACAACCCTTGAAAACCTAAATGTTAAGCGAGTTGCAGCAGAAGGGCAGCTCTCGGTTGACGTCGGTTTCTGGGGTGGCGCGGTTCCGGGGAATGTTCCTGATCTGGAAGCTCTTTGGGAACACGGAGTTTATGGATTTAAATGCTTCACAGCTCATTCCGGTATCGATGAATATGGATATCTGACCTACGAACAGATCAAGGAGACGCTCGAGGAAATTGCGCGCCTTGATGCAGTCCTTATCGTCCATGCCGAGGATTCAGAAATCCTCGCTCAGGCACCCCAGATCGGTGGGCAAAAGTATCAGGATTACTTGAACTCGCGTCCACGGAGTGCTGAGAACACTGCCATCCATAACCTGTTGGAACTGGCTAAAGAGACGGGCGCTCGCGTACATATTCTTCACCTGTCCAGTTCAGAGGCTCTTGACGATATTAAACGTGCTAAGGCTGAAGGAGTGCGAGTCACTGTCGAGACGTGTCCTCACTATCTGACCTTTGCGTCTGAGGAAATTCCAGACGGTGCAACCCAGTACAAGTGCGCGCCTCCGCTTCGCGAAGATGAAAATCGCAAAAAGCTGTGGCAAGGACTCATCGATGGCACGATCGACCATATTGCTTCTGACCACTCTCCATGTACTGCAGATCTGAAGCACCTTGAGATCGGTGACTTTGCGAAGGCATGGGGCGGTGTTTCATCCGTTCAGCTTGGTTTCTCTGCCATCTGGACAGCCGGCAAGCAGTTCGATATCGAACTCCAGGATATTGCTCGTTGGTTCGCCGCAAATCCTGCTCGGAATTTCGGCATTGCCCGGAAGGGTGAAATTGCGGTCGGGAACGATGCTGACTTTGCCATCATTGCGCCGGAGGAGACCTTCACAGTGAAGGTTGCTGAACTGGAGCATAAGAACAAGATTTCTCCCTACGACGGTCGGGAGATGCGTGGAGTTGTGAAGCAAACAATTCTGCGCGGAAACACAGAGCTGACTAGGGATTCAAAAGTGGGAACTGAATTGTTCCACGCCTAAGGGCGCTCTTCATTCAATAGAAAACACTAAGTAACACAGGAGTTATTGTGTCTGAATACATGCGCTCAATGCGCGAACTGATCGATGCCGTTGACCACGCCGGCAAGAATTTCATTTCGATCAACGATCTCTCGAACGAACAGCTCTACAACCTGTTCGAACTTGGTAAGGCGCTCGAGCTGTTTAACCGCTCGAAGATCGACCTATTTGATGACAAGATGCTCGCGCTGATGTTCTTCCAGCCGTCAACGCGTACCCGTATGAGCTTCCAGACCGCTATGGAGCGTATGGGTGGCCACGTCATTGTTGAGGCAAATCCGAAAGTCACCTCTTCGGTGGCGAAGGAAGAGTCGATTGAAGATACGATGCGCTGCATTTCGCAGTACGCCAATTTGATCGTTCTCCGCCACTACGACGAAGAGGAAGCTCGTCGAGGAGCCGAGTCCGCAGAATGCCCCGTGATTAACGGTGGTTGGGGCCACTGGGAACACCCCACCCAGGCGCTTCTCGACCTCTACACGCTGTGGCGTCGTTTTGGTCGTATCGAGGGCTTGAATGTTGCAGTCGTCTCGCCTGACATGGTTGAAGCACGAACCGGCCACTCGATGGCTTACGGGCTTGCCCGTCTGGGTGCAAATGTCTCTATCGCCTCTGATTCCGATCGCCGTACTCCTTCTGAGGTGACCGACCGTATTCGCAATGAATTTAACGTCGAATTGAATGAGGAATTCGATTTCGAACAGGATTCCTTCAACGAATTTGTCCGTAAGCAGGACCTGATCTACCTGCCGGGTTGCTCTGCTCCTGCTGGCGCCAAGGCAGAAGAGTTCAAGACCTTGATGGATCGCTACTTCGTCCGCTACGACACCCTCAAGGATGAGGCAGAAAAGGGTCACATGATCTACGTGACGCACACCCTGCCGCGTCGTAAGGGCGAGATGGATTTGCGTATTGATAACACTCCTCATCAGTTGCACTTCCGCGCAATTTTGCAGTCGGTTTCCATCCGTATGGCTCTGCTTGCATCCATCCTGGGCAACTGATTACAGACAGAACAATAAGAAAGGAAAAACAAATGCTGCTCGAAATTACCGCCGGTGGATACACCTTCAAGGCGCGCTATGAAGAAGAAGCTGCGCCTAAGACCGTTGAAGCGTTCAAGAAGCATCTTCTTGGCCTAACCTCAAAGATCATTCATGTCCGTTGGTCTGGCCAGGCCGGATGGATTCCTTTTGGCGATCTTGATCTTGGTATTAAGCCTGAGAACGGAACCTGCTACCCGCACCCCGGCGAGCTCGTGATCTACCCCGGTGGTGTATCTGAGACCGAGCTGCTTCTTGCATACGGATACGTCAACTTCGCCTCGAAGGCGGGGCAGCTGGCTGGCAACCACTTCGCGACGATCATCGAAGGCAACGAGAACCTTGCTGCCTTGGGCGAAAAGTTCCTTTGGGAAGGTGCTCAAGAGATTTCGTTCCGCGAAATTGATGAGTAAGCACGCATGACACTCAGGGTGTCCTGGCGAGATGGTGATCTCGCCAGGACACCCACAGAAGAAGAAAGGATATGCATTGAAACAGGAAGAAATTGAGAGCCTCGAGCAGACTGCTCTCGAGTGCCGTCGCGATATTGTGCGAATGGTGCACCATGCGGGAAGCGGCCATCCGGCTGGCTCTCTTTCCGCCATCGATGTGTTGGTGGTTCTGTACATGAAATACATGCGTGTACGTACTAACGAACCTCACTGGCATGGCCGTGACATGTTCTTTCTTTCAAAAGGACACTGCACTCCCGCCTACTATGCCGCGATGAGCGCGCGCGGGTTCTTCCCTCGCGAAGAGCTTATGACATTCCGAGACATGCACACTCGTCTCCAAGGGCACCCCTCGAATCTTCACCTTGACTGTGTTGATGCGTCTTCGGGCTCTCTGGGGCAGGGGCTCTCTGTTGCAAATGGTGCAGCACTGGCCGCTAAGCACGACGGCATGGACTCGCGTTACTACGTCATGCTTGGTGATGGAGAAATTCAAGAAGGTCAAGTTTGGGAGGCTGCGATGTCAGCTGCAGCCTTCGGCCTTGATAACGTCTGTGCAATTCTTGATTACAACAAGATCCAACTTGATGGTCCTGTCAATGAGGTTTTGTCTATTGGCGATGTCCGTGCAAAGTGGGAAGCCTTCGGCTGGAACGCCATCGAAATCAATGGGCACGATATCGCAGCGATTGATGCTGCTTTCGAAAGTGCAATGCGGTTTAAGGGGAAGCCGAGCATCATTATTGCCCACACGATCAAAGGTAAGGGTGTGTCCTTCATGGAAAACACCGCAAAGTTCCACGGCCTCGCTCCGACGGATGAAGAACTTGCACAAGCTCTGGAGGAATTGAAGTGACGACTACTACCGAACCGCGTGAAGGCTATGCGCGAGCGCTTATTGAACTGGGACATCAGCATGATGATGTTTTTGTTCTTGATGCCGATTGTGCGAAGTCGAATTACACGAATCGATTCCGCGACGAGTTTCCGGACAGATTCTTCAATATGGGAATTGCCGAGTGTGACATCGTTGGAACTGCTGCAGGCATGGCCGCACTTGGGAAGGTCCCATTTGCGAATGCATATGCCAACTTCCTCACTGGACGCGGATATGACCAAGTTCGTATTTCGGTCGCATACTCCGGTAGGAATGTGAAAATTGTTGGTCACAATGCCGGAACTTCCGCCGCCCAAGAAGGCGCAACGCACCTTCCCCTGGAAGACATTGGACTGATGCGTGCAATTCCCGACATGACGGTGATTGTTCCAGCAGACTCGTGTGAGATGGAAAAAGCAGTGCGTGCTGCATACGAGTTCGACGGCCCTGTATATCTGCGTGTTGGGAAGCTGAAGGTCCCGGACGTGACGACCGCCGATACTCCGTTTGAAATTGGTAAAGCAATTCGCTTCCGTGAAGGCAGCGACGTCACGCTGATCTCAACGGGCAATATGCTTTTTGAAACGCTCAAGGCAGCCGAGATCCTTGCGGAAAAGGGTGTTTCTGCTGAGGTTCTTCACATGCATACGGTTAAGCCTATCGATTCGGAAGCAATTGCTGAATCCGCAAGGAAGACCGGCGCAGTTGTCACAGTTGAAGAGCATTCGATTCTGAATGGCTTGGGATCGGCTGTCGCTGAAACCCTTTGCGAAAAATATCCAGTCCCACTGCGACGGGTTGGTACAAAAGACGTTTTTGGACTGTCTGGAACCATGGACGAACTCATGGATTACTTCGGACTTCGAGCGGAACCCATCGCTGCAACCGCTTTGGAAGCAATCCAGGCAAAGTAACTACAAATTCGGAAAGAAGATCAAAATGAAACAGTCGTTACATGACTACATGCGTGTTGGCATTGTCCACTTTATGGCTTACCCGTTCGCGATGTCCGGCGAGGGGCCGATCGCGGATTCTGTTGCCAAGATCGTGTGCGATGAGTTCTTTGAGTCAATCGAGGTCACCCACGTTGATGTTCCTGATGAACATGAACGAGTGAAGAACCTTCTCGCGACCTCGGGTGTCCGTGTTGGTTTTGGTGCACAACCATTTATTTTACGCGGCAAGCTTGACTTGAATTCTCCCGACCCTGAGAAGCGTCAGCAGGCGATCGACGTGCTTAAGGGAGCAGTTGATCAGGCCTACGCATTCGGCGCTCGTAAGTTTGGTTTCCTCTCTGGTCCGCGCCCCCAGGCGAAGGAACAGCAGGAAAAGGCTCTTGAACTCCTCGCCGAATCAATCACTGAGATTGGTCGCTATGCCCAGTCAAAGGGTGACCTGATGCTGTCGCTCGAGACTTTCGATGACTCCACCGACAAACGTGCACTTATCGGTTCAAACCGACTTGCAGTCGAACTTGCGCAGGAGGTTCGTAAGTCGGTGCCTAGTTTCGGCTTGATGATTGATCTCTCACATCTGCCGATGCAGACCGAGACCATCCATGAAGCACTTCATGTGTCTGCGGACTATATCAACCATGCGCATATCGGTACATGTGTGATCAATGATCCGACGGATCCGGCATTTGGCGATAAGCATCCCTATTTTGGACACCCAAAGGGCGAATGCAAGGTTCCTGAGGTCCGCGAATTCCTACGTGGTCTGTTGGAAAACGGTTACCTGGTTGAAGACGCTGCCGATCGAAATATCGTTGCTTTTGAAGTCCAACCGCTGGGCGAGCAGACTTCTGAAGCCGTTATTGCTGATGCGAAGCGTACTTTGCGCGAGGCTTGGCGCACCCTCTGAGTGACGAAGAGGAAATGGAGGGAATGATGGGCACAGGGAACCGCATGACGGTAGGCTTTGTCGGCATTGGCACTATGGGGTTGCCAATGGCAATAAACCTGCTTCGTGGTGGATATTCCGTTAAAGGATATTCTCGTGTTCCTGAAAGAAATGAACGCTTCGGAGAGGCTGGCGGCACAGTTTGCTCCTCCGTTGAAGAAGTTCTTTCGGACGTCGATGTCGTTATCACGATGGTGCCAAACGGTAGCGTTGTCAACGATATCGTGACGCGTTATAAGCACCGCATCACTCCCTCCACCCTCTTCATTGACATGTCAACCACTTCTCCGGCAGATGCGCGTGCTGCTGCGGAGCAGCTAGCAGAAGTAGGAGTGGATTTCTTGGATGCGCCGGTGTCTGGCGGACTTACCGGCGCATCCGAGGGGACATTGTCCATCATGGTCGGAGGCCATGAAAGCGTCCTTGAAAAAGCGCGGGGAGTACTTGCGCTTCTCGGGCGCTCAATTACTTACATGGGACCGGTAGGTTCCGGCCAGGTGACCAAGGCGGCCAACCAACTTATTGTCGGTGGAACTTTGGCATTGGTAGCGGAAGCCACTGTTCTACTGAAGAAGAGCGGAGTCGACCCAGCGACTGCACTCTCCGCTCTTAGAGGTGGGCTAGCTGGCTCGCGAATCCTTGATCTGAAAGGACCGCAGATGATCGAGCGTGAATTCACGCCGACCTTCGCAGCGGGACTCCACCTAAAAGATATGGATATCGCCATGGCAGTCGGACATGAAGCTCACTGTGCACTTCCCGTAACCGCATGCGTATTGCAGCTGTTTGAAGCGGTTTGTGCATGCGGATTCGCGGAGCAGGATCACTCGGCCATCATCAAAATCATCGAAACACTTAGTGGAATTGAAGTCGAACGGAGAAACTAACCATGTCACGAATGCGCGCTGTTGATGCAATCGTTCGTATTCTTGAGAAGGAGGGGGCAACACAGGCATTTGGGGTGCCCGGTGCTGCTATCAACCCGCTTTATTCAGCAATGAAAGAGCACGGTGGGATTCGCCATGTGCTTGCGCGTCACGTTGAGGGCGCTTCCCACATGGCAGAGGGCTTTACACGTGCAAAGTCTGGCAATATCGGTGTTTGTATTGGAACATCGGGTCCCGGTGGCACCGATATGATTACCGGTTTGTACTCGGCGAGTGCGGACTCAATTCCGATCCTGTGCATCACTGGCCAGGCAACCCGCCCAATGCTGAATAAGGAAGAGTTCCAGGGCGTGGATATCGCCTCGATTGCGAAACCTGTCACCAAAATGGCAGTTACGGTTCTCGAACCTGCGCAGATTCCCGGAACTTTTGCCGAGGCCTTCCGCCGTATGCGCTCTGGCCGCCGTGGCCCTGTCTTGATTGACCTGCCTTTTGATGTCCAGGTTGCTGAAATCGATTTTGATATCGATACCTACGAGCCTCTGCCGGTGTGCGAACCGCGTATGACTGCCCTCCAGGCAAATCGAATTCTCGACATGCTGGATGAGTCTAAGCACCCAATCCTGTTGGCCGGTGGAGGAATCATCGGTGCCGACGCATCTGATGACCTTATTGCCTTGGCCGAATATCTTGGAGTTCCAGTAATTTCGACCCTTATGGGTTGGGGAAGCATCCCGGATGATCATCGCTTGGCTCAGGGAATGGCGGGAATCCAGACCTCGCAGCGCTATGCCAATGCAACGATGATGGAATCAGACCTGGTTATCGGTATCGGTAATCGTTGGGCTGCACGTCACTGCGGCAATTTGGAAACCTACCGAAAGGGTAGGAAGTTCGTCCACGTCGACATTGAGCCAACTCAGATTGGTCGCGTGTTTCCTCCGGACTTTTGGTCGGTCTCTGATGCTAAGGCAGCACTCGTTGAGTTGCTCCGTGCCGCCAAGGAGCGCTACGGTGCAGAGCTCACTCGATACAAGCAGTGGGTGGATGAATGTAATGAGCGTAAGTCGACGATGCTTCGCAAGACCCATTTCGACAACGTTCCACTTAAGCCGCAGCGTGTCTACGAGGAGATGTGTCGCGCATTCGGACCTGAGACTCGCTATGTCACGACGATCGGCCTTTCACAGATCGCCGCGGCTCAGATGCTCCACGTCTTCAAGCCCCGCCACTGGGTGAATGCCGGTCAAGCTGGTCCTCTGGGGTGGACAATTCCAGCAGCCATTGGTGCGTCCGTTGCTGATCCGGATACTCCGGTTGTCGCACTTTCGGGTGACTATGACTTCCAATTCCTCATTGAAGAACTTGCAGTCGCTGCGCACTTCAATATTCCGTATGTGCATGTTGTTGTGAATAACGCCTACCTGGGACTTATTAGGCAGAGTCAGCGAGCCTTCGATATGGATTACCAAGTCCAGTTGTCCTTTGAAAACATCAATGCCCCTGAAACAGGGGGCTACGGTGTAGATCATGTTGGTGTGGTTGAAGCACTCGGCTGTAAGGCAATTCGCGTGCACAACCCCGATGAGTTAGCGGCAGCGCTCGCGGAGGCACCGAAGATCGCAAAGGAATACCGTGTCCCCGTTGTGGTTGAAGCGATCCTTGAACGTGTGACGAATATTTCGATGGGAGCTGCTATCGATAACGTCAACGAATTTGAAGAGGTTGCGGAAAATCCCGCAGAAGATGCACCTTGCGCGATTGGACTCGCGAAGTAGTAGCGAAGCGCATCTTCAATACTCTTCCTGCAGGAAATACCGAAACAGGTATCTCAAGTAGGAGGTAGCAGCATCGTTTGTGGTGCTGCTACCTCCCCGGGTAGTAACGAGGCTGCCCAGACCTCTAGCTATCGCATTCCTCGGCATCGTCCTCTCTGAAGTTATGCGATGTCACGGATGGAATCGCACTGATCCAGCGATAGGCCTAAAAATGCATTTTCAAACAATGAGGGAAGGAGTGTATCGACTTGCCTTTGCTCTGATGCTGAATGTGTCGAAGCGGAAGCGAGTTTTGAACGGACTTAGCCGTTCATTGTCGGCAAGAGATGCCGAAAACCGAGTAATTCACTCGGGAATAGCGATGATCTTGCCTGTTGGATCAGTTTGTGATGATCCGTTTTTACCGCAGAACAATGGAGTTTTAGGAGAAATATTATGAGAGCCCAGGAGCTGTCATTTGAAGAAATAGAAAAGGGTGATCCGGAACATCGGTTATGTAATCGGGATCTTGCACCGGCAAGTTCGGATGACCGAGTGTGGAATGGCTATTCGCTTTTTTCCCTGTGGATGAATGATGCCCACAATGCATCGAACTACACTTTTGCTGCTGCGCTATTTATTGGCACCGGGACGTTGATGGGCCTTACGCCTTTCGCAATCGTCATCGGCGTTCTTGTCGCTACGGCAATTATCTTTGCTGCGTGCTGCCTTTCTGGAATGATGGGATACGAGACAGGTGCTCCATATCCGGTCGTTTCTCGTGTCACTTGGGGTGTTTGGGGAGCGAACTTCCCAGCAATTGTCCGTGGCATTGTTGCGATTGCTTGGTACGGAATTCAGACCTATATTGCGTCGATTTCACTCGAGCTGCTCTTAATGCGAATTTTCCCAGCAATGCGAGATTGGTCGACGCCTTTCCTTGGGCTACGCCTATCCGGTTGGTTTGCATTCCTGCTGTTGTCAGCGGTCCAGCTGCTGATTGTCTGGCGCGGAATGGAAGCCGTCCGCCACTTCCAAGGTGCAGCGGGTCCTATCATCTGGGTCATTATGATCGGCATGGCGGTTTGGATGCTCTCGCAGGCAAACTGGAGCTTCTCGTGGATGACGAACGCTAGCGGTGAAACACCCGCTTTTGGCACCCAGCTTTACCAGATCTTTGTAACCGTTGGCTTGACAGTTGGAACACTTGCGACGCTAATGCTGAACTTTGCAGACTTTGCGCGCTATGCTCCGACGAAGAAGGCCGTCTATGTGGGTAACCTTCTTGGCCTTCCTCTGAACTGGACGGCATTTGCGCTCACTTCAGTGATTTGTTCGGCTGCGGCGGTCCAGGTTTACGGTGAAGCCTTCAATGATCCAGGTGATTTGCTTGACCGTATTGATAACAACATTGTTTTCTACCTGGTGTCGATTGGCTTCATTGTCGCAACTGTAGGCGTCAATATTGTGGCAAACTTCGTGTCAGCGGCTTTCGATCTCTCGAATGTGAGCCCGAAGCATATTTCCTTCCGTATTGGTGGAATCGCGGCAGTCGTCCTATCCATTGTTGTCACTCCGTGGAACCTGTACGGAAGCCCCGCCGCGATCACTTACTTCCTGGGATCCTTGGGGGCGCTTCTCGGCCCGTTCTTCGGAATTCTTGTCATGGACTACTACTACTACAAGCGGTCCAATGTGAATCTGAAGGACTTGTATTCGCCTCAGTCGGGGGGACGCTATTTCTACCATGGCGGTTGGAATCTGCGCGCTGTCGCTGCTTTCATTCCTGCGGCGGTCGTTGCATTGTGCGTCGCACTTGTAAAGGTGCCTTTCCTTGAAGCGATTGCACCCTTCTCCTGGTTTGTTGCGGCTCCGCTTGGTGCGCTGTGCTACTGGGTGGTTATGACTGTGACCCATACTCCACGGGATTGTGGTCCCGTGTCTGAGACCGTCGAAACAGAGAGTGAAGTCCTTAAGCTCTCATGACGTTCTCGTAGGTATAAAAAGAGGTGGCGGCAAGCGATGCTTGCCGCCACCTTATATATAGATCAGATTCAGTTGTTGCTCTGAGCCTTGAGCAGGTCGCGGATCTCAGAGAGCAGCTGGACGTCCTCGGAAACTGCGGGAGCTTCCTCGGCCTCTTCCTTCTTGCGGCGAGCGTTCAGAGCGTTCATCGGCATGACCACGAAGAGGTACAGTGCAAAGGCAACGATCAGGAAGTTGACCAGTGCGGTGATGATGGCGCCGGGCTGAACAGTTGCCGAGCCAACGGTGAACTCCAGGAAGCTGTCGAAGTTCGGCTTGCCGACCAGACCACCGATGAGGGGGTTGAGGAACTTCTCAACCAGAGCGGTGACGACTGCGGTGAAGGCAGCACCGATCACCATACCGACGGCAAGATCAACAGCGTTTCCGCGGGAAATGAATTCTTTGAAGCCCTTGAGCATGGAAAACTCCTTGAGTTATTGATATTCAGCTCTGAGTCCAGTTAGGAATCACCGAACTCGCACGTGTTGCGTGACGCTCATGCGTCAACCAAGGAGAAAGCCTATCGGCAACACCAGTGCCTTGGGAAGCGCAAAATACGCAGTCTTCCTCACATATTGCGCCTAGCCTGTGCAGGAGCTATTCACTTGATTCCCAGTTTAATGAAGTGCGAAGGCGTAATGACTCCGTCTACCGGAATATCGTGATCCTCGCGGGGGAGCAATTCTTTTCCTCGATACTCCCAATCAAAAATGCATGCAATAACTGGGGCTGACACGCCCTTATATAACAGTGCGCGGTCGTACCAGCCGCCACCCTGGCCAAGGCGAGTGCCGGCCTCGTCGACTGAAAGACCGGCGATCAGGACAATCGATGCCGCTTCGAGAGCCTCAACTCCGCGGATAGGGGCGCGGCTTTGGGCAGGGAAGCGCGGGTTAGGGCGAGTGAGTTCGTCACCTCGGGAATGAAGAGCCCAGTGGGGTTCGCGCAAGAGCGTGCCGTCCTCGCACGCAAGAACAGGAAGTAAAACGGGGTCAAAACAGGCAAGGATTCCAGAAATATCTGGCTCCTTTTCCATCGGATAAAAAGCTGCAAGGGGGTGGCTACTGCTGGGAGTGACGCCAAAAACATCAAGCGCTTCACGGAAATGTGCGGTCAAAGCGTCACGCTCACCCTGTTCCTCGCCGCGGCCTCGGGAATCCCAGTACAGGCTCCTACGCGCACGAATTTCAGCACGAAGTGAGTTTTTATGCATGGTCATTTCGCTCCCATGCCCCTTCCTCGACTACTCTGGTGACTATGACAGATCGAAATGTACCTGTGCGTCACGCGGTTGTTCCGGCCGCCGGACGCGGCACGCGTTTCCTGCCAATCACAAAGTCTGTGCCTAAGGAAATGCTGCCTGTTGTTGACCGTCCTTCAATTGAATATATCGCTCGAGAGGCAACGGATGCCGGTATCGACGATATGCTCTTCGTGACTCGAACCGGTAAGGAATCCATCGAAGCCTACTTTGATGCCGACCCCGGTCTCGAAAATGAGCTCGAGAAGGCAGGCAAGGACGAGCTTCTTGCCCTCTCTCGCGAATACCTCAAACTTGCACGCATGCACTCGGTGCGCCAGGGACACCCGCTGGGTCTGGGACATGCTGTTTTGCAAGCCCGTCAGCATGTTGGAAATGCTCCCTTTGCTGTGATGCTTCCTGACGACCTCATGCACCCGAATTCCACGCTGCTCAAGCACATGATTGATGTGCGCCATGCTCTTGGTGGTTCGGTTGTCGCACTTCTGCGCGTGACTCCTGAACAGGCGACTGCCTACGCGTCGACTTCGGTTACTCCTCTGGAGATCCCCGAAGGTGTTTCCCTCAAGGACGGCGATCTTATGCGTATTGATCGCGTTGTTGAGAAGCCGCCGCTCGAAGAGGTCATGAGTGAGTATGCGGTTGTTGGGCGCTACGTCTTCGACCCCGCGATCTTCGATGAACTGACAAAGATCGAACCCGGACGCGGTGGCGAATACCAGCTGACCGATGGTTTCGCTCGCCTGATCGATCGTGATCCCGAGGATGGCGGCGGCCTGTACGGTGTCGTTGTCAATGACCGTCGTTTCGATACCGGTGACAAGCTCGGCTACCTCGAGGCCAATATCGCCTTGGCTTTGGAAGATCCGAAGCTCGGTCCGAAGTTGGCGGAGTTCTTGGTGAACGAGGCCGGTACCCAGCTGAAAGACCGTCTGGCGAAAGTTCTAGGTCTGTAATGCGCTCGGTCGCTGATTTCTATCAAGACTGTATTTCTGCCGTCGGGCAGCAGCCCCCTCTGGATGTCCAACTTCCAGACGCTGTGGGCTGCGTCTTGGCAGAGGACGTTGAGGCTCCCTTCAACCTGCCGGTTGCTGACCTGGCTGCGTGCGATGGCTACGCGGTTGCTGCAGCTGACCTTGAAGGCGCTCGCCCGGATGCTCCTGTTGTCCTGCCCGTTACGGAAGAGATCCGCGCGGGGGATATTCACCCTGCTGCCCTGATCCGAGGCCGCGCGATCCGTATCGCGTCTGGCGCTCCTATGCCTCAGGGTGCGGATGCAGTTCTTGCTCTGGAATTCAGCGACCATGGCATTTCTAAGGTTTCCGCGAAGACTCAGCCTGCGGTAGGAGAGAACATCCGCCGTAAGGCCGAGGACGTGGAAGAAGGAACCGTTGTTCTTCGAGCGGGGACCCGTGTGGGTGCCCGTCAGGTTGCTCTGCTTGCCGGCGTTGGTCGTTCCCGCGTTCTGGTTCACCCACGTCCCCGCGTGGTGATTTTGTCCATCGGTGATGAGCTCGTTGAGCCCGGCCGCGAGGCTCGCCCCGGAACGGTATTCGATGCCAACGGCCACGCACTTTCGACGGCTATCACTGATGCGGGTGCGCAGACCTTCCGTGTGTCTGCCGTTCCCGATGAGCGTTCTGTCCTTCGTGAAACTATTGAAGATCAGTTGGTTCGCGCCGATTTGATCTTGACGACGGGCGGTATCTCGTACGGAAGTGGCGATACAGTCCGAGAGGTCTTGTCGGCACTTGGTACGGTTCGCTTCGATTCGGTTGCTGCATGGCCAGGTCACATCCTTGGTGTGGGAACTGTCGGCGGTGACGATCAGGGGCGCGCGGGTACGCCTATTTTCTGCCTTCCCGGTGACCCGGTTTCCGCCCAAGTTTGCTTCGAGGTTTATGTGCGTCCTGCGCTTCGCCACATGCAGGGCTGGACTGTTCTTAACCGTCCCAGCGTTGAAGCGCGCGTAGATCGCTCATGGTATTCGCCGCGAGGCCGTCGCGAGTTCGTGCGAGTGCGTCTAGTGGGCGAACCTCGCACGGGATATCAGGCGAAGGTGATGGGAGCCCCTGCCTCGTTGCTTCTTTCGGCCCTGGCTGAATCGAATGCGCTTGCGGTGGTCCCCGAAGACGTGACGAATGTGCGCGTCGGCGATATTTTGCGCTGCATGGTTTTGGACTGATTGGGTACCTATTCGGAATGGGACTGCGCGAGCTTTTTGCACCCGCTGCGGTGTGGGGGCGTGACCCGTCCTTCTTCAGTGTGCGCATTGAAGATCCGGTCTCGGAAGGTTTTCTTCGCGCGTCGTCCTCTGTGCCTCCTGAGGTCATGACAATTCGCCCGCTTTTGGGGCGCGACCATCTGCGTATTGATTCGGTACGACGCGCGAACTCCGCTTGGCTGAATCCGTGGGATGCAACCTTGCCCGAGGGAGCAGTGGAAGAACTTCCAACCCTGTGGGAGTACATGCGGCGCGCAGACCGCGATCAACGGCAGGGGCACTCTTTAATATTGATGCCCGAATTTGATGGGAAGCCGGTTGGTCAATTCACCCTTTCACAGGTGCAATGGGGTGCAATGAGTCAAGGAATCCTTGGCTATTGGGTTGCTCAAGAGGCTGCTCATATGGGCGTGGCTTCTTTGGTTGTTGCCTACATGATGGACTTGGTTATTGGCGAACTCGGTCTGCATCGAATTGAAGTTAATGTCCGGCCAGAAAATGAGCGCTCTTTGGGTCTTTGTCGCAAGCTTGGTCTTCGCGAGGAAGGCTACCGTGAGCGCTATATGAACATCGCGGGGCAGTGGGCCGACCATGTGAGTTTTGCGATGGATGCAGAGTCTCTTCCGCAAGGTGGCATGATCGCCTCCGTGTACGGTCAAAGCTTGCGCTAGCACATTTCCCCTTCATGTTGTCAATGGTGTGCATGTGACAACTGTGATTGATGTGAATTTGCTGCGCTATTTTTCTTCCAATGATCACAGACACGCGCCCGCCATAGGACTTCGTCATGGCGCTGAGGTTTTAGCGTTAGAGGGTGGTATACGGAGGAGTTTTGGTTGCCGTGGCGGTCATCGTCACCCTTGCCACCCTCCCGTACCTTGTTGCTCGTCGAAGCGCGATGATGCAATCTCGAGAGAACGATCGGTTTTCTCCCAGCTTGCGTCTCGTTGAATCGGCTAGCGTCGTACCCGTCGACGAATGCGCTGACGACTCGCCCGCGCTACTCAACGGCACCCGTCCCGTGCAACGAAGGAGCTCTCCAGTGGCACACAATGCTCCGGTCCTGACCGCAGAGGCCGCCCGCGCTCGCAGTCGCGGAGTGCGTGAGATTTCTGCACTGCGCGCCCGTCGCGCCGCCCGTTTGAGTGCCGAGGCCGCTGCTGCCCGCCGACGTGTGCTGCTCGTGGCTGTGGCTGCCCTAGCAACCCTGATCCTTGCAGGTTGTGCCGCAGCAACCTCGCTGTCATGGATGTGGCCGCTTCTTCCCTTTGCCGTGGGTACGGCAACCCTTGTCTTTTCTCGGGCGTGTGCGATTCGTTCCCAGCGTATTGGGGAAGAGGAAGTCGCACAGCTCCACAGGCTTCGCGACCAGCTCTCTCGTTCATCCGCGTCCGCGAAGGCGTCGGCTGAAGTGACCACGGTCGAAGCTGAGACTGTCCACTCGTCCGTCTCTGATGCCTCGGAAGAGAGCGTTGAAGAGGAAGGTCTGGGCGCGGACCAGGTTTCGAATGCGCCCGAGGAACTTGCTGATGATCTTCAGGCTGAAGCGCAGGCCGCTGCGGAGCAGACTGTGGCCTCGGCTATCGAGGAAGAGATCCCCGCACCGGTGGAACGTCGCACCTGGACTCCTGCTGCCATTCCGGCGCCGACTTATGCGATGCGCGCTCGATTGAGCGGACGCATCGTGCACCCCGATACCGATATTCGCGGAATCCCCAGGGTGGATGCGCGTATTCCTGCTCGCCCGATCGCCGCTGGTCCGGTGCCAAAGGACGCGCGTTCGACCGAAGAAGTCGTCGCCTACGAAGCAGTTGTCTTGGATGTCGAGGCCGCGCTGGATTCGCGTATCGCTCAGTAGTTTGGCGTGTGGAGCCTGCTGGGGCTCCGTTTGGCCAAACGGACTTCTGCCGCTATGATGGTGAGGTCCTTGGGGCTATGGCGCAGTTGGTAGCGCGTCTCGTTCGCAATGAGAAGGTCGGGGGTTCGAATCCCCCTAGCTCCACAACTTGGGTCGGGCTGATTGCCCGGCCCTTTTGTGTATCTCCTGTTCTTTTGGGTATAGAAATTCCCGGTCACCTCAGTGAGGTGACCGGGAATCCTATTTTTCGAGAGCTTTGCAGAGGGAATAGGCTTGGGGCAGCGCTAGGGCCTGCCCTGGGCCTTGCCCCTAGCTAGTCCTGCCAGTAATCCAGCTCCTGGGTGATACCGATTGAAGAAGCCTTGAAGGTTGGGTTAAGTCCCGCCTTGCGCTGCTTCTGGTAATCAAGGGCGCACCGGATGGCCTTGTTGCCCAAGATGATGATCACGGGCAGGTTGATCAAGGCCATGAGGCCCATGAGGATATCGCCAATGTTCCATGCGACCGAGAACTCCAGTAGTGCGCCTGCAAACACCAGCAACGAAGCCACTGCGCGGAAGATCGTCAAGACCCAGTGAGGAGTGGGCTTGTCGCCGAAGAGGAAACGCAAGTTGACCTCGGCGTAGTAGAAGTTGCCGACCAGAGTGGTGAAACCGAAAAGCAATAGAGCAAAGGTGGTGAAGGGGCCCGCGAAAGAACCAATGGTCGAGGCCATTGCATTTTGAACCAGCGGCGCGCCCTTGAGTTCGCCCGTAATCTCAATGTTCGACGAAAGAATCACGAAAGCAGTGATCGTGCAGATCACCATGGTGTCGATAAAGACCGAAAGCATCTGGACGAGGCCCTGCTTGACCGGGTGTGACACCGAAGCCGAAGCTGCAGCGTTCGGTGCAGAGCCGACGCCGGCCTCGTTCGAGTACAGGCCGCGCTTGATGCCTTGCATGATAGCGGAGCCAGCGAAACCGGAGAAGATCGCCTTGAAATCGAATGCGCCTGCAAAGATCGATTCGAGCATCGAGGGGATGTTCTGCCAATTGATCAGCACAACAATGATTCCCACGCCCAAGTAAATGATTGCCATGATCGGGACGAGGAAGGAAGTGATGTCCGACAGGCGACGAGTTCCTCCGAAGATTGAGCCGGCCATGGCCAGGCCAAGGAGGCCACCAATGATGTAAGGCGTGTAGCTGGCGTCGTACCAGCTGTATGCGCTGAATGCCTGGTTGACGTTGAAGGAAGCAAGCAGATTGAAGCCGCCCATGTAGGTGACAATCAAAGCAACTGCAAAGACGACTGCCAGCCATCCCTTGCCCAAGCCGTCCTTGATGTAGTACGCGGGGCCGCCGAAGGAGTGTCCGTGAGGGGAGCGGCGCTTATAGATCTGAGCCAGAGTTGATTCGATGAAAGCCGAGGCCGAGCCGACGGTCGCGATAACCCACATCCAAAAGACTGCACCAGCACCGCCCAGCGCGATAGCCGTTGCAACGCCTGCAATGTTGCCGACGCCCACTCGCGAGGCCGTGGAGATCATCAGTGCGCGGAACGATGAAAAGTCGCTATCTTTCTCCGGCTTTTCCATAACGACACGAATCGACTCCCAGAACATGCGCAGTGGAAGTGCCTTCGTTCGGATAAAGAAGTACAAGCCAGTACCGATCAGAAGAATGATCAGGATGTAGCTGTACAAGGCAGTAGAGATTGCATCCAGGATGCTTGCCATGAGAGCTCCTCAGTCGAGATGGTCAGTAAAACCGCAGAATCTAGCCGTTTGAGAGGTCTCAACAGGCACTGCGAAAACGTTGAGATAAGCGTATAGCAAAGGTAAAGGATTGGCAATAATAATAAAAATCTGGGGCCTAAAACGGTAATGTGTGCTGGTTCACGTGGTTTTGGTTTGACGTGGTGGGGGTTGGGTGTGTAGAT